>Ga0255334_1000515_pt1 | contig 29174 bp, 31 predicted proteins | sample EtOH5_35cm_T3_12_FD_202080 | JGI IMG/M metagenome (GOLD analysis project Ga0255334, IMG submission 202080) | Sandy soil microbial communities from University of British Columbia, Vancouver, Canada - EtOH5_35cm_T3_129 | ecosystem: Engineered > Artificial ecosystem > Sand microcosm > Unclassified ... | reverse complement strand
TGGCACAATTATAGTCATATAGAGCATGGTTCAGGCTCGATAGCTAAGTCAATTTCGCACCGTTAGGTGCGATTACCTTAGAAGCCCCCACCTCTAAGTGTTAGCGTAGGTGGAGGGTAGTTCACTCACTTCTATGGTCTTTGCGCTAAGCATCTGCAAATCCTCCTTCAGCAATCATGTACGGACTCTACCTTGATTCTAGTGAAGACATCTTGCAGCCTCAGTGATTTCAATCACAGGAAAATGCAACGATTTGTGACGCCCCCAGCTTGCCGGCCCCACTGCACGGAGAAACAGCAAAAAGGCAGTCTGGAATGTGTTTGTTCATTCCTGGCTGCCTCTGAATTTTCCCAGCAGATTTCTACATACGTACACGATTGACAGGCAGCTCTTTCCCTTTTCCATAAAGAACTGCAGAAGTCAGTTGCTGTTTTGGATCAGCCGCTTCACGAATAGCGCGATCGCCTCCGCGTCATCCACGGAAAACCGGGGCCACTCGTCCCGCGCGATCGGCTCCCAGGTGGCCGTTCCGATGATGCCCGTCAAGCTGTGCAGCAGCTCAAGGTCCTGCGGGTTTCGCAGCACGACGAGCTTGGGGTAGCTTTCCCGTTTGAAGCCTTCGACGAGGATGAGCTGCGCCCCTGCCTGGGCCAGCCGCTCGACCAGCTGCGGGAGCGGTGTCGGACTCTGCTCGACGATCGCCGTCTTCGTCTGCGACGTGATCGCCACGAGGGACGCCCCCGCCTCCCGGTACCGCCACGTGTCCTTACCCGGCTGGTCCCATTCAAAATCGTGTCCGCCGTCGTGCTTGACTACCCCGACCCGCAGACCGGATTGTTCAAACAGCGGGATCAGCTTGGTCAGCAGTGTCGTCTTGCCGCTGTTGGCATAGCCCACCAGCTGCAGGACATATGGTCGTGTCATGTTCAGATTACCTCCTCCAGCTTGGCGCCATATGCGTCAGCACTTCCACCAGCTCTCCCGCCTGTTTGCCGCCGCCTCCCGCAGGAATCACGATAAAGCACTCGCTGTCCTTGATCGTCCCCACATTTCCCGCCTTTTCATTGAAGTCGGGCCGGGCGTACAGGACGCCGCCCTCTTCCGCCAGCCGTCCGCGCAAATAGCGCGGATACGGGCAAGGCTTCGTATAGCTGACCGCCAACCTGGCCTTGACCGTGCGCAGCTGCACTTGCCGCGCTCCGGACAGCTTTGCCAGAGCGGGCCGGACGAACAGCTCAAACCCGAGAAAGCACGCCCCCGGGTTGCCGGACAAGGCAATGATCGGCTTGCCGTGCAACAGCAGGCCCGTAGTGGGGCTGCCTGGGCGCATCGCGATCCGGTTGAACAGCAGCTCGGCTTCCGGCTCATCCGTCAGCGCGGCCATCACGTCGTAGTCGCCTACGGACACGCCGCCGCTCGTGACCAGCACATCCGCCGCTTGCAGGTGCTCCGCCAGCGACTGCTTGGCCATGGCCAGCTCATCCGGCAAGGAGGGAAAGAAAAGCGGAATGCCGCCCGCTTCGGCGATCAAAGCGGACAGCATCCACGCGTTGCTGTTGCGGATTTTCCCGGGAGAAAGCGGCTGATCCACATCCAGCAGCTCCCGCCCTGTCGAGAGCAGACCGACCCGCGGCTTGCGGACGACAGGAACGCGAGAGTAGCCGAACGTCGCCAGGATCGCCAGCGTACCCGCGTTGACCTGCTCGCCCGCATGCGCAATGACCGCTCCCTTTTTCGTCTCTTCTCCGCGGCGCGATACATTTTCGCCCGGCGGCAGCGCCCGTTTCACTCCGACCTCCTGCGAGAGGGCCGCAGGCTGTTCCGTCTGCTCAAACATGATGACGGCGTCAGCACCCGGCGGCAGCATCGCCCCCGTCATGATTCGGCTCGCGCAGCCTTCGGTCAGCGCGACCTCGGGAACATCACCCGCGCCGATCTTCTCCACCACTTTCAACCGCACCGGCTGATGCGGCGCCGCGGAGGCGGTATCGACGGCTCTCACGGCAAATCCGTCCAACGGCGACCGGTCGAAGTGCGGCAAATCGGCTGTGGCATGGACATCTTCGGCCAGCCTGCAGCCGTACGCTTCCCCGATGTGCACCTCTTCCTTTTCCTGCTTGCCCAGACGCTCCAGCAGTCTGTGCAAGGCTTCCTCCACCGTTATCAGCTGTCGTGAAAAGCGCATCTTCCGTTCCTCCCCGGTTTGAACAACCATTCCTGCTGTCTGATGTTGACTTGGCTATCCGACGTTTACTTCCAAATCCTCGAGCTGTTTTTCTTTATACTTGCTGTCTTCATTCGCATGGAACGTGTCGGCCTTTTCGATCTTGACCGCGGTGTTGAATTCCGGAATTCCCGCGTACGTCTCATAGACCCCTTTGGGAATCAGGACGTTTCCTTCCGGCCAGTACACCTGCACGTTGCCCCGCTTGGTCTCTGCGAATCTGGCGCGCCCCTGGAAGGTGCCGTACTTATTATACACGACAATGCCCTCTCCCTCTGCTATTCGCAGCTCGCGGGCGTCCTGCGGATGGATCAGGACATCGTAGCGGTCCGCGTTGTTACACGGATCCTGGTCGCTGTAAATCATCGAGTTGAACTGCTGGCCCCGGCGGGTCGTGACGTAGGAAGCTCCCCTCGGGTTTGTTCAGATTCGGGATCTCGATCGGCAGCAGATTGGCTTTACCATCCGCCGTAGGAAAATGGCCATCCTCGCACAGCCACGCTCCGCCCCACTGGAAGAAGTCGCCGCGCTTTTGCAGATGCTGGATGCCGTCGTAGTTGGGATTCGCCTGCGCGATCTCCGCCCGAATGTCCTCCGCGCTGGAAAAGTGCATCAGCTGCTTTTTCTCCGGGGAGACGCGGGCAGCCAGATCGACGTAGATCTCCCACTCCGCGCGCGCTTCCTCGATCCGCGTCCAGCTTTTTTCTTCAAAATCTCCGCCAGGCAGGCTGAACGGATCCGCTCCCATCTCTCCGGAGCCTTGCACGCCGGAGTGACCGCGAATCGGCATCACGCCGCAGTGCTTGCGTCCGATACATCCGCGCAAAACCGCCAAATTGGCTACCTGCGAAATATTGTCCGCCGCAAAGCGGTGCTGCGTCCAGCCCATGCTCCAGACAAACACGCCCGATCGGGAACCCGCGAGCAGCACAGCGAACTCCTTCAGACGCTCCCGGCTCAGTCCCGCGGATTTCTCGATTTCCTCCCACGGCAGCTTCATGACGTGCTCTCTCAGCTGTTCGCAGCCGTTGGCGTGTTCCTGCACAAAAGCGTGGTTGATGGCCGAGCCGGGCTTTTCCTGTTCCATCTCGAACCAGATTTTCATCACGCCGTTCAATGGCCGGGACCGATCCCCAGAACACGAGGACGTCCGTGCCGATCCAGTCCTGGTAGTTGCAGCTGGAGGCCCCGATCCCGAGCGTCCGTTTCAGCGCCGTCTTGCTCGGCGAATGGCAAATGTACTCCTTGCGTCAAAATCCGGTAGGCGTAGCCCAAATTGTCCCGGTCGTCGTACATGACCTTCATCGTGTCGCGGATCTGATGCGGCATGATTTTTCCCAGCCCCATCGGCATCAGGGAAGCCCACATGGACGGCTGCCACGATGTGTCCAGCTTGATCGGACCGCTATGCTTGGTCTTGCCCATTTCGAACGCTCCTCCCCCCATTGCGCCCCTGTCCGTTCAAGAAAAAAACCACCCTAAACCGTCCCTTGTCCCGAGGATAAGAGCGTGTTCACGGTGGTTGTCAAAGGCAGGTTCGCTACCCAAGTCTCAACTGCGTGTGTGTTCGCGAAGCCCGTTTCGTCTATCAGTGAACAGGATCGCTGCTTCGATTAGACTTACGGTTCATTTTTCCATTTTTTCTCGATGTCCTGATCAAAAACAAAGACGGACATCCCGAAATCACGTTCAATGTCAATATCGACAAATAGATCGACGAGCTTGGCGCCCAGAAAAGCTTCCATCTCTACCGGTGTGTTTTTTCGGTACATCTCCTTGACCATTTCGGTCCGTGCAGCTCGCAATGTCTGCTTTCCCTCTTCGGAAGTGGCGATGAACTTTTCCACCGGCGAAAGGTTTCCTTCCATTTCACAGATCGCCCAGTTTTTGCAAAACGTGGTGTTGATCTTGCTCGGTCCCTTACCCATGTGGCGTTTGCGGAAAGCTCTGACCAAATTGCTGAACTCTGCTTCGAACTTGTTCATCTAGGGAAATCACCTTTATTTCATTCCGTTCTCTACTATGACTTTACCATTGTTCAACCGGCCAATTCAACAGCGTTTTCTTTGCGTTTGGCCTCTTCCTGCAGTTTTTTGATATCGACGCGGATGAGCAGGGAAATGATCAGCGCGGCGACGAACATGGCTGCGAAGAGGCTGAGCGTGCCGGTGTAGCTCTGGGTCGTGTTGCGCACCCAGGCGGCGAAGATCGGGCCCGCCAGACCGGCCGCTGCCCAAGCGGTCAGGATGTAGCCGTGAATCGCGCCGAGCTGTTTGGTCCCGAACAAATCGCCGATGTAAGCCGGGATAGAGGAAAAGCCTCCGCCGTAGCAGGTCATGATGATGAACAGGGCGATCATGAACAGAGCAGGGTTCGTCAGGCTCGGCAAGAGGAAGAACAGCACCATCTGGATAGCAAAAAATGCCGTGTACGTATTCGGACGTCCAATGTAGTCCGACAGGGACGCCCAGCCGATGCGTCCGCCTCCGTTGAACAGCCCGTTGAGTCCCACCATCAGGGCAGCGGTGCCGACAGACATGCCGACCATTTCCTGCGCCATCGGGGAAGCGACGGAGATGACCGCGATCCCACAGGTGACGTTGATGAACAGCATCAGCCACAGCAAGTAGAAGCGGCGCGTCTTGATCGCTTCGTTCGCCGTCAACTGGCACAAGTCTTTCTTGATTTGCCTCTTGCCCTTTGCGGCATCCGTAGAGAAGCCAGCAGGCACCCAGCCCTGCGGTGGCACAGAGAGGTACTGCGCCAATCAGCCAGCGGTTTTTTACAGGTTGCTCCATGTGATACATCTCCTTTACGATGATTGATAATGGCCCGGCTGTACCGGATTGGACTCTAAATAAAGAAAAACTGCTGCGCCCACCGACTCTCCCGCTTTGCTGTACGCAAAAACATAGAGAGGAATCGGTGAAACACAGCAGTTAATCATCAGCAGGAACGCTACCTCAGCATCAACAGACAAGTGTTCACTATTCACATCTGACAGGGATCGAAAAAACCGGTGACAGGAGCGCTATCCCGTGTCCATTGTGATCCCTGCGGACTTATGGATTGAAATCTTGAAAATTTTGTGACAACAAAAACCTCAAGTAGTATACTACCATGTAAGCGCTCACTCGACAATCATTTCCTGCAAAATAAATGGCAGACCGCATCGCTTCACAGGGAAAAGGAGGTCCTCATGACAAAGCTCGCTACGACGCTCCGCCGGCAGGTGCTGAAAATCTCGGCTGACCTGCATGGCTGGGAAGACGATCTGATCGTCACGGAGTACCCGCTCACGATCTTTCTCAACGACGAAGAATTCGCCACGGTCGTCTGTACGCCGGCTGATCTCGAGGAGATGGTCATCGGCTTTCTCGCTGCAGAAGGAGCCATCAAAAGCAGCGACGAAGTCAAGCAGCTCTCGATCGACGAAGCGCAAGGCCTGGCCTACGTGGATCTGCACAAGGAGACGCTCCTCTCGCAAAGCTTTTATTCCAAGCGCCGCATCACGTCCTGCTGCGGGAAAAGCCGGCAGTCGTTCTACTTTTTCAGCGATGCCCGCACAGCCAGGCCGGTGGAAGGGACGATTTCCGTCACTCCCGAGCAATGCATGCGCCTGATGCAGCAGCTGCAGGCTTCCTCGGACATTCATCGCGTAACCGGGGGCGTGCACAACTCGGCGCTCTGCTCCAAGGATCATGTCCTGCTCCAGTATTCGGACATCGGGCGGCACAATGCGCTCGATAAAATCTACGGAAAATGCTTGCGGGAAAAAATCGCGACAGCGGACAAGGTGCTGGTGTTCAGCGGACGCATCTCCTCGGAGGTGCTGCTGAAGGCTGCCAAGATCGGCTGTGCCGTCATCCTCTCCAATTCCGCGCCGACCGACCTCGCCCTGCAGCTGGCGGAGGAGCTGAATATCACCGCGGCTGGCTTTATCCGCAACGACAAAATGAACGTCTACACGCATGCGCACCGAATTGCGCTCGGCTGATATGCGCGTGTTGTTTTGGCTGGCGGGAAGCCATCCTGATCTCCAGCGCCTCACTGGCGTGGACTGGCTTGTTTGCGCTGCTCAGAAGCGGGCGTCCCGCTCCGTTGCTTCTGGTTACTTTTTCTGGTTTTGCTTGCCTCAGTGCTTTTCCATACCCCAGCATTTTTCCTTGCCTCAGCATTTTTCCTTGCCTCATAGTATTTTCCCTTGCCTCAGCTATTATCCCTGCCTCTGCGTTTTCCCCTCGCAAGGGCAATCTCGTACTGCTCCGGCGTGTTGGCATTGAAGACCGCCCATTCGTCCAAGAGCCCCTCCGGCGTGGTCAGCACCTGCAGCTGGTCCAAGGTGCGCATGAGCCGATACTGCCCATCCTGCAGCGCTTTTTCCCACACCGGCTGCGTCCGCCGATGATAGACGGCGCACAGCGGATGGAGCCTCCCCTGCACCTTGGCCGCCACGACATCCCATCCGGCCGAACCTTCCGCAAAACGGCACAGCTTCCGGATGGCTTCCCGCTCCATAAAGGGAAGATCGCAGGACAAAACCAGCAAAATCTCCTCACTCGTCGCCCGCAAGGCGGTGACGATCCCGCTGACAGGGCCCGCTGACGGGACCAGGTCAGGTGTCACCTCGATGTGCGGCCACGCGGCTCTCACCGCTGCCAGCCGTTCAGGCGTATTGGACACGACCAGACAGGACAGACCCGACGCAGTCGTTTCTTTGATCAGCTCGCTGAGGAAGGTGCCCTCTCTCCACTTCAACAGCTCTTTTGGCGTTCCCATCCTGTTGCTGCCCCCTCCTGCGAGAATGACAGCTCTCCTCGTCTGCACGTGCATAGACCCTCCTCGTTCCCTTTCGTACCTTACGGAGTCGCTCTCCCTTACACTTTTTCCCCGTATCGTTCATTTGTCAAGTGTGCGCAGCCCGCGAGAACAGAGGGAGCGGACCCGCTTCCTGGCACATTGATGGGAGAGGATCGTCCTGGCAGGTAAAAAGACACGCCAAACATGGTACCCTCTATACGTTACGTTGCCGCGAAACGCGGGCGGAGCTTTGACTTCATAAAAGCAGCAAAAGCTCGGGTCGAAACCCAAGCTTTGCGCATCGTTTATTTGGATGGAGCCGCAACCAAAAGAGAAACCCGACACTCCTATTAGTTGTCGTCGTCTTCTTCTTCTTCTTCGTCTTCTTCTTCGTCTTCTTCTTCGTCGTCTTCTTCTTCGTCTTCTTCGTCTTCTTCGTCTTCTTCGTCTTCTTCTTCGTCGTCTTCGTCGTCTTCTTCGTCTTCTTCTACAACTTCTTCTTCGTCTTCTTCTACAACTTCTTCTTCGTCTTCTTCTACAACTTCTTCTTCGTTTTCTTCGTACTCTTCTTCATTGCGGTCATCGAACATCAACATGGATCCAACCTCCTCCTATCCTGTAATCAATACTATTCATACGAAGGAGGAGCTCATCTTGTTTGTATGATTGTCCGCTCCCAATCGCCTTATTTTCTCGTCAACGAATGGATTTGTGCATGTATCCCAACTGCGTATTGACAAATGCCATTATTATTTTATAATAAGTATCAATAAATAATAATTTTAAAAAAGGGAGATTCCAAGATGAAAACAACCGCTGAGCTGAACGTTGCCGCTGTCCTGAATCAACAAGTTGCCAACTGGACCGTACTTTACATGAAGCTGCATCATTTTCACTGGAACGTAAAAGGCCCGCACTTCTTCACGCTGCACCAAAAATTCGAGGAATTGTACAGCGAAGCAGCCGGGCATATCGATGCATTGGCCGAGCGCATCCTCGGCATCGGCGGCAAACCTGTCGCGAAGCTGTCCGACTGTCTGCAGCTGGCAAGCGTCTCGGAAGCGGTTGGGGAAGAAACAGCCGAGCAAATGGTCACAAGCCTCGTGCGTGACTACGCGATCCTGGTGGACGAGCTGAAGCTCGCCCGAGAGGTGGCGGAACAAGCCGGCGACGAAGCGACATCCGACATGCTCCTCGGCGTTCAGAGCGGACTGGAGAAACATCTCTGGATGCTGAAGGCATTCCTGCAGTAATCGGGCCTATTACCGAGAAAGGGCGCGTGCACTCCTCGCACGTCGCCCTTTTTCTGTGAAAAACATCTCGACGTTTTTCATGAAAGTGGATGTGGCCGTTTGCGGTCAACAAAACGGTCAGTACCGTTTTGTTGTCTGCTCACAGAGAAAAAACCAGCTTGCGCCCGTCCTTCTCGATCTTCACTTGCGGCAAAAACTTCAATGACTTTTGTACCCCGATATACGGACTGGCAAATTCCACATCATGACGGTTTTTCAGCTCATCACAAAGCTCCACCAACGACATCGGCATCATGGCCCCGCGCAGCAGTTCCTCGATCTTTTTAGCAACCTCAGCATAGTCATGGCGTTTGTGCACTTTCCTCGTTTTCATCCGTTTCATCAATTCGATCGGGATATCCTCCGCTGCGGTCGTTGTCTCCTCCGCATACTCGCCCGCAGGCACTCCTTCCTGTTCGTCTATTTCCCGGATGCGGATCAAAATCTGCTTGATGTCCGCTCCCAACTGCTTGTCCTGGTCCACATATTGACGACGCAGCACCATACGTTGTTCCAGCAAGGCCTGCAAAGTCATCTGCAACGCTTTCCGCTCGTTAAACATCGCGTTATTTTTTCCCCTTTGCGTAAAGTGTAGAATTAGTGGAATTATACCCAATCATAATATAAGAGCGACAACTTGAAAATGAGGAAATTCGGCTATATCCCGGCCTCGGTATGGAAAGCTTTCTTTTCTTTTTCTGCGCAAATGAGTACAATATTCTTGTACCCTCTCAGAAAGGACTGGCGCGCCCCATGTTATCCCAGCGCTTACGCACAGCCCGTAAGGCAAAAGGTCTCACCCAGGAAGAATTGGCCGAGCATGTCCGCATGACCAAAGGGACAATCAGCAACTACGAAAACAACCACAGCACGCCTCCCAACGACATGCTTCGGCAGCTGGCGGATATTTTGAACGTCACGACCGACTGGCTCCTGGGACGTACGAATACGGCGACTCCCTATGCGGCAGCGGCGGCGGCAGCCCAGGATCACCGTTCGCTGGACGAGCTGCTGCAGGAGAAAATCGACGATCCCGACGACTACTACTTTCTCGATGGCTATCTCGAAGCCTCCGAGGAAGAAAAAAAGGAAATCCGCCGGTACTGGTACGACCTGAAAAAGCACTGGAAAGCAACGCGGCAGGTCAAGGAATCGCGTCCTCCTTCCCTGTTTGAGATTACGGAAGGCTTGAAGAAAAAATAGCCCCTGGACGGGGGTTTTCTTTTCCAGCAAAAACAGAACGTACGTTCCAATCTGAAATGGAGGGGATCTGATGCTTGCTGCCATACTCCAGGAGATTTGCGAGCCGAAAACGTGGCTGGAGAGCCGTGTCTACCTGCTGCTCCGCCATCACGGAATGGAGCAGCCCGAGCAAATTGACTTGCAGCGACTGTGTGCGACGTATGACATCGAGATTCGGCAGATCGCCGGGCGCAGCAGGGCACATGCGCATCCCTTTGAGCCCGGCCGCTACGTCATCGCCGTCGACTCGCGCCTCGATCCGGCGCAGCAGCGCGTCAAAACGGCGCACGAGCTGGGGCATTTGCTGCTGCATATCGGGGTACAGCCCCATGACAGCGAATGGATGATCGATTGGCAGGAAGCACAGGCCAATCATTTCACCGAGCATTTGCTGCTTCCTTTGTTCATGGTCGGTCCCTTGCTGGCAGACTGCACCCGGTACGAGGCGCCCGCCTATTTGGCGCAGCGCTTTCGGGTTCCGCTGAGGCTCGCCCGCAGCAGGTTTGAGCGCGTGCTGGCGCGTCTGCACGCAAGAGGCTATCCTGTTTGGTAGGACCCACTCGTCCATACGCAAGGAGGCGGCTGTTGTGAAACGCGTTTTTATCGCTGGAAATGCTTACAGTACGCGGTTCTTCGAGCTGGCTTTGGAGAGCGACGAAGAGCTCTCGCTCATGCCTTCCATCGCGATTGCCCGCTACCACGCGGCCCGCTTCGCCCTCGTGATGCAGGACCGCGGACTGGCTGGGCTCGGCATCTTTCCTATTTGGCAGCATAGCGCGCAGAGAGGAGCTCCTGCGAAAAGCTTATCCATTCCCGCATGGCAAAGGACTGATAGGCATTTTTTCGCCAAACCATGCCGAGATGCCATTTCAGTACCGGGTTGACCAAGCGGATCACACGAAAACGCTCGGAATCGAGCCCGCTGCAAATGGTCGCTGGCAAAAGCGTGATCCCGAGGTGCGCCGCGACCATCTCACTGAGAAAATCCCACTGGGAGCTTTTGTATACGACGTGCGGATGAAATCCGATTCGCACACATTCATCCACGATGCGATTATGCAAGGCAAAGTCTTCGTGAAACAACAGGAAACGTTCTTTCTCCAGATCGCCAAACGCCACTTCTGATCAATCGTCCATCGGATGCGCGGGATGAACAACCAGCATGATGTCTTCGTTTACATGGCGGCGCTGGTCACGCAGCTGGCGACGTCCATCCTCGTCTGAGCGACACCAGCTTGCACCGAGAAAAAGGCAATCCTGTCCGTCATTTGCTGACGCCCGGATTGCCTTTTTGCCGTTACTTTTTCAGCCGATACGGCACAGTCGCGATTTTCACATCCTGCCGGGCGAACAAATACGCCCGCAAAAACAAGCTGGTCTGGTTGTGCAGCAGATTATGCCACCAGCGCTTGGTAATAAACTGCGGAATCATGACGGTCACATGGTCGGTTTCCGCCTTCTTCCATTCCACGGTATCGATGAACTTGAACAGCGGCTTGATGATACTGCGGTAGTGGGAACGCAGCACGATCAGCCGCACGCCCGGATTCCACTGATTCCATCTCTCCTCCATCTTCTTCATGTCCTCGTCCGTAAATCCGACGTAGACGGCCACGATGTCGTCAGTCAAAGACTGCGCATAGCTGATCGTATTTTTCACGACCTGCGAGATGCCGGCCACAGGAATGACGATCACGCTTCCTTTGGGCTGCGGCTTGTCTGTACGGATATCCAGGCGCAGCTCATCCGCCAGGTCTGTATAATGCCTGTTGATTTTCCGAAAGATAAAAATCACAATCGGAAGGAATACAAAGATGGTCCACACCTGGGTAAATTTCGTAATCAGGAATATGAGGCAAATGGTCAGGGTCGTCAGCATCCCGATCGTATTGATGAGGAAAGGCGCAACCCATCCCCGCGGCTTTGTCGTCACCCACCGCTTCATCATTCCTGCTTGGGACAAGGTAAAAGGGATAAAGACACCGAGCGCGTACAAAGGAATGAGGTTTTCCGTCTTTCCGCCGAAAGAAATGACCAGGATGGCCGACAGGATGCCCAGAAAAATAATCCCGTTCGAGAAGCCCAGTCTGTCCCCGCGCATCATAAACATGTTCGGCATGTATCTGTCCTTCGCCAGCATGAAGGCGAGCAGCGGGAAGGCAGCAAACGCCGTATTGGCTGCCAGGAACAAAATGAGCGCCGTGACCGCCTGGATAAAGTAGTAAATGACCCCTCTCCCGTAAACCGCAGAGGCGATTTGCGAGACGACCGTCTCCCTGGGATGGGGTACGATGCCGTAAACATAGGCCAGCAGACTGATGCCCATGAACATGAACCCGAGGATCAGCCCCATCATCATCAGAGTCGCCGCTGCATTTTTCGGCGCGGGATCCCGGAAATTGGGGATGGCGTTCGAGACAGCCTCTACCCCGGTCAATGCCGAACAGCCGGAGCTGAAAGCACGCATGAGCAAAAATATCGTAATCCCCGGGACAGCCGCTCCGTACACGGGGGTATGCGCCTGCACGTGACCGGTCATCCACTGGTAGCCCCCGCCCAGGATCAGAATGAAAATGGCAACGACAAACAAGTAGACGGGATACATCAAGATGGTCGCGGACTCCGTGATGCCCCGCAAGTTCAGGAGCGTTACGACGGTAATCATGAGCAGGGCGATCAGGACGCGGTGGTCGTGCAGGACCGGAAAAGCAGATGTGATGGCGTCCGTGGAAGCGGATGTGCTCACTGCCACTGTCAAAATGTAGTCCACGAGCAAGGAGCCGCCCGCTACCAGGCCCGCCGAGGTCCCAAAGTTGTCCTTGGCCACGACGTACGCGCCCCCGCCCGTCGTATAGGTAAAGATCGTTTGCCTGTAGGATAGAACGAGAATCGTTAGCAGACATACAACCGCAATCGAGATCGGAATCGAATACCACAGCGCGGCTGCACCCAGCGTGACGAGCACCAGAAGGATTTGTTCTGTCCCGTACGCTACAGATGACAGGGCGTCCGATGAGAGCACCGCCAACGCTTTTACCTTCGACAGCTTTTCTTCGCCTAATTCTTTTGATTTCATCGGTCTGCCAATTAAAAATCGTTTCAACGCCGAGATCATGTCCATTCCCCCCGCCAGCATTTTTTTTAGTTTCCCCTCTTGTCCGAACCATTTACTGATAGTTGCCTTCCTGAAAACCCTCCCCTCCCCGAAAATGGAATAAAAAAGAAGCCGAGCGAGAAGAACTCACTTGGCTTCCAGGCATAGCTGAAAACAACTATGTCGTTATCGTCAAAAGTAAGGTTGCTTCTCTCATACGCTTGCGGAGTTAGCTGACGGATTCGGGTGGAAGAGTCACCCTACTCGATTGCTCGAGATTCACCCCATGCGGCTCGGGCTTGCAGCCGCGTTCGGTTCCCCCCGCTCCCTGATCGGGACTCTGCAAATCGGATCTTGCAGTTGTTCATTACGAAACAAATAGTACTCGCGAAGGCTTGAACTTGCCGCCTATCGCGGACAAGGTAAAACACTTCTGCTCTCTATCCGGTTAGGCGACTACGACAGTTTGCCCAGCAAGCGCTCCATCCGGTCCAGCGCCTTTTTCAGCTGCTCCAGGGAAGTTGCGTAGGAACAGCGGATGTGGCCGTTTCCGCTCTCGCCGAACACTTCGCCCGGGACGACCGCAACTTTTTCCTCCATCAACAGCTTCTCGGCAAATTCAGAAGAGCTGAGCCCCGTCGCTGCGATGGAAGGAAATGCGTAGAAGGCGCCATCCGGTTCGTGACAGCTGAGGCCGATCTCCCGGAAGCCATCTACCACGAAGTTGCGGCGCTGGCGGTAGCTCTCGATCATCTGCTCCATGTCCGATCGTCCGTGCCGCAGCGCCTCCAGGGCAGCCATCTGCGCCATTGTCGGCGCGCACAGCATCGTGTATTGGTGAATCTTCAGCATCCCTGCCAAGAGGTCAGGAGTGGCGCAGACGTAGCCGAGGCGCCAGCCTGTCATGGCAAAAGCCTTGGAGAACCCGGAGATGAGAATGGTTCTGTCTTTCATGCCAGGCAGTGCCGCGATGCTGTCGTGCATGCGGCCGTACGTCAGCTCCGCGTAGATTTCGTCGGAGATGACCAAGAGATCGTGCTTCTCGATGATCGGCAGCAAGGTCTTCCACTCGTCTGCTGTCATCGTGCCTCCCGTCGGGTTGTTCGGGTAGCAGAAAATGATCGCCTTGGTCCGCGGGGTGACGTGCTTTTCCAGCTCATCCGGCGTCAGCTTGAAGTTGTTCTCCATCGTGGTCTTCAAAAACACCGGCACGCCGCCCGCCAGGCGGATGACCGGTTCGTAGGACACGTAGCACGGCTCCACGACCAGCACCTCGTCGCCCGTATCGAGAATGGCGCGCAGCGCGATGTCGATCGCTTCGCTGGCCCCGACCGTCACCAAAATCTCGCTCTCGGGGTGGTAGCTGACGGAAAAGCGCTCCTCCAAATATTTTTGAATCTCCACCCGCAGCTCCAGCATGCCTGCGTTGGAGGTATAGGCTGTATGGCCGCGCTCCAGGGACGAGATGGACGCTTCCCGCATGCGCCAGGGAGTGACGAAGTCCGGTTCCCCGACCCCGAGGGAAATGACGCCCTCCATCGAGGCAGCCAGATCAAAAAAGCGGCGAATCCCCGATGGCTTCAACGAAGCGACTGTAGACGACAAACGGCTTTTTACGGACAATTGCGCACTCATGGAGTTACCACCATTCTGCGATCTTCATCACGGTCTTCCAATTCGATCCCATCGTGCTTGTAGCGTTTCAAAATAAAGTGGGTGGCCGTCGAGACGACGGAGTCGAGCGTCGCCAGCTTTTGCGACACGAACGTGGAGACCTCGCGCATCGTCTTGCCTTCCAGCACCACGGACAAGTCGTAGCTTGCGCCGGACATCAGGTACACCGCTTTGACTTCCGGAAAACGGCAAATGCGCTCCGCTACCTCGTCAAACCCGACGTCGCGCTTCGGCGTCACCTTGACATCGATCATCGCGTTGACGTACGGATGATCTTCTACCCGGTCCCAGTTGATCAACGCAGGATATTTGACGATGACCTTTTCCTCTTCCAGTGCGGCGATCGCCTGCTCGACGGCTTCTGTCGGCAGCGCCAGCATTTTTCCGATTTGCTCGGCTGACATGCGGCTGTCCTCTTCCAGCAGATGCAACAGTTCCCGTTGCTTTTTCGAATCCATAACCCACCACTCCTCTCAAAATAAGCGCAGGTGCTTTTTCTGCCTACAAAATCAAAAAAGCCCCAGCAATCGATCCATGCTACCCATGAATTCGATTGCTGAGGCGAAGGTATCGCGGTACCACTCAGCTTCTTTTCCTTTTTCGCAAAAGGAAAACTCGTGCAGTCACAACTGACATGCGCCCGGTAACGAAGGCTACTCGCTGCTTTTTACTCGCGTTCAAAAGCAGGGCTCCAAGGTGGCTTTCAAAAAGAGTTCGCGGCCGCCCTCCCAGCTTTTCAGGCGACTCTCTGGACGTCAAATCCCTATTCTACTTTCCTTTTCACGGCGTTTCATCCGTATGGGTCGTGCTCGTTTTCTTGAATGTCTCAAATTATAGAAAGGTTTTGGCCTGTTGTCAACCGACAACTTGCTGGGAGGACCCGCCAACGCAGCCTGGACGCGAGAAAAAAGACATCCCCTCCAACCTGTGGCATAATGAAAAGTACAGAAGAACAGTAGAACGTAAAGTGGGGAGTAGCATGAACCGTAATTTCGGCGTCATTGACCTCGGCTCCAATACAGCCAGGCTGGTTGTGTACGAGCAGGACGAGCAGGGCATGGCTATGGAAGTGGACAACATCAAGCGAGGTCTTCGGCTCAGCAGCCATCTGCAAAACGGCCGCCTCGATGACGAGGGCTGCGCCAAAACGCTTGACTGCCTGCGCCATTTTAAAAAGCTGCTGAATGCCAGAAGCATCAGCGGCATCATCGCGGTCGCGACGGCGGCCATTCGGCAGGCAGAAAACGGCCAGGAGCTGATCAAGCGAATCTACCAGGAGACGGGGATCGCTGTCCGCGTCCTCAGCGGCGAAGACGAAGCGCGCTACGGCTATCTCGCCGTTCTGAACAGCATGAACGTCGCAGAAGGGATCACCATCGACATCGGCGGAGGAAGCACCGAAGTCACCTATTTTCGCCATCGCCAGCTGCAGGAGTGCATCAGCTTTCCCTTCGGCATCGTGACGCTGACCCGGATGTTTTTTCAGGGCGACCTCCCGACACAGGCCGAGCTTGCAGAGCTTCGCAGCTTTTTGAACGATTCCTTTTCCCAGTGTCCGTGGCTTCGCGACAAACAGTGTCCCGTCATTGCCATCGGCGGCACGGCTCGCAATCTGGCTAAAATTCACCAGCGTTCGGTACAATACAGCATGGACAGCTTTCACCATTACCCGATGACCGCCGAACAGGCGGCTGGCATCCTGGAACAGCTGCGCCAGCTGCCGCTCGAAGAACGCCGGCAGGTCCCCGGTCTCTCCAAGGACAGGGCAGATGTGATTCTGGCAGGCATTGCGGTATTCGTCAGCTTGTTGAACCATGTCGGCAGCGGACAGCTGTTCATCAGCAACAAAGGCTTGCGCGACGGCATCCTCTCCGAAAGAATCTGGGGAACCGAGGTTCCGACTTCCATCCGGGACATACACGAGCGAAGCATCACCCAGTTCATGAACCGCTATCGAGTGAACCAGGCGCACGCCCAGCATGTCAAGAAGCTTTCCTTGTCGCTGTTCGACCAGTTCCAGGCGCACGGCCTCCACAAGTTTGGAGCCGGGGAGCGCCAGCTGCTGGAAGCGGCGGCCCTGCTGCACGATGTCGGGCGCATCATCAACGTGCACGAATCCAGCGAGCATACGTTTTATTTGCTGTCCCACGTCCTTTTGGCGGGCTATACCCACCGGGAGCGGCTGCTGATCGCGATGATCGCCTCTTTCAAGAACAACAAGCTGCTGCAAAGCCAGCTGGCCCAGCACGCGGACATCATCGGCAAGCCGGACAAGAACCTCGTAGAAAAGCTCGGCCACCTGCTGCTGTTCTCGCAAATGCTCGATCGCTCCCTGTCTCAGGCGATTCGCTCCGTGCATCTGACCGAGCGCAGCGGACCGTGGGTCATCGAATGCCATGGGGCCCGGGACGATCTGCTGGAATACTCTCTGCTGGACGAACCGCTCGCGAAGCTGTCCAAGGCATGGAAAATACCAGTGACCTTCAAGCCGGCGGCTGCCACACAAACTTAACAATCTCTTCACATAACACTGCTATACTTGTCCTAGTTAGGGTCATCATATTCTTTTTCGAAAAAGGGCTGGGCAGGAATGAAAGACTTGAGTATTCCAGACTACTACATTAACCGGGAATTAAGCTGGATCGCCTTTAACGAGCGCGTGCTTTCCGAAGCAGCCAACGAGGATATTCCCCTCTTTGAGCGTTTGAAGTTTTTGGCGATCGCCAGCAGCAATTTTGATGAATTTTTCATGGTGCGGGTAGCCGGTCTGAAGGATCAGGTCAAGGCAGGCCTGACCAAACCGGACAACAAATCGGGGATGACGCCGCTCGAACAGCTGAGAGCCGTCTGGGACCGCACGCATGTCGTCATGCAGACCATGTTTGCGGTTCTGCGCGAGCAAATCACACCCGAGTTGCAAAAGGCGGGAATCCGCTTTCTCAAGGCAAAGCAGCTGAACGAGGAACAGGATGAATTCGTCCACTCGTTCTTCCATCACCATCTCCATCCGGTTTTGACCCCGATGGCGGTCGATGCCAGCCATCCGTTTCCCATGCTGTTGAACAAGAGCCTGAATCTCGCCGTCCTGCTGGAGGATGACGACGCCGACAGCGAAGGGCCGCTTTTTGCCGTGGTGCAGGTTCCTTCGGTCGTTCCCCGTTTTCTGAAGCTGCCATCCCCTGCCGGGGAGGCTCATTTTATCCTGCTGGAAGACGTCATTGCGGAGCATATGGACAGCCTGTTTCGCGGCTACAACATTTTGGAGGCCAGTCCTTTCCGGATTACGCGCAACGCCGACCTGACCATCGATGAGGACGAGACGGAGGACCTGCTGGAGGCGATCGAGCAAGAGCTGAAAAAGCGAAAAATGGGGGAACCGACCCGGCTGGCCGTCGATGCGTCCATGAGCGACTTTTTGCAGATGACGCTGCTCGACTGGCTGGAGCTCTCGGAAGCGGAAATTTTCCGGTTCGACGGACCGCTCGACCCCACTTTCTTCTTCCGCTTCTACGCGTTGGAAGGCTATGATCATTTGCGCTTCGAGCTCCTGGCTCCCCAGCCGCCGCAGGATTTGTTCGGGGAAGACGATCTGTTCGCGGCGATCGACAAAAGGGATCTGCTGCTGCACCACCCGTACGAGTCGTTCGAGCCGGTCATCCGCTTCGTCCGGGAGGCGGCCGAGGATCCCAGGGTGCTGGCCATCAAGCAGACGCTGTACCGGGTCTCAGGAGACTCGCCCATCGTCAATGCGCTGCTGAAAGCCGCAGACAACGGCAAGCAGGTGACTGTGCTACTGGAGCTCAAGGCGCGCTTCGACGAAGAGAACAACATCGTCTGGGCGAAAAAGCTGGAGAAAGCCGGCTGCCTGGTCATCTATGGACTCGCCGGTCTGAAGACGCACAGCAAGATTACGCTCGTCGTCCGCGCGGAGGGTGACCGACTGCGCCGATACGTGCATCTGAGCACAGGCAATTACAACGACAAGACAGCGGCGATCTACACGGATCTCGGCATGTTCACGGCCCGCGAGGAGTTCGGCAGCGACGCGACGCACTTTTTCAACCATCTGTCAGGCTACTCCTACCCTCCTGCGTGGAAGGTCATTTCCACCGCGCCTGTCGGATTGCGCGAGAGCTTTTTGTCGCTCATCCGCCGGGAGATGGAAAACAGCCTGGCAGGCAAGCCGGCCTTTATTGTAGCCAAGATGAATTCGTTGACAGATAAAGAAATTATGGAAGCCCTCTACCAGGCGTCCTGCGCGGGGGTAAAGATCGACCTGATCGTCCGCGGGATTTGCTGCCTGCGGCCCGGCATTCCTGAAGTCAGCGAAAATATTCGGGTCATCAGCATCGTCGGCCGGAATCTGGAGCATAGCCGCATCTTCCATTTTTGCAATGGAGGCGACCCGGAGATCTACCTCTCCAGCGCAGACTGGATGACGCGCAACATGATGGCTCGCGTCGAAATTCTGTTTCCTGTCCTTCAGCGAAATTTGCGCCAGCGGATTACGCAACTGCTGGAGACGATGCTGCAGGATGACGCCAAAGCCTGCCAGCTCATGCCGGACGGCACCTACGTCCGCGTACAGCCCAAAAGCCCGTTCCCGCTGAACAGCCAGCTCTTCTTCTGGGAGGAAGCGTTCCGGCGCAATCAAACAAGGGAAAGCGAGCTCCCGATACCGCGCATGAAACCGATCACCTCTCTGCACCAGGAACCGTAAATAAAGCTGTCTGGCGCAAAAGCCGACGCCGTCTTCACAGGACGGGTCGGCTTTTTTCCTGTTCTCGCGCATAGGTGGTTGTCACTTTTGCTTTTTTTGGCTTTAATGGAGGAAACGACGCTTCAGGGCAAGGAGAGAACTCGCAAGGAGGAAGCGTTCGCGCATTTGCAGGAGACGTACGGCTCACGGTCACGACAACGGCGGCCTGCCGGCTATGAGCACCCATGGAGCGACGAATATCCGGGAAGGATGCCCGTGCCCTGGCGGATAGCGACCCCGATGATGAAAAGGAGCGATTTGCATGCGAATCGGCATTTACGGCAGCAGCTTTGACCCGATCACCTACAGCCATTTGTTCACGGCTGCGACAGTCGCGCGCCGCAAGCGACTGGACAAGGTCATTTTTGTTCCCTGCTCCTCCCTGCGCCACGACAAGAAAATGCAGACGGAAGACATCCACCGCTTGCGGATGCTGCAGATGGCGCTCGAGACAGCTGCGCACAAGAAAAACCGCCTCGGCGAGCCGCTGTTTGAAATTTCCACCGTGGAGATAAATGCGCTGCCTGGCGAGATGTATACGTACAATACGATGGTTCATTTACGAAAAAAGTATCCGAATGACGAGCTGTTCTTCATCATGGGCTCGGATCTTTTGGCCGACATGTCAGGCTGGGGCAATGCCGAAAAGCTCGTGACCCAGTTTCAGTTCATCGTCATGTCGCGGGAGGGCTACCCGTCGGCTGACCTGATCGCCGAGGACCCTCTGCTCCGCAACAACGACGAGCATTTTTTGATCATGAGCAAAGGCATCAACATGGGGATCAGCTCGACCTACATCCGCGATGAAATCCGCAAGGGCGGCGATCCGAGCTTCCTGCTGCCGGACATCTGCCTGCAGTACATTTACGAGCAGGGCATTTATCAAGGATAGCGAACGCCAGGCAAAAAAATCAGGCCATAGAGGCCCAAAAAAGCTGACTCAACAAAAACAGAACGCAAAACGAGACAAACACAGACGTCGTCGGCAGCTGAAAGGAATCCTCTGTCTTCGGGTCGAGCAGCCGTTGAATCCGGTAGTTGATGGCCGTATCCGCAAAAGAAACGTGGGCGGCTTGCAGGACGGCCGCCGGCTGCCTTTGCTTCAGTAGCTTCAACAGCGCCCTGCCCAGGTCTGCCATGCCTCCCGTCTGCTCCATCGCATGACGGTCCGCCAGCACCTCCCGCACGACTTTATAGTGTGAATGAATGTGCTTCAATACTGGCAAATACCAAAAGACTGTCGACAAAAGCGACAGCAAAAACACCTTCAGCGGATCGGCGTGCGCCTCGTGATACGCCTCGTGGTGAATGACGGCTGCCAGCTCTTTTTCATCCAGCAGGTCAATCAGCCCTGTCGAGAGGACGATCCGCCGGCGGCGCAGCCCGACGGTAAACGCGAGCGCCTCCCGGCTATTCACCACGTACACGTCGTCCTTGCCGCTGCGGTAGGCACTGTTCACACGCGCGGTCTGCTGCACGTCCAGACACTGCAACAGCCGCACCTCGAATCGGCGGCATAGCCTAATCTGCCTGACAGTCATCCACAGCGCCCAGGCGAACGTGTACAGCACCAGAGCATCGAGAACGTAGCCAGCCCAGGAAAAGCCCAGCGAGTGGATCGTCCTTTTGCACAGCTGCAGAAAGTTAAAATGCAAGTCCCAGCCCATCATGGTGTAAAACAAATACATGCCCATTTGAATATAGACGAGTGCGGCCAGCGTCAGACCCGACACAAAGAGCATTCTCGATCGATTTTCCCACATGGCTCATTTTCCCTTTTTCCAGTGATTGATTTTCTCTTCCAGCTTTTCCAGCAGTTCGGAATCGACTTCTTCCAGTTCGTCGAGCATATGGCTGACCGCGAGCGGTCCGAACTCCTCCATCAGCTCATGCGTCAGCTCCTTGGACTGGTTGTTGATGAAGTCGTCTTTGGACTGCACCGGTTGAAACAAGGACGTGCGTCCTGCCGCTCTCTTTTGCAAAAAGCCCTTTTCCACGAGCCTGTTCATCACGGTCATCACCGTGTTGAAATTCACCTGTTTGTCCGCTTCCAGCCTTTGCTGCACGCCTTTGATGCTCAGCTCAAGCTGCAGCTCCCGGCCGTCCCACAAAATTTCCATGATCTTCGCTTCGAGCGGGCCAAAGAAGCGATTCAGGCCGCTCTCTTTCATCTTAAAGTGCTGCAGTTTCATTGCACTCACCTCACACTACCAATAGTAGTGTTCGTCCCCTGTGAAGTCAACAGACCCGGGGGATTTCTCCTCCGGGCCTGTGCGGCCTTTCCGTTTTGGTCATGCCTCAGACGCGGCGTTGTCCGCGACCCGAACGACCGGTGTCCTCCCCGATAGTTGACGAGACAAATACTGAACACGATGAGCAACAGCCCCGCAACCAGCGAGTACGTAAACGGCTCATGCAAAAGCCACGTGCCGATTCCTACCGCGATCTAGGGGACCAGGAACGTGAAGGAGGCGATTTTGCTCGTATCTTTCGCGTTCATCAGGTGAAAGTAAATCGCGGAAGCAATCGGAACGCCACAGGTCGCGCCAAAGAGGGAGCGCATCCCTGCAAACAGCAAGGGCGGCGTATACGGCAAGGCCACTTTGTAGATGGGCCAGGACATGCCCCAGATCAGGACCAAAAAGATGACAGCGAGCATGGTTTTGCCCGATGATTTTCCCATGAGGGGTGTCCCCCTTTCTCTCCATTCCATCCGCTTTCGGGACGGCAGCTCCCCTGCGAATTCGTCCAGGCCTCCCCATCTGCCGGAGAAGCCTGCGCCTCGTCTAGTCAAAACCCAAATTCCCCGAGATGACAAGAGGGCAATGCGCGGGTGAACCCTTACTGGCTGCGCAAAAACTGCTCGAAGTCCGCCGTCGGGAGCGGCCGGCTGAACAGATAGCCCTGGCCGTGGAAGCAGCCGTTTTGCTGCAACGCCTCTGCCTGGTCATCCAGCTCGATGCCTTCCGCGATGACGTTCATTTGCAAGCTGTCCGCAATCGTGACAATCGCCTTGACGATCGCCTGGCTCTCCTGATTATGGTGAATGTCCCGAATAAACGAAGCGTCGATTTTGATCGTATCGACGGGAAGGCTCTTGATGTAGCTGAATGAGCTGTAGCCCGTCCCGAAATCGTCGATGGAGATGTGCATGCCTGCTTCCCGCAGCTGCTGGAGAACGACGCTGGCCTCCTCCATTTTCACGAAAATGCTTTCCGTTATTTCCAGCTCGAGCCATTCAGCCGGCAGATCCACCTCTTGCAGAATGGCCAAAATCCGCTCCACCAGATCCTTCTGAAAAATTTGCCGTGCCGACAGATTCACCGAGACCTTGAGCACATGCCCCTCGTCGTTACACTTTTTGTTCTGCTTGCACGCTTCTCGCAGAATCCAATCTCCCAGCTCGACGATCAGGCCGGTCTCCTCGGCGATCGGGATGAACTTTCCTGGCGAAATGATGCCCAATTCCGGATGGACCCAGCGCACGAGCGCTTCCATACCCGTCAGCGATTTCGTGGCGATATCCATTTTCGGCTGGTAATAGACCTGGAACTGCTCCTGCTCGATCGCCTTGCGCAGTTCATTTTCCATCAGGATCCGCTCCAGCGATTTCGCTTCCATCGTCGGATCGAACAGCGAATAGCCGTTGCGGCCCTGCGATTTGATTGCGTACAAGGCCGTGTCTGCGCGTTTCAGCAAATCTTCCGCATTGTCCCCGTTCTGCGGATACAGGGAAATCCCGATGCTGCAGGAGACGGTCGCGAAATGCCCCTGAAGCTCGAACGGCTTCTGGAACTGGCTGATGATCTGCTCCGCTACCTTCTGTGCCTGCTCCGGATTCTTCAGCTTGCCGAGCAGGATCGTAAACTCGTCTCCCCCCAGCCGCGCCACAATATCACCTGGCTGCACGCATGCCTGAAGCCGCCTCGCCACTTCGATCAGCAGCAGGTCGCCGACGTCATGTCCGAACGAGTCATTGATATCCTTGAATCGGTCCATATCCAGGAACAGCAGCGCCATGTTCGACTGAAAGCGCTTGGCCAGCATGATTTCCTTGGTCACATGCTGGATGTACATCCGGCGGTTGGGCAAATCCGTCAAGGAATCGTGGTAGGCGAGGTGATGGATCGTCTCCTCCGTCAGTTTGCGATTCGTAATATCGCGCGTCACGAGAATCAGATTTTGCACATTTCCGGTCTCATCCAGGATCGGATTGAGCTTCGTCTCCGTCCAGATCGGCGTCGTCCGCTCGGTCTTGATCCGGCATTCCGCCATGTAGCCCTTGCCCGTCGAGTAGGCATAGCGGATCGCATAGCTCATGATTTCCCTGTCTTCCTCCACGATCCACTCCAGCAGGTTGTGCGACCTGTCTGTCGGCCCATCGGACTCCCAGAGGGTTTGATGGGAAGGAGAGAGGTACAGAAAATCCCCGTCCCCATTGATCATGGAAATGATGTCCGACGTATTTTCCGCGATGATGCGGTACTTTTCCTCGCTGTTCAGCAATTCCTCTTCCATCTGCTTGCGCGCCGTGATGTCGTTGCAGATGGAGACGTATTGATAGATCCGCCTCTCAGAATTGACGAAGGGCACGATCGTCGTGTCGACCCAGTACATAGACCCGTCCTTGGCCTGATTGCGAACTTCCCCGCGCCAGATTTTCCCGGAGCCGATCGTCTCCCACATCTGTTTGAAAAAGTCTTTGGGATGATGGCCGGAATTCAGCAGGCGGTGATCCTGCCCGATGAGCTCGGAGCGGCTGTACTTTGAGATCCGGCAGAACTGGTCGTTCGCGCTCAGGATGATCCCCAGATGGTCGGTGATCGCCACAATCGAGGACTTGTCCAACGCTTTCCTGATATCCGCCAGCTCGTGCAGAGCCGTCTTCAGCTTTTCGTCTTTCTTTTGCAAAAGGTCTTCCCATTCTTGCGGCGAGAACTCCGTGACTGCCTCATTTTTCATCTATCTATCACCAGATCCTTTGAGATTCAACGATGGACGCTGGGAAACTCCCTCGAAAAAAAATGACCCTTTCCCGATGGATTGGATCATTTTTCGTTTCGGTAAGATTCTCCTAGCCCAAGATGGTTCCATTGTACCACGGCTCAAGCAAAGATCAACGGCAGCAACGGGGGGGTTTGCAACATTTTTGCAAACGTTTTTTCCGGCGGTTCGCGCTATGGCCGATGCCAGGCGCTCAAATGACGCCCTTTTCCTCCAGCTGCCGGATCGTCTCTTCCGTGTATTGCAGCTCCCGCAAAACCTCCTGCGTATGCTGACCGAGCAAAGGCGCGGGACGTCTGACCTGACCCGGCGTCTGCGAAAACTTCGCGGGGAATCCGAGGCTTTGGATCGTGCCCGCCAACGGATGCTCATACTCGATGACCATCTCTCTCGCCCGGATGTGCGGGTCATTCAGTGTTTCGTCGTACTGATAGATCGGACTGGACGGCACTCCCGCAGCGTCCAGCTTCTCGAGCCAATATGGCGAATCCTGCTGCACGAGAATTTCCTGAATCACTTGCTCCAGCTCGGCCAGGTTGGCTTTGCGGTCGCTGTTGGTCAAGAAGCGCGGATCGTGGATCAACTCTTCCTTTTCAATGACCTGGGTGCAAAACTTTTCCCACAGCTTCTGATTGCCTGCTCCCACGAGAATGTTTCCGTTTCTCGTCGGAAAGCCCTGGTAGGGGGCGGTCACGCGGTGCGCGGAGCCATTCGCTCTGGGCACTTCTCCTGCGCCAAAGTACGCTGCCGACTCCCAGACGGTCCAGGCCAGTCCCGAATCTACCAGCGCCAGGTCGAGGTACTGCCCTTCCCCCGTCCTCAGCCTGTAAATGTACGCCGCCAGAATGGAGTAGAGGGCGGTGACACCGGCGGCGATGTCATGGATGGCAATCCCGTTTTTGACAGGCCGTCCGTTCTTTTCCCCCGTCATGCTCATGAGCCCGGACAACCCTTGCGCCATAATGTCATAGCCGCCCTTGCGACTGTACGGACCGGTCTGGCCGTAGCCCGAGATGGAGCAGTAGATCAAGCCGGGGTTGATCTCGCGCAACGTCTCGTAATCTATCCCCAGTTTTTTGGTCACGCCCGGACGGTAGTTCTCGATAAACACGTCTGCGGACCGGACGAGGTCGTACAGGACTTTTCGTCCCGCTTCGTCCTTGATGTTGAGGCGAATGCCGCGCTTGTTGCGGTTGGCCATCATGTAGCTGTAGCTCTCGTCCTCGAAGTACGGCCCCATAATGCGGCTGTCGTCGCCGTTCGGATATTTTTCCACCTTGATCACATCGGCTCCCAGATCCCCCAGCACCATCGTGCAGTAAGGGCCTGCCAGCACCTGCGTCAAGTCAATTACTCTCATGTTTTGCAACGCCTGCCGCATGTTTCAACAAGCCTCCCCGTTTTTACGAGCGAACCAAATGCTGCGGTTCAAGTCAGCGAAATTGCGGCTTGCGCTTTTCCAAAAAGGCTCGCACGCCTTCCATGTAGTCGTCCGAATCAAACGATTGCAGGACGAGTTCGGCAATTTCTTCGTTCTCTTCGGTATGCCCCGACAGAATCGCCTGGACCATCTGCTTCGTGCCGCGTACGGACACTTGCGAACGCTCGGCGATCAAGGTGGCGAACTCGTACGTTTTGTCCGCGAGCTCCGTACTGCCGTAAATGCGGTCGATGAGACCGATGCGATACGCTTCTTGCGCATCGAGCGATCGTGCCGTGTACAAGATTTCTTTTGCCTTGGAGGGACCAACCAGATCGACGAGCCTTTTGGTGCTGGTCAAATTGTAGACGATTCCCAGCTTGGCCGGGGTAATCGCGAAGATCCCGTCCTCCGCGCTGAAGCGAAAATCGCATGACAGCGCGACATCGAGTCCACCGCCCACCGCGTACTTGCGGATCAGGGCGATGGTCGGTTTGGGAAAGCGATGCAGCCGGTCTACCGCTTCCATGGACAAGTCGTTGTATTCCTTTGCCTTTTTCGCCGAGGAGCGATTGGACAAAAATTCGCTGATGTCCGCCCCGGCAGCAAAGGCGGTCTCGTCTGCGCCGCGAATGACCACCACTTTCGTCTGCTCGTCTGCCGCAAGCTCCTCCAGCAGGCGCGACAGCGTAACCCACATCTCCAGGTTCAACGCATTGCGCTTGTCCGGACGATTGAGCAGGATCGTCGCGATCGCTCCCTGCTTCTTTGCGTATATCAGTCGGTTTTCCTTTTCCATGCTCACGCCTCCCCGACGGAATCTAGTCTCTCTTGTATTTGGCGGCCAGTCTGTTGCCGATCGATTGCAGGCACTGCACCAGCACGATCAGGATGAACACCGTCACGTACATGACATCGACTTCGTAGCGCAAATGACCAAAGCGGTACGCCAAGTCACCCAGGCCTCCCGCACCGACGAGCCCCGCCATGGCTGTCCCGCCAATCAGTGAGATGACGGCGATGGTCAAGCCGAGGATGATCGAGGGGCGCGCTTCCCGCAGCAGCACGTGCCAAATGATATGCCGCGTGCGAATCCCCATCGACTTGTACGCTTCGATCACGCCGCTGTCCACTTCCAGCAGCGCGTTTTCCATCAGGCGGGCGATGTTCGGAGCCGCATGGACGATCAGCGGCACGATGGCGCCCTTGATGCCGATCGACGTGCCGACCAAAAGCTTGGTGAACGGCAAAATAAAGAATAGCAGGATGATGAACGGAATGGAGCGGATGATGTTGACCACGACGTTCAGGATCTGGTACACCACGCGGTTTTCCAGCGCGTTTCCCGGACGGGTCAGGATCAGCAGCACACCGAGCGGCAGTCCGATCAGCACCGAAAACAGGAGCGAAATGGACACCATCTGAAAGGTTTGCACGACGGATTCCCAGATGATCGGGAGACGTCCTTCGATAAATTGTTGCAGATCAGCCATTGGGGATTTCCACTCCTTCTACCATGACTCCCTGTTCCTGCAGATAGGCGATGGCCTTCTCGGTCTCGGCAGGCTCTCCGTGCAGATGGACGACCAGGGCGCCGATCGTTTCCTGCTTCAGCTGAATAATGCCGCCTGCCAAAATATTGGGAGACACCGGAAATTTCGCGCTGACGGACGCCAGCACGGGCTTGCTCGTACTTTCTCCCACAAACGACAGCCGGACGACGCGCCCGGTCTGGCCGAGCTCCCGCAGCACGGCTTTCGGCAGCTCCTTGCAGTAGGTGCTGTTCACAAACCGCTTCGTGGTAGGGTGGGTCGCCTTTGAGTAAATATCGACGGTACGGCCTTGCTCGATCACTTTCCCTTTTTCCATGACCGCAACGCGATCGCATATTTTCTGGATGACGTTCATTTCATGCGTGATCAGCATGATGGTAATCCCCAGCTCTTTATTGATTTTGAGCAAAAGCTCCAGGATGGATTCGGTCGTCTCCGGGTCGAGGGCGCTGGTCGCTTCGTCGCTCAGCAAAATTTCCGGCTCCTGGACCAAGGCGCGCGCGATGGCAACCCGCTGCTTTTGCCCTCCCGACAGCTGGCCGGGGTAGGCATCGTGCTTGTCCGCAAGCCCGACGATTTGCAAATACTTGGTGACGCGTTCGTGCAACTCCTGCTTGTCCACTTCCGTCAAACGCAGCGGAATCGCGATATTGTCGTACACATTGGCAGTTTTCAGGAGGTTGAAGCCCTGAAAGATCATGCCGATCTTGCGCCTGACCTGCAGCAGCTCCTCCGCGGGGAGATGAGTGACATCCCTGTCCTTGATTACGACCGAGCCGGAAGTGGGCACCTCCAGCAGATTGACGCAGCGGATCAGGGTGCTCTTCCCGGCGCCGCTGTACCCGATGACCCCGAAGATCTCGCCCTTCTTCACTTCGAGCGAGACATCGTCGATGGCGTGAATGATGCCCTTTTTCGTATGAAAGCTCTTTGACACGTTGGATAGCTTGATCACGCTGTACCGGAACCTCCTCTTCTTTCCTCGGCGAAGCTCGTTGCCATGAATACAAATGTGGCCCCGCTCTCAAGTGGCGGAGCCGTGTGGTTTACCAGACAGGGATTACGGAGCCCTCAAAGGTGTCTTCCACGAATTTTTTCACTTCGTCGCTCTGGTACGCTTTGACCAGCTTTTGTACGGCCACGTCATCCTTGTTTTCCGTGCGGACGGCGATGACGTTGTGGTGCTTGGAATCTTTCGGCTCCAGGAAGATGGAGTCTTTTCCCGGCTGCAGGTTGTTTTTGATGGCATAGCTCGTATTGATCGCGGCAGCCGTGACATCATCCAGCTGTTTGGCAATTTGCGCGGCGTCCAGCTCGACAAATTTCAGCTCGCGCGGATTTTCGGCGATGTCCAGGACAGTCGCATCATTGCTGACTCCATCCTTGAGCTTGATCAGGCCGGCGCTCTGGAACAGCAGCAATGCCCGCGTGCTGTTCGTCGGGTCGTTCGGCAGCCCGAGGGTGTCCCCTGCTTTCAGCTCATCAAGACTCTTGATCTTGTGGGGGTAGACCCCCATCGGATTGAGCACCGTCTGGCCAACAGCGGTCAGGTCTGCGCCTTTTTCTTTTTTATACGTCTCCAGGAACGGGATCGTCTGGTAGCTGTTGGCATCGATTTCTTTTTCCGTCAGCGCGATATTCGGCATCTGGAAGTCGGAGAATACCTTCAGCTCCACTTCCAGCCCGTCCTTCGCCGCTACCTCCTTGACCTTTTCCAAAATTTGTTCGTGCAACCCAGAGGTGACGCCGACGACGATCTTCTTCTCGTCAATCGCTGTGCCCGATTGCGAGCCGCCGCCTCCGCAAGCAGCCAGTGCGAGTACCAGCAACCCGGATGCCAAGTAACCAAGAGCTTTTTTCATGATGTTTTCCCTCCGTTATGTCTATTATACAGCTGGGTTTAGTGCGAATAATAATCATAGCAATGCCCCACGACAGAGGTTCCTCTGCGCAGAGCATCGATTCTTCCTGTTCGAATAATTACACTACGCCCCGCCTGGTCTCTCGCGGACTTGTGTAGTCGTTGATGTAGATTTCATTATACTTGAGGCTACGCCAGAAGCGCTCAATGACGATATTGTCCTTGGCACGGCCTTTGCCATCCATGCTGAT
>Ga0255334_1000514_pt1 | contig 29186 bp, 26 predicted proteins | sample EtOH5_35cm_T3_12_FD_202080 | JGI IMG/M metagenome (GOLD analysis project Ga0255334, IMG submission 202080) | Sandy soil microbial communities from University of British Columbia, Vancouver, Canada - EtOH5_35cm_T3_129 | ecosystem: Engineered > Artificial ecosystem > Sand microcosm > Unclassified ... | reverse complement strand
CGTCGGCGTCCTCGCACTGCTGGCTGCTTGCTCGGGTGGCGGCGAACCGGCCGACCCGGACACCACCGCGGGCGGCGGGGAAGGCACCATCGAGCCCGCCGACACGATCACGCTGACGTCCGGCTACGCCGCCGGCGACGCGACGGCCAACTTCCTCGACGACGCGACCAAGGCGTTCTCCGAGAAGACCGGCATCAAGGTCGACGTCCTGCCGGTCGCGTGGGACGACCTGACGAAGACCGTCGAGAGCAACGCGGCCGCCGGTGAGCTGACCGACCTGTACACGCTGAACTTCGCCGACCAGGCCAAGCAGCTCGTCGAGGACGGTGCCCTGGTCGACGTCAGTCAGTACATCGAGGACTGGGGCATCTCGCAGTACCTCCAGGACGACGCGACCGCCTCGTGGACCGAGAACGGCAAGATCGGCGGCTTCCCCTACGGCGCCTTCTACTGGCCGATCTGGTGGAACATGGACGCCTTGTCCAAGGCCCAGATCACTGCGGTTCCGACGACCACCGACGAGCTGATCGCCGACGCCGCCAAGCTCCGCGCGGCCGGTCTTCAGCCGCTCGGCATCGACGGGGGCGACTGGGGTGGCAGCGGCTTCTTCTGGATGATGCTGCAGTCCTACGTCCCGGCCGACGAGATCGGGGACCTCATGGCCAACGGCGGCTTCGCCGACTCGGAGAACGCGATCAAGGGCTTCGACCTGATCGGCGAGCTCCGTGACGCGGGCGTCTTCGTCGACAACGCCGAGGGCTTCAAGAACTCCGAGGTCCAGACCGAGTTCTTCGCGGGCAACCTCGCCGCGGCGCACCTCGGCTCGTGGGCGTACACCCAGGCGACCGACGCCGGAATGGACGTCTCCAGGGTCGAGCTCGGCGGGTTCCCGATCCCGAGCGACTCCGTCTACGAAAAGCCGCTCGCACTGCGCGGTGGCGGCAACGGCTGGATGATGTCGTCGGCCGCGGCCGAGGACCCGGCGCGCGCGGCGGTTGTCAAGGAGTTCATCACGTTCCTGTACCAGCCCGAGCAGCTGCAGAGCTGGGTCGGCACGTACAACCAGTTCTCCGCGGCGACGGCCGACGCGATCGGCGAGGTCACCCCGGACAACCCTCTCAACCTGTACTCGGCGACCCAGCTCGCCGACACCGTGGACTTCGCCCAGCTCCACGACCTGTTCGTCAAGCCGGGCGTGGACCCGGCCCCGGAGATCTCGTGGTTCCTCGGGACCAAGGGCGCCACGGGTGCCGAGCTGGCCGCTCGGTACGACGCCCTGTACCAGGACTGACGACCATTCCGCAGTGACACATTGGGCGGACCTGGCGCGCCACAGCCGCGCCGGGTCCGCCCGCTAGACGGAGAGCCCGATGACGAACACCCTTGCGCCGGTGCCGGCGTCCACGCCGGGCACGCAGGTCGACAGACCTCCTGCCGCCTCCCGGCGGACCGCGGCGGCGCGCAGCAACCGGGTCCTGGCGACCTTCGCGTTCCCCTCGGTGATCTGGTACATCATCTTCACCATCGGGCCGCTGTTCGCGATGTTCTTCATCGCGTTCCTCAGCTGGCGGAGCCTGATCTCGACGCCCACCTGGGCGGGCTGGGGCAACTTCACCAAGTTCTTCCAGGACGAGCGCGTGGGCACGGCGTTCAGGAACACCGGCATCCACATGCTGGCGACCATGCCGTTCCAGACGGCGGGCGCCTTCATGATCGGCTACTTCCTATCGCTGCGGCTGCCCGGGCACCGGATCTTCCGGGTGGTGCTGTTTATACCGGCGCTCATCTCGCTCGCGCAGCTCGGCACGATGTTCACCGTCGTGCTCGGCTCGACTGGCCTGGTGAACTCGCTGCTGGTGTCGGTCGGCCTGGAGCGATTCCAAACGGCATGGCTCGCCGACACCCAGACCGCGATGATCAGCCTGATCCTCGTCACCATCTGGTCGGGCACCGGTTTCAACGCCGTGCTGTTCTCCGCGCGGCTCGGCTCGATCGATCCGGACGTCTACGCCGCGGCCGAGCTCGACGGCGCGAACCACTGGCAGCGCCTGTGGCGGGTCGCCTTCCCGATCTCGATCGACTACTTCGGCGTCATCACGATGCTGCAGTACCTGTGGACGTTGTTCGGCACGGCGGGCATGATCCTCATCCTCACCCAGGGCGGTCCCGGCCAGGCGACGTCCACGCTGTCGTGGCTCGTCTACCGGTTCGCCTTCAACGACAGCTCGAAGCTCGTCGGGTACAGCCAAGCGATCGGAGTCGTGCTGTTCGGGCTCGGCGTGATCGGGCTCGGCGTCATCCGCTCGATCCTCCGTGAGAGGCACTGACCGTGGCCGCCACCACCGCATCGGCTCCCGTCGTCCGCCGCCGCCGCCGCAACCGGCGCGGCGCCATCACCGGCGGCATTCTCACCAGCTACATCCTCATCGGCCTGTACGGGCTGACGCTCGTGCTGCCGCTGTACTGGCTGCTGATCTCCAGCTTCAAGGACCGCTTCGAGGTCTTCGTCAACCCTCTGGTCCCAGGCTTCTCGCAGGGCTTCGCCAACTACGCCAAGGTATGGGATCTGCTGGACGCCGGCCGTGCGATGTGGAACTCCGTCTACATCACGGTGCTGGCGCTCGTCCTGACGATCGCGGTGGCGATCCCGGCCTCCTACGGACTGGCCCGCTCCAAGGGCAAGATCGCGACGGCGGTCGAGCGCGTCTACGCGCTCGGCTTCCTCATCCCGGGCTTCGCCTCGCTGGTGCCGACACTGCTGCTGGCGATCCAGGCCAACATGTACCACACGCGCGAGTTCATGATCCTGTACCTGTCAGCGTCGGCCCAGCCGCTGTCGGTGATCCTGCTGACGCAGTTCATGCGGACCGTGCCACCGGAGATGGAGGAGGCGGCGCTGATCGACGGCGCCAGCCGGCTCCGCATCCTGCGCTCGGTGTACATGCCGCTGGTGATGCCGGGCATCGCGACGATCAGCATCCTGCAGTTCATCTCGTACTGGAACGAGTACCTGTACACCCTGACCATCACCGGCGTCGCACCCGCCGTGCGGACCATCCAGGTGGCGCTGCCGACGCTCATCGCACACCAGGGCAACACCAACTACGCCTGGGTAAGCGCGGGCACCATCCTGTCGATCGCCCCTGTGTTCATCGTGTACGTCACTCTCAACCGCCGCATGGAGGACGCACTCGTCGCAGGCGCGCTCAAGGGCTGACCCGCGGTGTCACGCGATCTCGTATTCACCACCCGGGCGGATCGTGAGGACGGCTTCGACCTGCGTGCCATCCGGTTCGGGGACGATGCCGTCGTCGCGCGGATCTACTTCGCGGCGCGCGACCCGCTGTGGCGCACCGTGCCGCTGCGGATCCTCACCTCGGAGCGGCTCGTGACCGCCGACGGCTTCGAGACGAGGGTCACCGCCGAGTCGCGGCTCACGGACATGCCGCTGTCCGTCACCCTCGGCTACCGCGCCAAGGGCGACGAGCTGGTTGCCGAGGTGGTAGCGGTCGCCGGGGGAGGTTTCCGCTACAACCGCATCGGCTTCTGCGTACTGCTGGACGTGGTGGGATACCGAGGCAGGCGGGCCACCACCCGTCGCGGGGAGGGGGTCTCGTGGTTCGACTTCCCCGAGGAGATCGTCACGCGCAACCAGACCGACGAGAACACGGTGCGGTTCCACCAGCCGCTCGACGAGCTGGTGACCGAGCTCGCAGGCGATACCCGTGTCGCGTTCTCGTTCGAAGGGGTTGGCTTCGAGTTCGAGGACCAGCGCAGCTGGGCGGATCCGTCGTACAAGGCCTACTCGATCTCGCCGGAGCCGTGGCCGATGTCCGCCCACGAGGGGCAGAGGTTCGAGCAGAGGGTGCGGATCCGGGTGACCCCCGGCTCGTCGCCCACCTCCGCCGCGGCCGCGCCTGAGGTGACGCTCGGCAACGTCGTCGGGACGCTGCCTGCGGTCGACGTGTTCCGTGGGCGGGTGGTCCCCGGGTCGTTCAGGCCCGGCGGCGGGTTCCAGGAGCTCAACGCCGGCCGCCGCAGCGACGTGCCGAACCACGGTGCGATCGAGCTGGCCGTCAACGGCGCCGTGCACGCGGCCGACACCGACTCGGTGTTCGACACCGTCGCGATGCACGGCGAGATCGTGCGGCAGGCCCGTGCGCTCTTCCCAGGTGTCCCGGTGCACCTGGCGCCGGTGTCGTTCCTCGACGACGCGGGCGACTGGCGAGACCCCGCGGGGGAGTACAACCCGGAGCCGCCACCGGGCGCCACACCGGAGCGCTGGGGCGAGCCGCTCGCGGCGGCGTGGGTGGTGGCCAGCGTCGCGGTGGCGGCGCCTGCGGGGGCTACGTCGCTGCACTACTTCTCGCCGGCGCTGCCGGTCGGCTGCCCGGCAGCGGAAGCGATCGCCCGGCTGCGTCGCCTGGCCGGCCGTGACCTGCTTGCGGTGAGCGCGCCATCGCCGCTGGTGGGTGTGGCGGTGGCCGACGGGGAGGCTCTGGTGCTCGCGCTGGCCAACCCGGGCCCGGATCCGCGGCCGGTGCGGTTGCCGGACGGCCGCGAGGTGGTGCTCGGGCCGTTCGGCGCGGAGTGGTTCGAGCTGTCCTATGCGAACCGGTCCAGCTGACCGGGCTCGGTCAGCCCTGATCCGAAGGCCACCGCGCGGGCGCCCGCGGCGAGGTACTCGTCGGCGTTGTCGGGCGTGATCCCGCCCGTCGCGACGAACCGCACGTCCGGGAACGGCGCGCGCATGGCGCGGAACCACCCGGTGCCGAGCTGGGCGGCGGGGAACGCCTTGACCCACCGCAGCCCGAGCCGCAGCGCGCGCTGCACCTCGCTCGGCGTGGCGACCCCGGGGAGCACGGCGAGCCCCGTGTCCAGGCAGGCCCGGACGACCTCGTCGTCCAACCCCGGGCTGACGACGAACGCGGCGCCCGCGTCCCGCGCGGCCGCGACCTGCTCGGGAAGAACCACCGTGCCGGCGCCGACGGCGAGCCCGCGCGCGGCGGCGGCGGCCGCGACCGCGCGGAGCGCCTCGATGTCGGCGGGCGTCCGGATCGGCACCTCGAACAGCGGCACGCCCGCCGCCCACACCTGCTCGGCCCGAGCCAGCGTGGCCGCCGCCCCGAGGCCGCGCGCGATCACCAGCGTTCGCGAGCCGCCGAACCGCTCGTCGAACCAGGCGTCCGAGTCCATGTCCCCTCCTCGTAGTCCCCGGTGGTGCGCAGCGCGACGGCGGCGCGCCGGTGTCCACCGGCCAGCGCGTCGGCGAGGTCGCGGCCGGCCAGCACCGCGGCGAGGTACCCGGCGGCGAAGGCATCGCCCGCCCCGACCGGCTCGACGACCTCGACCGGCTCCGGCGTGACGACCACGTGCCGTCCGCCGGCGAAGGCGTACGCGGCGTGCTCCGCGTCCTTGACCACGAGCGTCGGCACGCCGGGAAACCGCGCGCGGACCGCCTCCGCGGTCGCGGCGCCCCACAGCGCCTCGGCCTCGTCGCGGCCAAGGAACACGAGGTCGGCGCGGGCGGCGAGCATGCCGAGCCGCACGGCCGCGTCCGCCCGGCCGGGCCAGAGCGAGGCGCGGTAGTTGACGTCGAACGAGACCGGCAGGCCGGCCGCTCGGCGGCGCTCGAACAGCCGCTCGACGAGCCCGAGCGACGACGCGGAGATCGCCGCCGTGATCCCGGTGACGTGCAGCCACGGCACCGTCTCCAGGGGCAGCCGGTCCGCGAACGGCGCACCGAGCCGGGACGCCGCCGAGTCGTCGCGGTAGTAGTGGACGCCGCTGCCGGGGTCCTTGACGAACAGGCCGGTGCGCGCGGCGGTGTCGGTGACGGCGAGCGAGGTGTCGACGCCCCGGGCCGCGAGCGTCGCGAGCACCCGCCGGCCGAGCGGGTCCGCACCGACGGCGCCCGCCCACGCCGCGGGCACACCGAGGGTGACAAGGTGGCTGGCGGCGTTCGACTCCGAGCCGGCGACGTCGAGCCGGAAGTCGACGGCGCTCTCCAGGGGCTCGGCGAGGGCGGGCGTGACGAGCGCCATCGTCTCGCCGACCGCGAGCACCAGCGGATTGCCGGACGTCATGGTCCTACCTTCCTCGAACCACCCTTCCATCGTAGCCTGAACCGGTTCAGGAATCCGGCTACGATGCGTGCCGGAAGCCTGCGGCGGCGTCGCCGCACCTCACGTCAGGAGCGAGCCCATGCCCACCATCGACGTCACGAGCCATGGCGCCGTCGGTGACGGCGTCACGAACGACGCGGCGGCGATCCAGTCGGCGATCGACGCCGCGGCCGAGACCGGGGGCGGCCGGGTGGTCGTCCCGGCCGGCCACACGTTCCGCTCCGGGTCGATCACGCTGCGCTCGCACGTCGACCTGCACGTCGAGCGCGGCGCGACGCTGCAGGCTAGCGGGCAGTGGCAGGACATCACGGTGCGGCGCGTCACGAGCGCGCTCGCCGGCGGGGTGGTCCAACCCGGCACGGTGGCGAACGGCGTGTTCATCTGGGCGGACGGCGCCACCGGGATCTCCATCACCGGTGGAGGGACCATCGACGGCGGTGGGCGGTCCTATGTCGCGGAGGACCTCGGTCCGATCTTCCGGATGCCGCACGAGCGTCCGTTCACGGTCTTCCTGCGCGGCTGCACCGACGTGACGTTGCGTGACACCACCTACGTCGACGGCGCGCTGTGGACCGTGCGACTGACCGGATGTGAGGTGGTGCGCATCACCGGCCTGACGATCCGCGGGGACATGAAGGTGCCCAACGCGGACGGGATCGACATCGACCGGTGCCGACGCGTGCGCATCAGCGACTGCGACATCCGCACACCCGACGACGCCATCTCGCTCAAGGCGGTCGATGAGTTCGCCGCCTCGGGGGTGTGCGAGGACGTCGTCATCACGGGGTGCATCCTTGAGAGCAGGTCCAGTGCGATCGTCTTGGGGGCCGACGCGGTCGCGCCGATCAGGAACGTCGTGGTGTCCGGCTGCGTGATTCGGGCAAGTCACCGTGGCATCTCGCTCAAGTGCTCACAACGCGGTGTGTTCGAGAACGTGCTCTGCACGGACCTGGTGATCGAGACCACCACGTTCGCCGAGCCGTGGTGGGGCCGCGGCGAGCCGATCCATGTGGGGGTGTTCCCGTGGTTCGACGAGGTCGGGGCGGTGCGCAACGTGCGGTTTCGCAACATCCTTGCCCGCTCGGAGAACGGCGTGAACATCGCTGCGGTCGAGCCTGGCCTCATCGACGGCGTCGTGCTCGAGAACGTGCGAATCGAGCTGGACAAGTGGTCCGACGAGGAGGGCGGTCTCTTCGACCGGCGCCCCTACTCCGGTACGCCCGACCTCTACCCCCACCCCGTGTCAGGCTTCTACATCGAGAACGCCGCGAACGTCGTGGTACGCGACTGCCAGGTGGCGTGGGGGACGCACCAGCCGTACTTCGCCCACGCACTCGAAGCGGTCGCCGCTCCCGGACTGGTCGTCGACGGTCTCCGCGGGGAGGCAGCAGTCCCGGGCATCGAGGCGATCGCCATCTCGTGATCGGCAGGACGGAGCCCTCGGTCTGGTATCGCGGCCAGGGCGCCCTCCGCCGCCGGGCATCGCGCGGCTCTGACCGCTGCCCGATCCCGTCGAGGTCTCGCCGGCCGTGGAGGTGACGGTCGCGCCGGAGGCGTCGCCACCGGGCTCGAGGCGCCCGACGAGCTGGGTACGGTGAACGGCGAGCGTGCACGATGGAATGAGTCGGACGCCAGCGTGCGCCGGCAGGGCGTGCCGAGGACCGCTCCGCGGACGATCGGCACTCGTGGGCGACCGGCCCCGCTGCTGTCAGCGCGCGAAGTCCTCGGCAACTCAGGCGCTGCCTGACCCTCGCGCGGGGAACGACCTCCCCGTGCTCATGGTCCCGGCCCACCCGCGTCGGTACCCTTGGTGCACGATGACGAGGGGAGGGCGCCATGACTGAGGTTCTGGTGCCCCGCGGCGTGCTCGAACGCGAGCGTGAGCGCATTAGGGCGGTGCTCGCGGCCCACGGCGTTGCCGAAGCTGGTGTGTTCGGATCGGTGGCACGCGGCGAGGACGGTGACCGCTCCGACCTCGATTTGATCGTCGCCTTCAAGCCCGGCGCCCGGCGGGATCTCGTGAGCATCGCCGACGAGCTCGAGGAGCTCACCGGGCTGTCCGTGGACGTCGTCGACCAGGAGCGGGTGCTCGAGCGCGCCCGCCGCACCGGAATCGGGTACACGATCCTGCGCGACACCGTGCCGCTGTGACTCCCGAAGAAGCAGAGGCCGTCCTCGCGCTGGACGCGGAGGTCGCGACCGCCCTGGAGTTTGCCCACGACCGGACGGCTTTCGATGCGGACTGGCGGCTCCGGTTGGCCGCCGAGCGGATCGTCGAGCGCGTGTTCCAGGCGGCGCAGGGTCTCGACGACGACAGGCGAGCGCAGTACTTCGGCGGGGAGGGCTTTCGTGCGTTGCGCGGCATGCGCAACCGCCTGGCGCACAACTACCTCGACGTCGACGAAGACATCTTGTGGGATGCGATCGCCGTCGATTTGCCCGAGGTTCACGATCGGCTCGCACTGGATGTCGCACTTGCGCGCGCGACCCTTGCCCCGCTCGTACCGGGCGAGGCGGCCGACTCGGAGCAGTGGCGGCGCAAGCACCTGGGTCCGACCGAGCCGGCGCCCTGACCGAAACCGCCAGCCGCAGTCCGGAGTCTGCCGTCAGGCGGTCTGGGACCGACGCCGGCGTTCGCTGCGGTCTGGCAGAGGCAGCACCTTGGCTCCGCCGCCCATCCCGGCGGCGATCCGCTCGGCGATGAGGACGTCGCGCTCGTCGACGGCGCGCTGATAGATCATCGCCGCGCGGGGCGTCGACTGGCCCATGCGCCGCATGATCTCCTTCGTCGAGGCGCCCGTCTGGGCCGCAAGGGTGCCGCCCAGGTGCCGGAAGCTGTGGAACGTCACGCCTTCCATCCCGATGTCCTCCGCGGCCCGGCTCACCAGGGTGTTGATCCACCGGTTCGGCGGTGGGGTGCCGTTCCTCGTCGGGAACAGCAGGTCGTCGGGCGACGGGCCGACGTGCGCGGCGAGGTGCGCCTTCAGCAGTCCCTGGATCGTCTTGGGCAGATACACGACGCGCTCGGAGGCCGGTCTCTTGGTCTCGCGGAAGCTGCCGCGGTACCACCGGCGCTCGATCGTCACGGTCATCGCGTCCACGTCGATGTCCCGGCGACGGAGCGCGACGAGCTCGCCGAATCGCGCCGTGGACATCGCGGCCAGCACGACGAGGAATCGCCTGCGTTGAGGCACCCGGGCCACGATCCGGCGAACTTGCCGGAGGTCTGGTGTCGTCTTCGTCTCATGCCACGTGGTTCCGCCGCCCTTGATGCGGCACGGGTTGGCGGTGATCGCCCCGTCGGCGACGGCGACGTTGAGGATCTCGCGGAGCAGCGAGTAGGACCGCGCCCTGGCGGTCGGCACGTTCTTGGCCTCCATCGCCGCGTACCAGGCGCGCACGGTCGGCGGGCTGATGCGACCCAGCTCGGTCAGGCCGAACGTCGGCAGGAGGTGGTTGTCGAGGAGGTGGCGTACTCGTCGAACCGCTGGTGTGCCGCCGCCGGGTCGTGCCAGGAACCGCGGTTGCGCACCTGCCCTCGGCGAACAAGCAGATCAACACCGTGTGGATCCACGCCGCACTGCTGGGCTGCGCCATCGCCGCATGGATGCAAGAGCTCGCCGGCACCGACGCCGGCAACGACCGCGGCAGATTCACCGTGGCCCGGTTCCGCTGAGATCATCGCCACCCCCCGCGCGCCTGGTCCACCGCGCGGGAACCATCCTGCTGCGACTGCCGCCAGGCGGGCACCTGCCGGACCTCGTGCTGCCACGCCTGCAAGCCCCGCCCGCCCCAGGCTGGGCGCCCGCCACCGTGACACGGGTCAGAACCGAGAATCGCGGTTGGGGCATCCGACTCGGGTCGGATCGCTACAGTCGCTGACCTGCCTGTCTACTTGGAGCGGGTGACGGGAATCGAACCCGCGTAGCCAGTTTGGAAGACTGGGGCTCTGCCACTGAGCTACACCCGCGTCGGCCGAGCACCCACGGCACCCGGCCGGTCACCAAGGGTATCGGCCCCGGCACGTGCTCCCGCCACTCCCACCGCAGGTTCGTCGTGCGCGACCGCCCCCCGCCGAGTGCCACCGAACCCCCGCCGAGCGCACAGAAGTCGGGGGTGCGCTCGGCGGACGACGGGCGCACCGGGCGGGGGAGCGACGGGCGCCGGCCGGGAAAGGGCGGAGGGGGAGCCGGGTTGGGTCGGGAGTTGCCGCCGGCGTACCATCGGGGTCGCTTGCGCGCGGTCGACGCACGCTCGTCGTACGCCGCAGCGCAGCGCCCTGCCGGACTTCCCCCGGCCCAGACCCACGTTGGAGAGCATCGAAGTGAAGAGCGCCGTCGAGACCCTGGACCCCACCAAGGTCAAGCTGACCGTCGAGGTGACCTACGACGAGCTCAAGCCGAGCATCACCCACGCGTACGAGCACATCGCGGAGCAGGTGACGGTGCCCGGCTTCCGCAAGGGCAAGGTGCCGCCGCGGATCATCGACCAGCGCGTGGGCCGGCCGGCCGTCATCGAGCACGCGGTCAACGAGGGCCTCGGCGGGTTCTACGCGGAGGCGGTGCGCGAGAACAACCTGCGCCCACTCGGCCAGCCCGACGTCCAGGTGACCCAGGTGCCCGGCCTCACCTCCACGGCGGCCGGCGAGGAGGGCGAGCTGCACTTCACCGCCGAGATCGAGGTGCGCCCGGCGATCACCCTGCCCGCGCTCGAGGACATCACGGTCAGCGTCGACGGCACCGAGGTGTCCGACGAGGACGTCCAGGGGCGCCTCGACGCGCTGCGCGAGCGCTTCGGCTCGCTGGTCGGCGTCGACCGTCCGGCCACGGACGGCGACTTCGTCCAGATCGACCTCGTCGCGACGATCGCCGACGAGGAGATCGACAAGGTCAGCGGCATCAGCTACCAGATCGGCTCGGGCAACATGCTCGAGGGTCTCGACGAGGCGCTGACGTCGCTCTCGGCGGGCGAGACGACGACCTTCGAGTCCACCCTCGTCGGCGGCGACCACGCCGGCGAGTCGGCCCAGGTGACCGTCACGGCCACCACGGTCAAGGAGCGCCGGCTGCCCGAGGCGGACGACGACTTCGCGCAGCTCGCCAGCGAGTTCGACACGCTCGAGGAGCTGATGGCGGACCTGCGCGAGCAGGCGGGCCGGATCAAGGGCTCCAACCAGGCCGTCCAGGCGCGCGACAAGGTGCTCGAGGCGCTCGTCGAGGCCACCGAGATCCCCGTGCCGACGGGCATCGTCGAGGCCGAGGTCCACCGCCACCTGGAGGCGGAGGACCGGCTCCAGGACGACGTGCACCGCGCCGAGGTGCGCGAGGACGCGACCGGCACGCTGCGCAACCAGATCCTCCTCGACACCCTCGCCGAGCAGCTCGACGTCAAGGTGGGCCAGGCCGAGCTGGTCGACTACCTGGTCAACGCCTCGCAGCAGTACGGCATGGACCCCAACACGTTCATCCAGACGATCGACCAGCAGGGCCAGATCCCGTCGATGGTCGCCGAGGTCGCCCGGTCCAAGGCCCTCGCCGTCGCGCTGCGGCGGGCGAAGGTCGTCGACGCCAGGGGCGAGCCGGTCGACCTGACGCAGTACGTCGGCACGGACGCGGACGACGAGGCCCAGGCCGCCGTCGAGGCGGTCGCGACCGCCGCGTCGGGCGACGAGGGCGACCCGGCGACCGACATCTCGGCCGCCAGCCGCTGACGCGTTCCGAGGGCTTCCGGCACCGCGGGGCGTGCGGCCCGACGAGTCCGCGCGGGCTCGTCGGGCACCGCACTGCGCCGTCAGCGAAACGCCCCGGCGGGCGGGCAGAACGCCTCGTCGCGGGCGTTAGGGTCGCTGCAACGCGGGTCGGAAGATCGTCGCCCCGCACGCCAGGACCTCGTGAGGAGTCAGTCGTGAACGAGCAGCTGCCGGCCCTCGCCCGGGCCGAGAGCCCGGGCTTCGGCCTCAACGACCACATCTACAACCGGCTGCTGCGCGAGCGCATCATCTGGCTCGGCTCCGAGGTGCGCGACGAGAACGCGAACGCCATCTGTGCGCAGATGATGCTGCTCGCCGCGGAGGACCCGGACAAGGACATCTGGCTGTACGTCAACTCCCCGGGCGGCTCGATCACGGCCGGCATGGCGATCTACGACACCATGCAGTACATCAAGCCGGACGTCGCGACGATCGCGATGGGCATGGCCGCGTCGATGGGCCAGTTCCTGCTCTCGTCGGGCGCCAAGGGCAAGCGCTACGCCACCCCGCACGCCCGCGTGATGATGCACCAGCCCTCCGGCGGCATCGGCGGCACGGCGACGGACGTGCGCATCAACGCGCAGCTGATCCTCCACATGAAGCAGGTGCTCGCGGAGCTGACCGCCGAGCAGACGGGCAAGACGGTCGAGCAGATCAACGCCGACGCGGATCGCGACCGCTGGTTCACCGCCCCCGAGGCGCTCGAGTACGGGTTCATCGACCACGTGGTCGAGTCCGCCGGCTCCGTCACGGGCAGTGGCGGAACCGCCTGAGCCCGCGCCCACCGACCGAACGACTCGAGGAGTACTCGTGAGCATCGAATCGCAGTTCGTCGCCAGGGCAGGCCATCTCGCAGGGCCGGGGGGCCTGGCGCCCGCCTCGCCCTCGGGCCGCTACGTGCTGCCGCAGTTCGAGGAGCGCACCGCCTACGGCTTCAAGCGCCAGGACCCGTACACCAAGCTGTTCGAGGACCGGATCATCTTCCTCGGCGTGCAGGTGGACGATGCCTCGGCGGACGACGTCATGGCCCAGCTGCTGGTGCTGGAGAGCACCGACCCGGACCGCGACATCATCCTGTACATCAACTCCCCGGGCGGCTCGTTCACGGCGCTGACCGCGATCTACGACACGATGCAGTACATCAAGCCGCAGGTCCAGACGGTGTGCCTGGGCCAGGCGGCCTCCGCTGCCGCGGTGCTCCTCGCCGCCGGCACGCCCGGCAAGCGGCTCGCGCTCCCGAACGCCCGCGTGCTGATCCACCAGCCCGCGATCGAGGGCGGCGGCTACGCGCAGGCGTCCGACATCGAGATCCAGGCCAACGAGCTGATCCGGATCCGCGAGTGGCTGGAGCAGGCGCTCGCGCACCACACGGGGCAGTCCGTGGAACAGGTCCGCACGGACATCGAGCGCGACAAGATCCTCACGGCGGCGCAGGCCGCCGAGTACGGCATCGTCGACCAGGTGCTCGCCAGCCGGAAGGGTGCCGTCGCCACGACCGTGCCGGGGACCTGAGACACGCCGGGCGATCCGGCGGGTTCGGCTGACAGCGGGCCCGCGGTGGTGTGCAATGGGGCTGTGCCCGCACGGGCACCCGCGCGACGAGCAGCCGACGGCTGAACGGGGAAGGGGATGCCAGTGGCCCGTATCGGAGACGGAGCCGACCTCCTCAAGTGCTCGTTCTGCGGCAAGTCGCAGAAGCAGGTCAAGAAGCTCATCGCGGGCCCTGGGGTGTACATCTGCGACGAGTGCATCGACCTGTGCAACGAGATCATCGAGGAGGAGCTCGCCGAGGCCACCGAGAGCGGCATGGTCGAGCTGCCGAAGCCGAAGGAGATCTTCGACTTCCTCGAGCAGTACGTCATCGGGCAGGAGCCGGCCAAGCGGTCGCTCGCCGTCGCGGTCTACAACCACTACAAGAGGATCCAGGCGGGGGACGCCGGCCGCTCGGGAGAGGACGTCGAGATCGCGAAGTCGAACATCCTGCTGATCGGCCCCACGGGCTGCGGCAAGACGTACCTCGCGCAGACGCTCGCCAAGATGCTCAACGTCCCCTTCGCGATCGCGGACGCCACGGCGCTGACCGAGGCCGGCTACGTGGGCGAGGACGTCGAGAACATCCTCCTCAAGCTGATCCAGGCAGCCGACTACGACGTCAAGAAGGCCGAGACGGGGATCATCTACATCGACGAGATCGACAAGATCGCCCGCAAGAGCGAGAACCCGTCGATCACGCGCGACGTCTCCGGCGAGGGCGTGCAGCAGGCTCTGCTGAAGATCCTCGAGGGCACCACCGCGTCGGTGCCACCGCAAGGCGGGCGCAAGCACCCGCACCAGGAGTTCATCCAGATCGACACGACGAACGTGCTGTTCATCGTCGCGGGGGCCTTCGCCGGGCTGGACGACATCATCACGAGCCGCGCCGGGCGGCGTGGCATCGGCTTCGGGGCGGCGCTGCACACGGCCGACGACGTCGACGTCTACGGCGAGGTGATGCCGGAGGACCTGCTGAAGTTCGGGCTGATCCCCGAGTTCATCGGCCGCGTCCCGGTGATCACCACGGTCTCGCCGCTCGACCGCGAGGCGCTGGTGCGGATCCTCACCGAGCCGCGCAACGCCCTCGTCAAGCAGTACCAGCGGATGTTCCAGATCGACGGCGTCGAGCTGGAGTTCGACGAGGACGCGATCGGGGCGATCGCCGACCAGGCGCTCCTGCGCGGTACCGGCGCCCGCGGACTGCGGGCGATCATGGAGGAGGTCCTCCAGACGGTGATGTTCGAGGTGCCCAGCCGCGACGACGTGGCCCGCGTGGTCATCACGCGCGACGTGGTGCTCAAGAACGTCAACCCGACGCTCGTGCCCCGCGACGTCCCGCGCGAGAAGCGCACGCCGCGCGAGAAGAGCGCGTGACCGGGCCCTCGTCGGACGAGGTCCCGCCGGAGCTGGCCCGGCTACGGCACAGCATCGACAACATCGACGCCGCGCTGATCCACCTGCTCGCCGAGCGGTTCAAGGCCACCCAGCGGGTCGGCGTGCTCAAGGCCGGCCTCGGGCTGCCGCCCTCCGACCCGGCGCGCGAGGCCGAGCAGGTTGCCCGGCTGCGGGCACTGGCCGACGAGGCCGACCTCGACCCGGTGTTCGCGGAGAAGTTCCTCGCGTTCATCGTCGCCGAGGTGATCCGCCACCACGAGGCGATCGCGCAGGACCGCCGGCCGTCCTGACCGCGGTCGGGGCGGGCGACAGGGTGCGCAGGGCTGGCCGGCAACCGGTCGATCGCGACGGGCGAGGTGGTCCGCGTGGCCGACCGCGACCTCGGCAGGGCGGCACACCCGCTCACCCCCGAGCGAATGGAGCAGACACGCGCCGACACGCCGGTGGACGGTGAGGTTTCGCTCCACTGATGGGGCGGGCGCGAGGTCAGGTGGCGCGTCGGCGTCACGTGGCCCAAGGTGGGATGGTCTCCGCCGCCGAGGAGGACCCGCGCCGATGGACCTGCACTGGCTCAAGCCCCTGCTGGGACGCCCGATCCCGTTCGTCACCGTCTACCTCGACGCCACGCCGACCGACATCGGCGGCGAGGTCGAGGCCGCCGAGCGGTGGAAGAGCCTGCGCCGGTCGGTCGGTGCGGCGGACGGCGTCGACGCCGCGGTGCTCGACGAGATCGGCGAGCTGCTCGCCGTCCCGGACGGCCGCCGCGCGCCGCACGGCCGCGTGATCGTCGCCGACGCCCACGGCGTCGTCGTCGACCGCCTGCTGTCCGCGCCACCGGCCTTCTCGCGCGTCGACGTCGGCACGTCGCCCGCGCTGCTCCCCGTCATCCGGGCCGCCGACGAGGCCGTGCGGCTGCTCGTCGCCGCGGTCGACCGCACGGGGGCGGATCTCGCGCGCCTGGTCACGGGCGAACGGGAGCCGGCGCAGCGGTGGACCGTCGAGGGCGGCCACGACGACGTGCACAAGGTCCGCGAGGGCGCGCTGGCCCGGCGCACGCAGACCCGCGCGGAGGACTCGTGGCAACGCAACGCGGAGGCGATCGCCCGCGCGCTGGAGAAGGCGGGGGACGACGAGCCCGTGGACCTCGTCGTGCTCACCGGTGACCTGCGCACGGTGACCCTCGTGCACGACTCGGTGGACAAGCACGTGCGGGACAAGCTCGCGGACGTGCCGGGCGGCGGCCGCGGCGAGGGTGTGCGCGACGCGGCGTTCAAGGCGCGGCTCGCCGAGGTGGTCGACGTGTTCCGCGCGCGCCGCAGGGGCACGGTGCTCGACCGGTTCGCCGAGGCGCTCGGCCGCGGCGGCGGGGTCAGCGGGCTGGCCGACGTGGTGGACGTGCTGCGCCGTGGCCAGGTGGCCGAGCTGGTGCTGCGGACCGACGCCGTCGAGGGAACCCTCGGCGCTCGCGAGCTGTGGGTGGGACCCGACCCGCTCCAGCTCGCGACCACCGCCGACGACATCGAGGCGCTCGGCCTGTCCACACCGCCCAAGCGCATGACGGCCCACGTCGCGCTCGTGCGCGCCGCGCTGGGCCAGGACGCGGGCGTGACGGTCGCCGAGCCGGGGGAGCTGGACCCCGCCGACGGCGTCGGCGCCCTGCTGCGCTGGTCCGACGGGGCGACGCCAACCGGCGGCACGCTGCTGTCGCAGTCGGGGGACCGGGCGCGCCTGCGTTCGCTCGGCTGAGACCCGGGGTCGCGCCACGCCGGACCAGGGCCGGTCTCAGGGTGTCCCCCGATGCGCGCTGCCTGCGCGCGCCGCCACGATCGAGGGATGGGGAACGCCGTGAAGCAGCACCTGGTGGTCGGGGCCGGGCCGATCGGCTCGGCCCTCGCGCTACGCCTGGCGGAGGCGGGTGACCGCGTGCGCGTGGTCACCCGCTCCGGCTCGGGTCCTGCGCACCCGCTCGTCGAGCGGACCGCGCTGGACGCGTCGGACCCGGCGGCGTTGGCGGCGGCCGCGCGTGGCGCCGACGTGGTCTACAACTGCGCCAACCCCGGTCCCTACCCGCGCTGGGAGGCGGCGTGGCCGCCGCTTGCGGCGTCGATCCTCTCCGCGGCCGAGGGGTCGGTCCTCGTCACGCTCGGCAACCTGTACGGCTACGGGCCGGTCGACGGCCCGATCACCCGCGACCTGCCGCTGAACCCCTCCGACCACAAGGGCGCCCTGCGCGCGCGCATGTGGCAGGACGCGCTGGCCGCGCACCGGGCCGGGCGGGTGCGGGCCACCGAGGTGCGCGCGTCGGACTACCTCGGGCCCACCGCGACACCGGCCGCCGGGCTGCTGCCGAGGTACGCCGCCAAGACGCTGGCCGGCAAGCCCGCGTCCGTGTTCGGCGACCCGGACCAGCCGCACACGTGGACCGCGATCGAGGACATCGCCGCGACGCTCGCCGTCCTCGGGGCCGACGAGCGCGCGTGGGGCGAGCCGTGGCTCGTGCCGTCCAACCCGCCGGCCACGGTCCGCGAGGTGCTGCGCGGGCTCGGCAGCAGAGCCGGCACGGGGGAGCCGCGGCTGCGACGCGTGCCGCGCGCGCTGCTGACCGCCGGTGGCGTGGTCGTGCCGATCATGCGCGAGGTGACCGGGGTGCTCTACCAGTTCGAGCGGCCGTTCGTCGCCGACGCGGCGGCGACCACCCGGACGTTCGGGATCACCCCGACGGCGTGGGAGCCCCTCCTGGACGCCACCGCCCGTGCATGGGCGAAGCGCTGACCTGTCCGGCCCTGCGGGGCGGGTCCCGGCGAGCCGGGCCTCGCGCTCAGTCGCCGCCGCCCGAGCGGGCGTCGACGTACAGCGCCTCGACCTCGGCGGCGAAGTCCTGGAGGACCTGTGCCCGCCTCACCTTGAGCGACGGCGTCAGGTAGCCGTTCTCGACCGTGAAGTCCGTGGTGAGCACCCGAACCTTCCGGATCGACTCGGCGCGGGACACCACCTGGCTCGCGCGCTGCGCCGCCCGGTCGAGCGCGGCGAGCACCCGGGGGTTACGCGACGCGGTCGGCACGTCCATCGGGGGCAGGCCGTGCATGGACAGCCAGCCGGGCAGCATCTCGGCGTCGAGCGTCACGAGCGCGCCGATGAAGGGGCGCTGGTCGCCGACGACGACCACCTGGCTGACGAGCGGGTGACCACGCAGCCGGTCCTCGAGCAGTGCCGGCGCGACGTTCTTGCCGCCCGCGGTGACGATCAGCTCCTTCTTGCGGCCGGTGATCGTCAGGTACCCGTCGTTGTCGAGCGAGCCGAGGTCGCCGGTGTCGAACCAGCCGTCGACCAGCACCTCGGCCGTCTCCTCGGGCATGTGCCGGTAGCCGCGGAAGACGTGCGGGCCCTTGACCCAGATCGAGCCCTCGTCGTCCACCCGGATCGCCGTACCGGAGAACGCCGGGCCCACGGTGCCGATCTTCACGTTCTCGGGACGGTTCACCACCGTCGGGGCCGTGGTCTCCGTGAGCCCGTAGCCCTCGAGGATGCGCACGCCGATGCCGCGGTAGAAGTGCCCCAGCCGCTCGCCGAGCGGCGCGCCGCCCGAGATGGCGAACTCGATCCTGCCACCGAGGGCGTGCCGCACCCGTCGGTGGACGAGGGCCCCCGCCACGGCGTGCCGGGCCTCGAGGGCGGCGCTCGGGCCGCCCGGGGTGTCCAGCGCCCGGGAGTGGGTGATGGCGACCTTGGCGGCCCACCGGAAGAGCCGAAGCCTGACGCCGGAGCCGGCCTTCTGCTCGGCGGAGTTGTAGACCTTCTCGAAGACGCGTGGGACGGCCAGGACGAAGGTGGGGCGGAACGTCGCGAGGTCGGCGAGCAGGTCGCGGGTGTCGGGCGTGTGCCCGAGCGTCGCGCCGGACGTGATGCAGAGCACCTCGAGGAACCGCGCGAACACGTGCGCCAGCGGCATGAACAGCAGCGTCCGCGAGTACGGCTTCGCGCACACCTCGGGCAGGCTCCCGACGGCCTCGCGCGTGATCGAGGTGAAGTTGCCGTGGATCAGCTCGGCGCCCTTCGGCCGGCCGGTGGTCCCGGACGTGTAGATGACCGTCGCGAGCGACGAACCGTCGGCGAGCTTGCTGCGCCGCTCGATCTCGGCGTCGGCGATCCCGGCCGCTCGGCCCCGGTCCACCAGCGTGCCGATCGCGTCCTCGTCGATGACGAGCACGTCCCGCAGGTCGGGCAGCTCGCCGCGCACCTGGCCGACCATGGCGGCGTGGGCCCGCGTCTCGACGACGGCGAGCGTGATACCGGCGTCGGAGGCGATCCAGGTCACCTGCTCGGGCGACGACGTCTCGTAGATCGGCACCACCACGGCGCCGGCCTGCCAGCACGCGAAGTCGAGGAGCGTCCACTCGTAGCGCGTGCGGCTCATGATGGCGACGCGGTCCCCGGGCTCGACCCCCGAGGCGGCCAGTCCCTTGGCGACGGCGTCCGCCTCCGCGACGAAAGCCCGCACCGTGACGGGAACCCACGTGCCACCCAGGCCCGTGGAGCGCTCGGCGAGCGTCCCGTCCGGATCCGTCCGCAGTCGCTCGGCGAGCATCCCGGGGATGGAGAGCTTCTCGTCGTAGACGCCGAGGGAGGGGGAAGCGAACTCGACCATGAGGGCTCCTCGTCAGATGGTGCCAGGAGACTATCGGGTTCCGGCGGCCGGCTCAGCCGCGCGCCTCGGCCTCGCCGAGCTCGGCCTCGCGGGCCACCGGCTGCTCCACCTCGCCGTCCAGCAGGACGAGGAGCCCGGTGACCCGGCCCGCGGCGCGGACGTCCGCCAACGCCGCCTCGACTCCCCGGCGCAGTGCGCCCGGGACGACGAGCGTCACGGCGAGCAGCGGCGTGCGCATCGACACCTTCGCCTCGGACTTCACCTTCCGCAGTGCGGCGAGCGCGCCGCCGGCGGCCGCGACGACGAGGGGATCGGCACCGGCCGCCGCGGCGCGCAGCGGCTCGCTCGTCGGCCAGGGCGCGCGGTGCACGGAACCCGGCCGCCACCAGGACCAGACCTCCTCCGTGGCGAACGGCAGCACCGGCGCGAACAGCCGCAGCATGACGTCGAGGGCGAGGCCCAGGGCGGCGCGGGCCGAGGCCGCGCCGGGTCCGCCGGCGTAGGCGCGGTCCTTGACCAGCTCGAGGTAGTCGTCGCAGAACGTCCAGAAGAACGACTCGGTCAGCTCGAGGGCGCGGGTGTGGTCGTAGGCCTCCAGGGCGGCGGTCGCGCCGTCCACCACGTCCGCGAGGCCGGCGAGCATCGCGCGGTCCAGCGGGTGGGTGACGAGGTCGGGGTCGAGGTCGGCCTCGCCGAAGGACAGCGCGAACTTCGACGCGTTGAGCACCTTGATCGCCAGGCGCCGGCCGATCTTCATCTGGCCGACATCGAACGCCGCGTCCGTGCCGAGCTTGGCCGAGGCGGCCCAGTACCGCACCGCGTCCGAGCCGTGCTCGACGAGCAGGTCCATCGGCGTGACGACGTTGCCCTTGGACTTCGACATCTTCTTGCGGTCGGGGTCGAGGATCCAGCCGCTGATCGCGGCGTGCGACCACGGCAGCGACCCGTGCTCGAGGTGCGCGCGCACCACCGTGGCGAACAGCCAGGTGCGGATGATGTCCTGCCCCTGCGGGCGCAGGTCCATGGGGAACACCCGTGCGAACAGGTCCGGGTCGCCCCGCCAGCCGCCGACGATCTGGGGGGACAGCGAGCTCGTCGCCCACGTGTCCATCACGTCGGGGTCGGCGGCGAAGCCGCCGGGCACGCCGCGCTGGTCGGCGCGGTACCCGGGCGGGGTGTCCGACGAAGGGTCGATCGGCAGCGCTGCCGCGTCGGGCGTGATCGGGTGGTCGTGGTCGGCCTCGCCCTGCGCGTCGAGCGGGTACCAGACCGGGAACGGCACACCGAAGAACCGCTGCCGGCTGATCAGCCAGTCGCCGTTGAGGCCGCCCACCCAGTTCTCGTACCGCACCCGCATGAACGCGGGGTTGAAGTCCAGCTCGGTGCCGCGAGCGAGCAGCGCGGCACGGATGTCCTCGTCGCGCCCGCCGTTGCGGATGTACCACTGCCGGCTGGTGACGATCTCGAGGGGCTTGTCGCCCTTCTCGTAGAAGTTGGCCTTGCGCTGCGTGGCCACGGGCTCGCCGGCGAGGTCGCCGGTCTCGCGCAGCCGGGCGACCACGGCCTCGCGCGCGGAGAACGTCGTCCTGCCGGCCATGTCCTCGTAGGCGGCGCGGCCCTCGTCGGACACGATCCACTCCGGGGTGTCCCGCTGGATGCGGCCGTCGCGGCCGACCACCGAGCGGGTGGGAAGCTGGAGCTCGCGCCACCACTGGACGTCGGTCAGGTCCCCGAACGTGCAGCACATCGCGATGCCGGTGCCCTTGTCCGGGTCTGCGGCAGGGTGCGGGAGCACCGGCAGCTCGACGCCGAACAGCGGGCTGGTGACGGAGGTGCCGAACAGCGGGGAGTACCGCTCGTCGTCGGGGTGCGCGATGAGCGCGACGCACGCCGGGAGCAGCTCAGGACGCGTGGTCTCGATGAGCACCGGCGTGCCGCCGGGGCGGTGGAACGCGACGCGGTGGAAGAAGCCGGGGTAGTCGCGCGCCTCGAGCTCGGCCTGGGCGACGGCGGTCTGGAAGGTGACGTCCCACAGGCCCGGGGCCTCGGCCTGGTACGCCTCACCGCGCGCGAGGTTGCGCAGGAAGGCCGCCTGGGCGGTGGCGCGCGCGGTCTCCCCGATCGTCTGGTACGTCATCGACCAGTCGACCGAGAGGCCGAGCCGGCGCCACAGCGCCTCGAACTGGACCTCGTCCTGCCCGGAGAGCCGCTCGCACAGCTCGATGAAGTTGCGGCGGGACACCGGAACCTGGTCGGCGGGCTTCACCACCTTGCCGTCGGTCCCGGTGTGCGGCGGGGTGAAGCCCGGGTCGTAGGCGAGCGACGGGTCGCACCGCACGCCGTAGTAGTTCTGGACGCGGCGCTCGGTCGGCAGGCCGTTGTCGTCCCAGCCCATCGGGTAGAACACCTCGGCGCCGCGCATGCGGCGGTAGCGCGCCACCACGTCGGTGTGCGTGTAGGAGAACACGTGGCCCACGTGCAGCGAGCCGGAGACGGTGGGCGGCGGGGTGTCGATCGAGTAGATCTGCTCGCGCGTCCTGCTGCGGTCGAACCGATAGGTGCCCTGCTGCTCCCAGGCGACCTGCCAGCGGTCCTCGACGCCGTCCAGCGACACCTTCTCGGGTACCGCGCGAGCGACCGGGGTCGCAGGTGCGGTGTCCACGGAAGATGCCGTCTCAGTCATGTCGCTCATCTTCCCAGACCGAGCCCTGTCCCCGAACGCGGCAGCTGCACCCGAGATGGGCACATCCAACCGAACTGGGCACCAGCACGTGCCCACCTCGCGTGGATGTGCCCATCTCGCGCGCGCGACAGAGAGGGGGTGGGGTCAGGTGGTGGCGCGGCGGGCGCGGTAGGCCGCGACGTGGGCGCGGTTGGCGCAGTTGTTGACGTCGCAGAAGCGCCGCGAGCGGTTGCGGGACAGGTCGACGAGCACCGCGGTGCAGTCCGGCCCGGCGCACACCGCCACGCGGCCGTACTCGTCGGACCGGATGACGTCGACGAACGCCATCGCCGCCTCGACGAGGATCCGGGTGGGCAGCGGCTCGTCGAGCGCGGTGGCGTGCAGGTGCCAGTCCCACTGGTCGTGCCGGGTGAGGTAGGGCAGCGCGGGGGCCTCGCGGAGGATCCGGTTGACCAGCTCCGCGGCCTCGTCGCGCCCGACGAGCCAGAGCGGGTGCAGCCGTTCGCGCACGCCGCGGACGGCCGCGACCTCCTCCTCGTCGCGGTCGTGCCGGCCGGCGTAGCCGTACTTCGTGTAGAACCCGTCGAGGTCCTCCACCGTGCCCAGCCCGTCGACCCCGTCGCGCCGAAGGCCCGTGTTGACGAGCGTGGCCGCCGCCACGAGGGCGGCCTCCGTGTCAGGGGCAAATGTCAAGTTGACTCCTGTCGCGCCCCGCCCCTAGTGTCACCTGCGACCGGACGGTCGACGCCTGACGGGATCCTACGCGGGGCACGGTCACGAGACGGCTGAGGAGGCCCTGCGGTGCCAGGGGTTGCGCGCGGGCGCCAGGCGGGCCTGGTGGCCGGACTGGTCGCCGCGCTGGGGTTCGCGACGAGCGGACCGGTGGTCAAGCCGCTGTTCGAGGCGGGCTGGACGCCCGGCGGCGCGATGCTGTTCCGCCTCGGCATCGGCGCGCTGCTGCTGATCGGTCCGGCGCTGCACCAGCTGCGCGGGCGCTACGGCCTGCTGCGCGACGAGTGGCGCATCCTCCTGCTGTTCGGCACGGTCTGCGTCGGCGGCTGCTCCACGCTCTACTACCTCGCCGTCGAGCGGCTGCCCGTCGCGGTGGCCCTCCTCGTCGAGTACACGGCGCCGCTGATGCTGCTGGGCCTCGCCTGGCTGCGCACCCGCCGCGCGCCGGCCATGCCGGTGCTCGTCGGCGCGGCCCTGGCGATGGGCGGCCTCGTGCTGGTCCTCGACCTCACCGGCTCGCTCGACCTCGACCCGGTGGGCCTCGTCTTCGCGACCGTCGCGGCCATCGCGAACGCGGCCTACTGGGCGATCACCGCCAGGCCGCTCGCGGTGCCGCCCGTCACGCTGGCAGGTACCGGCATGGTGATCGGCTGGTGCACGGTCGCGGTGCTGACGCTCGCCGGCGTGCTGCCCGTCGCGGTGCCCGCCGTCCAGGTCGAGGTGCTCGGCGCCCACGTGCCGTGGTTCGTGCCGGTGCTGGTCGTCGGGGCGGTCCCCACCGGGTTCGCGTACGGGGTCAGCGCCGTGTCGGTGCGGCTGCTCGGGGAGCGGGTCGCGTCGTTCGTGGCGCTGTCCGAGGTGCTGTTCTCCGTGGTGCTCGCGTGGGTGCTGCTCGGCGAGGCGCCGCTGGGGGTTCAGCTCGTCGGCGCGGCGCTCGTCGTCGCCGGCGTCGCGCTCGTCCGGCGCGGGGCGGGGACCTCGGAGCACGACGAGCAGCCGACCACCGCGGCCGGCACGCTTGCGGCTGCCGGCACCTCGACCGCCGCGGGTACGCCGGCGGTGCCCGTCGGCTCGGCCTCGGTGCCCAGCTCGGCCTCCGGTTCGCTCGTCGTGCCCGAGCCGCGCCCCGGCGAGCTGGACCGCCAGCCGGCCTGACGCCCGACGACGTCGCGCGGCGTCAGACCGCCGGAGCGTGCCGCGCCCCACGCGACGACCGCCGCGCCGAGCAGCGGCCCGGACGCGCCGACCGCCATCGCGGCGTGCGCGCCTGCGTGCTCCGACACCCAGCCGATGATCACGCCGGACGCCGCCTGCGCGCCGAGCAGGACGAGCAGGTAGAGCGCGAGGACCCGGCCGCGGAGCTCGTCGGGTACGACGGTCTGCACCAGCGCGTTGCTGCCGGTCAGGTAGACGAGGGAGACGGTGCCGAGCACCACGAGCAGCACGACGAACGGCACCCGCGAGCTCAGCGGAGCGAGGGCCAGCTGGATCGCGCCGATCAGCGCGGCGAGCACCACGAGGTGGCGCATCCGGATCCGGTGGCGCCGCGTGGCCGCCAGGGCGCCGATCACCCCGCCGACGGCGAGCATCGACGTCAGCAGCGCGTAGCCTCCGGCGCCGTCGTGGAACACGTCGTCGGTGAACGCGGCGAGCACGGTGGTCATGTTGATGCCGGTGAGCGCGACGGCGCCGATCAGGAGCGTGGCCCAGCGGGTCGCCGGCGTGCGCAGCGCGTACGCCAACCCCTCGCGCAGCTGGCCCCTGGCGCGCGCCACCGTGGCGGTGGGGGTCAGCTCGTCGGGCCGCATGGCGACCAGGAGTGCGACGGCGACGAAGCAGGCCAGCGCGTTGAGCAGGAAGGTGGGAGCCTCGCCGAACGCGCCGATCAGCACGCCCGCGACGGCGGGCCCGACGAGTCCGCCGAGCTGGAACACCGCGGAGTTCAGGCCGATCGCCGAGCGCAGGTGCTGCGGCCCGGCGACGTCGTTGACGAAGGCCTGCCGCGACGGGTTGTCGTAGGCGATCGCCGTGCCGGTGACGAGCGCCGCGGCGAGCACGTGCCACGCCTCCACCCGCTCGGTCAGCGCGAGGAGCCCGACCGCGAGCGTGGTGAGCCCGAAGATCGACTGCGTGACGGCGAGCACGGTGCGGCGCGGGTAGCGGTCGGCGACGACGCCGCCCTGGAGGCCGAAGACGACGGACGGCGCGAACTGGAAGGCGACCGTGAGCCCGACCAGCGCCGTCGAGCCGGTCAGCGTGAGGACCAGCCAGTTCTGCGCGATGCGGGAGGCCCACCCGAACGTGTTGGTGAGGACCTGCGAGATGACGTAGAGGCGGTAGTTGCGCACCTCGAGCGGCCCGAAGGCGCCGCGGAGGGGGTTGGCGGGGACGAGGGCTCGGGCGCGGAGGGCGGCGAGGCCGGAGGCCGTGGACAAGGGCTGGGTCCTGGTTTCGTTCGGCAGTCTTCGTAACGATTCGACCCATCCAGGGTAGGCCTGGTCCGGACCATTGTCCCAACCCATGGCCGCTCTTAGTGTGATCACGTCTCATGATGACTCGATGCCGACTGCACAGGTGGGAGCGGGTGCGCCCGCCACCTGTCCGAAGGAGTGGCCGTTGTTTGACCCAGTGCAGCTGCGATCGTTCCTCGCAGTTTCCGAGTCCTTGAACTTTACCCGCGCCGCGGCACGGCTCGGTCTCGCGCAGCCCACGGTCAGCCAGCACGTGCGCAAGCTGGAGGAGTCCGTCGGCCGCCGCCTGCTCGACCGCGACACCCGCGGCGTGCAGCTGACGGACGACGGCCAGGCGATGGCCGGGTTCGCTCGCACGATCCTCGCGGCGCACGACCAGGCGACGAGCTACTTCACCGGGTCGGCGATGCGCGGCCGGCTGCGGTTCGGCGCGGCCGACGACCTCGCGCTCGCACAGCTGCCGCGCGTGCTGCGCGACTTCCGGCAGATGCACCCGCGGATCACGCTCGAGCTGACGGTGTCGCAGAGCGGCGCGCTGCTCCGGCGGCTGCGCTCGGGCCAGCTCGACCTGGTGTTCATCAAGCAGGCGGCCGACGAGACCGAGGGGCAGCTGGTGCGCCGGGACCGGCTGGTCTGGGTGGGGCTGTCCGGGACGGCTCTCGAGTCCGGTGCGCCCGTGCCGCTCATCACGTACCCGGGCTCGTCGCTGACGCGCCGCACCGCCGAGCGGGCACTGTCCGACGCCGGCCGCACATGGCGGATCACGTGCAAGACGGTCGAGGTCAACGGCGTGCTGGCCGCGGTGCGGGCGGGCCTGGGTGTCGCCGTGTTCGCGCGCAGTCTCATCCCACCGGACCTGGTGCAGCTGCCCGCGAGCCTCGGGCTGCCGGAGCTGAGCGACGTCGACATCACGCTCGTCGCCAACCCGCAGTCACCCCGCGAGCCCATCGCCGCGCTCACGGCGGCGATCCTCGACCAGGCCCCGCGCTGAACGCCCGGCGTGCCCGCCGGACCGCCGGGGTTAGTCTCGCGTGCGACGAGAGGGGTACGAGGTGACCGGCCTGACCATCGGATACGCGGCAGCCCTGGAGCAGTTCCACCCGACGCAGGCGCTGGAGCTCGCGGCGTTCGCGGAGCAGCACGGCTTCTCCGGGGTGATGGCGGCCGACCACTTCCAGCCGTGGGTGCCGGCGCAGGGGCAGTCGGCCTTCGTCTGGAACTACCTGACGGCGGTGGGCGAGCGGACCGCCGGCGACTTCGGCCCCGGCGTCACGGCACCGACGTTCCGGATGCACCCGGCGATCGTCGCCCAGGCCTCGGCGACGCTGGCCGCGATGTACCCGGGGCGGTTCTGGCTGGGTCTCGGCTCCGGCGAGGCGCTCAACGAGCACGTCACCGGCGAGTACTGGCCCGAGGCGCCCGAGCGGATCAACCGCATGTTCGAGGCGATCGAGATCATCACCAAGCTGTTCTCCGCCTCCGCCGCCGGCAAGGACACCAAGTTCGCCGGCCAGCACTTCAAGCTCGAGTCGACGCGGCTGTGGACCATGCCCGAGCAGGCGCCCGAGGTCCTCGTCGCCACCGCCGGCCCGGTGACGGCCAAGCGCGCCGGCAAGCACGTGGACGGGCTGATCACCGTCGGCGCGCCGCTGGAGAAGATCTCGGGGCTGTTCGCCAAGTTCGCCGAGGGGGCGCGCGAGGCGGGCAAGGACCCCGACACCATGCCGAGGCTGCTCCAGCTCCACCTCTCCTGGGCGGCCACCGACGAGGAGGCCCTGGCCAACGCGATGCGCGAGTGGCCCAACGGCGGCATGAGGTTCGGCAAGGGCGACATCCGCTCGCCGTTCGACTTCGAGGCGATGGCCAAGCTGGTGCGGCCCGAGGACTTCGACGGGCGGATGGTCGTCTCGGCCGACCCGGACGTGCACCGCGCGGAGATCCAGAGGTACGTCGACCTCGGGTTCGACCGGATCTACCTGCACAACGTGGGCCGCAACCAGCGCGAGTGGATCGAGGAGTTCGGTCGCTCGGTGCTGCCCAAGCTGTCCCGGTGACCTGCCGGTGAGCGAGCTGCGGGTCTGGGCGCCGGACGGCGTCCCGGAGGTGCGGGCGGGCGACGACCTCGTCGTGCTGCTCGGGGACGCGCTCGCGGCCGACCCGGACCCCGCCCACGCGCCGCGTGACGGCGACGTGCTGGTGGTCACCTCCAAGGTCGTGTCCAAGGCCGAGGGCCGTGCGGTCGCCGCGGCCGACCGCGAGCAGGCGATCACCGACGAGACCGTGCGGGTGGTGGCGACGCGGGAGCACGCCGGGGGTGTGACGCGGATCGTCGAGAACCGGCTCGGGCTCGTGATGGCGGCCGCCGGGGTGGACTCCTCCAACACGCCGGACGGCACGGTGCTGCTGCTGCCGGAGGACCCGGACGCCTCGGCGCGGGTGCTGCGCGCGGGGCTGGCGGCGCGGTTCGGCGTGCGGCTCGCGGTGCTGGTCACCGACACGGCGGGGAGGCCGTGGCGCGAGGGTGTCACGGATCTGACGATCGGCGCCGCGGGGTTCGTCGTGCTGGAGGACCTGCGTGGGCTGCCGGACGCACAGGGCCGCGCGTTGACGACGACCGTCACCGCGGTGGCCGACGAGGTCGCGGGCGCCGCGGAGCTGGTCAAGCGGAAGACCGGTGGGCGGCCGGTCGCCGTGGTCCGCGGGGTGGGCCGGTACGTGACCGACGAGGACGGGCCGGGCGCGCGCGCGCTCGTGAGGCGGGCCGAGGAGGACATGTTCCGGCTCGGCACGGCGGAGGCGCTCGAGGCGGGGCGGCGGTCGGTGCTCGGAATCCACCACGGCGGGGCAGGCGGGCTGCGAGGATCGCCGTCGTGATCGTGGTGACGACGAACGACGTACCGGGCTACCGCGTGACCGCGGTGCTCGGCGAGGTGATGGGCCTGACGGTCCGCTCGACCAACCTCGGCGGGACCTTCGTCGCGGGGCTGCGGTCCATCGGCGGCGGTGAGATCACCGAGTTCACGAAGATCATGTACGAGTCCCGCGCCGAGGTGATGCACCGCATGGTGACCGAGGCCGAGCACCGCGGCGCCAACGCGATCCTGATGTTCCGGTTCGACAACGGCGCCATCGGGCAGTTCTCCGAGGTCTGTGCGTACGGGACCGCGGCCGTGGTCGAGCCGATCCCGGCGGGTGAGCCGGGTTCCACGCCGCAGTCCGAGCGGCAGGCGGCCGAGCCGGGGAGGTAGCGCGCATCCGCCCGCCGGCGGGTGTGGTGCCCGTGCCCCTCCATGTGGTCGTCTGCTGGTCGAGGAGCATGCCGAGCAGCAGGGCGAAGGGGTCCTCGTCGGGGTCGCCGGTGATCCGGAGAGGCGTGGGTCCATCGCGCCTCGGGACCGGGGTGTGCTCGGCGGGCAGCGCCGACGAGGGTTCGTTCGTCGGGCCGGGGAGAACTCGCTGAAGAACACCCGATCGGGTGAACCGGAAGGGTCGCTGAGCAGCGGGAATGTCAGTGGTCGGTGGTGAGGTGGAGCCATGGACACGGTGGTGGTGCGGGGCTCGGGGCGGGATGTGGCCGGCCTGCCGCTGCCGCCTTTCGACCCTGCCCGCGAGCCTGTTCTGCTCGGCCTGGGCGGTGCGATGTCGCCGGATGACGAGTCGGCGGATCCGGTCGCGAGGGCCACGGCGGCCGTCGCGAGCGCGGAGCGGCTCGCGACGATGACCGCCGCGTTCCGGGATGAGATGGTGGCCACCGCGTACCGGGAGGGTGCGGTGGAGTATGCCGCGCGGCTGGAGCACCTGCCGGCGGCGGAGCGTCGGGAGTGGGGCGCCCGGGCGATGCTCGCGGAGCTGG
>Ga0255334_1000513_pt1 | contig 29204 bp, 32 predicted proteins | sample EtOH5_35cm_T3_12_FD_202080 | JGI IMG/M metagenome (GOLD analysis project Ga0255334, IMG submission 202080) | Sandy soil microbial communities from University of British Columbia, Vancouver, Canada - EtOH5_35cm_T3_129 | ecosystem: Engineered > Artificial ecosystem > Sand microcosm > Unclassified ... | reverse complement strand
GATCTTCTTCACCTTTTCGGCCGTATCGCTCATGTGAGGTCCTGTCTGTCCCTGTTGGTCGGCGGGGTTCGTATGCCCGCCGGAATCGAGCCCGACCGGGGTGTCCGGTCGCGTATCATGAAAGCCCCGTATCATGAAATCTGCGGGGCGCGTAGCGGTCGCGCAGCTCCGCGGCAAGGGGCCGCATTGCCGAAGACGCCGAAACCTGCGTCTCAGATCATCGCCATCCCGCCATTGACGTGGATCGTTGCCCCCGTGACCCAGCCCGCCTGGGCTGAGGAAAGATAGGCCACCGCCGCCGCCACATCATCGGGCGTGCCCATCCGGGCGAGCGGTATCCGCCCCAGCAGCGTGGTTTTCTGGGCGTCGTTCAGGACATCGGTCATCGCGGTCGCAACGAAGCCGGGCGCGACGACGTTCACGGTGACGCCGCGCGGCGCGACCTCCTGGGCCAGCGCCTTGCTCATCCCGATCAGCCCGGCCTTGGCGGCGGCGTAATTCGCTTGGCCGGCATTGCCCGTGACCCCGACGATGCTGGCGATCGACACGATGCGGCCGCTGCGGCGCTTCATCATGCCGCGCAGCGCCGCGCGGGCCAAGCGGAAGGGCGCGGTCAGATCGACCTCCAGCACATCCGACCAATCCTTGTCGCCCATCCGCAGGGCCAGGCCGTCGCGGGTGAAGCCGGCATTGTTCACCAGGATATCGCAGGCGCCGAGGGCGGCCTCCATCTGTTCGATCAACGCCGCCGGCGCTTCGGGATCGGCGAGATCGGCGGGCAGCACGATCGCGCCCTCGCCCAGCTCCACCGCCAGGGCGGCCAGATCGGCTTCCCGCCGGCCGGTCAGGGCGACGCGGCACCCTTGGGCATGGAGCATGCGGGCGATGGCGGCGCCGATGCCGCCGGTGGCCCCGGTGACCAGGGCCGCTTTGCCGTCCAGGCGGAACAGGGCGGTCATGTGAGGCTCCTCAGCACGGCTTCGACATCGGCGGGCGTGCCGCAGGCCATCGCCTGCGCCGCCGGGGCGTTGCGCTTCATCAGCCCGGTCAGGACACGACCGCTGCCGATCTCGATGAAGCGGTCGCAGCCCATGGCGACCATGGCGGCCACGGATTCGCGCCAACGCACCGTGGCGGTCACCTGGCGGACCAGAAGATCGCGGATCTCGGCGGGCTGGGTGGCCTTGGCGGCGGTGACATTGGCGACGACCGGCACGGCCGGGGCCAATACGGTGGCATCGGCCAGCGCCTGGCGCATCACCTCGGCGGCGGGGGCCATCAGTGCGCAGTGGAAGGGGGCGGAAACCGCCAGGATCATCGCCCGCTTCACACCATCGGCCTTGGCGATCTCCACCGCCCGCTCGATCGCGGTGCGATGCCCGCTGATGACGACCTGGCCGCCGCCATTGTCATTGGCGGCCTCGACTACCTGAAGCTCCCCGGTTTCCGGGTCGCGGGCGGCGCGGGCGCAGATATCGGCGGCCTGCTCCCTCTCGGCGCCCAGGAGGGCGGCCATAGCGCCGACCCCGGGGGCGACGGCATCCTGCATCGCTTCCCCGCGCAGCCGCAGCAGCCGCGCGGTGGTGGCAAGATCGAAGGCCCCGGCGGCACAAAGGGCCGCGTATTCGCCCAGCGAATGCCCCGCGACCAGCGCTGCGCGATCGGCGAGGCGGAAGCCGCCCTCGGCCTCCAGCACCCGCAGCACCGCCAGCGAATGCGCCATCAGCGCCGGCTGGGCATTGGCGGTCAGGGTCAGCTCCTCCGGCGGGCCCTCAAACATCAGCCGCGACAAATGCTGGCGAAGCGTCTCGTCCACCGCGCCGAACACCTCCCGCGCGATGGGGAAGGCGGCCGCGAGGTCGCGACCCATGCCGGGGGCCTGGCTGCCCTGTCCGGGGAAAACGAAGGCGAGGGCCATATGGGATCCGCTGCTCTTTATTTGAACCTGATTGGGGGCGGCGCGTAGCCTTGGGGTAGGGGGGTGTCAATGAAGGCTGGCCGCATGGGGCGTGCCCGACTCGACAAGCGGCCGAAAAACTGCTCTACGCTGGCGCCCCTGCCGGGCGCGTGGCATCGCGCTCGGCTATGCCCGTTCCCATGGCCATCGGCATTCCGCCGAGCGTCGTCCGGGCTGAGCCAGCCGAAGGGAAAACCGGTGCCGTTGTACGAAAGCGTGTTCATTGCACGCAATGACCTGACTCAGCAGCAGGTCGAAGCCATCGCCGATCAGGTCGCCGAAATCATTGGCGCCACCGGCGGTGAGGTCAAGAAGCGGGAATATTGGGGCCTGCGCGGCCTCGCCTACCGCATCAAGAAGAACCGCAAGGGGCATTACATGCTCCTCGGCCTCGATTGCCCGCCGGCGGCGGAGCAGGAAGTGGCCCGGCAGTTCGGCCTCAACGAAGATATCCTGCGCCACATGACGCTGCGCGTCGAAGCGATCGACCCCGAGGCCCCCTCGGCGATCCTGGCCAAGCGCGCCGACGACCGTGAGCGCGACCGCGGCTTCCGCGGCCCCCGCCCGGCTGGCCGTTTCGGCAGCGGCCGTGGCCGTGAGCGCGACGATCGCGAGGAATTCCGCGCCCGTGGGCGCGATGACGGCGACGAAGGCGGCGGCGAATACCGCGGCCGCGGCGGGGAGGAGTAAGCGATGTCCGAGGATACCAGCCCGGCCGGCCGCCGCACCGCGGTCGGCGCGCGTCGCCCCTTCTACCGTCGTCGCAAGTCCTGCCCCTTCTCCGGCCCGAACGCGCCGAAGATCGACTACAAGGACGTGCGTTTGCTGTCCCGCTTCCTGTCGGAGCGCGGCAAGATCGTGCCGAGCCGCATCACCGCCGTCTCGGGCAAGAAGCAGCGTGAACTCGCCAACGCCATCAAGCGTGCGCGGTTCCTCGCCCTGCTGCCTTATGTGATCGCGGACTGATCAGGACGGGCTTGGAACCGGAGGCATGTCGGCCGTGGCGACCCCTTCCCTGGGCAGCATGGTGACCGACCCGCGCTGGCTTGCCGCCGGCGCGGGGGGGTTGATCTCGGCTGCCCTGGCGATGTGGGCCTTCCGCGGCCTGCCGCTGGGTCCGGTCTTGCTCTGGCTGTCGCCGATGCCGCTGTTCCTGGCAGGGCTTGGCTTCGGCCTGCCCGCCCTGATCGGCGCGGTCATCGTGGCCGCCTTCGGGCTGCTGCTGCTTGGCGGGACCTTGCCGGTCGCGATCCATGCCGCGGCCTTCTCGATCCCAGCCCTGCTGGTGGTCGCGACGGGGCTGCGGCGCGGAAAGTTCGAGGCCTCGGTGCCGCTGGCGCTGCTCGGCCTCTACCCGGCCTTCTGTATCCTGGTGGCCGAAGCGCTGCTGGCGGACAGCGGCGGGCTGGAGGCGGTGCTGAATGCGGTGGTCAAGGCCGGGCTCGAACGCATGGGCATCGCGGCGGATGACACGCTGATCTCCGACATCGCGCAGGTGAAGGCGGCGGCGGTCGGCTTCTGGCTCTCCATCGCGATGCTGGTGAACGCCAGCGCGGCGCAGCGCTTCCTTACCCGGCGCGGGCTGGCCCTGGTCCCGAGCCCGAGGCTTGCCGAGACCCGCCTGCCCTTCGCCTATCCGGCGCTGCCGGCGATCGCGGTGGTGGTGGCGATGCTGGATGATTTCGGCGGCACGACGACGTCGCTGCTCGTCATCCTGCTGGTGCCAGTGCTGCTGCGCGGCCTCGGTATCGTCCATAGCCGCAGCCGCGGGCACAAGGGCAGCGGCCTGCTGCTCGGCGCCGTCTATGTCACGCTTGCGATTTTCAGCCTCCCCGCCGCGCTCTTTCTGGTGGGTCTTGCCCTTTTCGACCATTTCGCCGCCCGCCCCGCGCGCGGCACCACCTGATACATGAAGGACGGGGAACCAACCCGATGATCGATCTCATTCTGATGCAGCGCGTCGCCAAGCTCGGCCAGATGGGCGAGACGGTGAAGGTCCGCCCGGGCTATGCCCGCAACTTCCTGCTGCCGCAGGGCAAGGCGATGCGCGCCAACCGCGAGAACCTCGCCAAGTTCGCCGAGCAGCGCGCCCATCTCGAGGCCCAGAACCTCAAGCAGCGCGAAGAGGCCGAGCGGGTCGCCGAGCGCGTCTCCGGCCTGACCGTCACCATCATCCGCCAGGCGAGCGAGAGCGGCGGCCTCTATGGTTCCGTCAGCCCGCGCGACATCGCCGAGGGCTGCGCCGAAGGCGGCCTGACCGTCACCCGCGCCCAGGTGCTGCTGGAGCAGCCGATCAAGACGATTGGCCTGCACACGGTCCAGGTGGAACTGCACCCGGAAGTGCATTTCCCGGTGATCGTGAACATCGCTCGCAGCGTCGAGCAGGCCGACAAGCAGGCCCGCGGCGAGGATCTCAAGGCCGCCGACGAAGCCGAGGAAGCGAGCCTGGAGGCCGAACTGGCCGCCGAGCTGGCCGAATTGGGCGCCGCCAGCGAGTAACAACGGCGGGCGCGTATTCTGCGCCCGCTATCCACAGGGCGGGGCCCCACGGGCCCCGCCTGAATGGGCTATGGTGCAGGGCATGGATTCCCTTCTTGCCGTCACGCCGCGCCTGCCGCCGCACAATGTCGCCGCCGAACAGGCCCTGCTCGGCGCCCTGCTCGCCAACAACAAGGCCTATGAGCGGGTTTCCGAATTCCTGGCGGCCGAGCATTTCGCCGACCCCATCCATGGGCTGATCTTCAAGGCGGTCCAGCAGCGGCTGGAAAACGGCCAGCTGGCCGATGCGGTGACGCTGCGCGCGCAATTCGAACATTCCGGCCAATTGGCGGAGGTGGGCGGCGCCGCCTATCTCGCCCAGCTGCTCTCGGCCACGGTCGGCGTCATCAATGCCGGCGAATATGGCCGCGTCATCCATGACGCCTGGCTGCGGCGGCAGCTCATCGACCTCGGCGAGACCGTGGTGAACCGCGCCTTCGGCGATGCCGAGGGGCTGATCGCCAGCGAACAGGTGGAGGCAGCCGAGCAAGCGCTGTTCGACCTCGGCAAGGACACCGCCGCGGGTGGTGGGTTTCTGGGCTTCGACCGCGCCCTGACCCAGGCGGTCGAGGCCGCGGCGCGCGCTTTTACCCGCGGCGAGGGCGTGTCCGGGCTTTCGACCGGGCTGCGCGACCTCGATGCCAAGATGGGTGGCCTGCATCCTTCGGATCTGGTGATCCTGGCCGGGCGGCCGGGCATGGGCAAGACCGCGCTCGCCACCAAGATCGCCTTCGGCGCGGCGAAAAGCCTGCTGGCCGAGGCGCGTGAGAAAAGCGGGCCGATGGCCGTTCCCAAGGCCGGGGTCGCCTTGTTTTCGCTGGAAATGAGTGCGGATCAGCTCGCCACCCGCTTGCTATCGGAAGAAGCCCGGATTTCCGGCGACCGTATCCGGCGCGGCGAGATCGACCAGCGCGACTTCGACCGCTTCGTGGAAGCCAGCCGCGAATTGTCGCTGCTGCCGATCTACATCGACGACACCCCGGCCATTTCCATCTCGGCCTTGCGCACCCGTTGCCGGCGGTTGCAGCGCCAGAAGGGGCTGGATCTGGTGGTGGTCGACTATCTGCAGCTGATGCGCCCTGCCGCCGGCACCAAGCCGGAAAACCGCGTGCAGGAGATCAGCCAGATCACCCAGGGGCTGAAGGCCATTGCCAAGGAACTGTCGGTGCCGGTGCTGGCGCTGTCGCAGCTGTCTCGCGCCGTCGAAAGCCGCGAGGACAAGCGCCCCCAGCTTTCCGACCTTCGCGAATCGGGATCGATCGAGCAGGATGCGGATGTGGTGATGTTCGTCTATCGCGACGACTACTATTTGCAGCAGAAAGAACCCAAGGAGATGAACTTCCCGGACCGCGAGAAATTCCATGCCGCGCACGACAAATGGCAGGAAGACATGGCGCTGGTCCACAACCGCGCCGAGCTGCATCTGGGCAAGCAGCGGCACGGCCCCACCGGCAAGATCGACCTGTTCTTCGAAGCGGAGTTCACCCGCTTCGGCAATCTGGACGTGACGCACGGCCAAGACGCCTACTGATGATGCCGACTGAAACCGGGCAGGGCCGGCTGACGATCAGCCTCGGCGCGATCGTCGCGAACTGGCGGATGCTGGACGCGATGCATCCGGGCCAGGCCGCAGCGGCGGTGATGAAGGCCGATGCCTATGGGCTGGGCGCGGCCGCGATTGGCCCGGCGTTGCGCGACGCCGGCTGCGCGCATTTCTTCGTGGCGTATCGGCAGGAGGGGGTGGCGCTGCGCCGCGCCATCGGCGCGGGGCCGATGATCGCCGTGCTGAACGGCTTTGCGCCCGATGACAGCGACCTGATGCCGGTGCTGAACAGCCTGGAGGATGTCCGCACCTGGGCGGGCCTCGGGCGAGAGGCGATCCTGCACCTCGACACCGGCATGGCGCGGCTGGGGTTGGATCCGGCGGAGCAGGCGATCCTGGCGGGCGCGCCGTCGCTGCGCGCCGGCATCGGCCTGCGATTCGTGATGACGCATCTCTGCTGCGCCGACGACCCCATTCATCCGCTGAACGAGATCCAGCGGCAGCGCTTCGCCGAAGCCTGCACCGCCTACCCGGAGGTGCCGCGCTGCCTCGCCAATTCCTCGGGCCTGTTCCTCGGCGCCGGCTACGCAACGGCGCTGGCCCGGCCTGGGATGGCGCTCTACGGGCTGAACCCGACCCCGGGGCGGCCGAACCCGATGCGCCCCGTGGTGACGCTGGAAGCGCCTATCCTACAGATACGTCACGTCCGGACGGGGGAAAGCGTCGGCTATGGCGCCGCCTGGACCGCCCCTCGCCCCTCCAGGATCGCCACCGTTGCCGCGGGGTACGCGGACGGCTATCTCCGAGGCTTGTCAGGCAGGGGCTGGGCCATCTTGGCCGGGCGGAGGATGCCGCTGGTGGGCCGGGTTTCCATGGATCTCTTGACCTTCGATGCAACGGATGGGCCCGAGCCCGCGATGGGCGACATGGTGACTCTGATGGGGCCGGGCGTGACGCCGGACGACCTCGGCCATGCCGCCGGCACCATCGGCTACGAGATGCTGACCAGCCTCGGCGCCCGCTACGCGAGGGTCTGGGCCGCGTGATTCATCCCCTGGATGCCTTGGCGGCCGTCGGCCGCAGCGTGCTCGGCACCTGCCGCTACACCGGCGAGATCACGATCTTCGCCGGCAATGGCTTCTCCCATGCGGTGCGGCCGCCGCTTTACTGGCGCCTGCTGTGGCAGGCCTTCGTGGAGATCGCCTTCTTCTCCCTGCCGGTGGTGGCGCTGACCGCGATCTTCACCGGCATGGTGCTGGCGCTGCAATCCTATACCGGCTTCTCCCGTTTCAGCGCCGAGAGCGCGACCGCGACGGTGGTGGTGCTCTCCATCACGCGCGAACTGGGGCCGGTGCTGGCGGCGCTGATGGTGGCCGGGCGGATCGGTGCCGCCTTCGCCGCCGAGATCGGGACCATGCGCGTCACCGACCAGATCGATGCGCTGACCACGCTCTCGACCAACCCCGTGAAGTATCTGGTCACGCCGAGGCTGGTGGCGGCGACCATCGCCATGCCCATCCTCGTGGCCATCGCGGATGTGCTCGGCGTGATGGGCGGCTGGATCGTCGCCACCGCCAAGCTCGGCTTCGCCTCGAACGCCTACCTCGTCTCCACCATGGATGCGCTGAAGACCGAGGATGTGGTTTCCGGCCTCGTGAAGGCCGCGGTCTTCGGCTTCATCATCGCCTTGATGGGGTGCTGGCACGGCTATCGCTCGAAGGGCGGCGCGCAGGGCGTGGGCCAGGCGACGACGGCGGCGGTGGTCTCGGCCTCCATCATGATCATGGCGCTGGACTATGTGCTGACCGAACTGTTCTTCGCCCGATGAGCGATGTGCCAAAGATCCGCCTGCGCGGCCTGCGCAAAGCCTTCGGGTCCAAGGTGGTGCTGGATGGCGTCGACCTGGATGTCCGCGCGCAGCATGGGATGGTGGTGCTCGGCGGCTCGGGCTCGGGCAAATCCGTCACCGTCAAATGCATCCTCGGCCTGATCCGCCCCGATTCGGGGCTGATCGAGATCGACGGCCGCGACGTCTCCGCCATGAGCGATCGGCAGCGCACCGAGATCATGGACCGCACCGGCATGCTGTTCCAGAACGGCGCGCTGTTCGACAGCCTGCCGGTCTGGGAGAATGTCTGCTTCAAGCTGCTGGCCCAGAAGCGCATTTCCCGCGCCAAGGCCCGCGACAAGGCGGCCGAGGTGCTGGCGCAGGTCGGGCTCGCCGCCAGCGTCGGCGATCTTTCGCCGGCCGAGCTTTCGGGCGGCATGCAGAAGCGCGTGGCCCTGGCCCGCGCCATCGCCGCCGAGCCCGACATCCTGTTCCTGGACGAGCCGACCACCGGCCTCGACCCCATCATGGGCGCGGTGATCGACGGGCTGATCGTCGATTGCGTGAAGCGGCTGGGGGCCACCACTGTCGCCATCACCCATGACATGGCCAGCGCCCGGCGGATCGGCGATGACGCGGCGATGATCCACAAGGGCAAGATCATCTGGACCGGCCCCGCCGCGACGCTGGGCGAGACCGGCAATGCCATGGTGGACCAGTTCGCCCGCGGCAACCGCGAGGGCCCGATCCAGATGGAACTGCGGCGATAGCGCGCGGGCTGGCGCCCGGCTGATCCAGGCGCCACAGTGTTCTTGTTTCGTCCCGACGCCGAAGGGGTCCCGCTTGGCCAAGGCCACCGCAAAATTCGTCTGCCAGGCCTGTGGCGCCACCGCCCCGAAATGGCAGGGCCGCTGCGACGCCTGCGGCGGCTGGAACACGCTGGTCGAGGAAACCGCCGAATCCCGCGGCCCCGGCGTCGCGGCCAAGGTGGCCGGTGGCGGGCGACGGGTGGAATTCGTCGCCCTGCGCGGCACCTCCGCGCCGCCGCCCCGTACCGCCAGTGGCATGGCGGAACTGGACCGGGTGCTCGGCGGCGGTTTTGTCGCGGGCTCGGCGGTGCTGGTCGGCGGCGATCCCGGCATCGGCAAATCCACCATCCTGCTGCAGGCCGCAGCACGGGTGTCGGTGGCCGGAGGACGGGTGCTCTATATTTCCGGTGAAGAAGCGGTCGAACAGATCCGCCTGCGCGCGCTGCGGCTTGGCCTGGCCGATGCCCCGCTCGGCCTCGCCGCCGCCTCCGCCCTGCGCGACATCGCCGCCAGCCTGGAGGATGAGGCCGATGCCGCGCTGGTGGTGATCGATTCCATCCAGACCGTCTGGACCGATGCGCTGGACTCCGCGCCGGGCACGGTCGGCCAGGTCCGCGCCTGCGCCGCCGAACTGATCCGCCTCGCGAAATCCCGCGGTTTTGCCCTGGTGCTGGTCGGGCATGTGACCAAGGAGGGCGCGCTGGCCGGCCCTCGGGTGCTGGAACACATGGTCGATGCCACCCTGTATTTCGAAGGCGACCGCGGCCACCAGTTCCGAATTCTCCGTGCCGTGAAGAACCGCTTCGGCGCCACCGACGAGATCGGGGTCTTCGAGATGACCGAACAGGGGCTGGAGGAAGTCCCCAACCCCTCCGCTTTGTTCCTGGCTGAGCGACGCGGCAATATCTCCGGATCCGCCGTCTTTGCGGGGCTCGAGGGCACGCGGCCGGTGCTGATGGAGGTGCAGGCGCTGCTTTCCCCCACCCCGGGCGGCGGCACGCCGCGCCGGCAGGTGGTCGGCTGGGATTCGGCGCGGCTGTCGATGCTCATGGCGGTGCTGGAAAGCCGCTGCGGCGTCTCGCTCGGCCAGAACGACGTCTATCTGAACATCGCCGGCGGCTTGCGGGTGAACGAACCCGCCGCCGATCTCGCGGTCGCCGCCGCCTTGGTCAGTGCCGCGACCGACCGCCCGACCAGCTCCGGGGCGGTCTATTTTGGCGAGGTCGGGCTGTCGGGAGAAGTCCGCCAGGTCTCCCAGGCCGAGTCGCGGCTGCGGGAGGCCGCCAAGCTCGGCTTCACCGCCGCCGTCCTCCCGCGCCGCGTCGCCCGCGGCGGCCGCACCCCGCAGGCGCCGGAGGGCGTGACGGTGCGCGAGATCGGTCATCTGGCTGATCTGGTCGCCGGCTTCATCGATCCGAAGGCGAAGGCCAGGTCGCGGACGTGACGAGACCGGGCCAGGCGGCTATACGCGACGGTGCATGACCTGGGTCGATATCGCTCTGCTCGTGGTGCTCGCTGTGTCGGCGCTCATCTCGTTCTTCCGCGGCTTCGTGGCCGAGATCCTGGGCGTCGCCGCCTGGGTGGGCGCCATCGCCCTCGCCTTCCTGCTGCAACCGGGGATGGTCGCCTTCCTGCTGCCCTTTATCGAACCCCGCTGGGTGGCCGAGGTCGTTGCGGTCGGCGGCGTGTTCCTGATCACGCTGATCATCCTCAAGCTGCTGATCGCCTGGATCGCGGGGCATATCCAGCGCTCCCTGCTGGGCGGGGTTGACCGCACCCTGGGCGTGGTCTTCGGCCTCGCACGAGGGGCCTTCCTTGCCATCCTTGCCTATATCGTGGCCGGGCTCTTCGTGCCGGCGACCGATCACTGGCCGGATGCGGTGCGCGAGGCGCGCGCCCTGCCGCATGTCGCCGATGGCGCGGTGTGGATTTCGAACCAGATTCCAGTGGAATACCGTCCACGCCTGCCAGACCTGCCCGGACGGCGGGTGCCGACGCAAGACGAGCTGTTGCGGCCGCCGGCCAGAAGCCGCACATGACAGCCGCGTGGCAGCCACCGGATCGAACCCCGATCCGGCGGTCTGCCCTGTTTGCGTTTGCCCTGGCTGCAACTGCCCCGGGTGGATTTGCTCTGGCTGCGAAGGTTGGATCCCGATGGCGCTGACCACGAACCCTCTGGACGACGATCATTTCCACGAGGAATGCGGCGTCTTCGGCGTCTGGGGTGCGACGGATGCCGCCGCCCTCACAGCGCTCGGCCTGCATGCCCTGCAGCATCGCGGGCAGGAGGCCGCGGGGATCGTATCGCTCGACCGAGGCCGCTTCCATTCCCACAAGGGCCGCGGCCTGGTCGGCGACAATTTCTCGGATGCCAAGGTCATGGCGGGCCTGCCGGGCCGCGCCGCGGCGGGGCACAACCGCTACGCCACCACCGGCGAGACGGCGCTGCGCAATGTACAGCCGCTCTATGCCGATTTCGTCTTCGGCGGCTTCGCGGTAGCGCATAATGGCAATTTGACCAATGCGGTGAAGCTGAAGCGCGAACTGGTCCGGCGCGGCTGCATCTTCCAATCCACCACCGATTCCGAAGTCTTCATCCATCTGATCGCCATCAGCCTCTACGACACCGTGCTCGACCGGCTGATCGATGCGCTGAAACAGGTGCAAGGCGCCTATTCGCTGGTGGCGCTGCATGATGGCGCGCTGATCGGCGCACGGGACCCGCGCGGGGTGCGACCGCTGGTGCTGGGGCGGCTCGGCACCGGCGACAGCGCCTCCTGGGTCATGACCAGCGAGACCTGCGCGCTGGACATCGTCGGCGCCGATTTCGTGCGCGACGTCGAACCTGGCGAGATCGTGCTGATCGACGACAGCGGCGTGACCAGCATTAAGCCTTTCGCCAATGCGCCGGAACGCTTCTGCATCTTCGAATACATCTATTTCGCGCGGCCGGATTCGGTGGTCGAGGGCACGCCCGTCTACACCACCCGCAAGCGCATCGGCGCCGAACTCGCGCGCGAGGCGCCGATCGAGGCCGACCTCGTGGTCCCGGTGCCCGACAGCGGCGTGCCCGCGGCGATGGGGTTTTCGCTGGAGGCAGGGATACCCTTCGAGCTGGGCATCATCCGCAACCATTATGTCGGCCGCACCTTCATCGAACCGGTGGACCACATCCGCCACCTTGGCGTGAAGCTGAAGCATTCGGCCAACCGGGCCATGCTGGAAGGCAAGCGCGTGATCCTGGTCGATGACTCCATCGTGCGCGGCACCACCAGCCGCAAGATCGTGGAAATGGTCCGCCACGCCGGCGCGGTCGAGGTGCATATGCGGATCAGCAGCCCGCCGACCACGCATTCCTGTTTCTACGGGATCGACACGCCGGAGCGCTCGCAGTTGATGGCCGCGAACCACGACATCGCGGAAATGGCGCGGATCATCGGGGTGGACAGCCTCGCCTTCATCTCGCTCGACGGGCTCTACCGGGCGCTGGGCAAGCCGGGGCGCGATGCCGCCAAGCCGGCCTATTGCGACGCCTGCTTCACCGGCGACTACGCCATCGCGCTGACCGACAGCCTGGAAAACCGCACGGCCCCGCTGCCCATGCTGCCGGCCGTCGCCGAATGAACAGGCCATTGCTGGGTCAGGTTGCGCTGGTCACCGGCGCGTCACGCGGGATCGGCGCGGCCACCGCGGTTGCGCTTGCGCGCGCTGGCGCGCAGCTCGTGCTGGTGGCGCGGACCCAGGGGGGGCTGGAGGAGACCGACGACGCCATTCGCGCCGCGGGGTCTTCGGCGACCCTGCTGCCGATGGATCTGGTCAAGGATGCCGAGAAGATCGACATGCTCGGCCCCTCGGTCATGGCGCGTTTCGGCCGGATGGACATTCTGGTGCATGCCGCGGGCGCGCTTGGTGCGCTGACGCCGGTCGCGCATATCCAGCCGCGCGACTGGGCCGATGTGATCGGCGTGAACATGACCGCCGCCTGGCGCCTGATCCGCAGCTGCGACCCGCCGCTGCGCGCTGCGCCGGCGGGGCGGGCGGTGTTCGTCACCACCGGGCGCGTCGCCCGGCCCAAGGCCTTCTGGGGGGCCTATGGTGCCTCCAAGGCCGGCATGGAGCATCTGGTCAGGACCTGGGCGCAGGAGGTCGCCTCCTCGCCGCTGCGGGTGAACCTCTACGATCCCGGCATCGTCGCGACCGACATGCGCAAGCTCGCGATGCCGGGCGAGGATCCGTCCACCCTGGCGCAACCCGATGATGTCGCGCCCGAGATCCTGGCCCTGTGCCTGCCGGCGGAATCCCGCAATGCCGAGATCCTCGGCCGCACCTCACTCTGACGGACGACCGCGGCCCTTCTTGATATCGGCGCGGAGGGACTTGCCCTCCAGCCGCCGCTCCTTCGATCCCCTGGTGGGGCGGGTCGGGCGGCGGATCGGCGGCGGCGGCGCCGCAGCCTCCCGGATCAGGACCAGCAGCTTTTCCAGCGCGTCTTCCCGGTTGCGTTCCCGGGTGCGGTGGCGCTGGGCGGCGATCACCAGCACGCCATCCTTGGTCAGCCGGCGGCCGGCCAGGCGCTCCAGCCGGGCGCGCACCGCATCGGGCAGGCTCGGCGACCGGCGCACATCAAAACGCAGCTGGACCGCCGTCTCGACCTTGTTGACGTTCTGTCCGCCGGCCCCCGAGGCGCGCAGGAAATCCTCGTGCAACTCGCTCTCGTCCAGGCTGATGCGGGGGGTGACGGGGATCATGGCAGGCGCGGGGTATCACCCGAAGAGCAAGGGAGCCAGCAATTCACGGAAGCGCGCGGGCAGCGGCGTCGGCACCTTCTGGGTCGCGCGATCCACATAGACATGCACAAAATACCCCTCGGCGCTGGCCGAGGTCGCCGCGCCGCGGAAAATCCCGATGCCGTAGCGGACCGAGGAGGTGCCGATACGCTCCACCCGCAGCCCCGCCGTCACCGGATCGGGAAAGGAGATCGGCGCCAGGAAGCGACACTGGGTTTCGACCACCACGCCGACGATCGGCGTGGTCGCGAAGTCGATGGCGCCGGAACCGATCAGGAAGCGAGCGACAACCGTATCGAAATAGGAATAATATACCACGTTATTCACATGCGCGTACATGTCATTGTCGGCCCAGCGGGTCGGGATATCCAGGAACCAGCGATAGTCCTTGCGGATCGTGGCGGTGCTGGCCATGCGGGAAAGCTCCTCAGGTGATGACGCAGGTTTCGTAGCCAGGGGCGGCGGCGATCGCCCCCGCCTCCAGCATCGCGGCTTGCAGCCGTTCGAAGGCGTCGCGGGGGAAGGCCGGATCGGCGGCCCAGATCCGCAGCCCCTGGTAGCGGGCGATCGCAGTCGTCAGCACCGGCGGCGCCAGATCGGGGAAAAACGACGCCACCGTCGCCGAGACCTCGACCGCGGGCGCCTGTGCCAGCCAGGCCTGCACCGACACGAGCCCCTGCAGCATCGCCGACATCTCCATGGGCCGCGCCGCGATCCGGTCCCGCGTGGCGCAGAAGGCCGAATAGGCGGTCGGCCCGCGCCGGGCCGCGGCATGCCAGACCGCCCCGCCAGCCTGTTCGGCCAGGCTGGCGAAGGGTTCCGGCAACAGCGCCACATCGATCTCGTTCGTCATCACCGCCGCCAGCGTATCCGCCATGTCGCGTCCGGTGCTGCGGCGCAGGCTTTCGGGGTCCAGCCCGGCCTGCCGCAAGTCGCGCCCCAGGCACCACCACGGGGTCGGCATCCTCGACACCGTGCCGAGGCGGAGGGAGGCGAGATCCGACAGCACGAAGGATGAGTTCACCCCGCGCCCGACCAAGAAGAACGGGTCCCCCACGGCCGCCGCGCCGAAGCAGACCAGCGCCGAATCGGGGTCCTCGGCCAGGGTGCGTATCACCTCCATCGGTTCCGCCCAGCCGAGGTCGGCCTCGCCCGAGACTAGGCTGGCGAGCGCCGCGCCCGATTCGCCACCGATCGCCAGCCGGACCTCCACCCCCTCCCGCAGGAAGTCGCCCCGGGCCATGGCGGCATAGAACGGGGTGTGGAAGATGGCGCGAGCCGGCTCCTGCAACACGAATTCGGTCAAGCTCGCTGTTCCCCGCTCGGCATCGCCACCTTATCCGCCGCACCGGCCCCGCCAAGGCCCGGCAGCGAGGGGCGTCGCCTGCCAAATGCGCCACACTCTTTGCGGATCCCTCGGCCACCGGGCGGGTAAGGGGCTTCGCCGCAGCGCTCGGCGCTGCTACCCTCTGCGTTTACGCAAGCCTACGGAGCCTTCGCGAAACCGCATGTCCGCCGCCGCCCCGCCCGCCCGCATCGAACCCTTCCGTCTGCGCGGGGCGAATTTCAATCTCCTGGTGCTCCGCCTGCTCGATTCGCGGGTGGAGGTGGTGGTCCCCGCCATCGGCGACCAGTTCCGCCGCGCGCCGGGGATGCTGCGGCACGCGCCGGTGGTCATCGGCCTCGACGACCTGGCCGTGCGGCCGGAGGAGATGGACTTCGCCGCCCTGGTCGCGGGCCTGCGGGAACATGCCATCCTGCCCATCGGCACCAGCGGCGGCACCGCGGAAATGCGCGCGGCCGCGCAGAGCGCAGGGCTCGCGCCGTTGCGGGGCGCCGGGCACGACACCGCCCCACCCCTCGCGACCGCGCCCGAGGCCGTGGTCCTCCCGCCCCCGCCGGCCGCCCCTTCGGGGGCCGAGGCGCCGCGCCCCACCATGTTCGTGGACCAGCCGGTCCGTGCCGGGCAGCGGATCTGGGCCCAGGGGGCCGATCTGGTGATCACCGGCACCGTGAACCCGGGCGCCGAGGTGATCGCCGATGGCAGCCTGCATGTTTACGGCGCCTTGCGCGGCCGGGCGATTGCGGGCGGGTCGGACAACATGCAAGCGCGGGTCTTCGCCTTGCAGTTCGACCCGGAACTGGTTTCGATCGCGGGGTACTACGCGGTCCGCGACGGCTATGGCGATGCCCCGATGGGGCGCGCGGTCCAGGTGCGTCTGGTCGGTGAGACCATGCGCTTTGACCGCATCGGCTGACATCAAACACAGGAGGGCTTGGGCATGGCGCAGGTCGTGACCGTCACATCGGGCAAGGGCGGCGTCGGCAAGACGACCTCCTCGGCCGCGTTTTCCACCGGTCTCGCGCAGCGCGGCAAGAAGGTCGTCGTCATCGATTTCGATGTCGGCCTGCGGAACCTCGACCTGATCATGGGGGTCGAGCGCCGGGTCGTCTTCGACATCGTGAACGTCATCCAGGGCGAGGCCCGGCTGAACCAGGCGCTGATCCGCGACAAGCGGGTCGAGACCCTGGCCATCCTTCCCGCCAGCCAGACCCGGGACAAGGACGCGCTGAACAAGGAAGGCGTCGCCAAGATCATCGAGGAACTGTCGAAGGAATTCGACTACATCATCTGCGACAGCCCGGCCGGCATCGAGAAGGGCGCGCTGCTCGCGCTTTACTTCGCCGACAGCGCGATCGTGGTGACCAACCCCGAGGTCTCCTCGGTGCGCGACAGCGACCGCATCCTCGGCGTCATCCAGTCCAAGTCGAAGCGGGCGGAGGAGAACCGCGACCCGGTGCGCGAACATCTTCTGGTCACCCGCTACGACCCAATCCGCGTCGCCAAGGGCGAGATGCTGAAGCTTGAGGATGTCCAATCCATCCTGGCCGTGCCCCTGCTGGGCGTCATCCCGGAAAGCGAGGCGGTGCTGAAGGCTTCCAACGCCGGCACGCCGGTGATCCTGGATGCGGAGACCACGGCGGCCCAGGCCTATGCCGACGCCGTCTCCCGCTTCCTCGGCGAGGACAAGCCGATGCGCTTCGTCGATGCCGAGAAGAAGGGCATCTTCGGCCGGCTGTTCGGCGGGAGGGCGGCATGAGCTGGCTCACCTTCTTCCGCGGCAAGGCCGAGCCGGCCTCGGCCGATATCGCGCGCGACCGGCTGACCATGATCGTCGCGACCGGCGGCAACCGGCGCAACGGCGATGATTTCCTGCCCCGCATGCAGAAGGATCTCATGGAGGTCGTGCTGCGCTACGTGAACGTCGATCCCTCCAAGGTGAAGATCTCGACCGAGCGGGGCACCGACCTCTCCACCCTGGCGATCGAGGTCGAACTGCCGCCGGTGAAGGAAATCCGCCGCGCCGGCTGAATGCGGTCCGGGCGGCGGGTTCGGCGGCAAGGGTCCCGTCACCCGGCGCAACAACCTGGAAAGGCCACAGAGATGAGCCGCCCCGTCATCATCACCGCCGCGCTGACCGGCGGCGCCGACAGCACCGGCGCCAGCCCGCATGTCCCGATCACCCCGGCCCAGATCGCCGCCGAGGCGCTGGCCGCCCATACCGCCGGCGCCGCCATCGTCCATATCCACGTCCGCGACCCGCTGACCGGCCAGCCGTCCCGCGACATCGCCCTGTACCGCGAGACGGTGGCCCGCATCCGCGAGGCCGGGACCGAGCTGCTGATCAACCTGACCACCGGCCCCAGCGCCCGCTACACGCCGCATGAGCACGACCCGACCCGCCTCGGCCCCGGCAGCACCATGGCCAGCCCCGAGGACCGCGTCGCGCATGTGCTGGAACTGCGGCCCGACATCTGTTCGCTCGACATCGCCACCATGAATTTCGGCGCGCATGCCTTCGTCAACGTGCCCGGCCACCTCGAACGCATGGCCAGGATGATCGGCGAGGCCGGGGTGAAGCCGGAGCTGGAGGTCTTCGACCTGGGCCAGGCCTGGCTTGCCGCCGCGATGGCCGCCAAGGGCTGTTTCGCCGGCCGCCCCTGGTTCCAGCTCTGCACCGGCATCCCCTGGGGAGCGCCGGCGACGACGCGGGCGATGCTGGCGATCCTGGACGTGCTGCCGCCGGATGCGCTCTGGTCCGGCTTCGGCATCAGCCGCCAGCAATTCCCCATGGCCGCCCAGGCGGTGATCCTGGGCGGGCATGTCCGGGTGGGGCTGGAGGACAATCTCTACCTTGCCAGGGGCCAGCTGGCGCCGGGCAATGCCGCGCTGGTGGACCGCGCCTGCATCCTCATCCGCGCGCTGGGGGCCGAGGCCGCCAGCCCCGCCGAAGCCCGCCAGATCCTGGGAATTGCCGCATGAGCGAAGTCCTGATTGCCCGCGACGGTCCCGTCGTCACCGCCACGCTGAACCGCCCGGCGCGGCGCAACGCGATGAACTCGGCCCTGGTCGCGGCATTGGACGGGCTGCTGGCCGGGCTTGCCGCCGATCGCTCCGCGCGGGTGCTGGTGCTGACCGGGGCGGGGGGACATTTCTGCGCCGGGCTCGACCTCGGCGAGGTCGGCGACCAGGACGGGGACGAGGCAACGCGGCTGGCGGCCCAGCTGGACCGCAACCGCCGCACCGGGGAACGCTTCGCGGCGCTCTCGGCGCTGCCGCAGGTGGTGATCGCGCGGATCGAGGGCAGCGTTTTTGCCGGCGGCCTCGGCTTCGTCTGCGGCGCGGATATCGCCATCGCCTCGGCCGAGGCCCGCTTCGCCGCGCCCGAGACGCGGCGCGGGCTGGTGCCGGCGCAGATCCTGCCCTGGATGGTCCGCCGCATGGGGCGCGCGGGCGCGACCCGCATGGTGCTGGAAGGCCGCACCCTGGCGGCCGCCGAGGCTCAGGCCGCGGGGCTGGTGCACCAGGTGGCGGCGGATGCCGCGGCGCTGGATGCCGCCGTCGCGGCCAGCATCGGCGATATCCTGCAGGGTTCGCCCCTGGCGCTGGCGGAAACCAAGCGGCTGCTGGCCGCCCTTGGGCCGGTGGCGCCGGCCGGTTACGCCGAGGCCGGGGCCGCCGCCTTCAGCGCCTGCGCGACCGGGCCCGAGGCCCGGGAAGGCATCCTGGCCTTCCAGCAGAAGCGCAAACCCACCTGGGCGCAGTGATTTTGAGCGGTACATCACGGCAACCGCCGCGGGAAATCGGGCAAAACCTGTCTTCGTAACGTGAAGCGCTGTTGCGAACCCCCCCCCAGGACGTATATCGGCCTTGCACATGTGCGGCTTCTGCCCGGACATGCGACAGACTTCAGGGCCGGTTGACCCGATCGGACCGCGGACACCCTTAGGGACATAGGCAAGGCAAGGACATGGCGAGCACTGGAGGCGGGCGTTCCCGCAGACCCCGCGGCAGGGGCGGCTTCGATGACGACAACTTCTCCGATGGCGGCGTGTGGACCCCGCCGACTCCCTCCTTCGCCGATGCAGGAGCGCCGCGGCGCCCGTCGCCCTTTGCGACGGGCCCCGAGGTCACGGCGGTGGTGAAGTGGTTCAATCCTGAAAAGGGCTTCGGCTTCGTCGAGGTCGCTGGCGGCGGGGGCGATGCCTTCCTGCATGCCAGCGCCCTGGAACGTGCCGGCGCCAAGGCGGTCAATCCCGGCGCCAAGCTGACGGTTCGCGTCGGCCCCGGCCAGAAGGGCTTGCAGGTGACCGAGGTGCTGGAAATCGCGGATGCCGAGCCCGGCTTCGCGCCGGCAGCGCCGCCGCGTGCCCCGCGCCAGGAATTCCGCGGCGGCCCGCCGCCAAGCGGTGGCGAGGAAATGCGCGCCACCGTGAAGTGGTACAGCGCCGAGAAGGGCTTTGGCTTCGTGACGCCGGAAAGCGGCGGCAAGGATGTCTTCGTCCATGCAACGGCCCTGGAACGCAGCGGCGTCGCCTCCCTGGCCGAAGGCCAGGTGGTCACCGTCCGCGTGGTGCAGGGCAAGAAGGGCCCCGAAGCCGCGAGCGTCGCCGACGAGGCCTAAGGTCAGGGCCTGAAGTCAGGGCCTGAAGTCAGGGCCCGAAATCGGGGCCTGACAGCAGGGCAGCACCCGAACCGCGACAAGGGCCCGCCCCTCCCGGGGGCGGGCCCTATCGTTTGAAGCGGAGCGGACTGCCCTTGCGCAGCCAATCCGCCTCCAGCACATCCAGATCGATGACGCCCGAGGGGTCGGCGCGCCGGGGGGCGCGCGCCAGCCCGGGTTCGCGCAACAGACGCCAGAGGCCCAGCAGCCTTCCCAGTTCCTCGATCGGGCGCGCATGGTCATCCACGCGCAGGTCGATGTCGGGAAAATCCTCGGTTGTGGTCAGCAGCAGGGCAGCGGATTGGCGGCCGCGACGATCGCCCCCCGCGGCCTCCCCCGCCGCCATCGCGGCGATCAGGCGTTCGGGCAGCGGCAATGCCTCCCGCGCGGCAAAGGCCGCGACGGTATCGGCGACCGTCGCCATCCCCGACAGCATGTTGCCGGCCACGCTGAAGCCGGGCTCGGCGTAGTCGCCCGCCCAATCGACGCAGTTCAGCCCGGTCCAGGCCGCGGTGCGGCCGTGCCGGTCGATGGCGTGCAGCTGGCGCAGGTGGCGGCCCTCGTCGCCGACCAGCGCGCCCTCGATCGCCGCGGCGGGGTGCAGCCCGCGGGCCAGCCCATCCAGCACGGCGGGGCCCAGGTAGCGGTTGGTCATGGACTGGGTCGAAACCGCGCCGACCCCGGCGCGGACATAGGGGCAGGAGGCCCCGACGGCCAAGGCGGCCGTGGCGACGACGACCGCGAAGGCGCCGGTTGTCGGGTCCCGTGTGACGATCGACCAGGTCATGCTTTACGCGCGCCCCCCCTCTTGCCTTCCAGGCGCCGCGCCCAACCTTCGGGCCCTGGCGGGCCGCCCACAGGAAGCCTAGAGCAGCATTGCGGCGGATTGAATCGCGAAGCGATTCCTAAAGCGATGAAACTGCACAATAAAACGCGCGGCCGGAGCGCCTGCGAAGAACGGCGGCGCCGGACGGAGGCAAGGCGATGGCAGACAGGCTCCCCTTGGCGGCGTTTCCGGGCGACCGCGGCGAAACGGTCCGCCTGGCCCTTCCCGCGGAGGCCGGCGCCTGCGCCGGGCTGATCGCCGCCGCCTTCGCCGCCTGGATCCCGGTCATCGGCCGCGTTCCCGGCCCCATGGCCGACGACCCGGCCGTGCGTATCACAGCCGGGCAGTGCTGGGTGCTGCCGTGGAACGACAGCCTCGCCGGGGTGCTGGTGCTGGAGGAAAAGCCGAACGAGATCTGGCTCGACACCATCGCGATCGACCCGGCGCTGCGCGGACAAGGCCATGGCCGCCATTTGATCGCCTTCGCCGAGGCCGAGGCCCAGAGGCGCGGCCATGCCCGGCTGCGGCTCTATACCCATGTGCTCATGGCCACCAACCGCGCGCTCTACGCCCGCCTGGGCTACGCGGAGACCCGGTTCTACGCCGAGGATGGCTTCGAACGGGTGGTGATGGAAAAGCCGCTGGGCTGATCAGCAGCCGAGTTTCGTCGCCAGTTCGCCGAAATCCGCAGCCACCACCTCCCAATCCTCTTCGGCGCGCAGGTCGGCGGTCTGGCCGGGGCCTTTCTCGGTCGGCCGCGGCACGAAGGCGGTGCCGAAGCCGCAGCCCCGCGCCGCCCTGAGATCGCCGTTGTGGGCGGCGACGAGCATGCAATCGCCCGGCGGCAGGCCCAGCACATCGGCGGTGCGCAGATAGGCCTCGGGGCTCGGCTTGTAGGCCTGGGCCACCTCCGCCCCCAGGATCGCATCCCAGGGCAGCCCGGCGCGCTTGGCCATGTTGAGCATCAGCGCGATGTTGCCGTTGGACAGCGGCGCGAGGATGAAGCGCGTCCTCAGCCGCACCAGCCCCGCCACGACATCCGGCCAGGGGTTCAGCCGGTGCCAGGCGGTGTTCAGGGTCACCAACACCGCGTCCGGCACCTCGGTCAGGCCGTGGCTGGCCAGGATCGCCTCCAGGTTTTCCCGGTGCAGCACATCCAGCCGGGTGAAGGGACGCCGGCCGCTGCGGATTTCCTCCATCGCAGGCTGGTAGCGCGCGCGCCAGGCATCGGCGAAGGCATAAGGGTCGATATCCGGCCGGCCGAGGGCGGTCAGCACCGGCGCCGCCTCCCGCGCCACCCCGCTGCGCCAGTCGACCACCGTGCCGAAGACGTCGAACAGCAGCGCGCGCGTCATGGTCTGGGCCCGCCGGGCCTGGGCAAGCGGTGGCGATGCTGGCGGTGGGGCATGTGCGGTGACCTTGCTTCCCTGGGCGCCGCGGCGGTCGGGCCGCGCGGCATTTCAGCCAGCCTGCGTCGGCGCGGGGCCGGCGCCAAGCCCCTTGGGCAGTATCCAGGGGGACGGTTCGGCTACATCACCCAGCTTTGGAACAGATCGAGATCGATATTGCCGCCGCAGAGAATGACGCCGACCTTGCGCCCCGCCATCGCCTCCCGCTCCCGGCCGAGGGCGGCCAGGGGTGCGGCGCCGGCGCCTTCGGCCAGGTTGTGGGTGTCGGTCCAATAGGCGCGGATCGCCTCGGCGACCTCGGCATCCGTCACCTGGACGATACGCGCGACCCCTTGCCGGATCATGGCGAAGGCAGCGGGATCGGGGACGCGGGTCGCCATGCCGTCTGCCCGCGTCTCGGCGGTCGGCGTGGACACCACATGCCCCGCCACCAGCGACAGCGCATAGGCGGGCGCGCCCACCGACTGCACGCCCACGATCTCGGTCTTCAGCCCCAGGTGATCGCGCGCCGCGATGCAGCCGCAACAGCCCGAGCCCTGGCCGATCGGGACATAAAGCGTATCGAGGTCGGGCACCGCCGTCAGCAGCTCGATCGCATAGGTCGAGACCCCGAGCACGAGGTCGCGATGGAAGGAGGGGACCATCTCCAGCCCGCCCTGTGCGGCGAGACTCATAGCCTCCAGCCGCGCCGCTTCGAAATCCTCGCCATATTCGACCAGCCGCGCGCCCTGGGCGCGCATGGCGGCGTTCTTTTCCGTGGAGTTGCCGCGCGGCACCACGATGGTCACCGGCACGCCATGCCGGGCGCCGGCGAAGGCGAGGCTCTGGCCATGATTGCCGCGGGTGGCGGAAATCAGCCCCGCCACCTGGGGCCGTTCGCGTACCAGCCGGTCCAGATAGACCAGCCCGCCGCGCACCTTGAAGGCGCCGGTCGGGGTATGGTTCTCGTGCTTCACCCAGACCTCGGCGCCGAAGCGGGCGGCCAGCAGCGGCCAGGCGTATTGCGGGGTCGATGGCATGGCGCGGGAAACGACGGCCCGGGCGGCGGCGAAATCTTCGGCGGTGAACATGCAACCGGTCCTTCAGAACAGCGCCGCGAAAGGCAGCACCCGCAGCGCATCGCCGGGGGCGACCGCGGTCACCTCCTCCGGCAGTTCGGCGAAGCCATCGGATTCGGTCAGGGAGGTCAACAGCCCCGCCCCCTCCCGCGCGAAACGGGTGGCGACGAGCTGGGCGCCCTCCTCCCGCAGCGAGACGCGAAGATATTCGCGCCGCCCCTCCTTCTTGCGACAGGCAAAGCTTGCCACGGCCGGCAGGCGCAGCAGCGGCTTCGCCTCGGCCCCTGCCAGCCGCAGCACCAGCGGCCGCGCGAGATGCAGGAAGGTGACGATGGCGGCGACCGGATTGCCCGGCAGGCCGACCACCGGCGTGCCGCCCACCACCCCCATCGCGGCGGGGCGGCCGGGCTTCACCGCCAGGCGCCAGAACACGAGGCTTCCCGCGCCCTCGATCGCGGCGCGGACGTGATCTTCCTCGCCGGTGCTGACGCCGCCGGTGGTCAACAGCAGGTCATGCGTCCCGGCGGCTGCGGTCAATGCCGCGATCGTCGCCTCGGCCCGGTCGGGCAGGATGCCGAGATCGGTCGCCTCGACCGGCAGCCGCGCCAGCAGCGCCAGCAGCATGAAGCGGTTGCTGTCGAAGGTATGGGCGGGGCGGAGCGCCGTCCCCGGTTCGGCCAGCTCATCCCCGGTCGAGAAGACCCCGACGCGCACCGCCCGCGTGACCGGCAGCCGCGCAAAGCCCAGCGCCGCGGCCAGCGCCACCTCGGCCGGGCCGAGCCTGCGCCCGGCGACCAGCGCGATGGCCCCGAGCGGTACATCCTCGCCCGCCGCGCGGGCGTTGGCGCCCTGCTTCAGGCCGGGCGGCACCAGCACGCCGGTCGCATCCACGGCGGTGTCTTCCTGCATCACCACCGTATCGGCGCCCTCGGGCATCGGCGCGCCGGTGAAGACGCGGGCGGCGGTGCCGGGCGGCAGCGGTTCGGCAAGCTCGCCGGCCGCGACGCGCGCCACCACCGGCAGCCGCGTCGATCCGGCCAGCGCCAGCGAGGCATGCGCGAAGGCAAAGCCGTCCACGGCGCTGTTGTCGAAGGGCGGCAGCGCATTCGGCGCCACCAGTGATACGCCGAGCACCCGCCCAGCGGCTGCAGCCAGCGGCACCGTTTCCGCCTGGGACAGGGCCGGCACGCGTTCGGCGATCAGCGCCGCGGCCTGCTCCACCGACAGCAGCGGGCCACCAAAGGCGAAACAATCGTCGGTCAGCTGGGCCATGGCACCGCATGTTCCAGCACCAGCGCGGCGATGGCCACCACATCGTCCAGATCGGCAAAGGGCAGGGGTGCATCCGGCGCGGTATCGGCCGCGACGGCACGGATCATGGGGTCGTCGGGATATTGCCAGGGCTTGCCATTGGCGGCGCGGAAGACCTCGATCTTCGGGTGGGCGCCGCGCTTGAAGCCCTCTATGATGACCAGATCGACCGGGTCCAGATGCGCCAGCAGGCTGTCCACCGCGGGTTCCGGCGCCCCGCGGTGTTCGGTGATCAATGCCCAGCGATTGACCGAGGACACCAGTACCTGCCGCGCCCCCGCCAGCCGATGGACATGGCTGTCCTTGCCCGGCTGGTCCACGTCAAAGGCGTGGTGCGCGTGCTTGAGGGTGGAGACCGCCACCCCCCGCCGGCCGAGTTCGGGAATGAGCCGGGAGAGGAGGGTGGTCTTGCCAGCCCCGCTCCAGCCGGCGAGGCCAATGAGGCGCATCACTCTGCCTTCGTGGAAAAGACGGCCCCGGCGGCGCCGGGGCCCCGTCGGATCAATCGGCGCCGACCGGACGGGGTTCGCCGTCGATGGTGCTGCGGGCACGGACCACTTCCTTCTCGACCCAGAGCGCGTGATGCGCCCGCGCCCAGTTGTAGTCCACCTGGCCGGTACCCATGGCGTCGAAGGCGCCCTCCATGCCGATGGTGCCGATGTAGATATGCCCCAGCATCGCCGAGATCATCAGCACCGCCAGCGTGCCATGCACGAGCAGCGCAAGCTGCATGCCCTGCATTCCGGTGAAAAAGAAGGGGAAGATCAGCAGATAGCCAGAAGCCGCGACCAGCCCGCCGCCCAGCACGGTGATCCAGAAGATCGCCTTCTGCCCGGCATTGAAACGGTCGGCGGGGGGATGCTCGTGCCCGATGATGCCGCCGCCGGCGCGCAGCCAGACGAGGTCCAGCCGGTTCGGGATATTGTCCCGCACCCAGAGCAGGAACATCAGCACGATGCCGAGGCTGAAAGGGAAGGACAGGAAGTTGTGCGCGATCTTGCCCCACTGGGTGGCGGCGGAGAAGACCTCCGGCCCGGCCAGCGGCAGCAGCACATGGCGCCCGAAGGTGATGTTCAGCCCCGACAGAGCCAGGATGATGAAGGTCGAGGCGGTCATCCAGTGGTTGGCCCGCTCGAACCAGTTGAAGCGCTGGATGGTACGGCCGGAGGGGGCTCCCTCCATCCGCACCGGGCCCCGTACCAGATAGAACAGCACCAGCACGACCAGCATCCCGATCAGCGCGACGCCGCCGATCCAGGCGAGGGTGACGTTGTGGAATTCACGCCACTCGCGGCCTTCGGGCTGGATCAGGTTGGCAGCACGGCTGTCGGGGATGCTGATGCGGCCGCGGATGATGTCGCCGCGCAGGGTCGCCTGAAGCTCCATCTCCTCGGCGCTGACAGTACCGCGGGCCGCGTCGGTCACGGGCAGCGTGGACTGGGCCAGCACGGGTCCGGCCGCGAGCATCAGCATCGCGGCGAGGACGAGACGCAAGGGCGCGCGCATCAGACGCTCACATCCTGGCGATAGGCGGTGCGCCAGCCCCAGGCCCCCGAGCCGTAGCCACGCTTCTGCACCCTTTCGCGATAGATGCTGGCGATGATGTCGCCATCGCCGGCGAGCAGCGCCTTGGTCGAGCACATCTCGGCGCAGAGCGGCAGCTTGCCCTCGGCGATGCGGTTGGCACCGTACTGGATATATTCCGCCTGGCTGTTGTCAGCCTGCGGGCCGCCGGCGCAGTAGGTGCATTTGTCCATTTTGCCGCGCCCGCCGAAATTGCCGACGCGCGGATATTGCGGCGCGCCGAAGGGGCAGGCGTAAAAGCAGTAGCCGCAGCCGATGCACAGGTCCTTGTCGTGCAGCACGATCGCATCCGCGGTCGTGTAGAAGCAGGAGGTCGGGCAGACCGCGGCACAGGGCGCGTCGGTGCAATGCATGCAGGCCATCGAGATCGAACGCTCGCCGGGCCGGCCGTCATTGATGGTGACGACGCGGCGGCGGTTGATGCCCCAGGGCACCTCGTTCTCGTTCTTGCAGGCGGTGACGCAGGCATTGCATTCGATGCAGCGGTCCGCGTCGCAGAGGAATTTCATGCGAGCCATGTCGGTAAGCTCCCTCAGACCGCAGCGCGGATTTGGCAGATCGTGACCTTGGTTTCCTGCATGAAGGTCACCGGGTCGTAGCCATAGGTCGTGACCGTATTCGCACTTTCGCCGAGCACGATGGGGTCCGTGCCGGCGGGGTATCTCGCGCGCTGGTCCTCGCCCATGAAATAGCCGGCGAAGTGGAAGGGCATGAAGGCGACGCCCGCCCCCACCCGTTCGGTGACCAGCGCCTTCACGCGGATCCAGCGGCCCTGCGGCATCTCCGGCCCCGCGACCTGCACCCAGCTGCCGTCCTTGATGCCGCGGCTGGCGGCATCGGCGGGGTTCAACTCGATGAACATGTCCTGCTGCAGCTCGGCCAGCCAGCGGTTGGAACGGGTTTCCTCGCCGCCGCCCTCGTATTCGACCAGGCGGCCGGAGGTGAGGATCAGCGGAAAGTTCGCCGCGACCTGCGGGCTGCGCGCCTGCACGCTCTGCCCCAGATGCGGCAGGCGGAAGCCGCGCCGGTCCGGCAGCGTCGGGTATTGTGCGATCAGGTCGTTGCGCGGGGTGTAGATCGGTTCGCGATGCACCGGCACCGGGTCGGGCAGATTCCAGGCATTGGCCCGGGCCTTGCCGTTGCCATAGGGGATGCAGCCATGTTCCAGCGCGACGCGGGTGATGCCGCCGGAAAGATCCGTCGCCCAGGAAGCGCTGCCGCCCTGCTTCTCGATCTGCGCCTTTTCCGCCGCAGTCAGGTCGTCGAACCAGCCGAGACGCTGCAGCACGGCGGTGGTGAATTCGGGGTAGCCATCCTCGATCTCAGACCCCTTGGTCCAGGAGCCTTCGGCCAGCAGGGTCGCGCCATTGCGCTCAACGCCGAAGCGGGCACGGAAGGTGCTGCCGCCATCCTTCACATGCAGGTTGGTGTTGTAGAGCAGATGCGTGCCCGGGTGCTTCTGCTCGGGCGTGCCCCAGCAGGGCCAGGGCAGGCCATAGACCTCGTTCGCAACCGGGCTGCCGGCGGCGCCGCGCAGGGTGACGATATCGAACTTGTCCTGGTTCGCCATGTGCTGGCGCAACCGCGCCGGTGACTGGCCGGTATAGCCGGTGCTCCAGGAGCCACGGTTGATCTCGTCGAGAAGGCTTTCCGAGGTCGGCGCGTTGTCCTTGATCTCATAAGGCTTGAACACGTCGTTCAGCATGCGGAAGGTCATGTTGCGCTTGACTGCGGCCGCGTCGATCGCGGCCGTCAGCCGGTACATCGCCTCATAATCGCTCTTGGATTCGAAGACCGGCTCCACGACCTTCTCGCCCCATTGCAGCGAGCGGTTGGAGGCGGTGCGGCTGCCGGAGGTTTCGAACTGCGAACAGATCGGCAGCAGGTAGGTGCCGTTGCGGCGGTTCGACAGCGCGGCGAAGGTCGTCGGATGCGGATCGGCGACGACCAGCAGGTCCAGCGCCTCCAGCCCCTTCACCGCCTCGGGCATGCGGGTGACGGTGTTGCCGCCATGGCCGAAGACCACCATCCCCTTCAGCGAATCCCGCTGCTGCACGTAGTTCTCGCTGCCCGCCGGACGGGCGCCCAGGCCCGGCATCAGCGCCGCGTCGAAGTAGCGCGTGGTGGGGATGCCCGGCATCTCCATCATCGCTTGGCTGTCGAAGCGCGCGACCATGCTTTCGTAGGTCACGTCCCAGACGCGGCACCAGTGCTTCCAGGCGGCATCGTTCAGCCCGTAGTAGCCAGGCAGCGAGGTGACATCGAGCCCGAAATCCGTCGCGCCCTGCACGTTGGAATGGCCACGGAAGATGTTCGCCCCGGTGCCCGGCGCGCCGACATTGCCGGTGGCGAGCAGCAGGATGCAGAAGGCGCGCACATTCGCGGTGCCGACCGTCTTCTGCGTCACACCCATGCACCAGATCAGCGTGGAAGGCTTCTGGGTCGCGAAGGTCTGGGCGACCTTCTTCATCTGCGCCTCGGGCACGCCGGTGACGCGTTCGACCTCGGCCGGCGTCCATTTGGCGACTTCGGCGCGGACGTCCTCCATGCCGTAGACCCGCTGGTTGATGAAATCCTTGTCTTCCCAGCCATTGGCGAAGATGTGGTAGAGCAGTCCCCAGATGATCGGGATGTCGGTGCCCGGGCGGATCCGCACATATTCGGTCGCATGCGCCGCCGTCCGCGTGAAGCGCGGGTCGATGACGATCATGTTGGCGCGCTGCTGCTCCTTGCCGGACAGCAGATGCTGCAACGACACCGGATGCGCCTCGGCCGGGTTGCCGCCCATGATGATCATGGTCTTGGCATTGCGGATGTCATTGTAGGAATTGGTCATCGCGCCGTAGCCCCAGGTGTTGGCCACACCCGCGACGGTCGTCGAATGGCAGATACGCGCCTGGTGGTCGACCGAATTGGTCCCCCAGAATGCCGCCATCTTGCGATAGAGATAGGCGCCCTCGTTGCTGAACTTGGCGCTGCCAAGCCAGAAGACGCTGTCCGGCCCGCTCTTCTGGCGGATCTCCATCAGCTTGTCGCCGATCTCGGACAGCGCGGTGTCCCAGCTCATGCGCTGCCACTGGCCGTCGACCAGCTTCATCGGATACTTCAGCCGGCGGTCGCCATGCACAAGCTCACGCACCGAGGCACCCTTGGCGCAATGGGTGCCGCGGTTGATCGGGCTTTCATAGGCGGGTTCCTGCCCGACCCAGACCCCGTTCTGCACCTCGGCGATCACCGTGCAGCCGACCGAGCAATGGGTGCAGATGTTCTTCACCCGGGTGACCGGCTCGGCGAAGTTGGTGGGGCCGGCATGGGCCTGGCGCACGGTCGACAGCGGGATGGCGCCGAGACCGGCGAGCACGCCGCCGGCCACCCCCGCCTGCTTGAGAAAAGAGCGACGATCGAGCCCCCCGGAGGACAACCCCTCATAGGCGGAGGCCAGCCGCTGGCGCGCTGCGGTGCGATCGGAGCGTTTGATCAGCATGGGTCCGGCCTCAGTAGCGGTTGGTGCGGTAGTAGGTCGCGACGTGTTCGGTCTCGCGGTACCGT
>Ga0255334_1000512_pt1 | contig 29247 bp, 16 predicted proteins | sample EtOH5_35cm_T3_12_FD_202080 | JGI IMG/M metagenome (GOLD analysis project Ga0255334, IMG submission 202080) | Sandy soil microbial communities from University of British Columbia, Vancouver, Canada - EtOH5_35cm_T3_129 | ecosystem: Engineered > Artificial ecosystem > Sand microcosm > Unclassified ... | reverse complement strand
CGCACAGACGTGCGCGCGCGTTCATCGAGTGGCCATGGAAGGCGCGCTGTGGAGGGCCCTTTGTGTTGCACACGGGGCAGTGAATGCTGAGACGGCGACACGCATCGCTTCGCTCAACCTCGAAAACAGGACCTGGTACGATACGTATCGCGTGCACGTCCATCCGCTCGCCAAGGCGTGCTCCCAACGGCGCGGCCCGCACGCGCTGGCAGACGCCTACCGCATCTGCGCCGCTCAGCGGCAGCGTGCTACGTTTTCTTCCCCTCGATGCAGCGAAGACGACGAGCACGTCCACACCAACAGGCCCTACGGTGGGGCGCACATCGTGTGGCCCTGCGGCCAGTGGTACATCGGCCAAACCCAGGGCAGACACGACGATGCCAAGATGCACGGTCACGGCTGCCTCTTGTACCCAGACGGGGGCGCCTTTTGGGGCACGTGGGTAGACGACAGACGCCACGGCTTTGGCGTGCGCGAGTGGGCGTCGGGCGAGCGGTACGAAGGCCAGTGGGTGGAAGACGCCATGTGTGGCAAGGGCAAGTTTGCGTACACCGACGGCACCACCTACACAGGCACGTGGACTCACGGCGGTGCCGTGACCATGCTGGCCTTTATCGACGGTGGCAATGGGGGCAGCTACGAAGGCGAATGGCTCGATAATGGTAGGCACGGCGTAGGCATCCAACGGTGGCCCGACGGCTCGCACTATGAGGGCAGCTGGGCCAGAGGCAAGCGCCATGGCCGTGGAATCATGACCTATGCCGACGGGGACGTCTACCGGGGCGAATGGTCTGGCGACAAGCAGCACGGCCACGGCACACACGAACACGCATCGGGCCTGATGTGCAAGGGCGAATGGTTTCTCGGCTCCATGCACGGCCAGGGCACGGTATACATCCGCGAGGGTCACGTCTATGACGGAGACTGGTTCGATGAGCGCCCGCAGCGGCCCTCCAAGGGCGTCAAGTACGAGGGTTATCTGATCAATGGGAGGCGCGCATGCCAAGGCAAAATGACCTATGCCGACAGTGCCACCTATGAGGGCGGGTGGCTCCACAACAGGAGGGACGGCTCTGGCATTTGTGTGTCGGCACAAGGTGAACGCTACGAGGGCGACTTTTCCAGAGGCGTGCGCAGCGGCAGGGGCACGTGCACGTTTGCTGATGGCGGTGGCACTTATGATGGCGACTGGCACGATGGCAAGCCCCACGGTAGGGGCGTGCACACGTGGCCCGATGGTAAGCGGTACGAGGGCGGTATGCGCGCGGGCAAGCGCCATGGCAAGGGCACCGTCGTGCACCCAAGTGGGTCGGCCTATGAGGGCGACTGGACGGACGGCACGATGAGCGGCACGGGTACCCATGTGTGGCCCGATGGGGCACGCTATACGGGCGAGTGGCTCGACAACAACACCCACGGCCAGGGCACCATGGTCCACGCAAGTGGCGCCACCTACGAGGGCGAGTGGGTCCAGGGACAATACAGCAGGGGCGCCTACACGTGGCCAAACGGCAACCGGTATGATGGTGAATGGCACAAAGGGACGTGCCATGGCCAAGGACGGATGGAAGACAAGATCAAGGGCACGACCTACACGGGCGGCTGGTCGCATGGCATGATGGATGGTGAGGGCACATTTGTGTGGGCCACCGGCAACATATATGAGGGCCAGATGCGCGCCGGTGTAAAGCAGGGACAGGGCACCCTTCGCCACCGCAAACAAGGCCGGGAGAGTAAAATCTATGTGGGCCAGTGGAAGAACGATGTCCAGCACGGGCACGGTACCTACCTGTGGCCTGATGGGAGACGATACGATGGCGGCATGCGTGCTGGAAAGCGCCACGGACCCGGCTCGTTTACCCTCGCCAACGGTGAGGTCTATGTAGGTGAATGGGTCGACGATAATCCCCACGGATGCGACGATCCCGCCAGATGCCAATCGGGCCTGAAAGGCTGCGAGAGCGCCCTCGCGCGCGATCAGCGCAACGGCCATGGCTTTCTCACAGGTGCCAACGGCGACTTTTACGCTGGCGACAGGCTCGACGGCAAGGCCCACGGCAGGGGCTCCATGCTCTATGCCACTGGCGACACCTACCAAGGCCTGTGGGCCGAGGGTGAGCCACATGGAAGGGGCATTTGGCAGTATGCTAATGGGGACCGCTTTGAGGGCGATTTTGCGTGCGGGAGTGCATTCAGGGGAACGATGCGCTACGCCACCGGCGACACATGCCAGGGCGAATGGCTCGGTGGGCAACCCCACGGGTGGGTCGTCCATGAATGTGTGCGAGAGGGCACAACCTATAGAGGGCGCATGCAGGACGGCAGGCGTCACGGCCAGGGCGTTTTGTCCGCCGATAATGCATCGTGCACGTACACGGGTCTGTGGATCGACGGCAAGATCAGTGGCCATGCCACGGTCACGTGGTCAGACGGCAGGCGCTACAAAGGCGAGATACAGAATGGTCTCAAGCATGGCGAGGGCACCTTTGTTTCTGCCGATGGCACGGTGTACGAGGCCCAATGGCGCGACGGTCTCGTCCATGGGTGCTGCTCTGTGCGCTACGTAAATGGCGACCGCTATAACGGACAGGTCGAGGGCCTCGCGCGTCACGGTCCTCTGGGCATCATGCATGGCGCCCAGGGCGACGTCCTAACGTGCGCGTGGTACGACAATCGCCCGTGCGGACCGTGCGTCCATGTCGATACTTGTGGATCTCGATACGAGGGAACGATGAGCGGTGATCGTGTGCGCCACGGTCGCGGCCGGGCAATCTACGCGGATGGCAGTGCCTACGAGGGCCAGTGGGCCAATGGATGGCCCCATGGCATGGGGTCGTTTACCTACAGGGGCGGCGCCCTGTACCGGGGCCAGATGCGCGAGGGCCAGAGGCACGGCGATGGCGCCATGCACTATGCCAATGGGGAGACCTACAAAGGCGACTGGTGGGGGGACGCGATGCATGGTGCTGGAGTCTATACATGGCCCGACGGCAGGCGCTACGAGGGCCAGATGGACAGGGACAGAATGCACGGCCAGGGCCACATGCACTTTCCCAACGGTGAAGCCTATCGCGGCGAATGGGTCGACAGTGAAGCCCACGGACACGGTACCCTCTTGTGGCCCAACGGTTTGCGCTACGAGGGCCAGGTCAGCTTTGGAAGGAGACACGGGCAGGGTACAATGATCCTTGCGGATGGCCGATCGTGCCAGGGCCGGTGGACCCATGGGGTGCCGTCGCACTCGCCTACAACCGGTACTGCGTCCAAGAGCACGCTCTGTGCCTTTTGCACTGGAACCGAGCGCGCCGAACCCTCCAAAGCTTGCATCCTGTTTTGATCTCTTGGTCCGCAATACATTTGTTGCTTTTCATCCTCGCATGCAGACCATAATGGCACTATGGTCCCACAAGACAAGAGCAAGAGCAATAGCAATGCGCCAACGTGCTTTTCCTCTCGTGGCAGTGTCTGTTGGCCAGAGCAGCGATCGCGCAGAAATGGCAATGCGTAATATCCCCGCAGACATCGACCAATGAAAATGCAGGAAACGAGAAAACGAAACCAAAACAGGTGCGTTTGGCAACAACAAGTCTGCGTGCGCGTGAAATGCATGCCGTTGTGCGCGTGGTTGTGCACAATGACACCAAAGGTCTCTGGCTAGGTCTACTCGTGCCCCGCGGCTACAAAGCGAATCTATTTCTAAAAATAGACCAATCAGACACAAGGCAGATACATGCGATCGACACAAGGGGGCGGCACCATAGTCCTCCTATATGGGCCCGACACGGTTGTATCTCTTGTGCACGTATGTGGCGTTGGTATTACCTGTCGGGCTTGGTTGGCTGCATTTGGACATGGATTTATCCATATCGGCTATAAACCTGCGATTATTGCACGCCCTTTCAAATCGACATCTTGGGCCCCTGTTGTACATGGTCGCTATTTCGATCGAGGCACTGCATAAAGAACGTTGAAACCTGTTGCAATCATAAGCGGGCTTTTGCTGTGCACGTGTGGCGGGAGACAAGAGTCCTTTTCCCAACACACTGGTCACTCACGGGCAGCAAAGGGGGGGTGTGCGGAAGAGAGCATGGTGTCTGACTTTGGTTGAGCAGCCACGTGTCTGGTTTTTTCGGGGTATGTTTCCCCTTGCGGGCATGGTAATAGGGGCAACCCCAGTGATTGCTGGGCAAGGTTCACCGTCTCCACACGCTCCCTTCGAGACGACGCCGGCGTCTGTTTCCCTTGTTTCCTGTGCATGGAAATGACACAACATACGGCCGATTCCGACACTGCCAAAAGGCAAACTATCGATCCCGCGACTGAACCACACGGTGCCTTGATCTTTGCCGGCCGATTCGAGACACGCCGGCCTCTGTCGTGGCGCGATCTGGACTTAAAAAGGTGCCTGCACAAAGGACGGCAGAGGCGCATAGTGCTTGCATGCGACAGATCATCATCGTCATCATCGGCCGTGGCCTTTCCCCTGGGCAAGATCACGGCCATCATGGGGCCGTCGGGCGCCGGCAAGACGACCCTCATGCGGATGGCGTCGGGGCGCGCCTTTGGCGCCGGTGTGCGCGTCGATGGCCTGTGGGTCGTGCGCCCACCATCGACCCGTCCCATCATTGTCGATGACCCTGATCGCGTGCGGTGTGCTGCCGAGAGCGAATCGGGAACAACGATCTGGCACCTCGTCGCGCGCAAGGCGATGCGCCGCGGATCGGCGTTTGTCGAGCAGACTGACGGTGCGCTCGATCTGGCGGCCACCCCAAGGACCTTGGTGCGCTTTTATGTCGATGCGCTCCACCGCACCCGTGTACCGTCGTCGGATGCGCGCACCGACATGGTCGATCAGGCGCTCAGCGATGCCCTCCTCGGCGAGCGCGCCGCCAACACGCCTTGTGCGTTACTTTCGGGCGGCCAACGCAAGCGAGCCTCCATTGCAGTGCAGCTGGCGCGCGACCGCCCGCTCATCTTTATGGATGAACCCACTTCGGGGCTCGACAGCGCGGCATCGGAATCGGTGCTGGCCGCCATCGTGAGGACCAACGAGAGGCGCGGCACGACGGTCGTCATGGTGGTCCATCATCCATCGGAAAACATGTTGGGCGCTGTCGACCACCTCGTCCTCGTCGCCGCTGGCCTCGTCGTGTACCAGGGCCGTCCAGGGGACGCACTCTCATTTCTCGCTGCCAGCGCGCTCGCATCGTCCGAGCCGCGCCCCCTCGTTCCCGTAGGTGCTAGCGCCACGGCCGGTAATGCCCACGGCATCGGAATCAGAGTGTCGGAAAGTGATGACGGTGATGTCGATGGCAATGACAACAGTGTTTATGATGATCTCCCCGATAGTGACGACGACGACGACGACCACGAAACGGTATATTATACCGAAAATGTTTCGGAAACACACAGCGCAAGCGAAAGGACACAGTCCCACGGGCGCGTCGTTAAGCGACACAAAAGCACCAGCAGCGTGAGCGATAGCAGCATCGAATCATGGCGGCGCGCGCGCACGACCGTGCCGGACCGCATCGTCGCATGCGTCGCGCAGGCCGCCGGCGAGTCCGATCCCGACTATGAGCAGCGCATAGTCGCGATGGCACGCAATGCGCCCGCCATTGTCGTAGACCCCATTGCACCCAGCAAGGTGACATCGTGTGAAACGTTGGGCGCCCTCTGCGCGGTGTCGCGAGAAGAAGAAGGCCCACGGCCTGCGGCCCATCAACGGTGGTGGGCCGATCCGCTGTCGGCCCTACTGTGCTGGATGCACCTGACGGCGCGCATGGCACGGGAGCGGTTCGCGCCTCTGTCGCTGATGCAGACGACGCTCAAGCACACGCTGTTGCCGGCCCTCATCGCGCTCTCGCTCAGCGACTCGGTGCGCTCCGGCAGCCAGGACGCGGTCACTGGCGCCCACGCTGCAATCGCGCTCAGCGTGCTCTGGACGGTCATGGATTCGGCGTGGGAGGTCGCGCACATCATGCCCATGCTCGACGCACAGTACATAAAGCACCGCGAGGATGGCCTCTATGGCGCGGCGTCGCATCTGACTGCGGTCAACGTGGCCGATTCGCTGATGCGTGTGCCCATGCTCACGTGCCTCACTTGTATCGTCTACTTTGGCACAGGCCTCGATCCCGACCCGGGCCGGTTCTTTGTCTATCTCGCGGCCGTGCTCCTCGCGGGCTACGTATCGCGCTCGGTCTGCTTTGCCTGCACGTGCTGGCTCAAGGGCGCGCACGCCGTCACGCTCCTGTCCCTGGTGATTGCGTCCAATGCCATCATCGGCGGCATCTATGCGCCGTTTAGCATTCTGCCCGTCTACGCGCGCGTCCTGGCCTATGGTTCGTTTGTCACCTATGCCACGTCGATCATGGTGCGCAACGAATTCGATGGCGGAGCCACCTACACGTGCTCGTCCGACTCGTGCGCCTACCGCACGGGCGACGATGCCATCCGCGCCTTTGCCATAGACGGCGCGCCCATATGGCTCTGCTTTGTGGTGCTCGCGTCGCTCGCCGTCATTGTCACTGTCGCGACATGGTTCCTTCTCGTTCTCAGGGCGCGTGCTTGGCGTCGCGTCTAGCGTCGTCGCCCTCCCCCTCCCTCCCTTTTTAGGTTCTCTCTCAGCCAAATACCGTCGGTCCATATTGTTGTTGTTGTTGTTGTAACGATACAGTAAACAAGAGCGTTTTGCGTGCGCAAAGCAACGGTAGCGTCCAATGCTGGCCGGCAACTTCGTGGCCCTCACTCTCCATTCCCTCTTTTAAAAAACCGGCAATTTATCCAAACGCGGCGTCGGACATAGGCATTTAAAAGAGGGTATGGGAGGGGGGAGCAGAACCGATCGGGTGCCCGTCAACCAGCACGGCAGGCTACTCGTTCTCAGAGGGTGGTCAGGGGCAAAAGTGAACCGTACAAACTAGACAAGTGTGCCCCGATCGTGTCGGCAACGCATCCCTCCCCTTTTGGCTGTTCACATTCGGCGGCCGGTCAGTGATTGACAACGGCTCGGCGCACTGTATCGCAAAGCGTGGGGTCTTGTTGGGTCACAAAAGGAGGGGAGGCCAAACGCGGACTTGGCAAAGGCGACTTCATAGATTGGTCAGTGTCAGGTGGGCAATTCGGTAAAGAGTCACGCCCGTTATCGGTAGTCTCCTCCTCCCTCTCCCTGAACGACGGAAGAGTGTATGTATATTTTTGTAGACTTTATGGCGACCCTCCTTTGGTCCCCTTCCCCCACGTGGCTCGTCTTTCGCCCGCCCTTTCGCTTCACGAAAGCGCACGGGCCATTGGGCTAGGCGGCCGGACGGGTATCGAGATCACAACAGCAGAGCAACCATGCGATGGTCGTGAGGGACGACGCCTTGTAGCGGCGAGCAATGCCGTCGGCCGCCACGAGCGCCGCCATGACGCCCACCATGGACCTCTCGATTGGGACGCGGTTGCGCGAGCACGCAGCCACGAGTCCATCGAGAAGCGCGCCCAGATCGCTTCCACATCGTCCGCGTTCGATGGCATCCGCGACGTCCCGACAAAAGGACGCATAGGGTGCGCTGCGGGCCGTGCTGTTGACATAGACGTTTGACGCCAACAGGTCCGCATTGCGCGTCGCCGCGGCGCGCACGAGCATGCCGACGAGACGCCGCTGCTCGTCCGTCATACAATACACAATGCCCATGTCCAACAGAGCCAGCCGGACACGTGCGTCGGGTTCGTCAGTGTCGGCGGGCAGGGCGAGCACGTTACCCTCGTGGACGTCCCCGTGGAGGAATCCGTGTTTAAAGACCATCTCGCACACGGCACGCACGACCAGGTCAGCCGCGGCAGCCCGAGCAGCTGCCGACGGTAGGCCAGCGATGGGGACACCACCCTCGATGCGTTCCATAACGAGGCGATCGCGGGTGCACAATCGGCGCACCACGCGCGGAACGATGACGGTACTCTTGCTGTTTCGCGGAAACAACGATCCCATGCGTTCCATATTGTCGGCCTCGGCCTCAAAATCGAGGTGCTGGTGGATGGCCTCGTGCATCGATTCAACGAGGTGCTCGATGGCATCGCACACGAGGGGACGCTTGCACACGAGGCCCACTATCGCGCGGCCGACGCACGTCGCAAAGAGCCACGAGAGAATGGCATGATCGACGGCAGCACATTGGTCCACGCCGGGTCTCTTGATCTTGATCACCAGCGACTCACTGTAGTGACCGTCGCCATTGTCAAAGTCCACAGGGCGAGGCTCCATCGTACAGTTGTCGGGATCATCGTACGAATAGATCTGTGCGATCGACCCGCTCGCCAATAGCGCGCATCCGTGGGGAAGATCGTCGACGTGCTGCGGCGGGACGCGGTCCTGCAGCGGCCAAAGGGCCTCGACGAGGTCCCGTCGAAAGAGATCCGGCCTCGTCGTGGCCGCCTGTGCCAACTTGACGCACATGGGGCCCATCGCGGCAACCAGGTCGGCGAGCGAGCACAGTCCGGCGATGGCTCCCATGGCGTAGGCGGTAAATCGCCATGCCAAGATTATTGTGCGCCAGGCGACCGCCCATCCATCAACCGTACGCAGGGAGTCTTGCTTCATCTCCAATTTATCGCTGTCGCGCGTGCGTGCGATCCTCCTTTTGTGTGTAAAAGCCCGAGTTTCGACACCGCATGCCATCTGCGGCGCGGAGCGGACCCGCAACAGTGGCAAACGCGCTCACTCCTTCCTCCCCCCCCCTCCTTCTTTTCCTTTTCTTCTCCGCCCTCCTCGCTTGTCTCTCTAAAGCTTGCGCATCCCCAAAGATGCAATTTGGGGGAGGGGAGTGGGGAGAGCGAAAACATATATCGCAGACGTGGGGCACGCCCGACCCGGATACCGTCGATGCTTTGGGGCTGACAAACAGATAGCAGACATCTTTGCAACGTCGCTCCACTCTTTAGAGTTCTTTGGGTGCGAATACAGACGGGAAGAGTACACGGTGGATTACAAAAATAGGGGTGGTACACATCGTCATAGGGTACAATCCTCTGTGGAAGAGGAGGGTGGGGGTCGACTGCCGATACTACAACGGCTACGAACCAGCAGCGCGATCGATCGAGGCGCCGCTGGCAGACAGGGCAGTCATGGCCACCGCCCTGTCGAGCGCCTCGGGCAAGTGCTGCAAGGTGGGCGACAGGCCGGCGGCGTGCGCTGCCAAATAGACCAATGCCGACGCCTGAAGCGCAAACGTCATATCGATGATCTGGGCTGCGTGGCCATTTCCGGCAGCGACGTTGACGATGCTGCCACCGGCGATGAGATACACCGTTTTGGTGCGGGTGCCGTTTGTTCCGTCGCCCACAGCAAGCACGTACTCGTCGACATTGTGGGTCACGCGCGAGCACGATCTGCCGCCGCCGCTTCGGGCGCTCTTGCGCTCGAGCAGCGCCCTATCTATCTCGCCGTCGAGGTGGCCCGCGTTGCAGAGGAACGCACCGTCCTTCACGGCGTCGATGGCTTCGTCGCCAAAGACTCCCGGCACGCCCGTGGCCGTAATGACAAAGTCGGCCTGCGCTGCGGCCTCTGCGAGGGGCATCACGGCAAATCCCTCCATGAGCGCCTCGAGGGCCTTGAGCGGATCGATTTCGGTAACGATCACGCGCGCGCCCATACCGCGGCCCTGCGCGGCGATCCCTCGGCCGCAGTGGCCATAGCCCACGACGACGGCCGTGCGGCCGCGCAGCGTGGTGTTTGTCGTCGCGGCGATGGCCGTCCACGCCGACTCGCCGGTCCCGTAGCGGTTGTCAAACAGGTGCTTGGAGCGGCACTCGTTGACGGCCACGACCGGCAGTGCCAACGTGCCTTCCAGTCGCCCAGCAGCAATGGCGCGCACGCGCGCGACACCCGTCGTCGTCTGCTCGCACGCTCCGAGGACACGGCTCCCGCGTGTTTCCTCTCCTTTCCCGGCGTCGTCCTCGCTGTGAAACAGGGCAATGAGTTCTCCGCCGTCGTCGGCCACGAGATCGGGCCCCCACGCGATTGCATCACGCAAACACGCCTGGAATTCGGCGGGATCGGCGCCATGCCGCGCAAGAACCTCGATATCGTTTTCCTCGCGCAGGGCGGCCACAATGTCGTCGCGCGTCGAGAGCGCGTTGGCGCCGCACACCATGACCCTAGCGCCGGCGTCGCGCAAAACGGTCGCCGCGTGGGCCGTCTTGGCCTCTAGATGGGAACAGAATACCACCTTGAGACCCGCCAGCGGTCGCTCCACAATGAACCGCCGACGGAGGGCAGCCATCACGGGCATGTTGCGCGCCACGTAGCGCATTCGTTCCCTCCCCCTGTCGGCCGCCGTCGGGTCAGCGCGGCCATTCTCGTTCGATCCGATTTCGTTCATTATTACAGGTGATTAATCTACACGAGTATAGAGTACATGTACAGGTTGCCGATCTCTGCCTCGATGTCTGGCGGTGAGCACTCTTACTTGATCACCTATGGACCGCCCTTTTGACGCTACGGGACCGGGGGCAGGGCCAGCGGGCCGGTGCCACGGCACACGCATCCCTTTCCCAATACCACGCGGGCTCTGGCAGTTTCCCGCTCCCTTGCGAGTCTCTTGCAGGCACGGTGCCATTCTCGGCAACGGCGGTACGCATAGAACAAAGTCTGATAATTTCGATGATGCACAAACAAGAAGGTGGGGTGGAAGGCACGCAAGACATTCACAACCGTCGATGCTCACGAAAGGGCTGCTCGTACGGCGACACAAGTGTTTGCGTTTTCTGCGGGCCATCAAGAGTGCACTCGGTTCTGGCCGTGTGATCGGTGTCGAACGGAACGCGCACGTGCCGGACCGGAGACGGTGCCCTCGGCGATGAAACGGATCGTGCCATCTACTGCAAAAGGCCCAAATTCGCCGGCAAAACAGCCTCGTCATCTTTCACGACCCAAGTTTGAATGAAGCGCGCATGCAAACATCAATAGTGCATGTGCCATGTTATCGACGCAGAACCATGACTGCAGCAGGCCACTGCCGCGTACATGTTTTTGTGGGCCCATTGGAGGTACTCGCTGCACCAGTGACTGTACGAGGGTACGTTTAAAGAATCCGTCAATGTCGGCGGGGCGAGTGCGCATCCAACACGATTCCACTCTGTCATTATAGCAGGCATCCAATGGCAAAGTCAACGACGATACTGCTATATCGCGATTCGCGTTCCAGGCGCGACCCAAAGGGTGCCAAATATCCAACATGGATAGCGTTGCGGATGCGTTATGGGAGTTTGATCAAAAAGTCATTGTATGGGTGGTGCCGTCGCTCGCGTAAAACGTAGCCTCGCCGCGTTGCCGGCCGCAGGGCCACGTGATGGACGCCACCGTGCCGGTCAGTGCATCGTAGCGGCACATACCGTCGACGGGGATACCCATCCTCCAGACGCCCATGAGGAACGAGCCCGGCGCCATGCTCCATATGTTGGCCTTGGATCGGCGTAGAAATCAAACGGCTCATTCGCCTGGTGGGACCTGTGTTGACGCGCCCACTCTAGCCTATCGTGATGGCGGTCTGTTGCCCACCGCTCTGTGTGAGGACGTGCGCCCAACACGGGAATCCCGACGGAGAGCGGACGCATCTCGTCTGAGCGCACACCCATGAGGATGCCCTCGCCATGAGGTCGCCCACGAAAACACTCTCCCTGGTAGACGACGACAGCGTGCAAAGGAGAACGCGCGGGACCCACGTGCCCGTACATTGTAGGACTCAACCCGCACGAACGATAGGGAATACCAGCCGTGCGAACCACGATTCGAGCGTGGCCTGTGATATGGCCCTTGTCCCACGTGCCCATGGCCCACAGCACTCCAATCGCGCCTACGGCAAGGACCAAGAGAATGCCGCTACCGTGCGGTAGTCCACCTCTGCTGCGCTCGCCCATATACAGCGAGCCCATCATGAGGCGTGGGTCGATTTGGTAGTCGTCAGGTGGGTGATGCACAGGCGCAAGAGAGCCTGTCTCTGGAACGACGACCGTTTTGCGTCCCTTGAGCAAGGATATGTGTCGAAACGTGTTGGGCAGACAGGCAATGGCCTTGTAAGGGCGCCACATGCCAATGATGGGCTGATCTAACTGCTCCAGAGCCTTATGGCGGGTTACGGAGGTGACGCGTGCTCGATAGAGCCATCTCCATGATCGGCCGCCGAGGAACGCGGTCAAGTCATCAGCGGTGACGTATTCGCCCAGCACACACGCACCGCCATAGTCGGCGTGGACGAGATGACACCATAGCGCGTCGTCCATGGCAATATCGTAAAACGCACGACACGTGCTCGCCATATGAGCAAGGGTGCGGGGACGCAACCGATGCGCAATGTCTAAAAGCAACTCGATGGGCAGGTCGAGCACCGTGGATCGTCTTTCTTTGCCATCATCGCCATCCCTTTCGATTTCCAGGCACAATGGCGTTGGGTCGATAAAGGACAGGGAGGGGAACCACCCCATGCCCACGATGCCGATAGCATCTTGCTGCTTTTCCTCTTCTCTGACCCCTGTCTGCTGTTTTTGATTAGAGTGCGTGGACCGTCGGGCTTTCGCAAGCGACCAATCGCAAAGCGAATTTGAGAGCAAACGTAAATGTCATGGCGGTACACAAACCCCTGCCCCCCCCCCGAGGGATTGCTGCTGACATTGCACAGCGGCAACGTGCTTTGCCAGAGGCTACCGGTTTCTGTGGACACGTTTTCCGCAGGGTTCTGTTTTGTGAGCACCAAAAACCTCGCCGAGGATTGGTTGCATCTACTTTGGGGGAAAACGAGGGAAACACAGACGACAAAGGAAAAGGCTACCCCAAGGTGGACGGACATCCGGCGCTGACGAGGGCGGTGGCCAGAGCCACATGGCTATGCCTCAGAGCGGCCGACACCACGCTGGCGTCCCACGGCGCGGGATCGTGAGGGCGCGCGTAGACGCTCGACGCGTAGAGGGCCGTGGCATCGTTGCGCGACGCATAGGCCGCGGCCACGCGCTCGTCCCACGGGCACCCACTATCGCGCAGGGCAAACACGATGTGGATGGACTGCCCGCCTTTGGCTGCCGCTGCCGTCACATCTGCGTGCCACGGCCACCCGTGAGCGACGCGGCCCCACTTGATCACGTGTAGGTGTCCGCGCGCTGCCGCCGCCTCCATCAGCCGTTGTGGATCATGCCAACAGCCTGCCCCAACAAGCCAGTCGAGCGCATCGAGTGCCCCGTTTGCTGCGGCCTGCGTACACGCGCCAAACAGATCGCTGACTATGTCTGTGTCGATGAGGAGGTGGCGCGCGCCCCTACCGTCCTCACCACGGTCAGCACCGTTGCTGCCATAACAACCGCTCGCCAACGCACGTGCACCGCTGCGCATGTTGGCTCTGCTGCTCTCGCGCCCATAGGACCGCGGAGAGTCTGGTGCCTGCACCGCATCATCATCGGGACGCCGACGCACGAATCGTGCCGGCGGTATAGCGGGTCCAGTGGGATCGTCATCAAAGTGCTCCCACGGGCACGGAGGGCTCTGCGCGCGCAACCAGGCCAGGAGGCCCACATGGTCGCATCCGGCCGCGAGGGTACACGGCGTGCTGTTTAACCGAATGCCATTCTCGAGCGCCCATGCCGTCACCCGCGCCTGTCCCTCGCCTATCGACATCCACAGAGACTCTGCCTGTGGTACCAGATGGGGTACGGTGTCCAGGAGCCATCCCGCAGCATGGATGGCACCCGCACCGATGGCACCATCGAGGGCGCATCGGGCCGACTCTAGCGATGGCATCCCTCGATGCTTGCGTAGCCACTCGAGAACGTGCACATGGTCCCCCACCGCGGCGGCGTGATAGAGCGCGCCGGATTTGGGCCACGGGCATGGGCTCGCCAGTTCGGGCAACGCGTTGTGTGGCACATCCGCGCCAACGGTGCATTCGCCGTTGGCCTCTGAATCTGGCTCATGGCAGCGAAGCCAGGCCAAGAGGTCGACGTGCCCGCGCGCAGCGGCCTCGACCAACGCCAGCGGGCCCAGCCCGCTCTTTTGGCGCACTAGCCATGCGAGGGTGTGCATATGGCCACCCCTGATGGCAGCGCACACGGCCTCTGCGTTCCACGAGCAGCCGGGCACGACCCGTGTACGTAGCCACCGGATGGTCTCGATATGGCCCTGGCCTGCCGCTGCCGTGATCAGGTCGGAACTGGTCATATTGCACCCGGCAACGTAGAGACAGTAGAGGCCGTCGATCCACCCCTGGGCGGCCGCGCGCACGGCGGCGCGCATCGGCGGCGCGACCCACGTCTCGCGCGTGTGCGTATCTGCCTCTTGGTGGCGCCCTTCATTGTCTGTATGTGCCGCGGAAGGCGCCAGGAGAATGCCAGATGTGGCCGAATGTGTTGGTGCCCTGTGCGAGGTCGACGCCAGCCACGAAAGCACGGTCAGGTCGCGGGTCTCGACGGCATCGACAAAGCCCTCGCTCGTGCGCGGGCACCCCTCAATATCGAGCCACTGGATGACGCTGATGTTGCCCGACTGCACCGCTGCCCGGTGTGCCGCGTGGGACCACAAGGGGTACGTATCGGCCAGCGTACAAAGTCCCCTCGCGGGATCGCTGGCCGAAAGGCGCGCCCTACCCCTCGCAACCCCACCGTCCCTCCCACCGTCGGTAGTGTTATTGTTGCCACTGTTGGGAACGTGTCGAAGAGCGTGGCGCCTGCGCAGCCACCCGAGCACCGTGAGATGCCCTCCCGCGGCGGCTCCGACGATCGCTGCAGCATCGTCCCTGGCCGACGCATACGCTGTCAAGTGGGCCATGACATCGAGGTTGCCGGCACGCGCCGCGCGACGATAGGCTTCTGTGCTCCATGGGCACGGCCGCGCCGCCGCACATTTCGACTCTGACTGGTCGCTGGGTGCTGCCAGGAGCCATCGCACGACTCGGAGGCCCGCATCGTTGGACATGGCCGAAGCTTCCACCAGCAGTTTTGTGCGGAGCCACAGAGCGTTTCGATGCACAAAGGATCCACGACGCGTGTCGGGCATACCGCACGTCACCCCGGGTGCTGGGAACCCGTGCTGGGGCGCGTCCAGGGGGATGCACGGCAGCGTCTGCTGCGCTAGGAGGACGATCAGGTTGTTCCACTGCAGGCACACTCTGGCTGCGACGGGACGCCACAGAGGCGGCACTTTGTGAAGCACCTGCATCCACACCTCGGGCGGCATTTCGCTCCACGCCCCTTTCTTGGTGTCGTCCATCTCTCTGCGCCTCTGCAAAGCGTCCTCCTTGTGGCACGTTCGTTTACCTTTTTGGGGTACACTTTTTCCGCTCTCGCCTCTGGTGCGTCGTTGTTTTCGGGAGGGCGCCTTGCCACGCGCGCGCACGCAGTCAAAAAGGGCAAGATTCACAAAGCGATCACGGCGGCAACATGACCTTCCCTTTCGTGCTGTTTATCCTAACGTTGGCACCGTGTTTGTGCATGTGTGGCCGCCCCAATGGGGAGGACGACAATGAGTGGCAGACATTTGCAGACCAGGTGCGCGCGCAGACAAGGCGTGTGTGGGACGCGTACCGCGAGCACGCATGGGCCTTTGACGAACTGCGCCCCGTGAGCGACACTGGCAGCGACTGGTACTCTAGGTCAATGATGATGACCCCCATTGACGCCATCGACACGCTCCTGCTCATGGGCCTACACCGGGAGGCCAACGAGGCCATCGCGCTGGTCCTCGATGAATTTCATCCGGCCCAGATTGACGACTCGGTGCTCGTGTTTGAAATCGTGATTCGCCATGTGGGTGGCCTTTTGAGCGCGTACCAGTGGACGTGCGACGCGGGGCTCCTGGAGCGAGCCGAGCAGCTTATGCTGCGCATGATGCCGGCGTTCGATACCCCCACGGGCATCCCCCTGACGCACATCAACCTGGCAACGGGGGGCGCGTGTGGACACCGTACGGGACCTACAGCGTCGGGCACCCTGATCGTTGAAATGGCCACGCTGTCGCGCCTCACCGGCAACGCCACCTATGAGGCTGTCGCGCGGCGCGCCATGGACGCCTTGTATGCGCGCCAGTCGTCACTGAACCTAGTGGGCAGTGGCATCGACGCCGACTCGGGCAAATGGACAGATACAGAGGCGAGCATAGGGAGCGGGTCCGACTCGTATTACGAATACCTGGCCAAATGCTGGTCCCTGCTGGACCACGACCCCACCTGTTGGGCCATGTGGAATGCATCCCTACATGGGATCAATGGCTATCTGGCCGACAGGCAGTCTGATGGATGGCTCTGGTACGGAAAGGCCGACATGTTTACCGGCGAGCGCACGGCCACCGAATATGGCGCACTGGACGCCTTCTTTCCTGCCGTGCTCGCGCTCACGGGCAACGTGGATCGCGCGGCGAGGCTGCACCGATCGTCCCATCGAATGTGGACCCTGTACGGACTGGAGCCCGAATTATTGGATTACACCAGTATGGGCATTGTGAGGGGCGACTATTTGTTGCGCCCAGAGATTATCGAGTCGGCGTGGGCCCTCTATAACGCGACGCGCGACCCAATCTACCTGGAGATGGCCAAAACATATTGGGAGGATATCCTGGCGCGGTGTACAACGCCGTCTGCCTTTGCCGAGGTGGCCGACGTGCGCAACCCGATGGCGGGCTACTATGACCGCATGCAGAGTTTTGTCCTCGCCGAGACGCTCAAGTACCTCTACCTGCTCTTTGTCACCGGTGCCACGTCTGATATGCCGGCGCCCGCGTACGAGTCGTGCCAAAAACCCGATGTGTGGCACCGTTCGGTGCGCAGCGTGATTCGCCACTTGGGCCACTGCACCGTATTCAACACCGAGGGACACCCCCTGTGGAAGGCCTCTCGGCCTGGGTCGTGCGTCGACCTACGTACCCTCCCTATGGAACCTTGATCCATTCCTCCCATGAGAGAGGGAGGGCGTTTGTACAGACCATGTTTTTGATTTTGTGCATAGTACACTGAAATCGATCCTTGGTTCCGCCGCCCTATGTTCTATCCTGGATGCCGAGGGTGGTGAAAAAGAGTGTTGATAACGCGCTCTCTCTCTCTCTCTCTCTCTCTCTGGAAGCAGAGTCGTGCATGAGATCTACTTTGGCAATTTGCGTCGGACCCCTTTTATCGGCATTGTCTCTCGGCATGTGCGGTCACAGTGTACAATGCACATTTGTCAGGGAATGTATCAGCATCTTTCGGCGTCTGTTCCTTTTTAAAGGAAAAGCATTGGAGCCAACTGGCCGACAGTCCTCCTTGGGCAACACGAGTTGGTGGGCGTAAAACCAGACAATGATGGCCGACAATGACGGCTCACAGAGCAGCAGTCTCTGCAGAGGGCAAAGTGATTCGCCGTGGGCGTTTCCATGTCCGAGAACGTTTGCAGAAAGCAAACCAACAGAGCAGGGCCCGAGTTGCTTTACACGAGTGCACGAGAATGGCGCGCGACTCACCATGTATGCGGCGGCGGTCCGTGATTGGGTTCTTTGGTCATGTCTGGTCGATGCGCGGTCTAATCTGCCAAGCGTTTTGCCGGATAAAAGCGCACCGGTATAAAAGGGCAATCTATGATGCCCGAAAAGCACCGTGCGTTTGACAAGAGAAGGCGAGCAGAAAGCAAAGATGACCGGCCTGTGTGACATACCCCACGAATTGATTGCGGTCATCCTCCTAGAGTGGCTGCCGCCAAAGTGGCGCTTTTGCGTCAGACCCGTGTGCGCCCAGTGGAAGCGCATCCTCGACAGGGATGGCGACGAGAGCCGTGACGTGCCTGCCAACGAAAGGGCCGACAGACGCTTGTGGGGCAAGGACAGGCTTGTCCCCTGGGGACGCATCTCTCGCCTAAATTACCGCAGAGATACCGCAAACCACAAGTTGCGCTGCATGTGGCGCCGAGGCTCGGTGGTCCTGGCATCGGTTGCCGCATCATGGTGCGCTGCGCGTTTTGCAGCAGAACGCGCGTCTCCTCAATTCCTGGTCGACTGGTGCATGACGACGGCCGCAAATGGAATCGAACCCGCCATGGTCGCTGTCGTACTGGTTGCGACCAACGTGCCCGCTCTTGCGCGTCACGCGATCGAGATCCTACTGCCCACTATCGGCCTCGATGAAAAGGATGACAAAGAGGAAGAAGAAAAGGGAACTGATGGTGGCTGCGATGATGATCTCGGACGCTATTGGTACAGCAAGCACCAGACCAACTATGGCAGTTGGACGCGCAAATGGGACGTGCACCACTTTCTGATGTGCCGGCTGTCGCGCACGGGCGACTTGGGAACGATACGTGCACTGTTACCCCATCTGAACGCGATCGACTGGGCGCGCGTTACGGGGATCACCTACCTCATCAACAATGCCCACAGCGACGTCGTGCGCTTCTTTCTGGAGCAGTGGATCGCCGCCGGTACCCACCACAAGATCGGTGCCGTGTGGTCCTCGTCAAAGCACTATGCAGTTCAAAGCTTGCTCGCATTGATGGGTGCGCCGTCACCGGATCTCTTTTTCGTCGGCCTCTGCTTTGGCAAGAACGACTGGGACCACGAATTCGGCCTTGCCAGCGACCATTCCCTTCAGGAGGAACAGAATCGCTCCCTTGGTGTGGGAGCAAAAAGAGAGCAAGGGAGGGATCCGCTGAGCAAGCGCCTCTTGGCCTCGTGGAAGGGAAAGGGCTGCCAAAGTTGCGCCATCGATGCGGCCATGGAGGGTCGCTTGAGCGTGCTCGAAATGATCGAACCCTATATGCCCAAGGCGCTCAAGAAAAAGGTGTTTCGCGCGGCGTGCTCCTGCGCCCAGACCAAAGTGGTCGAGTGGTGCCTGCGCTCATGGTCGAGGGTATCCGATATGGGAGTCACCGTGCATGAGGCGCTAAGGTTGGCCACGCGCCCCTATGTCGACGACGATGGATATCGACACGCAAAGGACCCGGCAAGCTTTCTCGAATGGATCTTTGACCCCAAGGGAGGCGCGTATGTCGCCACGCTTGATGAGATACGTCAACTCTTTACCGATGGAACCGACCGCGCGTGTGCCTTTTGGTTTGCCGAGAAGCGCACAAAGGACGTTGTGGCCCTCGGTCCACCAGTAATGCGTGCCTTTGTCAAACATGCGTGTTCGGGCAATCGCAGCTGGCACGCTTCCTATGCCTTTACGGCGGGTACCCTTGAGAGGGTCGTGCGCGTACTCGATCACTATGCTGCTGTGGCCTCCGCCTGCGGCACAGCGCCTTTCGAATGCGACCTGTGGGCCATCCTCACGGATGTCGTGCGCAAGCGCTCCATTTGGAACCACGACTCGCGTACCTATGATCCCGTACGTTATGCGTGGAAACGTGTCACAGGCCGCGAGGATGCTGCGTTCGCACGGTCCAACGTCAGAAGCAGCAAGCAGTCCTCCATTGAATCATGGAGACGGTGGTGCCGTCCTGTTCCCATTGCCGTGACCCAATTTTGGAGTCAGACAAACGGAGCGGGCGCTAAGCGCAATGCGGGCAATATGATGTGCTGGCTCGCATCCAAGGACTTGCTCATTACCGATACGACGGATCCAGTCAATTTGGCCACCCTCGCCAGCACGGCGCCCGACCAAGAGGACAATGATTACGGCGACACCGAGTGGTCCGAACGCAGAGTTCGCGCTCAGCAGGTGCTTTGTCGCGATCTAGGTGGTACGGAAGCATGACTTTTTGTCTCTCAAATAGGAAAACACGGGGGATATATGGGTTTTGCCAATACAGTGGTGAACCTCTTGTTGCCCTCGATGCCGGCTACATTGTGTGTAATCTTAAAGAGGGGCAAAAGTGAATTGTGGAGAAAGGTCGACAGAGCGTATCGATTATGTTTTGCAAACGTGCGATTCCCACTGCTGGAGCAGGCTGGGGACCGGTGACAACAAACATACTCTGTTCCCAAATTGGCTACAAATTCCAGGCAGCAAGGGCAGCACTCTGGGTGCGGACGGGGGCGCCTCTGTCGATTTTGGCACAAACTTATCCCTGCCTCCCTTCAAGAGCGTATGGACTGTAAAACGTCAGCGACGGGTTTCCCAGACGCGCAGGTGGGGCACGCTCACGGCCATTCCCCACGAAAAACGAGGCCGCAGTTGGACACTATGGGGATTTCCAAAAGAGACACCACCACATCAACAGAGTATTTCGTTAAAGCAGCACCAGCAGTGCAAGGGCAAACGCAACGCCGAGAACATTGTGCAAGCAACAAGCAAGCAGGCAAAACGGGAATGGCCGCCATCGACGACATCCCCATAGAACTGGTCGAAATCATCCTACTCGAGTGGGTGCCGCCAAAGTGGCGCTTCCTAACGAGATCCGTGTGCGCCCAGTGGAAGCGCATCTTTGATAGGGACGGCGACTGCGATCCACCTGTGGACCAAAAGGCCGATAGACGCCTTAACCGCCAGGACACGCTTGTCCCGTGGACGTGCCTGTTTCGCTTAAACATGAGCAGCAGTCGGCGCGGCATGCCAAACCACGAGTCGCGTTGCAGATGGCGCCGAGGCTCCGTAGTGCTGGCGTCTGCTGCCGCCTCTTGGTGTGCCGTACGTCATGCGACCAAGCAAGAGTCTCCCCAAACGCTGGTCGACTGGTGCGCGACGGCGGCCGGTTCGGGGATCGAGCCTGCCATGATCGCCGCCGTATTGGTATCGACAAACGTACCCGTGCTTGCGCACCATGCCATCGAGGTGCTGCTGCCCACCATAGATCTCAAACAAGCAACAACGAGCGGTGGCGGCCGCAAGAAGAACTGGTACGGCAAGAGTTGTGTCGACGACTGGTCGTGCGTGTGGGACGTGCATCATTCCTTGATGTACCGTCTGTCATACACAAGCCACCTGGACACGATCCGCGTGTTGCTTCCTCACTTGGGCGCAATTGTCTGGGCGCGTGTTGCGGGCATTGCCGACCTGTTGGACAATATCGACAGCGACATAGTGCGCTTCTTTTTGGAACGTTGGCACGCTGCCAATATTGGCAAGAGCCTAGACGGTGCGTGGCACTCTCTGGGTGCCGACGCGGTCGGTAGCGTGCTCACGTTAATGGGGGCGCCATCGCCGGATCTTTTCTTTGTCGGTCTCCCCTTTGGCGACAATGACTGGGACGGCGAATTCGGTTCGGTGGATGATCATGCCCTCCACCAAGGCAACACCATGCCCGGTGTGAAATCGCCCGAGAGAGACCCCCTGAGCGAGTGGCTCCTGGCGTCATGGAAGAAAAGGGGCTGCCACAAGTGTGCCATCAATGCAGCCATGAACGGCCATCTGGGCATACTCGTAAGTATCGAACCCTACATGACCGAGGGCCTCAAGAGAAAGACGTTTCGAGCAGCGTGCCGGTGCGGTCAGATCGATATAGTCAAATGGTGCCTGCGCTCATGGTCCAAAACGCATGGCTTGGAAGCGATCACCGTCCGCGAAGCACTGACACTTGCCGTGCGACCCTATGTCGACGACCAAGGTTACCGCTATGCGTCCGATCCACCGGCCTTTCTTGATTGGATCTTTGACCCCAAGGGGGGCGCGCATATTGCCACGTTTGACGAGATGTATGAATTCCTCACCAGGCAGATCGACCGCGCGTGCGCCTTTTGGTTTGTCAAGAAGCGTACGAGGGACGTCGTAGCACTTGGTCCGTCGGCGATGCACGCCTTTGTCAAGCACGCATGCTCAGGCAACCGCAGCTGGCAGGACTCTGACACCTTTACGGCGGGCACCTTTGAAAGGGTTGTGCGTGCGCTCGACCGTTATGCCGCCGTAGCTGCTACATGTGGTGCTACGCCCTTCCAATGCAACCTGTGGCTCGTCCTGATGGACGTCGTACGCGAGCGCTCTAGATGGGATGACGATCTGTGCGCCTACGATCCCGTGCGTTATGCGTGGAAGCGTGTCACGGGTGAGGACGATGTCGCACTTGCACGACCTGGTGTCAGGAGCGACAAGATGGCCCCCATTGAATCGTGGAGGCGCTGGTGCCGCCCGCTCCCCGTTGTGGTGACCCAGTTTTGGGGTCAAACAAGCAGGCCCAGTGCTGGGCGCAATGTAGGCAACATGATGTGTTGGTTGGCGTCCAAGGATCTGCTGATCGCCAGCACAAGTGATCCGATCGATCTGGCCACCCTCGCCAGTACGGTGCCCGACCAAGAGGACAATAACTATGGTGATACGCAATGGTCCGAACACCAGGCCGCGCTCAAGAGGATCCGTGATCGTATTTCGAGTGTAGCGCAAGTATGATTTTGCTATCCAAATGTTTAAATAATACCCTCTTTGGGCTGCCAAACAAGGAGCGCGTGCCGGCGTGTAAGCCTGCCTTCTCTCTTGGCGCGTCCTCGGTGCGTTGCGATCGACGCTACAGTTAGGGTCGTACTGGGCTATCTTTGTTATAAATGTTTGCGCGCACACGCGCACATGTATGTGCACGAAACAACATATGCGCACGCACTGTGTTGGGCCAGCTGGATCCATCTCTGTTTGGTGCACCGACCCTAGTCAGAGCGTAAAGACGCCGGGGATCACCAGAGTCTTTGTGCGCAGAGTCGGCCGCAAAAACGGGCAAGACCAAGCACGAACCGTCACAAGCAGCCCCCTTTGGGTGTACCCTCTGTCGAGGCCAAGTTCTCTTGGGACAGACCGACCTTGTGCCCAAGGCAAACGGCAACATGGCGCCCTTCACCGAAACGCCGCAGAGCAAGCTGCCCATCCAAAGAGCATGACACCCTGCAAGAAGACAAGCCTAGGAGGATGACAAAGGGCGCAACTTGATGGAGTTGGTGGTGGAGTTGATTGAGATAAACTCTTTTTGAGCAACTTGCCACCTTATTGTACACATTCCGCTATGTTGCCAGCGCAAAAACATAGTGCCAGACAAGCAATATCAGATAGTATAGTTTATTATGCCATGAACGCGCCGATATCAATCAATTCCACCACCAACTCTATCAAATTGTGCCCTTTGTCACCCTCTAGGATGCGCACAATCTCCGAAAGAGGGCGCAGCGCGCCAGGGATCTTGCCACGGAAACCAGCCAAACGGCACGGCAGCGGCCATGGCGCAGTAGCGGGCCGCAGTAGAGGGCCTGCGGTGCGCGATGAAAAGGAAAATCAAAGTCGTGATTGGACGCCGTTTTACCGACCCCCGCAGGTGCAGGGTTTGGCAAGATGACAAACCTGCACGGGAGAAGAAAGGAAGGCAGGCAGAGGCGACACCACCCCAATGGACCGTGCAAACGCAAACGAGAACAAGCGGGCAGAGGCAATGGCCGGCATTCACGATATCCCCATAGAACTGGTCACGGCCATCCTCTTGGAATGGACGCCGCAAAAGTGGCGCTTTTGCGTGAGGCCCGTGTGCGCTCAATGGAAGTGCATTCTCGATCGCGATGGCGACCACGACCCGCCCATGACCAAAAGGGCCGATTGGCACGTCATTGGAAATGACGCGCTCATTCCATGGAGCCGCCTACTTCTCCACTTGGGCAGCGCGAAAAAGGGTGACAACAACACGCGGAACCACCGGCTACGCTGCAAGTGGCGTCGAGGCACCGTGGTGTTGGCATCCGCTGCCGTCTCCTGGTGCGCCGTACGCTCGGCGGTCCATCAAGAGTCCCCGCAGGCGCTCGTCGACTGGTGCACGGCAGTGGCCGGAAACGGGTTCGAACCCGCCATGGTCGCGGCGGTACTGATCGCGGCCCGTGTGCCTGAACTCGCGCACCACGCCATCAGGGTGTTGCTCCCCACGACCAAATTCGAGGACGAGAGCCAAAAAGGCAGAATCCGCAACGTCTGGTACGGCTGTATGAGTGGCACTGATGCATGGTTGCGCAAGTGGGACGTGCAGCACTACCTGGCGTACCATCTGTCCCGTATGACCCACTTGGACACGATACGCGTACTACTGCCTCACCTCGACACCTTTGACTGGGCGCACGTCGCCTGCATTGACGACATGCTAGAGAGCAGCAACGTCGATGTGGCGCGTTTCTTTCTGGAGCAGTGGCGCGCTGCGAATCCCCATCGTGGCTCGGGTGGTATATGGCATTCTCCCGACGTAGAGGTCATCGGCAACGTGCTCGCATTGATGGGCGCGCCGTCGCCTGGTCTCTCCTTTGTCGATCCCCCCTTTGGCAGAAATAGCTGGGACGACGAGTTTGGTTCGGCAGGCGATTGCGCCCTGCGAGAGAATGACGATGTCTCTCGCTGCGCCGGGCTGCTCGACAGGGGCCATCTGGCCGAGTGGCTTTCGACCTTGTGGAAGAGGGAGGGTTGCTGTGATTGCGCCATTAACGCGGCCCTGTATGGCCACGTGGGTATACTCGAAATGGTCGAGCCCTACATGTCCAACACTCTCAGGAGAAAGGTGTTTCGCGCAGCGTGCCGCTGTGCACAGATCGAGGTGGTCGAATGGTGCTTGCGCTCGTGGCGGGCATCGTCATGCTTGGACGGTATCACGATGAGCGATGCCCTGTCGTGGGCGACGCACCCTTATGTCGACGAGGATGGCCACCGCCCTGGGGACGATCCATCTGCCTTTGTGGACTGGATCTTTGACCCCAAGGGAGGCGCGCACGTCGCAACACTCGACGAGATACGTAGGCTCTCTGCCGACTCGATCGATTGTACGTGCGCCCTGTGGTTCGTCGAGAACTGCGCGCGGGACATTGCTGCCCTGGGCCCCCCGGTCATGCGGGCCTTTGTCGCGCGGGCATGTTTGGGCGACCACGGATGGAGAGACCATTGCGCGCCCACAGCGCGCGCCCTCGAGAGGATCGTGCGCGCGCTCGACGATTATGCCGACATTGCTCTCGCCTGCGGTGCGGCGCCTTTCGAGTGCGACCTGTGGTCTATCATCGTACCCATCGTGCGCGAGCAATGCAGTCGGGATTGCAGATTTAATGTCCATGCACCGGTGCGTTATGCGTGGGCACGTGTCACGGGCCAAGAAGACGCCGCACTCGAGTGGATGGGCGACACCAGTAACCCATTGTCTCCCATAGAATCATGGAAACGGTGGTGCAAGCCCGTGCCTCTCACGGCGCGCCAAATCTGGATGCCGACACACGAACTTGGCGCCAAACGCTGCGCGGGCAACATGATGTGCTGGCTCGCGGCAAAGGGTCTGCTCGTGACCCATGCGAGCGATCCCGTCGATCTCGTCACACTCGGCAGCACGGTGCCTGACCAAGACGATAACGACTATGGCGACAAGGAGTGGTCCAACCGCATGGCATCGCTCAGGAAGGGCTCTCGTGATGATCGAGACAATGCGTAAGAAGATGACTAGGACCGCAACTTGATAGAGTTGGTGGAGTCGATCGACCCCTCTTGCATACACAGCGTACTATACGTCAAATTGTTTCGCCAGCACTGCGTTTTGCGCTTGAAACAGAGCGGAATTTGTGCAATAAGCTAGTAAATCGGTTGAAACAGTTTATCTCGATCAACTCCACCGCTAACTCTGTCAAGTTGCGGTCCTCGTCATCCTCTAGCGGTGTCTCTCTACTCGCTATCGGAGAACAAGAGCCTCCCTGTCTGTGCGGGAGCGAGAACCATATACTCTGTGAGCGCAACAGGAAAACCCCCTCCTGCTGCTACTGCTGCCAACATACCTGTTTCAAACAAGCAAAAGTGCCTGTCAAAGGGGCCTCCTGTTGATCTTGTCCTCTTACCGTGTGCCATTTCCTGTCATGGTGCATCCACGCGCCTTGTGCGCTCGATCCATCGACTAGCCATCAGCCACCAAAGTCCTTGCACTCTTAAGGGGGGGGGGAAGGGACGGTGGCGAGTCATATATAAAAGTCAACGGGGCGTATTGGTCATGTCACCGAGGTGCTTTTTCGATATACATGCTTTGTAGACAATTCAGGAACGGGACATGATTGCCGGCGGTCTTTGGACCGCTCAGGCGGTAGAGGTCACGCGTTTGTAAACATGGTTGGCACGTTCCGTTGGCCTTGTATACGATTTGCTTTTGTGCCCCATTTGAGAGTGCAGGCACCGTAGCGAGCACTGGTTGTCACGCACCTGTCGATACTTGCTGTTTGGCTGCCGAGTGAATTCGTCAGGGATACCGATCACGTCCAAAGTACGGAAAGGATAGCAGCGTGCCAACATGTGCGCCAATCGGCATGATTTACTCTGCCACCGGCTGTTTTGTTCCTTCTATCCCAAGGGAAACAACTATGCCCATCACTCATCTGCTGGGTGTGTATGGCGCAAGAGAACATGATGCAACGCCCCACAGCCAAGCCCAATTCACCCATCTGCAAGACGGCCCGCGCGCCGCCGCCGATCATGTTGCGCCGTTTGCCGCCCGAGGTGGCATGCCTCGTGTTGGACCGACTCGACGGCGCCGACCTGTTATTATGCTTGGACCTCGGCGTGTTTACCAACGTCGACGCTGATGACGAGCGCCGTCGTCGCGCCGAAAGACGCAGCCGCGGCGTCAAAAAGAGGGACCTCGTGCGGTGCGGCGACGTCGAAGCCCTCAAACACATCCACGAGACCCGTGGCGCCCGATTCTTTCTCCAGGACGTTGCTCTGGCAGCCGCAGGCGGTCACTTGGAGGTGGTCAAATGGGTGTATGAGCACGCACAGGAGGGCCACCTTTATGGCGCCATCGAGGCCGCTGCTGCGGGCGGTCACCTCGCTGTGGTCGATTGGCTCGCACAACATGGCACTGGCAGGGTCAGCCCCCCGGAACGCGAGGTCATTTTCGAGGCGGCCAAAGGCGGCCATCTGCCTGTCATAGAGTATGCGTGCAAGGGACGCTCCCCGAGTCACCGTGTCATGGTTCAGGCGGCCATCAAGGCTGCACGCCACGGCCACACTGATGTCGTCCGATACTTGTGCAATTCGGGACGCTCTGCGCTTACGGCCGATGGGCTCGACCGCATGGTTGACGCGGCCGCCGAACGGGGGCACATTGCTATCGTCGAATTCCTGTGGACCACGTTTGGTTCTTCAGGCACTGTCCGTGGGCTCTTTGGCGCTGTCGGCGGTGCGCATGTCTGCACGGCCGTGCGTCTGTATGAGATCGGTCCGCAGCGCGCATCGCTTCTGCAGGAAAGGCGGCGCGTGGTTGGTGCCGACGCGCCATCGGCCGCGCTTTGGAAGGCCTACGAGGCCCGCGCGGGCGACGGGGCAACGCTGTTTCACGGTCCCTCTTCGTACCAGAATTACCGCATGACCCAGAGGGACATGGGCCTCTTTGACGTGGCGTGTGCATCGGGTTCACTGGATATGGTAACCGCTCTATGGGAACGTCGGGCAGGCGTGTGGACGTCTTCGTTGCTCTGCTGTGCGGTCATGGGCGGCAACGCAGACATCCTGCGCCACCTTCTTGTTTACCACGGCGTCCTGCGTGCGCAAACGTCACATCGCTTGTGGTTGCGAGACCTGACCGACGCCGTCGGGGACGCCTTTGTGCTCGGGAGGCCCGATCTCGCCGTACTCGCCGAGCGCCTTTATGCGCTCCTCCCCAATGACGCCAGTCATGCCATTGCATGCGACGCACCGTTGGCGCCTGTCGACGACGCCGCGCTCGCCGGTTTTTATGCCCGCGCGCTCACCAACGGCCTACACCAACGTGGGTGCATTCTCGAATCGGCAGTGGTCGGCGGACACTTTGATCTCGTGGCAGACCTGCAGACGCGCGGGTTCCCGATCACGTCCGTTACGTCGTACAGGCTGATCGACTATGGCAGTGTTGATCTCTTGCGATCGCTCACCGATGACGACTTGAAACAGTTTGACGATTACATGTCCACACATTCGCTGTTTGGCAGACATCGTACCGATATGGTCCGTTACATTTACGTCGAGCGGGGTACCCCCGTGCCCGACGTTGTCACTGCTGCCGACGACGATGGCGACGGCGATGATAATGATGACGATGGTGGTGGTAACGGCAGTGACGTTGACGATAGCAATCCGTTCTGGGAGCAAGACAGTCTGATCGCTGGTCTAGTGCCCGACCCTAGTGCCGATGCTGACCTCGTCGTTGGCCTCTTGACGCGATACGAGGTCCAGGGGGATGTGCGCATCGTCTTTCGCATCAACCATGTGCTCCTCGCGGCCGTCGAGCACGGGCGGAGCGATGTCGTCGACGCGGTCGCTACGCGCTTTTCGTGCATGGGCAAGGAGGACCTGACGATCGATAGGGACTTTGGCAGTCGAGGGTGTGACACAGTGCTATTGGAACGCGTGTGCAATATGTACGGGTACGTCGCGTGGTACCGGTCGCGCCTTTGGGTCCATGCAGCCCGCCGTAACAACCGCGCCGCCATCGAGTGGCTCTGTGATCACAACCGCCTGACCGGTCACCAATGCACCGAGGCCATCGAACTGGCCGCCGAGGCCGGACACCGACGCCTGGTCGAGTGGATGTGGGAGCGTGGATTTCGTCCGTCTGACCGGTACGCCCGCGTCCCTTTGTGCAAACGCGAGAACGACCGCCATCTCTTTATCGACCATCACGCCGCCGAGTGTTTTCTATTTGGTCGCACCGGATAAAAGTCACTATCCAAAAAAGACCACAAAGAGAAAGACAGGCATCGACGCCAATGGGGTGTGGTAGTTGATTCTCACCAAGGGCTTGGGTCGCGTTGACGAGACGGCAAGGTTCCCGTTTGGATCGCGAATGCAGTGGTGCCGCTCTATGCCTGCTACAGAGGGTCAGTTTTGCGCCCCCACTTGACACTTTGAGTACCAAACATAGTGCAGGAAACATAGTGTGTTAGTTCCCGATAGGAGGCCTATTCGTGGCTAGTTCGAGTAACTCGTTGATCTGGCTATTCTTGCCAGCATCGCGCCTGATCGACCAGGCAACAACTATGGTGACCGCGGGTGGTGCTCCTATACACGCATGTTCCGAGACAATAGTGCTTTCTTTGACAATGATTCCGACATTGTCGATGATGTTGGGGATCATTCCTACGTTAAACTGCCAAACGTTGAATCCCTTTATCATGGCACAGGGTATGCCATGCCCAAAGTCTCTCAGTGCCTTGTCGCCCTATGAATGTCCCCGTGGTGGGGGCGTTTCGTTTGAGGTGACTTTGCGTACTCACAAACAGGCAATGTTACAAGAGTCACGCAAAGTGAAACCTTCCCACTGCCTGATAGTCAGACCATGGCAAATCTCTGCCCGATGTGTGGCCAAGCTTTGAGCAACACTTTCAACAGGTCTCAATCCTTTGAAAGACAGTATCAGACCGCTGGTCGATGGGAGGGGGGGGGGATT
>Ga0255334_1000511_pt1 | contig 29304 bp, 31 predicted proteins | sample EtOH5_35cm_T3_12_FD_202080 | JGI IMG/M metagenome (GOLD analysis project Ga0255334, IMG submission 202080) | Sandy soil microbial communities from University of British Columbia, Vancouver, Canada - EtOH5_35cm_T3_129 | ecosystem: Engineered > Artificial ecosystem > Sand microcosm > Unclassified ... | reverse complement strand
AGGCCTTGCAGCAGCTCTGCCGACTCACCGACAGCCGCGAAGCTGCGATCCTCTCCACCTGCAATCGCAGTGAACTGTATATAGAACAGGATCACCTTTCGGCTGACATCGTGCTGCGCTGGCTGGCCGATTATCACCATTTGAGCCTCGACGAACTGCGCGCGAGCGCTTATGTGCACGAAGATGATGCGGCAGTTCGTCACATGATGCGGGTCGCCTCCGGGCTCGATTCGCTGGTGTTGGGCGAACCGCAGATTCTCGGCCAGATGAAATCGTGCTACGCCGTGGCCCGTGAGGCTGGCACCATCGGTCCGCTGCTCGGGCGTCTGTTCCAGGCGACGTTCAATGCGGCCAAGCAAGTGCGAACAGACACCGCCATCGGTGAAAACCCGGTGTCCGTGGCGTTTGCTGCGGTCAGCCTGGCGAAACAGATTTTCAGTGACCTGCAACGCAGTCAGGCCTTGCTGATCGGCGCCGGCGAGACCATCACTCTGGTCGCCCGCCATCTGCATGAGCTGGGTGTGAAACGCATTGTCGTCGCCAACCGCACCCTGGAACGCGCGAGCATTCTGGCCGAGCAGTTTGGCGCACATGCTGTCTTGCTTTCGGACATCCCGGCTGAACTGGTGCGCAGCGACATCGTCATCAGTTCCACCGCCAGCCAGTTGCCGATTCTCGGCAAGGGCGCTGTGGAAAGTGCCTTGAAGCTGCGCAAGCACAAGCCGATCTTCATGGTGGACATCGCCGTACCACGCGATATCGAGCCTGAAGTCGGCGAGTTGGATGACGTTTACCTGTATAGCGTCGACGATCTCCACGAAGTGGTCGCCGAAAACCTCAAGAGCCGTCAGGGCGCTGCGCAAGCGGCGGAAGAGATGGTTTCGGTAGGCGCCGAAGACTTCATGATCCGCCTGCGCGAACTGGCGGCGGTGGATGTGCTCAAGGCCTATCGCCAACAAAGCGAGCGCATGCGCGACGAAGAATTGCAGAAGGCCCAGCGGATGCTGGCCAACGGCAGCAGCGCCGAAGACGTGCTGGTGCAACTGGCGCGTGGCTTGACCAACAAACTCTTGCACGCACCGAGCGTGCAGTTGAAAAAGCTCTCTGCCGAAGGTCGCCTCGACGCACTGGCCATGGCCCAGGAACTCTTTGCCCTCGGTGAGGGCTCATCGGATAGCTTTTCGGATAAAAAACCGCAATGAAAGCGTCACTGCTCAATAAGCTGGACATCCTCCAGGACCGTTTCGAGGAATTGACCGCCTTGCTTGGCGATGGCGAAGTCATTTCCGATCAGACCAAATTCCGCGCCTATTCCAAGGAGTACGCGGAAGTCGAGCCGATCGTCGACACCTATAAACAGTTGCTCAAGGTGCAAAGCGACCTCGAAGGCGCCCAGGCCCTGCTCAAGGACAGCGACCCGGACATGCGCGAAATGGCCGTGGAAGAAGTTCGCGAAGCCAAAGAGCAACTGATCGAGATCGAAGCCAGCCTGCAACGGCTTTTGCTCCCCAAGGACCCGAACGACGGGCGCAACGTGTTCCTCGAAATCCGTGCCGGCACCGGCGGCGACGAGGCGGCGATTTTCTCCGGCGACCTGTTCCGCATGTATTCGCGTTACGCCGAGCGGCGTGGCTGGCGGGTGGAAATTCTCTCGGAGAACATCGGCGAGCATGGCGGCTATAAAGAAGTCATCGCTCGGGTTGAAGGCGACAACGTCTACGGTAAGCTGAAATTCGAATCCGGCGTGCACCGCGTGCAACGGGTTCCGGCCACTGAATCCCAGGGGCGCATCCACACATCCGCCTGCACTGTGGCAGTGTTGCCCGAGCCGGACGAACAGGAAGCGATCGAGATCAACCCGGCGGATTTGCGGGTCGACACCTATCGTTCCTCCGGCGCCGGCGGCCAGCACGTCAACAAGACCGACTCGGCGATCCGCATCACGCACTTGCCGTCCGGTATCGTCGTCGAATGCCAGGAAGAACGTTCCCAGCACAAGAACCGCGCCCGGGCGATGTCCTGGCTGTCGGCAAAACTCAACGATCAGCAGACCAGCGCTGCGGCGAATGCCATCGCCAGCGAGCGTAAATTGCTGGTGGGTTCGGGAGATCGCTCGGAGCGGATCCGTACCTACAACTTTGCCCAGGGCCGGGTTACCGATCACCGGGTCAACCTGACGCTGTACTCCCTCGACGAAATCCTCGCGGGCGGTGTCGATGCGGTGATCGAACCGTTGCTGGCCGAATATCAGGCTGACCAACTGGCGGCCATCGAATGACGATCATTGCCAGTCTGTTGCGCGCCGCTGATCTGCCCGACTCGCCGACGGCGCGTCTGGATGCTGAATTGTTGCTGGCCGCGGCATTGGGCAAGTCCCGCAGTTTTCTGCACACCTGGCCGGAGCGCATCGTTCCGAGCGATGCCGCGCTGAAATTTGCCGAATACCTGCAACGCCGTCGTGGCGGCGAGCCGGTGGCGTACATTCTCGGCCAGCAAGGTTTCTGGAAACTTGACCTGGAAGTCGCGCCGCACACGCTGATCCCGCGCCCGGACACCGAATTGCTGGTGGAGGCCGCGCTGGAATTGTTGCCCGCCGCGCCCGCCAAGGTCCTCGATCTAGGCACCGGCAGCGGCGCCATCGCCCTGGCCCTGGCCAGTGAACGTCCGGCGTGGAGCGTCACTGCCGTGGATCGCGTGCTTGAAGCCGTGGCCCTGGCCGAGCGCAATCGTCAGCGCCTGCACCTTAACAATGCCACCGTGCTGAGCAGTCATTGGTTCAGCGCGCTGGAAGGTCAGCGTTTTCAGCTGATCATCAGTAATCCACCTTATATTGCATCGACCGATCCGCATCTGGTGGAAGGCGATGTGCGTTTCGAACCGGAGAGCGCTCTGGTAGCCGGTATCGACGGGCTCGACGACTTGCGCCTGATCGTCGACCAGGCGCCGGATTACCTGGAAGCGGGTGGCTGGTTGATGCTCGAACACGGTTATGATCAAGCCGAAGCCGTGCGCGATCTGCTACAGACCCGCGGCTTTGAAGCAGTCCACAGCCGCACCGATCTGGGCGGCCACCAACGGATCAGCCTGGGGCGCCTGCCGTGCTGAATGATCAGGAATTGTTGCGCTACAGTCGGCAGATTCTGTTGCAGCACGTCGACATCGACGGGCAGTTGCGACTGAAAGAAAGCCGCGTATTGATCGTCGGTCTTGGCGGTCTCGGTTCACCGGTTGCGCTTTACCTCGCCGCGGCTGGCGTCGGTGAGCTGCATCTGGCGGACTTCGACACCGTTGACCTGACCAACCTGCAACGCCAGATCGTTCACGACACCGACAGCGTTGGCCTGACCAAGGTCGACTCGGCGATCCGTCGCCTGAGTGCAATCAACCCCGAGATCACGTTAGTCGCCCATCGTACTGCGCTGGATGAAGATTCTTTGGCGGCAGCGGTTGCCGCCGTGGACCTGGTGCTGGATTGCTCCGACAATTTTTCCACCCGTGAAGCGGTCAACGCCGCGTGCGTGGCCGCGGGCAAACCGTTGGTCAGCGGTGCAGCGATTCGCCTCGAAGGGCAATTGTCGGTGTTCGACCCGCGTCGCCCGGAAAGTCCTTGCTACCACTGTTTATATGGGCACGGCAGCGAAGCCGAACTGACGTGCAGTGAAGCTGGCGTCATCGGTCCGTTGGTTGGGTTGGTCGGTAGCCTCCAGGCACTGGAAGCGATGAAGCTGTTGGTGGGTTTCGGCGAACCTCTGGTGGGGCGCTTGTTGTTGATTGATGCCTTGGGCTCGCGCTTCCGTGAATTGCGGGTCAAGCGTGATCCGGGCTGCAGCGTCTGTGGGCCCAAACATGCGTGAAGCGCCGATTGGCGTGTTCGACTCCGGCGTCGGTGGGCTCTCGGTGCTGGCCGAGATCCAGCGATTGCTGCCCAACGAAACGCTGCTGTACGTCGCCGATTGTGGAAATATTCCCTACGGCGAGAAGACGCCGGAATTCATCCAGCAGCGTTGCAGCGTGATGGCTGATTTTTTTCAGCAGCAGGGCGCCAAGGCCCTGGTGCTGGCCTGCAACACGGCAACGGTGGCCGGTGTTGCCGATTTGCGGCGCGATTATCCCCAGTGGCCCATCGTTGGCATGGAGCCTGCGGTCAAGCCGGCTGCAGCTGCCACCCGCAGCGGTGTGGTCGGTGTGCTCGCCACCACCGGCACCTTGCAGAGTGCCAAGTTCGCCGCGTTACTCGACCGCTTCGCCACGGATGTACGGGTAATCACTCAGCCGTGCCCGGGGCTGGTGGAGTTGATTGAAAACGGCGATCTGCACAGTCCCGCCCTGCGTGAATTGCTTGCCCGGTATGTCGGGCCGCTGCTCGCGGCAGGCTGCGACACGATAATCCTTGGCTGCACGCATTATCCCTTCCTTAAGCCGTTGCTTAAGCAGATGATCCCTGAGGACATCAGCCTGATCGACACAGGGGCTGCGGTGGCACGTCAACTTCAACGTTTGTTGGCCGAGCGCGAGTTGCTCGCTGAAGGGCCAGCGCGCGCCGCGCAATTCTGGACCAGTGCCGATCCGGAACATTTCGCAAATATCTTGCCGATCCTGTGGAATACCGCTGGCGTTGTGCAAAGCTTCAAGGGATAAACAAAACCCTGGGGAGAACGAATAATTGGGTGAACTTCTGATTAAGCGTCGACTTCTATAGCGGTGAGCAACAAAAAAAACCTTACGAAATCGTTCGGAAAAGGATGTTTCTAATGAAGCGACTATTCTGCTTGGCCGCGATTGCGGCCGCACTGATGGGGCATAGTTTCACCGCACAGGCGGCAGGCGTGGAGTTCGGGGTCGGCCAGACCAGCGAATCGACCATGACCTATCGACTGGGCATGCAATTCGATTGGGACAAGAGCTGGCTGCAGAGTGATGTCGGTCGCCTGACCGGTTACTGGAGTGGCGCCTACACTTACTGGGACGGCGACGAAGCCTCCAGCAACCACAGCCTGTCGTTCTCGCCGGTGTTTGTTTATGAGTTTGCCGGTCAGAACGTCAAACCTTATGTAGAGCTCGGGGTGGGCGTGGCGTTGTTCGCCAATACCGAAGTTGAAAACAATCAACTTGGCAGTGCCTTCCAGTTCGAAGACCGGTTCGGCTTTGGCCTGCGTTTTGCGGGCGGGCATGAAGTCGGGATTCGTGCGACGCATTACTCCAACGCCGGGCTCAGTAGCCCGAACAACGGTGTAGAAAGCTACGCGCTGCACTACACGATGCCGCTCTGAGAACGCTGTAAGACAAATGTGGGAGCGGGCTTGCTCGCGAAAGCGGACGGTCAGTCAACTTCATTGTTGAATGTTAAACCGCTTTCGCGAGCAAGCCCGCTCCCACATCAGATCTTCAGTTGGCAGAGTTTCACCGATACGCCGTGGTAATCCCCTGGCGCTCATCGATGCACTCTGGTGCGCCCATCTCGAATTCCCGGCAGATCAGCGGGCGTTTCTCGTAGATCGTGCACATCATGCTGTTGCGATCCAGCGCGGCGCACCAGCCGTCGTCCAGGCGCAGCATGACTTCCCCACCCCAGTCATCGGTATCGATAAAGCGTTCAGGCACGCCCGTGTCGGTGATCAGCATCACTTCGAGCTGGCAGCAGCAGGCCGCGCAGGTCGAGCACGTGACCGCCGGCTCGGCGATTTGCGTGTGGGGAATGGTTTTCATGGCGCGCAGTGTAAGTCAGTCGGTCGGCGCTGTGTAAAAGGCCTGACGGACGCTTAGCCGTGAGTGTCGGACGCCGCCAGCCGCCGGGCCATGAAATGCAGCGCGGGAAACAGCAGCGCCCAGAGTAATCCGATGCCGATCAGCGTCGGTAATGGGCCGTAAGGGAATTGCACCCCGGCCAGTTGCCCTCCCGCGTAATACGATAACGGTCCACCCACGGCGCCGAGCAAGCTGCCCACCCACCAGGGTTTTGCGGTCCATTGCAGGCAATGACGCAAGGTTGTTGCCAGCAGTGCCCACAACAGCATCAGCCACAGAGGAATCAGCGGCGCGACCTCGTTGAACTCGAACACCCCCAGCCAGCGCAATGAACTGTCAACGGTCGTGCCCAGCAGCACAACGCTGAGAATCAGCCGACCCTCCTCAGCCCAGCGACTTATCCACAGCAGATGAATCACCAAGGCGCCCAGCGCCACCAGTAACCACAAACTGTTGCCGCCGATTACGCAGGCAAGCCAGCCGAGCTGAAACAACGCGGCGTTGGCCAGGCGTTCAAGCATCGAAACGACCAAGCAGCGGCGCGGTGATCGCCGAAGGTTTGGCCAGCAATAGCTGCGCAGTGCCGATGGTGCGCTCCAGGAAGCCACCTTCGCAGTAGCACAGGTAAAACTCCCACAGCCGCAGGAAGTAATCGTCGTAACCCAGTTCGCTCAAGCGGCCTTGGGCGCGACGAAAGTTCTCATGCCACAGACGCAAGGTTCGCGCGTAATGCAGGCCGAAATCCTCCATGTGCAGCAAGTTCATGTCGGTGTCGCGGCTGACGATCTCGAGCATTTTCTGCACGCAGGGCAGGGCACCGCCGGGGAAGATGTAGCGCTGAATGAAATCGACGCTGCCCTTGGCTTGCTCGTAGCGCTGCTCGCGGATGGTGATCGCCTGCAATAGCATCAAGCCATTGCTCTTGAGCAGGTGCGCACATTGCTTGAAGTAGGTCGGCAGAAAGCGATGGCCCACGGCTTCGATCATTTCGATCGACACCAACTTGTCGTACTGCCCGGTGAGATCGCGGTAATCCTTGAGCAGCAAGGTGACCTGCTGCTGCAGTCCGAGCGCTTCGATCCGTTGTGCGGTAAAGGCGTGTTGCTCTTTGGACAGCGTGGTGGTGGTGACTTTGCAGCCATAATTCTGCGCCGCGTACAGCGCCATGCTGCCCCAGCCCGTGCCGATTTCCAGGAGGTGATCGCTGGGTTTGAGGTCGAGCTTCTGGCAGATCCGCTCCAGTTTGTTCAACTGCGCCTGCTCCAGGCTGTCCTCGGGACTCAGAAATTGTGCAGCCGAATACATCATGGTCGGGTCGAGAAACTGCTCGAACAGGTCATTGCCCAGGTCGTAGTGCGCGGCGATGTTTTTCTGTGAGCCTTTGCGTGTGTTGCGGTTGAGCCAGTGCAGGCCGTGAACGAAGGGGCGGCCGAGTTTCGCCAGGCCACCTTCCAGCGCGTCCAGCACTTCAAGGTTGCTGACGAACACGCGAACCACCGCCGTCAGGTCCGGCGAACTCCAATAACCATGGATAAATGCCTCTCCCGCGCCGATTGAACCGTTGCTGGCCACCAATCCCCACGTCGCGGCGTCGAGGACGTGAATCTCCCCCAGTAAATGGCTGCCAACGGTGCCGAATACATGCCGTTCGCCGTCTTCGACGACCACCAGTTGCCCGTGCTTCAGCTGCGCCAATTGCCGCAGCACACCGCGACGCAGCACTGTCCCGGTCAGGCTGTTGGTGCTGAACAGGGAGCCTTTGGCTGAAACGCTAGTGGATTTCATGGCGGCGATCCTTGGGTGGAACGGTGGCGGTTTGAAAGCTGCCGTCGGCAGCTTGATGAGCAAATATCGGTGCGCGTTTGAGCAGCAGGCGCAGGGCTTGCCAATAAATGGCCAAACCGGTTTTCGCGGTCATCCACGGAAAACGCCACAAGTAACGGTGCAGGCTGGCGCGACTCAGGGCTTCGCGTTTCAGGTTGAGCGTGGCGTCGAACAGCTTCAGTTCGCCTTGCCAGTCGGCCATGTGCACGCCGATTTTATTGGCGACCGGGCTGAAGCTCATGCGGTGTTCGAGATCCCGAGGCAGAAACGGCGACACATGGAAGGCCTTGGCCACGGCGAAATGCTGATGAAAGTCGCGCAGGTCTTGCGGCGTCCTGGCCGGCAACACGTAGTGAAAACGTTCGCGCCAAGGGGTGTTGGTGACTTCGGCAAGAATCGCCGCCAGTTGGCCGTCGGCTTCGTAACAATAGAAAAAGCTCACCGGGTTGAACGCCAGGCCCCAACTGCGAGGCTGGGTCAGCAGGCAGATCGAACCTTGTGGCGCATGACCAATGGCCTGGCGAACTTGTTCGCGCACCGCATCGATCAGGCGCGTGCCGTTACCGGTGAAGGCTTTGAGGTAGTCGCTTTCGCGAAACGAAAACGGTGAAAAACGGCCATTGCCCGACAGTGGCGATAAGCCGAGAACGGCGTCCTGTTCTTCGAGATCGAGGTACAGCAGGCCGATCCGGTAACGGAATTCATGCCGCTTCGGAGCAAACCGCCGATGAGCGATCCAGCCGCTATAAAGGGCACTGTTCACAGCACTTCCCCGAACGAGCGGGCCACACGCAAAGCGCTGACCACACCATCTTCATGGAAACCGTTGGCCCAATAGGCACCGCAATAAAAGCTGTGTTGGGCGCCGTTCAATTCTTCCCAGCGAGCCTGCGCCGCCACGGCCGTCAGGCTGTATTGCGGATGGGCATAGGTAAATCGGCCGAGCACCAGAGACGGAGTGATGCCGGCGCTTTGGTTGAGGCTGACGCAGAACGTGGTATCGCTCTGGATGCCTTGCAGGATGTTCATGTCGTAGGTGACCGCGGCCAGCGTATGGCCGGCCCCACCGAGGCGATAATTCCAACTGGCCCAGGCAAGTTTGCGCGAAGGCAGCAGGCGCGTGTCGGTGTGCAGCACCACTTCGTTGTCGGCGTAGGGCAGGGCGCCGAGGATCGACTGTTCGGCTTCGCTCGGTTTGGCCAGCAGTTTCAGCGCCTGATCGCTGTGGCAGGCGAACACGACTTTGTCGAAGCGTTCGCTGCCGGCGCTGCTGTGGATAACCACGCCATCGGCATCGCGCTCGACCCGCATCACGGGACAGTTGAGGCGGATCCTTTTTTTGAACGTCGCGGTCAACGGGGCGATGTAAGCACTCGAACCACCCTCGATTACTTGCCATTGCGGGCGATTGTTGATCGACAGCAAACCGTGATTCTTGAAAAACCGCACAAAGAATTGCAGCGGAAAATTCAGCATCTCGGCCATCGGCATCGACCAGATCGCCGCACCCATCGGCACGATGTAATGCAGGATGAACCGCTCGCCGTATCCGCCGGCCTTGAGGTATTCGTTGAGCGTGGTGTCCTGCGCGATCCGGCCTTCGGACAGGTCCAGCTGAGTGCGTTTGTTGAAGCGCACAATGTCGCGCAGCATGCCCCAGAACCCCGGCGACAGCAGATTTCGGCGCTGGGCGAACAGGCTGTTGAGGTTGTTGCCGTTGTACTCCAGGCCGCTGTCCGGATCGGTGACCGAGAAGCTCATCTCGGTCGCTTTGAAGCCCACGCCGATCTGGCCCAGCAGGCGAATGAAATTCGGGTACGTCCAGTCGTTGAACACGATGAAGCCGGTGTCCACGGCATAGCGCTGGCCATTGACCTCCACGTCCACCGTGTGGGTATGACCGCCGACCCGGTCGCCGGCCTCGAACAGGGTGATCTCGTGGTTGCGATTCAGCAGGTAGGCGCTGGTCAGCCCCGAGATACCGCTGCCGATGATGGCGATGTTCACGGGATGTCCTTGATTGGCGGACTGCTGCGCACCATGCGTTTGCCGATGGCGAGCTTGACCCGGTTGGGCATTTTCGACAGTGGCCAGAGCGCCGCCATGAACAGTGCAGGGAATGCAATTTCCAGTGGCCGATGCTTCAGCTTGGCAAAGATGTGTCGCGCTGCTTTGCCCACCGGCCAACTGAGTGGCATCGGGAAATCGTTCTTTGCCGTCAGCGGTGTGTCGACGAACCCCGGGCTGACCACGGTGACTTCTATGCCTTCAGGCGCCAGATCAATGCGCAACGATTCGAACAGATAACGCAGCCCGGCCTTCGACGCGCCATACGCCTCCGCCCGTGGCAGCGGCAGGTAAGTCACCGAACTCGCGACGCCCACCAAATGCGGCGCGGTGCCTTTGCGCAACAGCGGCAGCGCCGCTTCGATGCAGTAACTGCTGGCCAGCAGATTGGTGCGCACCACGTGCTCGACGATCGACGAATCAAACTGCTGGGCGTCGACGTACTCGCAGGTGCCGGCATTGAGAATCACCGTATCCAGCGAGCCCCAGTCATGCGCGATTTGCTCGCCGATTTCGCGTACGGTCTGGCTGTTGGTCAGATCGCCCGCCACCACCAGCACTTGCCCGGGGTAGCGTTGCGACAAGACTTTCAGCGGCGCCAGCGAGCGTGCACTTACCGCCAGATGGGCGCCGGTTTTCAGAATTTCCTCAGCCAGCGCGGCGCCAATGCCGCTGCTGGCCCCGGTCAGCCAATATCGTCGTGGAGGTGTAAGACTCATCCCATTCTCCTTTTCAGCCAGGCGATTGCCCGACCCAACACGGGTACATGTTCGTAAAGCAGTGCCCCGGCATCGAAGTAATCCCGGTGGCGGTACACCTTTTCACGCCAGAGCAGGTGCGAACAGCCGTCCACCCGAATCAAGCGGCCGCCGGCCAGACGCGGATGGCGGTAACTCATGACCCAACGCAGATAACCTTCGCCTTCGCCAATCTGGTCGAAGCCGTAAAAATCGAAGCGCAGCTCGCTGACGTTGGCGTAGAGCTCACTGAAATAGCTGCGCAAATGCGCGATGCCCTGAACTTCGTGCAGCGGATCGGTGAAGTGCACGTCGGTGGCGTACAGTTCATTCAGTCGCTGCAGGTTGTCTTTGTTCAGCTCGGCAAACTGCCGGGCGAACTGCCGCAGGAAATCACTCATAACCACCCCCCGCGCTCTGTCGCGACGGCAGGTTTTTGAACGCCGCCAGCGCGCGTGTACGGGATGTACTCAGATTGACGATGGGCGACGGATAATCTGCCACCCCGAACAAGCCGCCGAGGTTCGCCGGGTTGTGCACGTCTTTCTTGTTCAGCCCGGCCAGTTCCGGCAGCCAGTGCTTGATGAACAGGCCTTCGCTGTCGAATTTTTCCGATTGGCTGATCGGATTGAAAATCCGGAAGTAGGGCGCCGAGTCGGTGCCGGTGGATGAGCTCCACTGCCAGCCGCCGTTGTTCGCGGCGAGGTCGCCATCGATCAGGTGCCGCATGAAAAAACGTTCGCCTTCACGCCAGTCGATCAGCAGATTCTTGGTCAGGAACATCGCCACCACCATGCGCAAACGGTTATGCATCCAGCCGGTTTCGAGCAGTTGGCGCATGGCTGCGTCGATGATCGGCAGACCCGTGCGCGCTTCTTGCCAGGCGGCCAGTTCTTGCGGTGCATCGCGCCAGGCCAGGGCTTCGGTTTCCGGGCGGAAGGCGCGGTGACGAGAGACGCGCGGGTAGCCCACCAGAATGTGTTTGTAGAACTCGCGCCAGAGCAGTTCGTTGATCCAGGTGACGGCGCCGACTTTGCCGCTTTCGAACTCGCCTTGATTGCTTTGCAGGGCGGCGTGCAAGCACTGGCGTGGGGAAATGACCCCGGCTGCCAGATAGGCCGAGAGCTGACTGGTGCCGGGTTTGGCCGGAAAGTCACGCTCACTTTTGTAGTAGTCGATTTGCGCATCGGCGAAAGTATCGAGGCGGCGCCGGGCTTCGGTCTCGCCGGCAGGCCACAGGGCACGCAAGGCTGCGCCGGGTGTTGCGAAGCCTTCAACGCTTGAGGGTATTTGGTCGCTGTCGATGTTCAACTTCGCTTGAGCCATGGGCGCGCTGACCAGCGTTGGCAATGAACGGTGCAGACGCTCATAGCAAACCTTGCGGAACTGGCTGAAGACCTGGAAATACGTACCTGTTTTGGTCAAGACGCTGCCGGGTTTGAGCAGCAGTTGATCGAGGTAGCTATGGAAGTCGATGCCGTTGAGCTTCAGCGCTTCGGCCACCACGTCGTCACGACGGCTCTCGTGAATGCCGTACTCCTCGTTGGCGTGCACTGCACTGATCTTCAGTTGCTGACAGAGCTCGAGCAAAACCTTCGGCGCATCGTCCCAGCGGGGGGCGTTGCGGATCAGCAGCGGGATGTTGAGTTCATCCAGTGCCTGGCTCAACTCGCTCAGGTTGCGCAGCCAGAAATCCACTTTGCACGGCGCGTCGTCGTGCTCGCGCCATTGCTGCGGGCTCAGCAGGTACACCGCCACGCTCGGTCCCCGGGAAGCGGCGGCCGAGAGAGCGGTGTTGTCATGTAGACGCAAGTCGCTGCGCAGCCAGATCAGTTGCATGGAGGTGTCCGTCTTCATTTATACAAGCCCGCGCCGTACCAGCTCCTGATGCGCCGATAACGGATCTTCGGCCAGGAACAATTCGGCAATTTCTGCTGTTTTTACGGACAACTCGGCGTAGTGGATGCACACCGTTGGTCCTGCAATCATTTTTGGGCAACTGACGCCGTTCAAAAGTTTCGGCAGCTGCGAAAGGTTCATGGCTTTGCTGGAATACAGCAGGACGCCGCGGGCTTGCAGGTGATCGACTGCCAGAGCGAGTTCGCCCGCCGGCAGCGGCCAGTCGAACACTTCCACTGGGCAATCGGCACTGCTGATCAACCACGCCGTGAGCCACAGATGCGGTTCCAGCGGCAGGTCGGAGTGATTGATCAACAGCAGCGGAGCGGTCCGCAATTGACGGTTGTTATGATAGATGCGCGCGCCGAATTTGCTACGTAGCCAGGAGTGGAAAAACACGCGCTCCATCTGCGCACCAAACTGGCCCTGCCAGCGTTGTTCAAGCTCGGCCAGCAACGGCATCAGCAGCTGTTCGCACAAGGTCCGCGGCGGGTAGAGCGCGATCGCCTGGTTGACGGTGTCATCGAGGGTGCGCTCGTTGAGCTGAGTGACCGCTTTGAGCAGCGTGTTGCACAGCACCTGCCAATCGTTTTCGACCGCTTCGCTAAAGGCTTGCGGAGTATCGAGCAGTTGCTTGACCTGGCTGACGGCTACGCCGCGATTGAGCCAGGTGAGGATCGTCAGGATGCGTTGCACGTGTTCGGCGCTGAACAGCCGGTGTCCTTTCGGCGTGCGCTGCGGCACGATCAAACCGTAACGCCGTTCCCAGGCGCGCAAGGTGACGGCGTTGACGCCAGTCTGCCGGGCCACTTCGCGAATCGGCAGCCAGCCTTCATCGAGGGCTTTTTTAAAGTCGTCGCCGAGGTCTTCCCGGGCACTGGTATCGAGTGGGGTTTTCATCAGATCGCGTTTCGCAGGCTGAGGTTTTCCGGGTGCGGTTGCAGGTAAACCTGTTGCGCAATGTACGGGTCCGGGTGTTGGCGAAAGTGATGTTTGAGCAGCGTCAGCGGCACCACCAGCGGCACGATGCCGTGGCGATACTGGCCAATGACGTGTTGCACTTCCTGTTTGTCTTCAGTGCTGATGACCTGCTTGAGGTAGCCACTGATGTGTTGCAGAACGTTGGAGTGAGTGCGGCGCGTGGCGCACTTCTTCAAGGCCGCCATCAGTTCGCTGAAATAGCGTGGGCCAAGTTCTTTCGGGTCGATCTGCCTCATGTTGCCCAGCAGATTGCCCAGGGTTTTGTACTGCACCGGGTTGTGGGCCATCAGCAGGTATTTGTAGCGCGAGTGAAATTCTGTCAGCCCGCGGCGAGTCAGGCCTGCTTGCAGCAATTGTTGCCAGGCGCTGTAGGCGAATACGCGGGTGAGGAAATTTTCCCGCAGCACCGGGTCGTTGAGCCGTCCGTCTTCTTCCACTGGCAAATCCGGGTGCTGTGCACAGAACGCCTGGGCAAAAATGCCTCGGCCACCCCCTTCTAACGGCGCGCCGTTGGCGTGGTAGACCTTGACCCGATCCAGTCCGCAAGACGGCGATTTCTGCATGAAAATGTAGCCGCAGATATCGTCCAGCTCGGCGGCCATCTTTCGGGCGTAATCGGCCAGCGGCCGGGTGACGTTCAGTTCGGGATGAACAGTGCCGATGGCTTCGGGATGTTCAGCGTCGCCGACCAGCCGGATGGGCTGGCGAGGAATACCCAGGCCAATGGCGACCTCAGGGCACACCGGGACGAAATCAAAATACTCAGTGAGGGTACGGCTGCACAGCCGCGATTCCTTGTGCCCGCCATTGAAGCGCACCTCGGCACCCATCAGGCAGGCGCTGATCGCTATTTTTGGTTTTTCGCTGGCATGGGACATCGGGACACCTCGAATCCAAACCTGTACAGAGATGAGTTTCTGTACAACATGGACTTCATCATAGATTCAAAGGTGTACAAGTCAAATTGTTTGTATAGGTTTTATGCCGCGCTGAAGATTTCTTTGTAGGAGCCGGCTTGCTGGCGATGAACGATGACGGGGTATTCCTGAGAGATCGCGGCGTTTGGATCGCCAGCAAGCCGGCTCCTACAGGGGGCTATTTCCAGCCGGGGCTCCAGGCGTCGCTGTTTTTCAGCGTTTGCCAGTCGAGCCGTTCGCTGCGTCGGGTCAGCACCGCCTGCAGTTCGACATCCAGCACCGTGCCTTCCTCGTCTCGGAACAACTCGGTCACCAGAAAGTGTTTTTCGCGGTTTTGCGGGTGGGCTGCTGTCCACTTCGACAGCAGCAATTTGCTCGGGTTGATACGGTTCACTGCAAGTGCGCATGCAGGCGGCGGGCAGCTTCCTGTCCGCTGAGCCAGGCACCTTCGACCCGACCGGACAGGCACCAGTCACCACACACATACAGGCCCAGGTCGGCGTCGGCCAGAACTCCCCATTCATGACTGCTGGCCGGGCGTGCGTAGAGCCAGCGATGAGCGAGGCTGAAGGTCGGGGCAGGCATTGAGTCATGCAGCAGTTCAGCAAATGCACCGTGCAATTGCTCGATCACCGCCTCCTTGGGCAGGTCGATGTGTTGCCGGCTCCAGGTACTGGTGGCATGCAGCACCCAAGTGTCCAGCGTATTGTCGCGCCCCGGTTTGCTGCGGTTGCGCGCCAGCCAGTCGAGTGGGCTGTCCTGCACGAAACAACCCTCCATGGGTGTGTCCAATGGCGTATCGAACGCCAGTGCGACGGCCCACGTCGGATCCATTTTCACCCCCGCGGCGGCCCCGGCGAGTTTGGGCGCGGAGGCCAGCAGTGCCGTCGCTTGAGGTGCCGGCGTGGCGATCACCACGTGGCCAAACGGACCATGAGTGAAACCTTCTGCGTCCTGCAGATGCCAATGCTCTTCACCGCGATAGACCTCGGTAATGCGGCAGGCGAAATGCACTTCCAGATCACCGAGCAGGCCGCGGGTGATGGCGCTCATGCGAGGTGTGCCGACCCAGCGAGTCTGTTCGTCCGGCGACAGGTTGAGCTGGCCGCCGTGGTAGGTGTAGAGCTGTGGTGCCCATTCGGCGACCCAGCCGTTGGCTTGCCAGCGCTGGACTTCAGTCACGAAGCGGCGATCGCGCGCAGTGAAATATTGCGCGCCCATGTCCAGGGCACCCGCATCGCTGCGCTTGCTCGACATGCGTCCGCCACTGCCGCGGCTTTTATCGAAAAGTTGAACGACATGCCCGGTTTCCGTCAGGGCCTGGGCGGCTGAGAGTCCGGCGATGCCGGTGCCGATGATTGCGATAGGTACAGTCATAGGGGCCTCGTTTACCTTTCTGTACAGACTACGCCGTGGATGAAACCTGTACAATATTGTTTTTTGGTATAACTTTTAGCGTTCTCGTTCTGACAGCTTGGCCTATTGTTAAACACAGAGCCTGCCCGATATCAAAGATCCCTGCTTATAAAAATAGACTAGTGATCAGGGTAAAACGCCACGCGAGGAAGATGTCATGCACATATTGCTGACCGGCGGTACTGGTTTGATAGGACGTCAACTCTGCCGACACTGGTTGAGCCAGGGACATCGCCTGACGGTCTTGAGTCGGTCACCTGGAAAAGTCGCAAAAATTTGCGGTGCACAGGTCCGCGGTATCGCACTGTTTGAAGACCTCGGGCAAGAACCGGTGGATGCGATTATCAACCTCGCGGGTGCGCCGATTGCCGACCGCTTGTGGACGTCCCGGCGCAAGGCCTTGCTCTGGAGCAGTCGCATCACACTGACCGAAACGATGTTGGCGTGGCTGGAAAGCCGTGAACAGAAACCGCAGGTGTTGATCTCGGGGTCTGCCATTGGCTGGTACGGTGACGGTGGCGAGCGCGAATTGACGGAAAAGTCTGCACCGGTCATTGATGATTTCGCCAGTCAGTTATGCATTGCCTGGGAGGAAACCGCGCAACGTGCCGAGGCCTTGGGCATGCGCGTGATCTTCGTTCGGACCGGGCTGGTGTTGTCGGCTGAGGGCGGCTTTTTGTCGCGGCTCTTGCTGCCGTTCAAACTGGGGCTGGGCGGGCCTTTGGGCAGTGGTCGGCAGTGGATGCCGTGGATCCATATCAAGGATCAAATCGCCTTGATCGATTTTCTTCTGCATCAGAAAAACGCCAGTGGTCCCTATAATGCCTGCGCGCCCAAACCGGTGCGCAATCGCGAATTTGCCAAGACGCTGGGCAACGTGCTGCACCGTCCGGCGTTCATGCCCATGCCGGCCCTGGCATTGAAGGTGGGCCTGGGCGAGTTGTCATCGCTGTTGCTGGGTGGCCAGAAGGCTATGCCGGCGCGCTTGCTGGAAGCGGGTTTCATCTTCCAGTTCACTGACCTGCGTGCGGCGTTGGACGACTTGTCCAGCCGCCTCTGAAATAGGACGTTGCATGACCGATCACGCGTTGCTTCTGGTCAATCTGGGTTCACCTGCCTCCACGTCGGTGGCGGATGTACGCCGTTACCTCAATCAATTTCTGATGGACCCGTATGTGATCGACCTGCCCTGGCCGGTGCGGCGTTTGCTGGTGTCGCTGATTCTGATCAAGCGCCCGGAGCAGTCGGCCCATGCCTACGCCTCGATCTGGTGGGAGGAGGGCTCGCCGCTGGTGGTGCTCAGCCGTCGCTTGCAGCAGGCCATGACCACACAGTGGACACACGGGCCGGTAGAGCTGGCCATGCGTTACGGCGAGCCGTCGATTGAATCGAAACTGGTGCAGCTCGCTGCTCAGGGCCACAAGAAAATCACGCTCGCGCCGCTTTATCCACAGTTCGCCGACAGCACCGTGACTACGGTGATCGAGGAAGCCAGGCGGGTGGTCCGCGAGAAACAGCTGGATGTGCAGTTTTCGATTCTCCAGCCGTTCTACGATCAGCCTGAGTACCTCGATGCGTTGGTGACCAGCGCCAAACCCTATCTTGAACAGGATCATGACCACCTGCTGCTGAGCTTCCATGGTTTGCCGGAGCGGCATCTGACCAAGATCGATCCAACGGGCCACCATTGTTTTCAAAGCGAAAATTGCTGCCAGAATGCTTCACCCGAAGTGTTGGCCACGTGCTACCGCGCCCAATGTTTGCGCACAGCTTCCGAGTTTGCCAAACGCATGGGCTTGCCGGACGGCAAATGGTCAGTGTCGTTTCAGTCGAGGTTGGGTCGGGCGAAATGGATCGAACCCTACACCGAAGCGCGCCTTGATGAGTTGGCGGGAATGGGCGTCAGGAAGGTGCTGGTGATGTGCCCGGCGTTCGTTGCCGATTGCATCGAGACGCTGGAAGAGATTGGTGATCGCGGCAAAGAGCAGTTCCGCGAAGCGGGGGGCGAGGAGTTGGTGCTGGTGCCATGCCTCAACGATGACCCGCAGTGGGCCAAGGCGTTAGCCACATTGTGCGAACGAGCGCCGTTGGCGCTGTAAAAGCATCGCCAGCAAGCCGGCTCCGACAGGATCGAGTCGTTCCACATTCATGTGATCGACATAAAACCTGTAGGCGCCGGCTTGCTGGCGATGGCGTCTGAAGCAGCAACAAAGCCCTTGGCTTATATCAGCGGCTCATTCGCCTTCTTGTGCTTCCAGCTGTCATTGCCCGGCAGCAACAGGTTCAGCGCAATCGCTACCACCGCGCACAGTGCGATGCCTTTGAGGCCGAAGTCGTCCGGACCGGTGCCGGTGCCGACCAGCACACCGCCAATCCCGAACACCAGCGTCACCGAGACAATCACCAGATTGCGCGCTTCGCCCAGGTCGATCTTGTGGCGAATCAGGGTGTTCATCCCCACCGCAGCAATCGAACCGAACAACAGGCACAGAATCCCGCCCATCACCGGCACCGGAATACTTTGCAGCAACGCGCCGAACTTGCCGATGAACGCCAGGCTGATGGCGAAGATCGCCGCCCAGGTCATGATTTTCGGGTTGTAGTTCTTGGTCAGCATCACCGCGCCCGTCACTTCGGCGTACGTGGTGTTGGGCGGACCGCCGAACAAACCGGCGGCGGTGGTGGCGATGCCATCACCGAGCAGCGTGCGGTGCAGGCCGGGTTTTTTCAGGTAGTCGCGACCGGTCACGCTACCGACGGCGATCACGCCGCCGATGTGTTCGATGGCCGGGGCCAATGCCACCGGAACAATGAACAGAATCGCCTGACAGTTGAATTCAGGCGCGGTGAAGTTCGGGATCGCGAACCACGGTGCAGCGGCAATCTTCGCGGTATCGACCACGCCGAAGTAGAACGCCATGGCAAATCCGACCAGCACGCCGGAGATGATCGGCACCAGGCGGAAAATGCCTTTGCCGAACACCGCGACGATCAGTGTCGTCAGCAACGCCGGCATCGAGATCAGCATGGCTGTCTGGTAATGAATCAGCTCGCTACCGTCGCCAGCCTTGCCCATCGCCATGTTGGCGGCAATCGGCGCCATGGCCAGACCGATGGAAATGATCACCGGACCAATCACCACCGGTGGCAGCAAACGGTCGATGAAACCGGTGCCTTTGATCTTCACGGCGAGGCCGAGGAAGGTGTAGACGAAACCGGCCGCCATCACGCCGCCCATGGTCGCCGCAAGACCGAACTGGCCTTTGGCGAGAATGATGGGGGTGATGAAGGCGAAGCTCGACGCCAGGAACACCGGCACCTGACGCCCGGTGACGATCTGGAACAGAATCGTCCCCAGACCCGCCGTGAACAGCGCCACGTTCGGGTCGAGGCCGGTAATCAGCGGCATCAATACCAGCGCGCCAAAGGCCACGAACAGCATCTGCGCACCCGACAGCACCGTGCGCCAGAGCGGATCGTTGAACTCTTGCTGCATGCTCAAGCGTCCTTCTGCTTGGTGCCGAAGATCTTGTCGCCGGCATCGCCCAGGCCCGGGATGATGTAACCGTGCTCGTTCAGTTTCTCGTCAATGGAAGCGGTGTAGATGGTCACGTCCGGATGAGCCTTCTCCACGGCGGCGATGCCTTCCGGCGCGGCGACCAGCACCATGGCGCGAATGTCGCGGCAACCGGCCTTTTTCAGCAGGTCGATGGTGGCGACCATGGAGCTGCCGGTGGCGAGCATCGGGTCGATGATCATCGCCAGGCGTTCGTTGATTTCCGGAACCAGTTTCTCCAGGTAGGTGTGGGCCTGCAGCGTTTCTTCGTTGCGGGCCACGCCCACGGCGCTGACCTTGGCGCCCGGGATCAGGCTGAGCACGCCTTCGAGCATGCCGATGCCGGCACGCAGGATCGGCACCACGGTAATCTTCTTGCCGGCGATTTTTTCGACCGACACAGTGCCGCACCAACCTTCGATGTCGTAGGATTCCAGCGGCAGGTCTTTAGTGGCTTCATAGGTCAGCAGGGCACCGACTTCCTGAGCGAGCTCGCGGAAATTCTTGGTGCTGATGTCTGCGCGGCGCATCAGGCCGAGTTTGTGGCGGATCAGCGGATGGCGGATCTCGAGGATGGGCATGGGAAAGGCTCCGGCGGCGGGCAAAAAAACCGGCCTAGATTAATCTATCCGAGGGTGTTGTCCTATAGACATAGAGTACGTTAGTCCACAAACGCTTGATCTGGCCTCGCTTGATGCGTACCTTTGCCCGCTTTTCCTGAACCGTCCCTCCCCCTCAAATCCCCCTGGAGAGCGCCATGTCCGCTGATCTCGAGCATATCCGTCAAATCATGCGAGAGGCTGACTGCCTGTACACCGAAGCTGAAGTCGAGGCGGCCATCGCCCGCGTCGGTGCACACATCAACGAACAACTGGCTGACACAAATCCGGTGGTGTTCTGTGTGATGAACGGTGGCCTGATTTTCGCCGGCAAGCTGCTCACCCACCTGCATTTCCCGCTGGAAGCGTCCTACCTGCACGCCACCCGCTATCGCAACGAAACCAGCGGCGGCGACCTGTTCTGGAAAGCCAAGCCTGAAGTGTCGTTCATCGACCGCGACGTGCTGATCATCGACGACATTCTCGACGAAGGTCACACCCTGGGCGCGATCATCGACTTCTGCAAACACGCCGGCGCGCGCAAAGTGCACACCGCCGTGCTGATCGACAAGGACCACGACCGCAAGGCTCGCCCGGACCTGAAAGCCGATTTCGTCGGCCTGCCGTGCATCGACCGTTACATCTTCGGTTACGGCATGGACTACAAAGGCTACTGGCGTAATGCCAACGGAATTTTTGCCGTCAAAGGGATGTAAGCAATGAGCGCGCCGAGCTTTCTTGATCAAGCCTTGTTCAATGAATTGGCCGGCCAGGCGGCGGCAAATCCACGTGGACGTCAGCATCACAACTTCCATCAGATGGAAGAGGCTTGCCATCGCATGGCGGTGGGTCTGCAGCCGTCCACGTACATTCCGCCTCACCGGCATCTGGGGGACAACAAGGCTGAAACCTTGTTGGTCCTCAAAGGGCGGCTTGGTCTGCTGATTTTCGATGAGGCCGGCGCGGTGGTGCGCAAGCAGATCCTGCAGGCCGGTGGCGACTGTGTGGGTGTCGACCTGCCAACCGGTGTGTTCCATGGCCTGGTGGTGCTGGAAGCCGACAGCTTGATGTTCGAGTGCAAGGCCGGCCCTTATCGCCCAGTTGGCGAAGGTGAGCTGGCTGATTGGGCGCCGCGTGAAGGCGAGCCGGGTGTCGCCGAGTATCAAGCCTGGATGCGCGCTCAGTTCGCCTGAAGCGCGCTCAGTTTTTCCCGGCCAGCCAGCGTTCGCTTTTGCGACGAGCCTGTTCCAGGTTGTTCACGTAGGCCAACTGACGCTGCTCACGATGGATGCCCGCGCGTCTGAGCTTCAGGCGCACCCGTGGGGTGGTCGCCACCAGAATCAGGCCAATGCCGTCCGTGCGGTAATCCCTCAGGATATTGTCGAAGGCCGCCAGCGCCGTCATGTCCAGCATGGGCACCGCGCTCATCTCGACGATCACTACTTTGACCTCCGGACTGAATTTGCGCAGCACCCCCAAGGCTTTTTCGGCCGCGCCGAAGAACAGCGGCCCGCGTATCGCATAGCACCGAACATGCTCCGGCATCTCCTGCAAGGCTTGATGGTAGCCGCGTGGCAGTTCGGCGGTATCCGTCAGATCGCTCATGCGCTTGATAAATAACCCGGCGGCCAGCAGCAGGCCGACGCCGACGGCCATCACCATATCGAACAACACCGTCAGGCTCAGGCAGGTCAGCAAGACCAGCACATCGCTGCGGGGCGCGATGCGCAGGGTATGCAGCACGTGCCGGGCTTCGCTCATGTTCCACGCCACCATGACCAGCAATGCTGCCAGTGCAGCCATCGGCAGGTAGCTGAAAAGCGGTGCGAGGACCAGTATCGCCATCAGCACCACCGCACTGTGAATAATGGCCGCCAATGGCGAAAAGGCCCCGCTGCGCACATTCGTGGCACTACGGGCAATGGCCGCCGTGGCGGTAATGCCGCCGAACAACGGTGCGATCAGATTGCCCAGGCCCTGGCCCAGCAGTTCTGCGTTGGGCTCGTGTTTGCTGCCGGTCATGCCATCCGCCACCACCGCACACAACAAGGATTCGATGGCGCCGAGCATGGCAATGGCGAACGCTGGCGCCATTAATTGACGGATCAAGTCGTAGGACAGGTGCAGCGGCTGGCCGTCGGGGCCGGGTAGATTCCACGGCCAATCGAAGCTCGGCAGGAACGGCGGAATGCCGGGATGGCTGACGCCCTCGACCATATAGCTGAAACGCTCACCCAATGTCGCCACCGCCAGCCCGCCGTGCTCCAGCGCCAACCCCAGGAGTGCGCCGATGGTCAGCGCCACCAAATGCCCCGGAATCCTCGGCACCCACCGTGGCCAGACAATCAGAATGGCCAGGCAGGCGATGCCGATAATTCCGTCCCCCAGATTAGCGCTGGGTAACGCGAGAATCAGTACACCCAGCTGCTCGATGTAGTGTTCTGCCTGGCCGGCGGTGTTCAGGCCCAGCAAATCCTTCAATTGCAGGGTGGCAATGACAATGCCGATCCCGGCGGTAAAGCCCAGGGTGACCGGATACGGAATGTACTGAATCAACCGCCCGGCTCGAATCAGCCCCAGGGCAATGAGGATGACGCCGGCAAGCATGGTGCAGAGGAGCAGGCCACCCAATCCATATTGTTGGGTGATGGGCAGCAGAATGACCACGAACGCGGCAGTAGGCCCACTGACATTGAAACGCGAACCGCCGGTCAAGGCGATCAGGGGCGCGGCGATCAGTACCGTATACAACCCTTGCTGGGGCGGTACACCGACGGCAATCGCCAGGGCCATGGCCAATGGGATGGCGATAATCCCCACCGTCACCCCGGCACTGATGTCGCCGCGCAAGCGTCTGAGGGTGTAGCCGGCGTGCCAGGTTTGACGCCAGGCGGCGAATAACGGGGGAACGGAGAACGACATAAGCACTCCACAGTAGACGGTGCACCGTTATCGACGGCTGAAAGCTCTTCCAGTATGGCCAGCTTGGTATCGCGAAGTATTGACCCATATCGCTAATTCGCACGGTTGATCCTCGTGCTAGAGTGCTCGGCTTCGCCCTGGGAGCCTGTCATGAGCCGTTTGATCCGCTGCTGCGCCGCCCTGTTGCTGACCTTCAGCCTGCCCCTGGCCGCCGCGCCGGCGCCGATGCATGCGCAGTTTCTGCCGCCGGACGACCTGACCCTGCGTGATGCCGAACCCGAGCAGCAACAACTGTTGCAGGTCACCGAATATTCGGTAGTGGTCGGCAGTCAGCGCCAGTCCACCCAACAGCCGATCCCGGTAACGTCTCCGCTGCTGATCCGCCTCAAGGGCAAACCCTTGAACAAGGGCGCGACCATCAATCAGGTGCTGGTCAACTTCGATGGCGAAAGCAAAAGCCTGAAAAAGCCGATCTACGACGACAAGAGCAAAACCCTGACGCTGTTTTATCCGATGGCGCAGTACCGCGTGGTGATCGACTTGTTGCGCAATGAGACGGTGTATTGCCAGTTCCTCAGCTACGCCAATGGTCATGTCTGGGCTGACCTGCACACCGGGGCCGTTCGTCCGCGTTGAGCCCGGCGGCCAGTGAGGGGTAAACTGCCCGCCCCGTGAAATGTCTGCGAGCTGGAGTCGGCAATGCGTAAAGATAAGAAGCAAGTGATTGGTGACGAGATCGGCGATGAGCAGATCAAGTTGTTTCTCGATTTCGAACCGGTCGACGCCACTTCGCCGTCCCTGCACAAACTGATCAAGGCTTACCGTGGCCTGCGCATCGACGATTTCGAGCGGTTTCTGACGTTCTTTGTTGAAGCTGGCCTGGATTTGAACGGCAAGGATGAGCACGGCAATGACTTTGTGACCCTGATCAAGGATCAGCGCAACGCGGCCGAGTACATCGAGCTGATCGACAAGGCTCGCGGTTAAGGCCCTTTCATCCGACGAAAAAAAGCCGCCTTTGTAGGAGCCGGCTTGCTGGCGATGGCATCACCTCGGTGTTATCTGACATACCGAATTGATGCCATCGCCAGCAAGCCGGCTCCTGCAAAATTGGATTCGTCGTGAAGCAGGCATAAAAAAACGCCCCGTTCTCAATGAGAACGGGGCGTTTTTTTATGCGCGACGATCAAGCGTAGCTTGGGGTCTCGCTGCTTTCTTCAACCAGTTCCAGCGCGATGTTGTTCTGCGTGTTGATCTTGCGATACAGCGCAGCATCGGTTTCCAGAACCTTTTCACGGGCCGGGAAGATTTCCGCCAGTTTGGCCGCCCACTCGCCGGAGGCTTTGGCCGGGAAGCATTTCTCGATCAGCTCCAGCATGATCGAAACGGTCACCGAAGCGCCTGGCGAAGCGCCGAGCAGTGCAGCAAGGGAACCGTCCTTGGCCGCGACCAGTTCGGTACCGAACTGCAGGACGCCGCCCTTTTTCGGGTCTTTCTTGATGATTTGAACCCGTTGGCCGGCCACTTCCAGGCGCCAGTCTTCGGCTTTCGCCTCAGGGTAGAAGCGACGCAGGGACTCCAGGCGCTGCTCCATCGACTGCATCACTTCGCTGACCAGGTACTTGGTCAGGTCCATGTTGTTTTTCGCCACGGCCAGCATCGGGCCGATGTTGCCGGCGCGAACCGACATCGGCAGGTCCATGAAGGAACCGTGCTTGAGGAACTTGGTGGTGAAGCCGGCATACGGTCCGAACAGCAGGGACTTCTTGCCATCAACGACGCGGGTGTCCAGGTGCGGCACGGACATCGGCGGCGAGCCCACGGCGGCCTGGCTATAAACCTTGGCCTGGTGGTGTTTGACCACTTCCGGGTTGTCGCAACGCAGCCATTGGCCACTGATCGGGAAACCGCCGAAGCCTTTGCTCTCTTCGATGCCCGAAGCCTGCAACAGCGGCAATGCCGCGCCGCCCGCGCCGAGGAAGACGAATTTGGCGTCGACTTCACGGGTGTTGCCGCTGTTGACGTCCTTGATGCTGACCGTCCAGCCGCCGTTGTTGCGCTTCAGGCCGGTGACGCGCTTGCAGTACTTGACCTGGGCATCGGGTGCGCTGGTCAGGTGCTTGAGCAATTGGTTGGTCAGTGCGCCGAAGTTGACATCGGTGCCGTTCATCACGCGGGTGGCAGCGATGACTTCGTCAGCCGGACGACCAGGCATCATCAATGGCATCCAGTCCGCCATTTTTGCCTTGTCTTCGGTGTACTCCATATCGGAGAAGGCGTGGTGCTTGCTCAGCACCTTGAAGCGCTCCTTGAGGAAGGACACGCCACTGTCACCTTGCACGAAGCTCAGGTGCGGCACCGGGCTGATGAAGGACTTGCACGAACCGAAGGTGCCTTTTTTGGTCAGGTACGACCAGAACTGCTTCGACACCTCGAACTGGGTGTTGATGTGCACGGCTTTCTTTATGTCGACGGTGCCGTCGGCAGCCTGCGGCGTGTAATTGAGCTCACACAGCCCGGCGTGACCGGTACCGGCGTTGTTCCACGGGTTCGAACTCTCCGCGGCACCGGAATCCATCAGCTCGACGACTTCCAGCTTGATCGCGGGGTCGAGCTCTTTGAGCAGTACAGCGAGGGTGGCACTCATGATGCCGGCCCCAACCAGTACTACGTCGACTGCTTCGTTATGCGCCATTTAACGCGTCTCCAAAATCTGCAGCACCAAATTGTCGGCATGGCTGCCAGGTGTTCAGGGGCGTGTCAGTGATGCCCCAAGTACTCATGGCAGTATCGCCATGTCCGAATCTTCGCAATTTTTTGCAACTTCGACGGACGCTACCGGCCGGGTCTAAAAGAGTTACATGAACTCACTTCAACGCGCGGCTGGCAATTCGACTTATGGTCGATACATCCGTTTGTGCAACCAAATCCGTAGAGGACAGGCTTCAGGATCCGGTGTTCGAGGCGTACTCGGTCCTGTGTCGTTGGGCTGTTTCAGACGCTAATGGTGCATATTCAGACGCAAAACTATTCATTTGCTCGCCACACTCTTGTGAAGTTGTGAAAACCCGTTTTTTTCACGCTCTTTTGAAGACGTGAACCTCAAAAAAGGGCTGCCCCAGCCTGGCACCGTGCCCGGATGGATTGCCGTCATGGGATACATGACAGGCAAAACGGGCAAACAGCTCAGTGACCGAGCGTAATGACAGCTCTGCAGATTCGCGAAAAGTGGGGGTTTTGCTCAAGGAACAGCAAGCGCGCCAGCTTCACTCGATCTGTGTGGGCGGCTCTCTGTGGGCGGTGCGGGGGTGCCAATACCGAAGCATTGACGATGCTGCGAGGCCCGATCAGGAGACGTCCTTATAATCGGGGGGAGATTGTATCTAAGAAACGCAGGGAAATGGACGTGTTTAATGACTTTTATTAGGCGTCTGGTCAGGTGGCCAACAGCTGCTGCGCCCGCGCACGCGGTCGGTGCTGGCTGACACGGGCACTGGCGGGCAGGGGATGGTGCAGCCAGTTGAGGCGGATTTCTTCGATTTCGACCCAGCCATCGCCCATCGGCTGCAGGCTGCACTGCTTGAATGCCTGGCAATGACCATTGCGGTCGAGCAGGGCGAAGCAGCGATGCAATGGGCGTGGCGCGAACAGCGAGATCAGGTAGCGCATGGCAAAGTACCTTGAAGGGGTGACTGCCGAGAAGGTTGTCAGAGCGCCGTGACATGCACGTGTATGGGCGGTGACATCTGTGTGACAGGAACCGGCTTCCCAAGGGTTTGTCAGACATTTCAGTATTCACTGCGAGGCGCTGGTTACCCGCAGTGGCCCACCGCTATACTGCCGGCCTGTTTGTGCCTGATTCTGGAGAGAAGAGCATGTTGCAACGCCTGTTGTTCGGTTTGATCACTGTGACCAGTTTGACCCTGGTTGGCTGCGCCCACAGCCCGCAACAACTGAACCCGGAGCCGAAGCTGACGGCTCAGCTGGCGCCGGTCGGCCATGGTCAGCCAGTGGTGGTGCGTGTGGTGGACGGTCGTCCGTCGCCAACCCTGGGCACCCGTGGCGGTCTGTATCCGGAGACCAGTGCGATCACGGTCCAGGGCGCGCAGATCCTGCCGAAGTTGCAGGCCCAGGCCGAAGCGGCCGTGCGCTTGCTGGGCTTTACCCCGACATCCAATGCGATGAACGCACCGCAACTGACGGTGACACTGGCCGAGCTGAAGTATCAATCGCCGAAAGAAGGCATGTACGTGACCGAGGCGACCATTGGCGCGACCTTCCGCTCCGATGTCCAGAACGCCAACCGCCGCTACAGCGGTCGTTACGGCGCGTCGCTGGATCAGCGCTTCGGCATGGCGCCGAATCAGGAAACCAACACCAAGCTGGTCAGCGATGTGTTGAGTGACGCGTTGACGCGTCTGTTCAAGGACCCGACCGTGGGTCAGATTCTCGGCGAGTAAGTTTTCGCTGACATCAAAAAAGCCCGGCACCAGTGATGGCGCCGGGCTTTTTTGTGCCGCTGATTTTTTGGATATACCCATCCCCTGTGGGAGCGGGCTTGCTCGCGAAGGCGGAGTGTCAGTCAACATCAATGAAGCTGACCCACCGCTTTCGCGAGCAAGCCCGCTCCCACAGCGGATCAGCGGTGTTGTCACGCGGCCTGCGAATAAAAATCCAGCACACTCACGCCCGTCAACAAATCCGTCTCCGGCAAATCCGCATGTTGATGCCCGCCCAGTGCGCAATACACCAGCCAATGGCGATCCTGAACGTTGAAGGCAAGGCTGCCGACTAAGGCTTGTTGTTCGTCGCTTTGAGCGATGAGGTAGAGGCGATCCTGGTTTTCGGCGTGCAGCATGACGGTTTCCATGTCGGTTTCGATGGGCCGAGAGACTGGCGCATTCAGATGACGAAGCCGTGACGCAGGGCAGGAATCTGCCAGATGGTGAGTTATTTGTCGTAAAACGGCGGGCAGGAGGGACGGCTTTCGGTAGAATCCGCGCCGCGGTCGTCGGTCCGGCGTTCGCCACACCTGTTTTGACTGAGGTTTGTGATGTCGCTGCATTTGATGACGCTGTTTACCGCCCATCCCGCCAAATTGATCAACCTGCTCGCCTTGCTGTTTGCCTTCCCGGGCAGTTGGTTGCTGCATGCAACGCGTCGCCGCGAACAACGCGCGCAGGCCAGTCTGGCAGCGCAGCGTCAGAGCCGTCCCAGTGAAGAGCCCGTGCTGGATTGGGCGACCTTGCGCATGAACCGGTTTTTCTATCGTTTCGGTTTTGCCTGCCTGGGGGTGGCGTTGCTGGTGTCGTGGATCAGCACTCGCGTTTGATCCCTTGAAGCAAAAAATCGTCCGAACGCGGCCCGAGCCTTCGGACGATCTTTTGATCTTGCTGTAAAAACCTACAGTGGCAACCCGGCTTTCACGCGGTACTGATTCCGCACCGGCGTGGCGTATTGCAGCACCAGGAACGGGCGATGTTCTTCCGGGCAAGCGTCCAGACGCCGTTGCCATTCTTCCTGGGCCTTCGCCAGTTCGTCGGCCGCAAACACTTCAGCCGCTTTCGGCACCTGCAACTGCGGATCAGCGTCCTCCCACTGTGCGTAAGCCAGATAGTGCACCGGGAACAAGCGGTAACCGCCGAGGATCTGCTTGTCCATTTCGATCGCCAATTGCTTGGTGTCTTCGTAGAGCTCGGTGATCGGCGCGGCGAAGTTCACGTGGACGCGGCCCTTGTAGCCGGTGATGCCCTTGGCGATGCTCACATCGTCCTCGCCCGGCACTTTGGTGTAGCTGCCGGTGGTGGCGCGAATGTAGAGCTCACGCGCCTTGGCCTGGTCGCACGGATCATATTCGTAGCTGATCGAAACCGGGGTGACGTTCAGCGAGCGGATGACTTCGCCGAACGGCTCATCCTTGCGGCTCATGTGGAACATCTTGAGGATCGCCGACTCGGTGCGGTCGTCGCCGTCCTTGGCCCGGCCTTCGGCCTGAGCGATCCAGATCGAGGCGCAATCGTTGCGGATCGAGTGGTTGATGTAGGCGGACAGCAGTTGATATGCCGCCATTTTTTCCCGGCGACCGGTGATCGAGCGGTGCACGATGAAGCTCTTGTTCAGGCGCATCAGGTCGCTGACGAAGGGTTTCTGCAGCAGGTTGTCGCCAATCGCGATGCGCGGTGTCGGCAGGCCGGCGTGGTACACGGCATAGTTGACGAAGGCCGGGTCCATCACGATGTCGCGGTGGTTGGCGATGAACAGGTAAGCGCTGCCGGACTTGAATTGCTCGACGCCGGTGTACGTCACACCGTCCGTGGCGCGCTCGATGGTGTGGTCAACGTACACCTCGACTTTGTCCTGCAACGTCGCCACCGAATGGACACCGGCGAACTCACGGCGCAGCCGATGGGCTATAAGGGGTTTGAGCATCCAGCCGAAGGCACCGGCATAACGCGGGAAGCGGAAGTGGATGAGGATATCTAGAAACGCCTTGTCGCCGAGCAGCCGGTTCAGTACCGCTGGGACTTCGCTGTCGTCGTAAGGTCGGATGGCATCGAATTCGCCCATCATGCTCTCTTGTTAGAAACGGCTAGGGTAAGTAAAGGTTTTGATCGAAAACCAACGGGGCACGGTCTGAAAAG
>Ga0255334_1000510_pt1 | contig 29322 bp, 23 predicted proteins | sample EtOH5_35cm_T3_12_FD_202080 | JGI IMG/M metagenome (GOLD analysis project Ga0255334, IMG submission 202080) | Sandy soil microbial communities from University of British Columbia, Vancouver, Canada - EtOH5_35cm_T3_129 | ecosystem: Engineered > Artificial ecosystem > Sand microcosm > Unclassified ... | reverse complement strand
TAAGACCCCTCATAGACGATGAGGTTGATAGGTTCGGTGTGGAAGCGCGGCAACGCGTGGAGCTGACGAATACTAATCGGTCGAGGACTTATCCACACCCTCTTGGCCCACATGCAGATCCGGTTTTGAAGGTGCGAGCCTTCACTATTCCTCGGTAGCTCAGTTGGTAGAGCAATCGGCTGTTAACCGATCGGTCGGCGGTTCGAGTCCGTCCCGAGGAGCCATATATATGCTCCTGTAGCTCAGTCGGTAGAGCGTTTCCATGGTAAGGAAGAGGTCGCAGGTTCGATTCCTGTCGGGAGCACCATAAATCCATCAACTCCAAAAAGTGAAGTGAGCCTTTAATGTCTGCTCCCTTGCTTTTCGAGGTAGTACAAAAGATGGCCCGTTGGTGAAGCGGTTTAACACAGCAGCCTTTCACGCTGTCATACAGGGGTTCGAATCCCCTACGGGTCACCAAAGAACCCGCTAGTTGTCGGGGCCCGCAAAGTATCCGGAATATGCTTCAGAGCATACTCGTCACTTTATGAGATAATTTGGAGGCTTAGCTCAGCTGGGAGAGCATCTGCCTTACAAGCAGAGGGTCGGCGGTTCGATCCCGTCAGCCTCCACCATATTGATTTTAACTGACCGAATCGGTCATCGTCGCGGGATGGAGCAGCTCGGTAGCTCGTCGGGCTCATAACCCGAAGGTCGCAGGTTCAAATCCTGCTCCCGCAACCAAATTTTTTCTCTTGTACGACCTCGGTTAAACTTGCGTAGTACCCGCAGGGTGCAACCAATTTTCAAATTCATATGGAGCTGTGGTGAAGTTGGAGTTCACGCCGGTCTGTCACACCGGAGGTCGCGGGTTCGAGTCCCGTCAGCTCCGCCATTTCTAAAGCAGTTGCGGGCCTCTCACCCGTAAACGGGTTCACCCTCGCTGGGAATCAGAGAGGGAATGCTCGGGTACTGCAGATCTGGCTTGCCTTTGTCGTTATTTCGACGAAGTAGCGCCAGGAGAAGCGAGTCCCGTCAGCTCCGCTATTTCTTTCAGAGAGATGACAGCTAAAATCAGATATGAAAATATTTAGTTATACTGAAATAAATATTGATTATCAGAAGCGTTTTTGATATAATAGATCAGTACGCCGGTATAGCTCAATTGGTAGAGCACCTGATTTGTAATCAGGGGGTTGTGGGTTCAAGTCCTATTGCCGGCACCATTTGTGGGGAGATAGCGAAGTGGCTAAACGCGGCAGACTGTAAATCTGCTCCCTCTGGGTTCGGCGGTTCGAATCCGTCTCTCCCCACCACTTGATACACTCGAGAGCCATTAGCTCAGTTGGTAGAGCATCTGACTTTTAATCAGAGGGTCGAAGGTTCGAGTCCTTCATGGCTCACCAGTATATACTCCCAGACAGCGAGGCGCAGGTTGGCAAAGCGCGGCTGATCTTTTAAGGAATCCACATTCAAATGCGGTCGTGGCGGAATTGGCAGACGCGCTAGATTCAGGTTCTAGTGGTGGCAACACCGTGGAGGTTCAAGTCCTCTCGACCGCACCAATTTCACAACCAAGCAGCATGCGGACGTAGCTCAATTGGTAGAGCGTCGCCTTGCCAAGGCGAAGGTCGCGGGTTCGAGACCCGTCGTCCGCTCCATGATGTGATTCAGGTCTCTCACCCGTACCGGGTTCACCCTCGCAGTGGGAGCAGGAAGCAAAGCCACGGGTACTTCCGATCTGGTTTGCCAAAGAAGTGTTTCGACGTAGAGGCGCCAGGGGAAGCGAGACCCGTCGTCCGCTCCATGATATATGTGCCCTTAGCTCAGCTGGATAGAGCGTTTGACTACGAATCAAAAGGTCGGGAGTTCGAATCTCTCAGGGCACGCCATTTTCTTTCCATGTTTGCAATAATATGGTAAGCTTTTCTGTATGAAACAGTCGGGAAGTAGCTCAGCTTGGTAGAGTACTTGGCTTGGGACCAAGGGGTCGCAGGTTCGAATCCTGTCTTCCCGACCATGATTTGCCCATCATTTTCTTGCTTTGCCGGGGTGGCGGAATGGGCAGACGCAACAGACTTAAAATCTGTCGGGAGTTTCTCCCGTACCGGTTCAAGTCCGGTCCTCGGCACCATATCACTTACATGCGGGTGTAGTTCAATGGTAGAACCCCAGCCTTCCAAGCTGGTCGCGTGGGTTCGATTCCCATCACCCGCTCCATACGGATCGAACAGGGTTGCCGGCGCGGCGCCCTGTTTTTTGTTTTGCAGGTTTAGCTTTTGCTTCTGCATGTTCATCGGAGGAACCGCTGCTCCCAGGAGGTTCCCGCATGCGGAAAAAGGATTGGCTTGAGCGGTTTTTGGGAAGGCATTGGCACTGAGCGGCTTTTGCCGACAACGGCGACGGCGAGGCGACTGGGCATGCGACGCACGCGTTTACAAAAAACGCAGCCGCCCGAGCTGCTCGAGAGGAAAACAGCCGTAAAAAAAGGATCGACGCAGCCGCTCAAAACGGTCTGTTCAGATCCCGGCCTGTTGTCGAAGTCTGTCAAATCATTTAGATGGTAGAAACATATGTTTTCGTGTAGAGTAGGCTTTAGATCGTTTACCAACACAATAGGTAGCGGATCTCTTGCCTTGCCTCCTGGTCTCAGGAGGCTTTTTTGGCGGCGATCGGCGATCAGAGGAGCGTCTCCTGATTCTCGATCGTTGCAATGGGCAAGGAAATGATGAAGCGCGTGCGCTTCTCGTTGGAGTCGCAGTGGATGGTGCCGTTGTGCTTTTCCATGATATTTTTGCAAATGGAAAGCCCGATGCCTGTCCCGTTTTGTTTCGTCGTAAAAAACGGCTGGAACAGGTTCTCGACAATCTCGGGCGGAATCATTTCTCCGTTGTTCTCTACGCTCAAATAGAGCCAGCCGTCTGAGGATGTGGAGATGACGTGGATGCATTTGTCCGTCCGATGCGTGACAGCGTCAATCGCATTGTTGAGCAGATTGACGATGACTTGCTTCAGGCCTTCTTCATAACAAGCAAGCGAGCAGGGGTGGATTTGTTTTTCAAAGCGAATGTTTTCTCCCAAGAGGCGCGGAGTGATGAGCAATTCCACTTCTTCAAAAAGACTTTCTACTTGAACGGTCTTGAAAATTTCATCCAAGATCGGTTTTTTCGAGAAACTCAAGAATCCGGTCAGCTGACGATGCAGATTTTCGAACTCATGCATGACGACATGGATATACGACTGCAGCTTTGCTTGTTCTTTGGTAGACTCGCCGATCAGCTTGAGGAATCCTTCGATGGCGCAAAGCGGATTTCGCAGCTCATGAGCCATGTTCGCCGCGATTTTGCCGAGCATGGTCAATTTGTCATTGTGCAGATAAGAAATCGTTTCTTCCTTTTGAACCAATTCTTCATTCATCATCTGCTCAAAATGGTACACCGCCCAAAAGACACTCTCATCCATCGCCTTTCCGAGCTGGGTCTCCAGATAGAGCATATCGGTCGGAGATAACAACCATTTGTGCAGTTCGGGCTGAACGACTCTCCAAAAGACATTCCGATACAATTGATACGTACGCAAAATGGAGGAGAAGGGGAATTTCTGCGAGCGCAGCCACTCTCCCATATCCATCGACCATGCTTGCATGTCCTGATCCACATTTTCCACTAGATAACGAGCTAAGAGCACCGTACGCTTTTCCGCAAAATCGCGGGGGATTGTTACAGGGATTTCCATACTGCGAACGATTTCTTGCATCCACATAGTGGTGATATTTGGAGCCATATCTAAAATTTTCCTAGAAACATTAAACAAATCGAGCGTCACAGTGTCCACCATCTCTTATCCACCCCAATAAAATCGTAAAGGATAAGGGTGTGCGAAGACAAGGTATAATTCTCCTGATTTCGCAATAAAATGTTTTTTTATGGAAGCTTTTATCTACAAAATCCGCTAAAAACTTCCTTATTTCGGAAAAGTATTTAATCATGAGTCCGATTCTAGTCGCATAAAGTAGAATGGACAAACGTTGGTGGACCAGGGAGGCAGGGATGGAGGAGCATTTTTGGCTGGGACTGGTGCATATCTTTCTGATCGATCTCGTCTTGAGCAGCGACAATGCCGTGGTGATCGGGATGGCCTGCCGGGGATTGCCGCAGGGTGAAAGATCACGCGCCGTCATGTATGGGACACTGGGGGCCATCGTACTGCGCATATTGCTGACAAGCCTGACGACCTGGATGCTGGACATTCCGCTAGTCAAAGCGATCGGCGGGCTCTTGCTGCTCTGGATCGCGTGCAAGCTGATGATAGGGGAAGACGAAGATTTGACAGAGGTTTCACGCAGTCATACAGTGGGGCAAGCCGTTCGAACCATCATACTGGCAGACTTTGTGATGAGCCTGGATAACGTGCTGGCCGTCGGAGGAGCGGCACATGGAGATTTGTGGCTGGTCATTCTCGGCCTCCTGATGAGCATTCCTCTCTTGATGTGGGGAAGCGCCTGGGTCGCTCGCCTGATGAACCGATTCTCCTGGCTGGTCATCCTGGGCGGAGGCGTCCTGGCATTCACAGCCGTGGATATGTGTCTTGAGGATCCGTATATATGGAAATGGATCAATCCGCTGATGCTCAACCACGCGTGGCTTCCTGCCGTCATCGCGGTCCTCGTCATGGCGTGGGGGCGTATAAAAAGAGCGTAATTCGGTAATGAGACTGCCGTATTCTGGGGCATACTACATAAAAACATGTCCAGAAAGGATCCGGATACAGATGAATTCGAGCCTCTTGCTGCTATGGGGAGTGTGGGACAACGTCTATCAGCGCTGCACGCGGCTCCAGTACATAGAAAAGGGAGCCAACATCTTTCGTGTTGTTCCGCTTCGTTATCGAGGGGAGACACTGGCCACAGCGGACAACCAAATCATCAATCGCGGTGATCTGATCGTGAAGATCCATATTCATAATTACTACTTTGCCACCCTTTGCAAAGGGGTCAAGGATGAGCTCAGACTCGCCCTGCTGCTCCGCCGCCATATCACGCAGTCTCTGCCGGAGCTGGCGCACTATCTGGAAACGATGGAGAACAGGGAAAACATCAAAGGAATTGTCGGCACCACGATGCTGCACAAAGGAGTCCAGCCGCTCGGTTTTTCCATTTCCGATGTGCCGATGGACTGGTTCTTTCGCTACAAGCGCTGGTATTTGCGTCTGCTGCTGCGAATCATTCACCCGGATGGCAAAAGGCGGTTGCAGAGCTGGGATCACGAGATGCCGCTAAAACGCGTGTACATGTCCAAGGAAACATTGCTTGCCCGCTATGGGGCGGGAGAATCACGCTGATGGGCAGGCGGTTTTTACTCGTGACGGAAGAGTGGGCAGGCAGCGGACACCGCATGGCGGCACAGGCTCTGGCAGAGGAGCTGACGGCCCGCACAGAAGCAGAGTCTGCGCGCATCGTAGGAGGATTAGAGACGGCCAGTCCCGCTTTGCGCGAGCTATCCCGTTTTTTTTATCTGGGGATGCTGCGCTATGCTCCTCCTCTCTGGCAGCGGATCTACGAGCGGGAGAAAATGTGGAGCGCTGCGTTGAAAAAGCCGCTCAGCTGGTGGCTTTCCCAGCGTTTGACGGAAGCGGTGCTGCAGCGGGAGAAGCCTGACGTGGTCGTGGCGACACATGCCTATTGTTTGGCTGCACTGGCCAGGGCTAAGCGAGACATGGCCCAGCCGTTTCACCTGGTCAGCATCCCGACGGACTACCATGTCAATCATTTCTGGGTCGATCCGCTTATCGATACCTATATCGTGGCCCATGAACAGCTGGCGGAGACATTGGCCGATCATTACCAGGTGAGCGCCGAGAAAATCCATGTCCACGGCATACCGGTGCGGTCGGCCTTTCGCGACGCGGAAAAAACAGACAAGCCTGGCTGGAAGACTCGGCTCGGCCTCTCACCAAAAACTTTCACCGTTCTGGTGTGCGGAGGAGAAGGCGGGTATGGCGGGATGAAAGACGTGCTGCAGGAGCTGATGCGGCTGCAGGAGCCGCTCCAGATTGTCGTCATCACCGGCAAAAACGCGAAGCTGCTGCAGCAGCTGGACGCATGGCACAAGGAGCAGGAGCGGAGCCATCCCCACCTCGTCTGGATCAAGGGCTACGAGCCGCAGATGTGGCAGTGGATCGGGGCTGCGGACGCTTACATCTCGAAGCCGGGAGGAATCAGCTGCGCAGAGGCCCTCGCCTTGAAGACCCCTCTACTTTTGTACAAGCCTCTGCCCGGACAGGAGAGGCGCAACAGCGCTTTTTTGCGGAGCCATCAGGCAGCGGCAGTGGCAGCGGAGCCCGAAGACATACGCCACATCATCAACCGCTGGAGGGTGCGCGAGGAATGGGAGCGAGCGATCGAGCAAATGGAGCCGCTGCGGCGGCCGGACGCGACCCGGCAGATCGCTGAATATCTGCTCAGATTATAAAGCAATAAATTGGAAGTGAAAATATACCGCAGAAACGAATGAACCTCTTTTCCTTCACACATATTAAAGCTACTAAACGACGAGGAGGTGATACAGATGGCTAACAACAACAGATCCAGCAACAATCTGGTGGTGCCGCAAGCAAACCAGGCTCTGGACCAGTTGAAGTACGAAATCGCTTCCGAATTCGGCGTTCAGCTTGGTCCTGACACCACATCCCGTCAAAACGGTTCGGTTGGTGGAGAGATTACCAAACGTCTTGTCTCCTTCGCTGAACAGCAATTGGCTGGTCGTGGCTAATTGAATAAGCTGGATGGGGAAAGGCACCTGCGGGTGTCTTTCCTTTTGGGTACAGGTTCAAAAGGAGGAAAGAAAGATGCCAGACTGGATTAACATCACGCTTCGTTCGCTCGGGGCACTGGTTACGTACATCGAGTACATAGTCGGTATTACCGTTGGTTCCATCGCGGCATTCATGGCGACAGAGATGGATGGTCCCATTTACCATAGCATCATTAGATTTTTGCGGGCTTTCCCGCGATCAGTGAATGGTTATCCTTGAAGAGCAAATGGTACCGCGACATGATGGAAGGAAAGTCTACGGTCATCATCCAGGACGGAAAAATATTGGAAAGCCATCTCGCCAAGGAAAAGCTGACGTCCGAAGATCTATTGGAACAGCTTCGCATCAAAAACGTTTTTCGCTTAGCCGATGTGGAGTTTGCCGTGATGGAAACGAGCGGCGAGCTGACGGTCATGCTGAAGTCCGAGCAGCAGCCCGTGACGCCAGGGCAGCTCGGGCTGAATGTGGCCCCGGCGAAAGCACCGCAAACGATCATCATGGATGGGAACATCATGCCGATTCCCTTGGCCGCGATTGGAAAAAATCAGGCATGGCTGGAAACCGAGCTGAAAAAACGCAACAAGACGGTAGAGGATGTGTTCCTCGCTCAAGTGGACGAAAGCGGCAATCTCTACCTGTGAGGGGCTGGGACCCGACAAATGGGGCCCTGTACTACTTCAATCCGGATACAGCGACATCTGGCTGGATTTGGACACGTCCGCAGATCAAGCAGATCGGCAAGCATATTTTTGCAAGGTAACAGCGGAAAAGCGCCCCAGGAGCAGACAAGAACGGACGTCGCTCAGGGGCGCTTTTCCCCTTTTCCAGCTAATTGGAAACAATTGTCCATTGTTTTTGCCGGCTGATTCGATAAAATGATAGGAAACTTGTGCATTTCGCTAGAACGGAGGTCGATGATGAGGAAGGTACTGATCCTAGCCTCGCTGGCAGCCATGCTGATCGTGGGAACGCCAGTTGCAGAGGCAATGACGAACGAGACGACTACTTCTACCACCCCGTATGTGGACATTGCAGGTCATTGGGCTGAAAAAGAGATTGAAAAACTATACATAGCGGGTGTTGTCGGCCAAACGGAAGCGTTCAGGCCGGATGACCCGGTGACCCTCGCCGAATTGATTACGATGTTTGTAAAGGCAAAGGGAATTGAGCCGGTCAAATCGCCGGAATCTTCTTTCTCCGATATTCCGGCGGGCAGCTGGCTGGCACCCTATGCTGGCACGGCATACCGACTGGGAATCGTCCATGGGCAAAAGATAGGCAATCAGGTTTACTTAAATCCGGACCTGCCTGTAACGCGGGAAGAAATGGTTTCCATCCTGATCCGGTCCATGGGGCAGAGCGGAGCCGTCAACCAGGTGAAGTGGACGACAACGGCTCAGACGCTGGCTCATTACCGGGATGGAGGAAATGTGGGAGCGGTGTATCAGCGACCTCTCGTGTACGCTCTCGAGAAGCGCCTGATCAGCCCGTATGGGAACGGGACGCTCAAGCCGCGTACGATGCTGACACGCGCAGAGGCAGCGACCTACGCCGCGCTGCACCTGCTCGCCCCGAAAAGCAAAGCCGCTGGCAACAAAGTGTTGGCAAACGGGACGGCCTATCGGGAAAAGATCAGCGCCCAGACGACCGCCTATTGCTACACCAGCGATCCTAGCGTATTGTCCTACCTCGAGTACCCGCTGCGCACCGGTGTCGTGGCGGTCGACCCGAATGTCATTCCACTCGGAACCCATCTGTACATCGATGGTTACGGCTATGCGGTCGCGGCTGATATCGGCGGAGCCGTCAAGCAGCGCCATGTCGACCTGTTCCTGCCCTCACTCCGTGCGGCGCAAAGCTACGGGATGAAGCAAGGCGTGAATGTATACATCCTCGATTAATATCGAAGGATGGACATATTTCCCACTCTTTCCACTCATACTAGGGGGGAAGGGTGGGGTTTTTTGGTGGTCTGGGTATTCGTCCTGTTGGTTGCGCCCGTTCTTTTGCTGTTTGTTACACCGGTGCAGATCACGCTCTTCTACGGCAGAAGCGGAGAAAATGATCATGTCGTGATCGAACTGTCAGCCTGGTATCGATTGATTCGCAGGAAATATGAGATCCCGATGGTGTTTGTGAAGCAATCAGAGGCTGGGCCTGAGCTGGTAGCGAAGGTGGAGACGGTTCAGCAAAAAAATAAAACCAAGGAAAAACTAAAAGACATTACACGCAAACAGGTGAACAAGTGGTATCACAACTACCGTGAGCTGTTGGACAAGGTGCATGACCTGCAGCCGATGTTCAAGCAGCTGTTTCGCCGCATTCGCTGCACGCGCCTGGAATGGCACACGCTGATGGGAACGGGACAAGCCCCGGAGACAGGGGCGTTGACCGGAATCGTCTGGGGGATCAAAAGCATGCTCGTCGGGATCATCTCCCATTCGTTTTCCATGCGCGCCATTCCCAGCCTGAGCGTAGAGCCGGTATGGAATCAAGCGCTGCTCCGCACGCAATTCCACTGTGTGCTCCACCTGATGCTGGGTCATGCGCTCGTGGTCGCCGCCAAAATGTATTTCCGAATGCGAAAAGGCAGCTGGCGAAAATGGCGCACGGCGCCGTCCGAGGCATGACGGCCAGTCGCCGCGTGAGTCGGCTCTCGGCGGAAAATAGGCTGTACATGCTCCACATTTTTTAGGGTATGTTAAGGAATGCGAAAGATCGAAAGGAGGAAGCAACTTGGCAGACCACCCCATTCAAGGCTTAATGCAAACGGCAATGGAAAACATCAAGCAAATGGTCGATGTGAATACGATTATCGGAGACCCGGTGGAAACCCCGGACGGCAGTGTCATACTTCCGATCTCCAAGGTGGGCTTCGGCTTTGCGGCGGGAGGAAGCGAGTTTCAGTACGACCGCGATCAGCCGGGAGCGATCGGGTATCCGTTTGGCGGCGGGAGCGGCGGAGGCGTGTCGATCACGCCGGTAGCGTTTCTCGTGGTAGGCAAGCAGGGCATTCGCTCCATTCCGTTGGAAAACACGACCCATCTGTACGATCGCATCCTGGACTCGGTGCCGCAATTTGTTGACAAGGTCCAGGCGATGTTCACCAAGAAGGACGAAGTGCACGCGACGCTCGAGGACAATGACCTGGAAGACCTGTTGGAACGAAGCTGATCCTCGCCGGAAAAACATCAACAGGTGCGCCATAGATTCCGGCGCACCTGTTTTTGCCTGTTCAGATAGGCATGTATAAATTTCTGATTCAAAGTCAGTGCAAGCGTGTGGCGAGACTAGTGCCTTTTGCGTACAAAAGCCTGGCGGAGCCAAGTTTTCCCATACAAAACGGTCATGACCGTTTTGTTGACCGCAAGCGGCCACATCCACTTTCCTGAAAAACGTCGAGATGTTCCAATCCCCCGATGAGAGGGGATGTTTTTCACAGATACCAGCCGCTGTCGTTGCCTCAAAACAGCAGGTTGACAAACAACCCCGTACTGACAGCATGGAGATAACGAAAAGCGGAGGGCGACGAAAAGACGTACGGCTGGCGGCTGACCGCATCGTCATACGAACGGGAGAACACGCCTGACGGCTGGCTTTGGACGCGCATGGTCTGCTCTCGAAACTGCTGCGAAAGCCCGTCTATATCGTGCGCAAAATCCGCAAAGCGGTTCTGTACGGCCTGCAGCCACGCATCGCCATCCAGCTCCAGCTGTCCGTCTGCCTGCAGTCTGATGCCGTATTGGTGCAGCGTGGCGTCTGCAGCTTGCGCGATCCGTGCGAACGTATCGAGTCTGTGCGTGCTCAACGTATCGCGGCGCTCGTGCAGAAACATCTGAAGCCGGTTGAAGCAGTCCACCAAAATCCGCGTCTGCCGCAACAGCCTATCCGTATCAGGCACGACGGAAATCGTGACGGGTGCGGTGCCGTTTTGATGCAAGGAAACATGGACTTCACCGTCGCCGATCGTGAACCGGTTTTCGGGAAAGCGCAGCGGTGTGCCGTCCACGATCACCTCCGCCATGCGCTGTCCGTGAGTGTCGGTAGCAGGAGCGGAGCCTTCTTCCAGCAAGGCTTCAAGCGGCTGGGCACTCGCCAGGCGGGTGTGATCGAGCCGGTACTCCCGTATCCGGGCGTGCGATTGGGCTTCTGCCGTTGCCGTTTCGGGGGCCGAGCTGATAGCCAGCCGTTTGCCGATGGCGCTGTCTCTGCGGTCTGAAGCGAATTCGCGGGCGGCTTTGTCCAGATCGGACGAGTAGCGGTAGAGACGCGACAAGGAATCGGACAGCGCTGTCATCCACTGCTGCTCACGGATGTAGAACGGCTGGAGGCTGTAGCTGATGATCGGGTCGACAGGAGCATGCAGCTTCGACTGAACCATCTGAAAATGGTAGAGTCCGACCCGATGGCTGTACGGAATATGGCTGATCCTGTTCACTTTCATAGCAGTCACCTCCTGTGCACGAAGTTCTACACCCATTATAATGGATCTTTATTCCATTTCAATGAGCAGATCGCCGGTCTCGATCGCATCGCCTGCTTTGACGAATACGGATTTGATCTTGCCGTCTGCGGGAGCCTGAATCGTCGTTTCCATTTTCATGGCCTCGCTGACCAAGAGATGCTCGCCTTTGCGCACCTTGTCGCCCTCAGACACCAGCACCTTCAGCACTTTGCCTGGCATGGAAGCGCCCAGATGCGCCCGGTCTTGCGGATCTGCCTTGCGTCTCGTCTTTTCGCTGACGACAGCAGACTGATCGCGCACGAAAAGTTCCCGCGGCTGTCCGTTCAGTTCGAAGTATATGATGCGGCGGCCGTCCGGATGCAGATCGCCGATCGCGACGAGCTTGATGATGAGCGTTTTGCCTCGCTCGATCGTAATCGCCGTTTCCTCTCCCGGACGCAGACCGTAGAAGAAGGTCGTGGTGTTCAGCACGGAGAGGTCGCCGTATTCCTTCATGCGCTGGTCAAACTGCAGAAACACCTGCGGATACATGATGTAGGAGAGGACCTCCAGCTCGCTTGGCTCGCGTCCGGTTTTCTCCTCCAGCTCCGACGCCACCTGCGCGAAGTTGACCGGTGCGAGCAGCTCGCCCGGACGAGCGGTGAAGGCATCGCGGCCCTTCAGCACGAGCTCCTGCAGCTTTTTCGGGAAGCCTCCCGGCGGTTGGCCCAGGTAGCCCTGGAAGAACTGGATGACGGAATCCGGGAAGTCGAGACGCGCCCCTTTTTCCCAAATATTTTCCTCCGTGAGATTGTTCTGCACCATGAACAGCGCCAGATCTCCGACCACCTTCGAGGAAGGCGTCACCTTTACGATGTCGCCGCACATTTGGTTGACGGAGGCGTACATGCGCTTCACTTCATCCCAGCGCCCTTCCAGTCCGACCGCTTTGGCCTGCTGCTCCAGATTGGTGTACTGTCCGCCCGGCATTTCGTGCACGTACACCTCGGTGTTGCTCGCTTTCAGGCCGCTTTCGAACCCATGGTAGTACGGACGGACATCCTCCCAGTAATCCGACAGCTTGTTGAACGCTTCCAGGGTAAGCCGGCTGTCGTGCTCCGTGTGGGCGAGGCTGGCGATCAGACCGTTCAGGCTCGGCTGGGAGGTCAGGCCGGACATCGAGCTGACACATGCGTCCACGATGTCGACCCCCGCCTCGATGGCTTTGAGCAGCATCGCGGCGCCGTTGCCGGACGTGTCGTGCGTATGCAGGTGGATCGGGATGCCAACTTCCTGTTTCAGCGCGCGGACCAGCTCGTAGGCAGCGTAAGGCTTCAGGAGGCCGGCCATGTCCTTGATCCCGAGGATGTGCGCGCCTGCCTGTTCCAGCTGCTTCGCCAGATCGACGTAGTAAGACAAGGTGTATTTGGTCTTCGACGGATCGAGGATGTCGCCTGTATAACAGATGGATGCTTCCGCGATTTTGCCTGTTTCCCGTACGGCGTCGATGGCCGTCTGCATGCCCGGCAGCCAGTTCAGGCTGTCGAAGATGCGAAATACGTCAATGCCATTTTCAGCGGATGCCTTGACGAACGACTGGATGACGTTATCCGGGTAGTTCGTATAGCCGACGGCGTTTGCCCCGCGCAGCAGCATCTGGAACAGGACGTTCGGGATGCGCTGGCGCAGAATTTGCAAGCGCTCCCACGGCGATTCCTGCAAAAAGCGCATACTGGTGTCGAACGTAGCGCCGCCCCACATTTCCAGGGAGAAAAGTTCCGCTCCCAATTTGCCTGTCGCTTCCGCCACGGAGGCGAGGTCGTACGTGCGCACGCGGGTCGCAAACAGCGATTGGTGAGCGTCGCGGAACGTCGTATCGGTAATGAGCACCTGCTGTTGCTGCTGGATCCACTTCACAAGCCCGTCCGCACCTTCGCGCTCGAGGATTTGCTTGGTGCCGTCCGGATAAGGCTGGCTAAACGGCGTGCGCGGAATGCGCGGCGAGTTGAAGTGCGGCTTTTTCTCCGGCTTGTCGAGACCCGGGTATCCGTTCACAATGGTGTTGCCGATGTAGGACAAGAGCTTCGTTCCGCGGTCCTGTCTGCCGGGGAAAATGAACAGCTCCGGCTTGGTATCGATAAAGGAAGTGTTGTAGTTTCCGCTCAAAAAGTCGGGATGAGTGACGACATTTTCCAGGAACGGCAGGTTCGTCTTCACGCCGCGAATCCGGAATTCGCGCAAGGTCCGCAGCATTTTGCGGGCGGCTTGATCGAAGCTGGTGCCGTAGGTCGAGATTTTGACCAGCAGCGAATCGTAGAATGGGGTAATGATCGCGCCCGGGTAGCCGTTTCCGCCGTCGAGCCGGACGCCGAAGCCGCCGCCGGAGCGCCATGCCAGAAGACGTCCCGCATCCGGCAGGAAGTTGTTTTCGGGATCTTCGGTCGTCACCCGGCACTGGATGGCGTAGCCGTTCATGGTGATGGCATCCTGCGAGGCGATGCCGATTTCCGGATCGGAGAGGGCATGTCCTTCCGCTACCCGGATTTGTGCCTGGACGATATCGATTCCCGTAATCAGCTCGGAAATGGTATGTTCGACCTGAATGCGAGGGTTGACTTCAATGAAATAAAAGCGTTTGTCGGGCGTGAGCAAAAACTCGACGGTACCCGCGTTGGAATAGCCGACCTTTTGCATCAGGGACAAGGCAGCCTGGCAAATTTCATGGCGCAGCGCATCGTCGAGGGACAAGCTGGGGGCAACCTCCACCACTTTTTGGTGACGGCGCTGGACCGAGCAGTCCCGCTCGTAGAGGTGGACGATATTGCCGTAGCTGTCGCCCAAAATTTGCACTTCGATATGCTTCGGCTGCTCGAGGTAGCGCTCCAGGTACACCTTGGCATTGCCGAACGAAGAGCGAGCTTCGGAGCGGGCGCGATCCAGGGAATCCTGCAGCTCGTCCTGGCTGCGGACGATGCGCATTCCGCGTCCGCCCCCTCCGGCTACACCTTTGATGATGATCGGATAGCCGTATTCCTTGGCGAAGCGCAACGCTTCCTGCAGCGATTCGATCGGTTCAGCCGTGCCCGGAATGACGGGAATATTGGCCTCGATCGCCAGCCGTCTCGCTTCGACCTTGTCGCCGAACTGATCAATCAACTCAGGGGAGGGGCCGATGAAAATGATTCCTTCGTCCTGGCAACGCTTCGCGAATTCTGCATTTTCTGCGAGGAACCCGTAGCCTGGATGAATGGCATCAATGTCGTTGCGCTTGGCGATCTCGATGATGCTCTCGATGTCCAGGTAGGCTTCAATCGGACCTTTGCCGGCCCCTACGAGATAGGACTCGTCCGCTTTGAACCGGTGAATCGAGACGTTGTCCTGCTCGGAGTAAATCGCCACTGTCCGGATTCCCAGCTCGGTAGCGGCGCGGAAGATGCGAATCGCGATCTCTCCCCGGTTGGCCACCAGTAATCGATTGATCTTTCTCTTTTGCATGTTTCTCTCCCCTTTTGTCGTATTAGAAACATAAAAAAACTTGTTAGGAACAATTAAAAAAAGTATATATAATTACAATATACAAAATCTTTCTGTCACAAAACAGACTTTTTTCCCCTGTCTTTGCAATCATGCAGAAAGTGGTGTGGTATTTCGTGAGACAATCGCCTCCAGTGTTTGTGTACGGAACGCTTTTGCAAGGCTTCCCCAACCATGCCTTGTACGTAAAACCTTATGCTCACCAAGCGCTTCCGGCAAAGATCAGAGGTAAAATTTACCATTTGCCGCAAAGGTATCCCGGCCTGCTGGATGGGGCGGAGGAGGTCGTCGGAGCGCTCCTGTTCTTCGCTCCGGAGGTGTATAAAGACGCGCTCGCAGGCATGGACGAGCTGGAGACCTACTATGGGCCGAATGACCCGCGCAACGAGTACGACCGAGTGAAGGTGACGGCTGTACTGGCGCAAACGGGAGAAGAAATGATCGCGTACGTCTATCGCTATCTCGACGAGGCGTACGCCAGAAGAGCCGGCATACGGGTGAACGATGGCGACTGGCGCCGCTACGCGCAGGGGAGACGGCTTGAATAGCGGGCGACGCTTTTGCCAAAACTGGTAGGGAAAAGGAGGGATCCCTGCCATGGAACTGCTGAATGAGGCTCCAGCCCGAGTGTGGCGCCTGCTGATTCCACCCAGTCATTGGATGTTCCCGGATGAAGTGCCAACAGACGAACTGATCTTTCATTACCGCGACCATGTCTATTTTGTCAATCACGACGGTTCTGTTCTTTCCATGCCTAAGCCAGCCGGCTGCGATCTGCTGGATTTGGACACCTTGCTGGCGTATTTGGCGACTTCCGAGGATAGCTTTGATTTTGATGAAGCGGGACAATTTGACTACGGATTTGTCCTGAAGCGGATGGGCTACATCGTTCCGGTCAAGCCAAAGACGAAAAAAGCCGCCTACCAGATCCACATTATCAACACCGCTTTGCCCAAAGCGCACGCCAATCGCTACGAATTGAAAAACGTCCACTTCGTCTTTGCGCTCTACCACGCCTTGATGCGCTGCCACGAGCTCAACGAGAAAACGGACTGGGAGTATGAGCATGAAGTGAAGCGGATTGAAAAGATAGAGTCAGCCCCGTCGGGAAAAGTGCAAGTGAATCTGTAATTTCTACTATTGGCATAGTGAAAAAAATCGAATGATAGGTTATGATGAGTACGTACATATGAATGATTGGTGAGGAGGAAGAAATCATGGCAACTGCTGTTGAGCGCCAAGGCGCATTCGTATTCAAAGGCGGCCCTGTAACCTTGCTGGGTCCGGAAATCAAAGCGGGCGATGCTGCTCCTGACTTCACGGTAGTAGGCGGCGATCTCAGCCCGGTAACACTGGCTGACTCCAAAGGAACCGTCCGCATCATCTCCGTTATTCCATCCATTGACACAGGCGTATGCGATGCGCAAACTCGCCGTTTCAATGAAGAAGCAGCGAAACTGGACGGCGTAACGGTCCTGACGGTTTCCGTAGACCTGCCTTTCGCGCAAAACCGCTGGTGCGGAGCTGCTGGCATCGACAAAGTGAAAACCTTGTCTGACCACAAAGATCTGTCCTTTGGTACTGCGTACGGCGTAGCGATCAAAGAATTCCGCCTGCTGTCCCGCGCCGTATTCGTCATCGATTCCAACGACAAAGTGGTTTATGTCGAGTACGTGCCGGCTGCTGGCGAGCATCCAAACTACGAAGCTGCGATCGAGGCTGCAAAAGCTGCGAAGTAAGCGGGAAGAACAATAGCAACGAAGAACCAAATCCCTCTCTCGTCTGCTGACGGCGGAGGGATTTTTTTGCATTGCAAGGGTGAAGTAGAGCTGTACAGGGAGTACGGAGCTTGCTACGGCTACACGTTCTTCATCTTGCAGCGGCGGGAGGAGCGTTTTTTCTCATTCGGGTGAAAGGTGGGAGAACATGTCTTGACTCTTTTGTAACCATTGGTTATATTATAACCAATGGTTAGTTCTGATGGTTCCCAAACGATCAACTCATTCGACGAGGAGAATCCCCACCATGGCAAGCAGACAGGAATTGCGCTCCGAAGAAACCAAAAAAGCGATCTTGGCCGCGGCAGCCGAGCTGTTCTCCGAGAAAGGCTTCGACGCCGTGTCCATCCGGGAGATCGCCAAGGCGGCAGGCTGCTCGCACACGACCCTCTACATTTACTTTAAAGACAAGGAAGCCTTGCTGCACCAGCTGTCTGTAGGGCCGCTGCAAGCGCTGCGGGAGCAGATGGAAAGCGTCTTGTCCGATCCGGCACTGTCACCCGAAGAGCGATTGAAAAAGCTCAGCGTGCAGTTCATCGAGTTTTGCCTGCTGCATCGCACCATGTACACGCTGTTTTTTATGGTCAAGGCATCCCGGATTGATGTGGAAGCCGAACCGGCAGCCGAGCTGCAGCAGCTGCGGACGAAGCTGTTCGATTTCTTGCGGGAGGCGCTGCTTCAATGCCTGCCGCTGGAGGGAAGGGAAGACAGGGCGCTGGAGTACGCACGCATCTACTTTTACACCTTGCATGGGATCGTCGGGACGTATACCCATTCGGAGGAAACAATGGAGCAGCTGAAGGAAAGGCTGTCGCTGACTTTTGTGCAGGCGGTGGAGGTTGTACTGGCAGGCTGCAAACAGACGATGAAAAAAGGAGAGAGGGAAGGATGAAAGCAGAGCAAATCTCACGCAGCATTTGGAGCCTGCGCACATGGCTGATCGTCCCTGTGCGCGTCTGGGTGGTGGTCGAGCAAGACGGCGTCACGCTGGTCGACGCGGGGATCCCATCCATGGCAAAAGGAATTATGTCGTTTATCGACCAATTGAATGCCGGACCGTTGAAGCAAATCTTGCTCACACACGGACACTCTGATCACGTCGGGTCGGTGAAGCGCATTTTGCAAAACCGGCCGGTCCCCGTATACGTCCACCAGACTGAAATCCCTTATATGGAAGGGAGGCTTCCCTATCCTCGCCGCAAAAAGGCGGAAGCCTCCGTGGCGCCAGGCCTCGTCCAGCCGCTTCCCGAGTCGGAGGCAGGCGTGCTGGAGACGATCGCCGGACTGAAGCCTTATCATACGCCCGGCCATTCCCCGGGGCACGTCGCCTACTATCATGAAGCAGATCAGGTCCTCCTGGCTGGCGACATGTTCACGTCGAAAGCCGGTAAGCTGCACAAGCCGATGCCCATCTTTACCGCCGATATGGCAGAAGCGCTGAAAAGCAGTCTGATCCTGCGCGAGCTGCAGCCCGTCCATCTGGAGGTATGTCACGGGAAACCCGTGAAAAGGCCGGCGGAGCATCTGGACACGTATTTGCGGACGACGGCCGCGGCGCACTCGATTCCGAGCAGCGTTTGGCAGTAAAACGTTGCACGAATCACGGTCGTCAGGCTTCAGAGGAGCGCAGCGGCTGAAACCGCCATGAAATTCAGACGATAGGCCGCAATCACGCAAGTCGGGTGCAACGTCCCGGCTTTTTTTGCGTCCTATTTCATGAGGTGATTGGCATGAACCATGACGGAAAGCTCATTTTCCCCAACCACCGCTGGAAAAGACGCTGTGTGTCACCCAATGGCTGGGCATCGAACAAATCGAACAGCTGCTGATCAACGAAAATCAATGGCGGGCGCCGGAACAGCCGGGCTGGTACTTGTTTGACGTGCGCGGCGAATGGGACCAGGGCGATGCCGGACATGCCTTTGTGATTGAAGTGAGGGACCAGCGGATGTAGCAGGCCTCGTCTGCTGCGGACGCCATCCGCTCTTTTTGCTATACTGTCAAGAGGGAAGACCTGAAGGAGAGACAACATGCAAGAAGAGCTGATACGTTTTATCGCAGAGGAAGCCGATGCCGGGCAGACGGTCCGGGATGTGCTGCAGAAGCGCTACGGGGTATCCCGCCGACTGCTGGTTCGGGCAAAATCCAAGGGGCTCATCACGCGCAACGGACAACTCGTGTTCGTCAATGAAAGACTGCAGGCCGGAGATGAGATCGCGGTGATGGTCAGGGAGGACGCGGAAGAAACGGTGGCCCCCGAGGAGATGCCGCTTTCCATCCGCTATGAAGACGACGATCTGATGGTGATCGCCAAGCCGGCCGGACTGGTCGTGCACCCGACCGGAAATCACGCAGGCGGGACGCTGGCCAACGGCGTGATCGCGTACTGGCAAAAGCGCGGTGAGCACCGGCGGTTTCGCGCCGTGAACCGATTGGACAAAGACACATCCGGTCTTTTGATCGTCGCTAAAAATCAGTGGGCGCACGAGCAATTCAGCCGGATGCAGCAGGAGCGCACGCTGCATCGCACGTATCAGGCGATCGCGGAAGGGCTGGTCGAACCGGACGCAGGGACGATCGATGCCCCGATCGGGCTTGCAGAGGATTCGTTTATTACCCGCCAGGTCCGTCCGGATGGACAAGCGGCGGTCACTCATTTTCGCGTGCTCGCCCGCGGCAGGGGCATGAGTCATCTGGAGCTTGTGCTCGACACGGGACGGACGCATCAGATACGCGTGCATATGAGCAGTCTGGGGCATCCGCTCGCGGGAGACGACTTGTACGGAGGGAGCCGGGAATGGATCGGCAGACAAGCGCTGCACGCCCATCGGCTGTCGTTCGAGCACCCGCGCGGCGGCAGCGAGGTGGAAATCACGGAGCCGTTGCCAGCGGATATGCGGGCTTTGGCTGCGGCGTTTTTCGGGTAGGCGGGCACCGCCGAAAAATGGGGAATGCACGAGGGAAAGTCGCGCATTTTCTTGTGGGAAGATGAAAGCGTTTTCGATATGATAAAAGGAAGAAGTGATTTCCAGACAGTGGAAACGATTGGACGACAGCTGGTTGTCAGCGGAGGAAGGTCCACAAGATTTTTTCTCAGTAGCTGACAGAGCCCAGCATGCGCCTGACGCATGTTTCGGAACGTTGACAACGGGGAGACCCATTCTTTGTCATGCAACCGAATCGGCTTGGGGGTGAGCTGGGCTTTTTGCCGTGGAGCGGCTCGGCGTCCTGCGCAATCGAATCGGGGAATCGTCCAAAAGAGGGAGAAGGAGGGAGTACGATGTCTTTTTATCATCGCATGGGCGAGGTGCCGAGAAAGCGTCATACGACGTTCTACAAGCCGAACGGAGAGTTTTACCGCGAGCGGGACGTTCGCCTGCCGCAGCGTCTCGCTACCCATGTCGAGAGCGGCGATTTCGAAGTGCGTGTCAAAAGGCAGTCTGCCGTGTACAGCTACTTTTTTGACTTCCATCCGTTCGATGTCGTGGGCTGGGACGGGTATTTGTACCCATACGCGCTCAGCATCCACGATTTTGAGCCGATCACGGGGCGCATCCACCAGCCGCCGCCTGTGCATCAGACGTTTGCAGGGCAAAACTTTGTCATCTGCTCCTTCGTTCCGCGGCTGTACGACTACCATCCCCAGTCGATACCGGCGCCCTATTTCCACAGCAATGTAGAAAGCGATGAGGTGCTATACTATGTACGAGGCAACTTCATGAGCAGAAAAGGCATTTACGAAGGCTCGATCACGCTGCATCCGATGGGAATCCCGCACGGACCGCATCCAGGGAAAATCGAAGGCAGCATCGGGAAAAAGGAAACGAGCGAGCTGGCCGTCATGCTTGACACGTTCCGTCCGCTGAAGGTGACACGCCAGGCGCTGGAGGTGGAGGACGGGGCGTTGCGCAAGCCAGGAGGAGTGCGCAAGGATACCGCCCGCAATATTCAGGAGACGGGCGAGTTCGTCGTGAACATGGTGGATGTGCACAATGTGGATGTGATGAATTTGACGTCCGCCGACTATCCTCCCGAGGTGAGCGAAGCGGCCGCTCTCGGGCTTGCGCTGCTGCCCTCCGCTGCGGTCAAGGTGCCGCGCCTGGGAGCGTCGCGCATCCATTTTGAATGCAGACTGCATCAGATCGTGGAGCTGGGTGAACCGGCTTCCTCCGATCTGATCATCGGGGAGGTCGTCCACGTCCATGTAGAGGATGCGCTGTATCATCGGGGAAGGATTGACGCGGAAGCCTTTGCGCCCGTCAGCAGATTGGCCGGGCACAACTACACGACACTGGGAGAAGTATTCGACCGTCCGCGGCCGATATACGACCCATCCAAAGAAAAATAGCCGCAAGGAACAGCAAAAAGGCCGCCTGCGTTAGTCGATGATCGAGGCGGGCATTTTGCTGAGGGCGGGGGTCCATTAGGCAGCAGAACTTTGTTTTCTCCTTCCCGTCTGCCGTGCTTATCGCCTTGATCGGTTCTCAGAAACAACTTAAACAAATTAAGCCACCCGAGATTTGGGCGGTTTTTTTGTTTGGCTAAAAAGAATGGGGATGACAGGATGCACACTTAAATATAATTTACCAGATCACCCATATTATTTACAAATTATGAGTAATCATAAATTGATATACTTAAATGTGTAATTTTGATAGATCGGTGGTGTATTGATGCGTACATAAAATTGTTTACGGACATTATTCGTGTTCTTGAATCATGCGCAATGATAAGTAAAGTGGGGATGGGAATATGAAAAGCAAAATAGTCAGCCGCGTTTTATTGCTGCTCTTGATTTTTGCTTTCGCAAGTGTGCCCTTAGCACAAGCACAAACGGAAGCAGGCTCCGTCAGGGAAGTTCTTCAATTGGACAGGCAGCTCCTTAATCTACAAAATACTTTGCAGTTCTTCGAAAGCGTGGCTAATAAAAAGGGAGATCAGAAGCTAGCCAAGCAAATAGCCAAGATTTCGACGTCCCTATCCAAAAAGAACAAGGAGCTTCATGAGACGTCCAAAGAAAAGAACCGGAAAGCCTATCAACAAAAGATGAAGAAACGTCTCCTCGACCAAAAGGGCAATCTCCAAAACCTGAAAGGTGATTATGAGAAGCAAATCTCCAGCTACTGGAGGCAACTTTTTCCTAGACTTTCCAGTCGGGCACAAGCAGTCCCAACCTCTCTGTCCCGAAGCGTCATTACCACCATGGCTACGACCATGGCAACAGATGCCGTCCTAGATCCCTTTGAACCAAATAACAGTGAAAGTGAAAGCTATCTGATTACCCCAGGAAATTTGTACATCTCAAAGCTGTCTACCGCAGATGATCAAGACCTTTACCGCTTTAACTCTGAGACCTTGACCGGGACTTTAACGATTAAATTGGGAGTTCCTGCAGATAAAGATTACGACCTGGTTGTCATGGATAGCGCAAGAAATATTGTAGGCTTTGGCATATCCGGGGGTGCCGGAGAAGACGAGACTGTCAACTTCCAAGTACAACCGGATACAACCTATTTCATCGCTGTCTACAGCTTTAACGGATTCAGTACAACCGACTCGTACCAATTGTCTTTAAGCAAAATCACTACAGTACTCAATTTGGCAACTCCGATCGATATCAGCTTGCCGATGGGGGAAATCCCAGCCTATCGTTTTACCGCGCCTGTCACGGGGACGTATCGGTTCTATACGGAGCCCTATGGCGGATTTGGCGCTCCTTTTGATACGTTGCTCGCCATCTTTTCCGACGAGCAAATGGCAAGTCTCGTCGGTTTTAATGACGATGCACAGGACGACACGCTTCTTTCCGAGATGAAGGTGCCTATGACACAAGGGCAAACCTATTACGTCTACGTTTCTTCCAACGAGCAGGAAGAGCTGGGCGTGCATACGCGACTGACGGTGGCGCTGGACCCGGGCGCGACGGTGACTACGCCGCTGCTGCACGAATCATCCGCCAATGACGGAAGCATTGCGGAGAAACAGATCATTACCATCAGCAATGGCGTTTTGCAGCCGGATGCGGCAAGCGGCGTGACGATCCAATCTCTCCCGGCCGGTCTGCAAGCGGTCATTACACGCGATAGCGACACGCAGCTGACGATTCAATTCACGGGAAAAGCGGCAGAGCACGAAAGCAAGCACGGTGTGGAGGGAGTCACTGCCACGATTGCCAAGGAAAAGGTCACCGGGGCTGTCTCCAACGTGGTGACCCCAACCTTTGGCTTTGCCTTTACGGATACGGAAGCGATCGTGCGGGATGTTCCGCAGGATCTCGACCTGGACGCAGGGCAGAAGAAAATCCTCAAGCTGACGGCTCCATTTACGGGCCCGTATCAGCTTTCTACGACCTATTACGGGGGATCGGCCGGCGAAGGGACGAGCAATACCCTGCTGGCACTCTACGAGGATTATGGACAGACTCGTCTGCTTGCGTCCAATGACGACGGCGACGAGCCGCCCTTTTCCCAATTGTCCGTCTCTCTGAAAAGCGGTCAGGACTATTATGTGGTCTTGTCCGGCGCAGCAGGGGGAAGCGTTCACGCGCGCCTGTCTGTGGGCTACCTCGGGATGGAGTATGTGTACAACGCCAAGGGACAGCTCGTGCAAACGAAGCAGAACGGAAGGCTGTTGACGGAATGGATCTATGACGGGAACGGAAATGTGATCCAAAGGATCGTTCATGAATAAGCGAGAGAAAGAAGGGATAGCGATGCGCTTCAAGAGTTGGGGGAAACAGGCGGTCAGCGTCCTGCTGATCGTCGCGCTGGTTTTGCCGGGAGTGGTTCAGGCCAAATCAGGCACGGCAGCCGCTCAAGCAGGGGAGGAAACAGCGGCCCCTGGAGCGGATACCAAACAGTGGGCTCTTGCTGCAAAAGAGGCGATGAAGACGGCGTCGAAACAAACAGCACAGGACCCGAAGAAAATTCCGGTCGCCACAAAAGAAAACGTAATGGAGCAGCAATGGGATTCCTTCCAGGCGGCGGAGGTCTGGGAGCTGTCCCAGTCGCTGGATCGGGCCGCGCTGCAAGTCATCGCCTACTTTTATCCGCAGTGGGATCGATTCCTTTCCCACAAGGAGCAGGTAGAAAAGAACGGTTGGAACGATGAAGCGGTGATGGAAAGGTTTGGCGGGTTGGAAAAAGGGCAAAGGGATCGCTTGGTTGCAAGCGTGCCGGTAGTCCAGACGTTTGTTCAGCAATGGGAAACGCTTCAGCAAGAAAAAACACCGGAGAGTGCCCTGCCATCCATGGCGGTTCCATCCGCCACTGCCGAGGTTCCGGATGAGATGTACGACCCCAAGGAGCTGACTTCCCAATATCGCCGTTCCAACACGGACAATCCCGTAGATGAACGCTATCGTTCGGCAAACATCAAGGAAACGGATCTTCAGTTGGATGGCAAACACGGAATGAATGTTACGCTGGAGAGAACGTATTCTTCCATGGATTCAGCGGAAGATACGGCCTACTACTCTTCGGGGGGAACGAACAAGGTTCATTCCAACTTCGAGTATGAGGAAGAAAATCACATGCCGTGGGGATGGAAATTAAACCTTCCAAGCTTTGAGGAAATAGGGAGACGATACTCGAAATGCACGTATTATCCGGAGCAATCCCGCTCCGGCTGCGGGTTGTATACATCGGGCATGCGCTAAATCTTTTCACTGGAAGACGGGACGGTGCTAGAGTCTTCCAGCACGACGGGGAAGTGGGTCAACTATCCCTACCACGGCGCGAGCATGATTGGCTATGGACAAGGCGAGTACGAAGGCACCGTAAAAGAAATTGTCAAGCTGAATTACAACGGCTATACCTACACCTTCTCGCATGATTACAACGGCATCGATATTATAGCCAAAACCAATTCGTACGGAGATACCATTACGTACCGGATTGATCGCAACGAGGAGAAGCCGATCGAGATTGTTGACAGCGTGGGGCGCTATATCGTCCTTGAAAAATCCAGAGGCAGCAATATTGTGAGCCAGGTAAAAGTATACGCGGACGCATCAAAAACAACGTTGCTGAAGCATCTGGAGTACGCGGGAAACGCGCTGTATGAGAGGCTCGATCAAGTCATTGAACACGATGTCAACGATGGAAGCACGAGTAAAGTGATTGCGGAGTATACGTATTACAATTCGGATTTGCATGGAAAAGCCGAGTTTAACTTTGACAACAGCTATTCGATGCCTGCTACGGAGGAAGGAATCACGCTGGACGAGAACGGCAGGGAGTCCTCTGCCTATGTTGCCAGTGACAACAACGAACGGGGGGTCATGGAGTACAGGCTCCTGCAGCGGGTGAACTATCCGGTGGAAGGCCTCGCAATGACGTATACGTACCATTCCTATCAGCCGGAGGAAACCGATTTTTTGGAGCGTGGGGTCGTCCGTTATTATTATGATGAGGAAAAATTGTCTTACATGGGCTATCATCCAGTCACTGCCGTGAATTTTCGCTTTAGCCAGACCCCTCATCCGGATACGCAGGAGGCAACGACCTACTCGTTCACCAAATACTATCCTCTAACCAACAGGGAGATTTGGAATACGCCGAAAGAGGAGTCTACCCGCCTGAAAAACCAGTCGGTCCGGGACGGATCGGTAGCGATCAGCCAAACTGTTCAGGCAGGGCTGCCAAGCATCGAAAAAACCTTTGCCTTGAATGAAGATCGTATCTTCCTGCCTCGTTCCGTAGAAACGTACGTCGGCAGCGGAGCCGACACGGACACTATCCAAGGCCAACTGGCGTTCACCGAGGACGGCAAGGAATACCGCTACTCGCCTGTATCCTATACGAGTTACTTGTTCAGCGGCAGAGAAACGCAGCCTCGCTACGTCTTTTCCTTCCTCGGACAGCCTGCATCGATGTCGGCAAATGCCGACGTCTATCGATTCCTGCTGGCGCCGACCAGCAGCCAATTGCCCAGGGTAAAAGCCAGATTGGCGTCTTACGCCCAGATGACGCAATACGAATATAACAGCTACGGGGATGTCGTCAAGGAGATCGACCCGAAAGGCAATATCACCACGACGAAGTATCAGCCGGCGACGAGCACCTTTCTTCGCTTGCCGGCAGAGGTGAAAAAGACGGCGGCGGGCAACGCCAGCCATTACCATCAGGAGACGTATACGTACCAGAACAACCTGCTGGCAACGGAAAAGATCGTGGATTCGTACCCGGATGGCACCTCCGTGAAGGTCGACCAGATTGACCGCTCCTATACGTATGCCAACAAGCTGGTCGCCTCGATCACGGAGATGAGTACCGGCGTGGACGGCAAGACGTGGACGTTAAACATTGCCTCCTACGATGACCTGGGGCTGTACCCGCAAAACGTCAAGGTCCAAGCGGAGACGGCCCCTGGCGTCCAAACGACTTTGTCGCATTTCTTTGCCTACGATGCGATGGGACGTCTGCAAGGGCGCGTTTATCCAGACCAAAGCTACGTGGTCTACCAATACGATGTGCTCGGAAGGCCTGTCAGCGAGAAGTTTACCAACGATGACCAATCCCGGACGATCACGTATACCTACGAGGATGGGACGAGAAAAGTAACGACGAATTTGCCGGACGGCACCAAGACCTTCACCCATTTTACCCCCTTTGGAGAAGTAGAGTACAAAGGGCAGGTCGGGACAGACGGAACCATTCGCCCTCTGCTGTACAACACGTATTCGCTGGACGGGAATCATTTGGTCGCCAGTGAGCCTTACGCGTTGAAAGAACGGGTAACCACTTATGTTTACAACGAAGACGGAACCGTGTGGCAGAAAAAAGATCCGATCGGCACGACCGTGTACCTCACGGCGAACACCGTGGCTGACGGGACGAACTATTTGCCTGCCGTGACCAGGCTGACGATGGACCCAAACGGGCTTCAAACAACGGAATACAACGACCGCAACGGACAGCTGGAAAAGCAGGTCAGCCATACCGGAGACGGGGCACAAAGCCGCACGGTCCTCTACGCGCGCAATGATTTCGACCAGGTCATCCGCCGGACCGAGTCAGACCAGACGGGAACCAAACGCGAGTGGAGCTACCGTTATACGAACGCTGGCCAGCTCGTCTACCTTTTGGACCCTGAACAAAATACGTATCAGTACGGGTATGATTCGCTCGGAAACCTGGCAACGGTCACAGAGAACAAGACGTTAACCACCAAGAACCACTACAACGCGCTCTCCTGGAAGATCAGCGAGCAGGACGTTCCTTCGGGAGCGGCGGAATCGTACAGCTACAACGTGACGGGGAACCCGAAAACATTTACAGATAAAGCCGGGAATCGCCACGAGTACAGCTATACGCCGTTTTACGAGCTGACCGGCGTGCAGACCAAAAACGCAGCGGGAGCCGTAACGAACAAAGAGACGAAGGAGTACTTCCCGAATACCTCCCTGCTCAAGAAAGAAACGAACAGCAACGGAGCCAATCTGGACCCGTCCAGCAGCACTTATCGGGAAACGAGCTATACGTACGACCCGATGCAGCGGATGAACAGCGAAACAGTGTTTGGCCGCGTCTACCGGTTGGGCTACCAGGATCGCGACGACCGGCTGGATGAGCTGACGTATCCGGACGATTCGACGGTCACCTACACGTACGATCCTGCGGAACGGCTGCAGGAAGTAAGCAGCCCACTGGCGGGCACGATCAAGTACGACTATCATACGGACAGCACCGGCGAAAGCTACCAGATCGAATATCCGAACGGGCGCCTGCTGGATCGCAAGCTGGATTCGTTCGGCCAGGTCGAACGCGTCGTCCAATCGCAGAATCAGGCACCGGTCTGGACCGAAACCAACCGATACTCTTTTGGAAACGTGACAGAAACGGTCCGCAACGGCGTCTCCTCCAGCTACGAATACGACAAAGCTGACCGGCTCATCAAGGAAAACCTGCCCAATGCCACGAATGAGTATTCATACGACAGCCGCGGGAACCGCTCCGCTCTGGAAGGAACACAGCCGGCCGCACCCGGCAATGCCGCCTATACCTTTGACGAACGCAACCGCTTGCGCGGGGCGGTCAACGAACAGACGGGAAGCACGTCCGCCTACACCTATTTTGCCGACGGTCTGCGTGCGACGAAGGATGAAAACGGAAACGTCACGAAGTATGTCTATCTGGACGGCAAGGTCATCGAGGAACTGGATGAAGCGGGGAATGTCAAGGCCCGCAACATGTGGGGAAACGAGCTGCTGTTCCGCAAGGACGCAGCGTCCGGGAAGAGCGGGTACTACGGGTACAACAGCCATGGAGATGTGGTGTCCCTCACGGATGGCAGCGGGAACGAGCTGAACACGTATGCGTATGACGCGTGGGGAAATCTCCTCTCGCGGACGGAGGGCATGACCAACCCGTTTACGTACAGCGGGGAAATCTATGATGAGGAGACCGGCTTGTACTACTTGCGGGCGCGGTATTACGATCCGAGCGTGGGGCGGTTTGTTTCGGAGGATACGTATAAGGGGCAAGTGGATAATCCGTTGAGTTTGAATCGGTATACGTATGTGAAGAATAACCCACTTCGCTATATTGACCCTACAGGGCACAAGGAATGCCAAGGCGCACAAAATTGTCAGGGTGATAGCGAGTCACGACTGCATGAGATTTACCTAAGCACGAAAGACATGACTCTGGAACAAGCCTTAACGATACTTTCCAGTGGAAAATTCTCTGAGAATGTAACACAAGCTGCCCAAGGAGTTGTATTACTTTCCGTAATCGGGCCAGACAAAGGTGGTAGATTATCTACTTCCGCTAAAAGTATTGCTCAATACGCAAAACTTAAAGAAGTACTAAACACGTGGGAAGCTTCTAATCCTTTGATCCAGAGTTTAAGGGAGACAGGAAAATTACCTTCAAACTATATTACTAAAGATCAAGCGAGGGCCAATGGATGGACGGAAGGTAAAGCGCTGGGAAGTTGGGTAAAGGATATTAAGAATGTCCAATTAGGCGGAGACATATTTGAAAACAGAAACGGAATCTTACCTATGGTTGATGGAAGGGTTTGGTATGAAGCTGATGTAGGACTTGTTAATACGATGGGAAGGAGCAAACAGCCTGGGACGAGATTACTGTATTCTAATGATGGAGAGATGTATATAACAACTGACCACTATGAAAACTTCTATCATATTGGTAACTTTTTTGATGATGGTAATATGACCTAATCCAAGGAAGGAGCGTACACATTGGAATACTTTGAGGAGGATGAACGTGCTGAACTGGTAATTATTGATGTATCAGCAGTCAAAAATTCTTATGAGTTACACCAGTTATTGAAAAGGCAGCTCTCATTTCCGAATTTTTACGGTAATAATTGGGACGCCTTTTGGGATGCAATAACTGGATTAGTAGAGTTACCGAAAAGGCTTGTGTTTATAGGATGGGGCGAATTGGTGAAAAGCCTCCCTAGGGATGCAAAAATATTGAAAGAGTGTCTTGAAGATAAAAATAACAAGTATCCATCTACTTTTGTTGAAGTAGAGTATAAGTAGTCATGAACCCCAAGCGAGTAATCAACAACTCGTCTGGGGTTTCTTTTTGTTTAGAGACAGGCGACACAAGGAAAAAATATTGACGCCACTTTAACTCATCAAAGAAAGGTCGTACTATAAAACCAATAACTTACGTAAGCGTCAAACTGTCCACACCTTCAAAGGGCAATACAGCCATGAGATAATCGTGCTATACCGATGAAGGAGGATAAAGACATGACCGTGTCCGAAAGAAGAGCCATATGGCAAGGGCGTATCGC
>Ga0255334_1000509_pt1 | contig 29323 bp, 28 predicted proteins | sample EtOH5_35cm_T3_12_FD_202080 | JGI IMG/M metagenome (GOLD analysis project Ga0255334, IMG submission 202080) | Sandy soil microbial communities from University of British Columbia, Vancouver, Canada - EtOH5_35cm_T3_129 | ecosystem: Engineered > Artificial ecosystem > Sand microcosm > Unclassified ... | reverse complement strand
GGATAGAGACCGCCTATGAGCTGGATTGTTAAACCGTATTTCCTTAATCTTCGCCCCCTCGATACGCTGCACCCAATCTTTTTACAGGACTGTCGAGTTCAAGCCTTCCCCAAGTGCTTTCAACGGTCCTTTTTTATTCCCGCCGGCAACCCGGCGTTCCGCGCCAGGTGTTCCGGGCCGGTCAACAGGAGCAGGTCATGTCTGAAGTCCGTCATTCGCGAGTGATTATTCTCGGTTCCGGCCCTGCCGGTTACAGCGCAGCGGTCTATGCCGCCCGTGCCAACCTCAAGCCACTGCTGATCACCGGCATGCAGGCCGGCGGTCAACTGACCACCACCACCGAAGTCGACAACTGGCCGGGCGACGTCCACGGCCTGACCGGCCCGGCGCTGATGGAACGCATGAAAGAGCACGCCGAGCGCTTTGAAACCGAGATCGTTTTCGATCACATCAATGCCGTGGACTTCGCTGCCAAGCCCTACACCCTGACTGGCGACAGCGCGACCTACACCTGCGATGCCCTGATCATCGCCACCGGCGCCAGCGCTCGTTACCTTGGCCTGCCATCGGAAGAAGCGTTTATGGGCAAAGGCGTTTCGGCCTGCGCAACCTGCGACGGTTTCTTCTACCGCAACAAGCCAGTGGCCGTGGTCGGTGGCGGTAACACCGCTGTCGAAGAAGCGCTGTACCTGGCCAACATCGCTAGCACCGTGACCCTGATCCACCGTCGCGAAACCTTCCGCGCCGAGAAGATCCTGATCGACAAGCTCAATGCCCGCGTTGCCGAAGGCAAGATCATTCTGAAGCTGAATTCGAACCTGGACGAAGTCCTGGGCGACAACATGGGCGTGACCGGTGCTCGCCTGAAAAACAACGACGGCAGCTTCGACGAGCTGAAAGTCGACGGCGTGTTCATCGCCATCGGCCACACCCCGAACACCTCGTTGTTCGAAGGTCAGCTGACGTTGAAAGACGGCTACCTGGTGGTGCACGGCGGTCGTGAAGGCAATGCGACGGCGACCAACGTTGAGGGCATCTTCGCGGCCGGTGACGTGGCTGACCACGTTTACCGTCAGGCGATCACCTCGGCCGGCGCCGGCTGCATGGCGGCACTGGACACCGAGCGTTACCTCGACGGTCTGCAGAACGCTTCGTTCTGATTCTGTTGAAATGAAAAAACCGGCTTCGGCCGGTTTTTTTGTGCAGCTCATTTGGTTTTACCTGTAGGAGCTGGCTTGCTGGCGATCCAGACGACGCGGTGCTCCTGTCATACCGAGTCGACTGGATCGCCAGCAAGCCGGCTCCTACAGGGATCAGGTCAGCTTTTTCAGGCACGCCTCCAGGATGTCGAGGCCTTCTTCCAGCACCGCCGGCTCCGTGGTCAACGGCGCCAGCAGCCGGATGATGTGGCGCGACTTGCCGCTGGGCATCAGCAGCAACCCGGCTTCTCGCGCCAGGGCCAACAGTTGTGTCAGCTGCGCCGGGGCGGGTGTGCCGTCTGCGTTGGCCAGTTCGATGCCGCGCATGGCGCCGACACCGGTCAGGCGTCCGAGATAAGGGGAAACCTTGTTGGTGCGCCAGGCTTCATAGCGGCTGACGATCGTTTCTTCCTGCTGCGAACCCCAGGCGTGCAGGTTGGCGTCGGTCATTTCATCCAGCGTCGCCAACGCGGCAGCGCAAGCAATCGGATTGCCCGAGTAAGTGCCGCCCAGTCCGCCCTTGGGCAACGTGTCGAGCAGCGACTTGCGCCCAACCACCGCACCCAGCGGCACACCGCCCGCGATGCTTTTGCCGAGCAGGATCAGATCGGGCTCGATGCCCAGGCGAGAAAACGCAAAGCGCTGGCCGGTGCGGCCGAACCCGGACTGAATTTCATCGGCAATCAGCAGAATGTTTTTTTCGTCGCAGAAGCGTCGCAGTGCCTGCGCGAACTCGACGTCCATGGCCAGGAAGCCGGCTTCGCCCTGCACCGGTTCGACGATAAAACACGCCACGTCGTCGACATCGATTTCGACACTGAACAGGCGATCCATCGCCTTCAGCGCTTCGGCGCAGGTCACGCCGTTGTCTTCGCTGGGGAAGGGCAGGTGATACACCGGGCCGGGCAGTACGCCGACTTTCTGTTTGTAGGGCGCGACTTTGCCGTTCAGGTTGAGCGTGGCGAGTGTGCGTCCGTGAAAGGCGCCGTCGAAGGCAATGACGGCTGTACGACCGGTCGCGCCCCGGACGATTTTCAAGGCGTTTTCCGCCGCTTCCGCACCGCTGTTGGTGAGCATGCCGCTGACCGGGTAATCCACCGGAATGAACGCGGCCAGGCGATCCATGAAGTCGAGGTAAGGCACGTGCGGCGCCGCGTTGAACGCGTAGTGCGTCAGCCGGGTGGCTTGCTCGCGAATGGCCTCGACGATGCTCGGGTGGCAATGGCCGAGGTTCAACACGCCGATGCCGCCGACAAAGTCGATGTAGCGTTTGCCATCGATGTCCCAGACCTCGGCATTCTTGCCGTGGCTGAGGGTGACGGGATGAACGATGTTGATCGACCGACTGATGGATTCGCTGCTCATGGATGACCGACTCTGAAGAAGGGATTCTTCTTTTTATCTAAGCCGCGAGCAGCGGTGTCCGGCAAACGAAATAAAGTTGGCGGGTCAATCTTAAAAGTCGGGATGTGGATGGAAAAACGTTAACCCCCGTAGGAGCCGGCTTGCTGGCGATGGCGTCCGCAGGGGCGATGCAAGGCTCAAGGCCCCATCGCCAGCAAGCCGGCTCCTACGGGATTGGTGCAGGTGACAATTTAGCGGCGTGTCAGCGGTTGCTGCGAGAACTTCACACCAGCCAATCCATGGGCGATCAACGCACGGATATTGCCGTGATCACTGCCTTCAGGCGTGGCCACAACCGAGCGGTAATGCTCGCCAAACGCCAACAGCGCTTCTTCATCGCTCAGGCCTTCCAGCAGCGCCAGACCCAAGGTCTTGCACGAACCTTCGTTCTGCCCGGCCGCATTTTCCACGCCGCCGTTGTTGAAGGCCTGGGGCTGGTAGTCGTAGCCCGTGGCGATGAACGCCAGGGTGTCGGCAAAAACGTGTTCGCCGCTTTTGAGGCTGGCGCGCAGGGTGTTCAAATCACTCATTGGGTTTTCCTTTGGCGAACGCCGCTTGTTGTTCGGCGCTGGCTTCTTGCTGGTATTGAGCTTTCCACTCGGCGTACGGCATGCCGTAGACCACTTCGCGGGCGTCGTCGAGGCTGACCTCGATCTGGCGTTCATCTGCCGCGGCCTTGTACCACTTGGACAGGCAGTTGCGGCAGAAACCCGAGAGGTTCATCAGGTCGATGTTCTGCACATCCTTGCGGCTGTCCAGGTGCGCGACCAGCCGGCGGAAAGCGGCGGCTTCAAGTTCGAGGCGTTGTTGGTCAGTCATGATGGGCTCTGTGGGAATAAGTCGTGCGCGAGATGATAAAAGCCTGGCGCACGATGCGCCAGACGCGGTCAGCGGCTCGCGGCCAGGGTGATCGACACCGACTCGGCGAAACGCAGGGCGTGGGGCTTGTCGACTTCGACCTCGGCGTACAGCACCGATTCATTCGCCATGACCAGGTCGAGAATTTCCTGGGTCAGACGCTCGAGCAGGGCGAAGCGATTGCCTTCCACGTGAGCGATGATCGCCTTGGTGATGGTCCGGTAATTGAGCGCGTGATCGATGTCGTTGTCACGCACCGCTTCCTGAGCGGCGTACAGGATGGTCAGGTTGATCAACACATCCTGCTTGTTGAGGATTTCATCCTCGTTGATCCCGATGAACGTCCGCAGGCACAGGTCCTTGACCCGGATGCGTGCCATTCCTGGTTGAAGTTGTGGCATTGCTACTTGCTCCGTCCAATCAATTGCAGGAACTCCTGGCGGGTGTTGCTCGACTCGCGGAAGGCGCCGAGCATCACCGAGGTGTTCATGGTCGAATTCTGTTTCTCGACGCCGCGCATCATCATGCACATGTGCTGTGCTTCGATGACCACCGCGACACCCGCGGCACCGGTCACCTGTTGCACCGCGTCGGCGATTTGCCGGGTGAGGTTTTCCTGGATTTGCAGACGACGGGCGAACATGTCCACCAACCGCGCAATCTTCGACAGGCCCAGCACTTTACCCGTCGGAATATAAGCCACATGCGCCTTGCCGATGAAGGGCAACAGGTGATGTTCACACAGCGAGTACAGCTCGATGTTGTCGACAATGATCATTTCATCGTTATCGGAGGCGAACAACGCGCCGTTGACGATTTCTTCGACACATTGCTCATAACCATGACACAGGTACTGCATGGCTTTGGCTGCGCGCGCCGGTGTATCGAGCAGGCCTTCGCGGTCGGGATTTTCACCGAGGCCGATGAGGATCTCGCGGTAGTTCTGGGACAGGGCATTCTGGGGCCGGGATAACGTCATGAAATATCCTCGCGGGGCACCTTACTTGAGGTGCCGTCCGCCGTTGACGGTCAGGGTCGTGCCGGTGACATAAGGGTTGTCGAGCAAATAACGCAGGCTTTGGTAGATCACTTCGCTACCGGGTTCGATACCCAATGCGGATTTGGCCAGAGCCTTGGCGCGGTACGCCGCGTCGTCGTCAGGATTGAACAGTAGCAGGGCGGGGGAGATGCCGTTGACCTTGATGTCAGGCGCGTACTTCGCCGCGAAGGACAGGGTCAGGCTGTCGAGCCCGGCTTTGCTGGCGCAGTAGCCGATGTGCTTGCTGCTGCCCTTGCGTGTGACGTCATCGGTGATGTGCACGATGTCCGCCGGGGTCGAGCGTTGCAACAAGTCGGCACAGTGCAGGTTGATCAGGTAGGGCGCCAGCATGTGCACGCTGAACATGCGGGTAAACGCTGCGGCGTCGGTGTCCGGCGTTTCGGCCAGCCATTCGGAGGCGTTGTGGATGATCGCGCGCAAACTGTCTGTGTGGTTTTTCAGTTCACTGATGAAGGCCAGGATCCCGGCTTCGGTGGAAAAGTCCGCAAATACCGCCGTCGCGCCCAGGTCACGCAATGCCTGTACGCCGGGGCGTTCAGTGCGATAGCTGAAGATCACGGCATGACCGTCTTCGAGCAAACGCTGCGCGCAGTGCAGGCCGACACGCTGGCCGGCACCGGTAATGAGGATCGGGGCGGATGAAGAAGTCATGAACGGCTCGCGTCGCGGTAAGAGCAAAACTATACCAGCGAGCGGCCGCGTTCACCTATTGTGCAAAACCGGCTCGTGTGGGAGCGGGTTTGCTCGCGAAGGCGGTGCATCGGTCACTACATATTTTGACTGAAAGGCCGCCTTCGCGAGCAAGCCCGCTCCCACAAGAGAACTCATTGATTTTGGGTGGTGGGTTTGGCTGGCAATCGCCGTGTCGGCGCGCCTTGCAGCCAACTGGCCAGCATCCGGGTCGACAGTGGGATGAAGAAGTAAACCATCAACGGCGTCAGGCACAACGTGCTGATCAACACCCGAGGCAGCAGGCTCATTTCGCCGAGCAGCGGCCCCAGCAAAAAGTTGAACAACAACGACACCGGGAAGAACGCCAGCCAGATTGCCACGGCCTGTTTCCAGCGTGGCGGACGTTGGCCGGCAGCGCCGAACCAGCCTTCGATGCCGCTCACGCGATGTTCTGTCTTATGCGCAAACAGGTCGCTGCCGCGTGCAAGCCAGGCGGTACGCGAAGCGGAATGCTCCCAGGCGTGCATGGTCTGCTCGTTGGCGAAGCGGAAAATAATCTGGAATTCGTCATCGTCGGGCGGCGGGGCGAGCACGCCTGAGCCGAGATAACCCTGGAAATCGGTGGCCAGTTGTTCGCCTTCGCGCAACCAGGCCATCAGGTCCTGATAACGCCCATCGGCGACGCGGCGCGCAACCATCAGCGTGACGGGTGAGGTAGACATTATGTATCTCCGTATGGACAACGCGTCACTCCGGATAGGAGTTTCGCCAGGCGCAGCGCCGGGGTGGTGGGCTGCGTCTCGGAACAAGCAAGGATTATTCCGGATTCTACAGGTTATGCCCCTGATAATCGTTGCTCATCTAAGCCTTGAATGATCATGGGGCAAGAGAGTTAGAATGGGATCCAATTTAGATACGGACGTTGATCTGACACATGCCTGTCCTGACTGACGATGTCGCTGGTACTCAGACCTCTGTTCCGATTGAACAGGAGGAGTTGTTTCCGATTCGCGAGGTATCTCGGCTGACGGGCGTCAACCCGGTTACGCTGCGGGCATGGGAGCGCCGTTATGGCCTGATCCAGCCTAAGCGCACCGAAAGCGGGCATCGGTTATACGCGGTGGCCGATATCGAGCGGGTCCACAGTATCCTTGCCTGGCTCGACCGCGGCGTTGCCGTCAGCAAGGTCGGCAAGATCCTGGCCAGGACCGCGCCGCTTCAGGCGCTGTCGCACCTCATCCCCAATGAACTGGTGCAAGTGGATTACGCGCAGTGGCAGGAACAGGTCAAAGTGGCCGTCAGCGCATTCGATGAGGTCCAGCTGGAGCAGGTCTATGGACAGATCTTTTCCAGCTACCCCCTGACGGTGGCGTTCCAGGACATTCTGATTCCGCTCTGGCAGCAATTGCTTCAACGCCATGAAGGGTTCGGTCAGACAAGCGAGTGGCTTTTCCTGGATGGCTTCCTGCGTTCTCGCGTGTTGCAGCGCCTGCTGCTGGTGCGTGTCATGCAGCCGCGTCGCGTGATTGTCGCTGCCCTGAACGATCAAAGTCGTGAGCTTGAAGTGCTCCTCACGGCGCTTTTTCTGAGCAGTGTCGATTCGGCGATTCAAGTGCTGGCGCTCGGTCAGCCCTTCGACGAATTGACCCTTGTCTGCGAAAGAGTCAGGCCCCAGGCGTTGGTGCTGGTGTCCAACCACGCACCCGCCCCTGAGCTGGCGCGGCGTTTAAATCGGCTGGCCATGAGCCTGGATTGCCAGTTGATGCTTGCCGGCGATGCGTCCGATCTGGCGCAGGAGAGCCTGAGTGGATCGTCCATTGGCTGTCTGGGTAAGGAGGGAATGATGATGCGTCAGCGTCTGAAACAGTTCCTGGCGGGTAGCCTGGATACCTGAATCAAAGGTGCATGGCGGGATGCGTCAGCCGATGCTGCTGAAGGATGTACTGGCGCAGGCGCTCGGTTTCGTCGGTGTCGCTCTGACTCAACTGATACGCGTAGAAACCGTTGTCGGTTTCCTTCTCGAAGGTGCCACGCATCGCGATCCGTTCATAGCCTGACGGGCTGAACCACAACGCGAAATGTTTGGGCGGTTTGGTCCTGTTGCGAACTTCCAGCAAGACGCCTTTGAACGACACTTCGTGCACCCACATCGTACCGGGCTGGCCACTGGCATTTTCCAGGGCAACCGGTTCGTCGAGTACCAGGCGCCATGGTCGCACCATTGGCCCGTCTTCATAGATGCTGGGGACGCCGAGGCGTAAATGCAGCGCATGAAACTCGTCTTCCACCAGATGCAACGGGAAGGTCATTTGCTGATTTTCGAAATTGGCCTGGATGGTGACCTGCTCATGTGCGGCAAGGCGCGTGAGCAAATCACGGATTTGCGAACCACCGTTGACGAGCAGGCTCGACGTCGCATCCCGCACATTGAGTTGCGGGTTATGTTGCATGGTCTGGATGAAATCCAGCTCATCCTGGGTCAGGAGTGCGTCGCGCTGCATGATCTGCTCGAAAGAAATAGTTACAAAGCCAACGGTGATTGTAGTTAATGACAATCAATTCACGGTTTTGTTTTCGCCGTTCGTCGCTTTTAGCGCGGCAAGCTCTTTTTGAAGCTCGGCCACTTGCGCCTCCAGCTGCGTCACCCGCTGTTGCGCCTTGACTTGAACGGTCACGTCTTTTTGCACGCCGACAAAATAAGTCTGACCGTCGTTCGGGTTTTTCACCGTGGAAAGCGATAGCTCATTCCAGAATGGGGTGCCGTCCTTGCGGTAATTGCGCAGGATTTCCCGACAGGAACCGCCGCTGGCCAGCGCCTCGCGAATCAACGGCAGTGCTTCCTGATCGCGGTCGCCTGACTGCAGAAAGCGGCAATCCTGGTAGAGGATTTCTTCGCTGGTATAACCGGTCAGGCGTTCGAACGCCGGGTTGACGTAAATCAGAATGTTGTCTTGTTCGCCTTCCTTTTCGGCGATCACGATGCCGTCGTTGGACGCGTTAATCACCATCTGCAGCAGTTGCGCGTTGATCATTGAAGAATCCCTTCCTTATTGATTGACGTTCAGCATTCTAAAAGAACAATGGGGTCTGTGCTGTTAATATCCCGGTCTTTTATTCAGCTTCAGGATCAGATTGATGAAAGTCGCCATCCTTTCCGGCTCGGTGTACGGCACGGCAGAAGAAGTCGCCCGCCACGCTGCGAACATTTTGAAAACTGCGGGATTCGAAACCTTTCACAACCCGCGTGCGAGCCTCGCCGATGTCCAGGCCTTCGGCCCCGAAGCCTTTCTGGCGGTGACTTCGACCACCGGCATGGGTGAACTGCCGGACAACCTGCAACCCTTGTATTTCGCCATCCGCGATCAATTGCCGGCGGCCTGGCGTGGTTTGCCGGGCGCGGTCATCGGCTTGGGCGATGCGAGCTATGGCGATACGTTCTGCGGCGGTGGCGAACTGATGCGTGAACTGTTCGGCGAGCTGGGCATCCGCGAAGTGCTGCCGATGTTGCGTCTGGACGCCAGCGAAAGCGTTACACCGGAAACCGATGCCGAGCCCTGGCTGGCGGAACTGGTCACGGCCCTGCGCGGTTGACTGGTGGTTCGCTGAGCCGTGCAAGTCAGGCTTGCTGATCGCTTGACGGAGAGGGGGCATGGTTCTGACGGGGCGGTTGAACGGGGGCGCTGCGCCGTTGCTGGCGTCGGTGTTTTGACATGGATCCAGGCTTGTCTGCGCACTGACTCGCTAGGTCATCAAGCTGGCTGCCAATGCAACTACACGAACCTCGAGGGCTGACTAGACTCGGTAGTCATTGGATGCACTCCATAATAAAAACGAGGTTCCTGCCGTGAGCGTAGCCCCCCTCCAATCGTCCCCCAGCGTCAAAGACCAGGTCAGCGCCGCCGAGTGGCAGACCCGCGTCGATCTGGCGGCCTGTTATCGCCTGGTCGCCCTTCATGGTTGGGACGATCTGATTTTCACCCACATTTCCGCCAAGGTGCCCGGCACCGAAGACTTCCTGATCAACCCGTTCGGGCTGATGTTTCACGAGATCACGGCGTCGAGCCTGGTGAAGGTCGATCAGGCCGGCAACAAGCTGATGGACAGCCCTTACGAGATCAACCCGGCGGGGTACACCATCCACAGCTCCGTGCATGAAGTTCGTCACGATGTGGTGTGCGTGCTGCATACCCATACGGCGTCGGGGGTTGCGGTGTCGGCGCAGAAGCAAGGCATTCTGCCAATCAGTCAGCAGTCGCTGTTTGTCCTGTCCAGCCTGGCCTACCACGGCTACGAAGGCGTTGCGCTGAACCATGAAGAGAAGGCGCGGCTGCAAGCCGACCTCGGTGAAAACAATTTCCTGATGCTGCACAACCACGGTCTGCTGACCTGTGGCGGCACCATCGCCGATACGTTCCTGATGATGTTCACCTTTCAGCGCGCCTGCGATATCCAGGTGATGGCGCAGAGCGGTGGCGCTGAACTGATCGCTATCGAACCGCAGATTCTGGCGGGCGCCAAGGCGATGATCGCAGGCGTCACCAAAAGTGCACAAGGCATGGGCGGCGCACTGGCCTGGCCAGCGTTGCTGCGCAAACTCGATCAACTAGACCCGGGTTATAGACTCTGATGCCACTTCCCGAGATCCCTCTGTGTGTCTGGCGCAAACGCGGCCAGACGTTCGTATTTCGTGGCCGGGCCGTTCGTTACTGGACAGCAGGGCAGGGTGAACCGCTGCTGCTGATCCATGGCTTCCCGACCGCCAGTTGGGACTGGCATTACCTGTGGCAGCCTCTGGCCCAGCGCTATCGGCTGATCGCTTGCGACATGCTTGGCTTCGGTGATTCCGACAAACCGGTGGACCACGAATACAGCCTGCTGGAGCAAGCCGATCTGCAACAGGCATTGCTGGCGCATTTGAATGTGGAGCAAACGGTGCACGTGCTGGCCCACGATTATGGCGACAGCGTGGCTCAGGAACTGCTGGCCCGGCATTACGAGTCGCGTATTCATCTTGGCAGTTGCGTGTTCCTCAATGGCGGCCTGTTTCCGGAAACCCACCGCCCGGTACTGATGCAGAAACTGTTGCTCAGCCCGCTGGGATGGATGATCGGCCGAGCCTTTTCCCGGGATGCACTGGTGAAGAGTTTCCGACAGATCTTCGGAGCGCAGAGCCGTCCTACCGAAAGTGAGATGGATGACTTCTGGAGCCTGGTGGACAGCAATCACGGGCCACGGATCCTGCATAAACTGATTGCCTACATTCCTGAACGACGCGTCCAGCGCGATCGTTGGGTCAGCGCGATGCAGCGCGGTGATGTGCCGTTGCGGGTCATCGATGGCGAGGCCGATCCGATCTCCGGCGCGCACATGGTCGAGCGCTATCGGGAGTTGATCCCTGAACCGGATACGGTGCTGTTGCCCGGCATTGGCCATTACCCGCAAACGGAAGCGCCAGCGCAAGTGCTGAAACACTATCTGGCGTTTCGCGACCGGCTGGTTTCGCTGCCGCTGAAGGCGGCCTGCTCGTAGGCATCACCGCAAACTTGCTGGAGCTTGTGGTGCCTGTCAGATCGCCATCGTCAGCAAGCCGGCTCCTACAGTGTTTTTGTGGTGTCAGATGAGTTTGGAGCCCCCCGGTCTTGTAGGCGCCGGCTTGCTGGCGATGGGCCGTGACTCGGTCCACGCACTCATCATCCCCCAGCCTTATCGAGCACCATTCAGCCTCAGCTGTGTTCATTGTGACCCGCAGCGCCTTGCCTGAGACTCGGACTCATTGTCCCTTGGCCTGCTGGAGTCCCCCAATGAATGAGCCTGTGCGCTTCGAAGATAAAGTCGTGATCATCACGGGGGCCGGTGGCGGCCTCGGGCGCGCCCATGCGCTGTTGTTCGCGAAACAGGGCGCGAAGGTGCTGGTCAACGACCTCGGCGGCTCGGCTCAAGGCGAAGGCGCCAACGCATCTGCCGCAGACCGTGTCGTGGCTGAGATCCGCGAGGCCGGTGGTATCGCCGAAGCCAACCATGACTCCGTCACCGATGGCGACAAATTGGTGCAACATGCCCTCGACGTCTTTGGTCGTGTCGACGTGGTGGTCAACAACGCCGGGATCCTGCGGGACAAGACCTTTCACAAAATGGACGACGCCGATTGGGACGTGGTTTACCGCGTCCACGTCGAAGGCGCCTACAAAGTCACCCGCGCCGCATGGCCGCACCTGCGCGAACAAAACTATGGTCGTGTGATCTTCACGGCGTCGACCTCGGGCATCTACGGCAACTTCGGCCAGTCCAACTACGGCATGGCCAAACTCGGCCTCTATGGCCTGACCCGCACGCTGGCCATCGAAGGCCGCAAAAACAACATCCTGGTCAACGCCATCGCCCCCACCGGCGGCACCCGCATGACCGAAGGCCTGATCCCGCCACAAGTGTTCGAACAACTCAAACCGGAGTTGGTCAGCCCGCTGGTGGTGTACCTCGCCAGTGAAAATTGCCAGGAAACCTCTGGGCTGTTTGAAGTCGGCGGCGGCTGGATGGGCAAGGTGCGCTGGGAGCGCAGCCTCGGTGCCGGGTTCGATCCGCGGGTCGGTTTCTCACCGGAAGATGTGGCGGCGCACTGGCAGCAGATTTGTGATTTCGAAGGGGCAGCGCATCCGAAGGACAACATTGAAGCGTTGAAGGAGATGATGGGGAATTTGCAGAAGTACGCGCTCTGATTCCTTCGCTTTCGGCAGGGCTCGCCTGAGCCCCGCCATCCCTCAAAAAACCATCGCCCATAAAAAAGGCCGCTGCAAACGCAGCGGCCAAAGCAAGACGTTGGATCAAGGAGCTACAAATCAACGTCAGTGAACACGGGGCGATGAGTCGAAACCTTCGATTCATCTGAAAACGGTTGCCAATGGCGTGGACTGATCACACGGCATCGCTGTTTGCTGTCAGGCGGTTTCCCTTGAAAGCCCGGTCAGAATAAGCGCTTGAGTCCAAAGGAAAAACAGCGATTCCAGACATGCAGTGTTGCAGGCTGGGCAACAGTGCCGCGTTCATGCGTCTGACTGATAAACCCCCATCCACTGCATCCATACTTCGCGCAAACCCTCGCTCCGCAAGCCTGTTCATCCTTTAGAGGTACACAGCGAATACCTCCTTGGTGCGCTTATCGCCCCCGACCTGCGGCAGTAGGGTGTGGCCTTCTGTCACTCACCGGGGAAGACGCATGACAAAAACAACAATGCGCGCCATCTTCACACCGCAGGCGCTGGCCGCTGCGGTTGCCTTGGGCAGCTGTGCCCAGGCGCAGGCCATTTCATTCAACATTGGCGAAATTGAAGGGACGTTCGACTCCTCGCTGTCCGTGGGCGCGAGTTGGGGCATGCGCGATGCCGACAGGTCGCTGGTGGGAACTGTCAACGGCGGGACCGGCCAGGCATCGACCGGTGACGACGGGCGACTGAACTTCAAGAAGGGCGAGACCTTCTCCAAGATCTTCAAGGGCATTCACGACCTGGAACTGAAGTACGGCGACACCGGCGTGTTCGTCCGTGGCAAGTACTGGTACGACTTCGAACTGAAGGACGAAGACCGCGAGTTCAAGCAGATCAGTGATCACAATCGCAAGGAGGGCTCCAAGTCTTCCGGTGCGCAGATCCTCGATGCCTTCGTCTATCACAACTACTCCATCGCCGATCTGCCGGGCACTGTGCGCGCCGGCAAACAGGTGGTGAGTTGGGGTGAAAGTACCTTCATCGGCAACTCGATCAACAGCATCAACCCGGTCGACGTTTCAGCGTTCCGCCGTCCTGGCGCCGAGATCAAGGAAGGCCTGATTCCGGTGAACATGCTGTTCGCTTCCCAGGGCCTGACCGACAAGCTCACCGTGGAAGGCTTCTATCAGCTGGAGTGGGACCAGACCGTTCTCGACAACTGCGGCACCTTCTTCGGGGGTGACGTGGCGGCGGATGGATGCACCACGGGATACACCGTTGCCAGCCCGGCGATTGCGCCGCTGCAACCGATTGCTGCCGCATTTGGCCAGGGCTTCCAGGTCGGCAGGGAAGGGGTGATCGTGCCCCGTGGCGGCGACCGCGATGCCCGCGACTCCGGGCAGTGGGGCACCGCATTGCGCTGGCTGGGTGACGATACCGAGTACGGTCTGTATTTCATGAACTACCACAGCCGTACACCGTTCGTCGGTACCACCACCGCCGGGCTGGGTACGCTGGCACGGATCCCGGCCATCGTCGGTACCGCCAACGCCATTGCACCCGGCACCGGTTCGGCACTGGCCCAGAGTGTGATGCTCGGTCGCGGCCAGTATTACCTCGAGTACCCGGAAGACATCCGCCTCTACGGCGCAAGTTTTTCCACCACCTTGCCCACCGGCACGGCGTGGACCGGCGAAATCAGCTATCGCCCGAACCTGCCGGTGCAGGTCAACAGCACTGACCTGACCCTGGCCTTGCTCAACCCGATTGCGGGCGGCGCCGCTTCGCCAATCGCTACCCGGCCTGGCGCCGACAACAAGGGCTATCGCCGCAAGGAAGTGACGCAGGTCCAAAGTACCCTGACGCACTTCATCGATCAGGTTGCAGGGGCCGACCGACTGACCCTGGTGGGTGAGGCGGCGGTTGTCCACGTCGGTGGTCTGGAAGCCCGCAACAAGCTGCGTTATGGCCGTGACTCGGTCTATGGCGCCTACGGTTTTCGCGGTGACAGGGACGGTTTCGTGACCTCGACCTCCTGGGGCTACCGCGCCCGCGCCATCCTTGATTACAACAACGTGATTGGCGGGATCAACTTCAAACCCAACGTGTCGTGGTCGCACGACGTCGCCGGTTACGGCCCCAACGGTCTGTTCAACGAAGGCGCCAAGGCGATCAGCGTCGGCGTCGATGCGGACTATCGCAACACCTACACCGCGAGCTTGAGTTACACCGATTTCTTCGGTGGTGACTACAACACCCTGGAAGATCGCGACTTCCTGGCGTTGAGCTTTGGCGTGAACTTCTGATCTGGCTGAGAAGGATGATTTCAATGCGCAAGATGATTCTGCAATGCGGCGTTCTGGCCCTGAGCCTGTTGGCCGTCGATGTGATGGCTGCGGTGTCGCCGGAAGAAGCGAACAAGCTCGGCACCAGCCTGACGCCATTGGGCGGTGAAAAGGCCGGCAACGCCGATGGCTCGATTCCGGCCTGGGCCGGCGGCCTGCCGAAAAACGCCGGCGCGGTGGACAGCAAAGGTTTCCTGGCCGACCCGTTTGCCAATGAAAAGCCGCTGTTTACCATCACCGCGGCAACGGTCGACAAGTACAAGGACAAACTTTCCGACGGCCAGATAGCGATGTTCAAGCGCTACCCGGAGACCTACAAGATCCCGGTCTACCCGACCCATCGCACAGTGGCCTTGCCAGCGGACATCTACGAGTCGGCCAAGCGCAGCGCGCTGAACGTGACGCCAATCAACGACGGCAATGGCCTGGCCAACTTCACCGGCAATCGCTACTACGCGTTTCCGATTCCGAAGAACGGCGTCGAAGTCATCTGGAACCACGTCACTCGTTATCACGGTGGCAATTTGCGTCGCACCATCACCCAGGCCACGCCGCAGTCCAATGGCGATTTCACGGTGATCCGCTTCAAGGATGAAGTGGCGGTGCCTTCGCTGCTGGGGGATTTGAAGCCGGGCAGCGACGAAAACGTCCTCAGCTACTTCAAGCAGGAAGTCACGGCGCCGGCACGGCTGGCGGGCAACGTGCTGCTGGTTCACGAGACCCTCGACCAGGTCAAGGAACCGCGCAAGGCATGGATTTACAACGCCGGCCAGCGCCGCGTGCGGCGTGCACCGCAAGTGGCCTATGACGGCGTCGGCACCTCGTCCGACGGGCTACGCACCACCGACAACTTCGACATGTTTTCCGGCGCGCCGGATCGCTACGACTGGAAGCTGATCGGCAAGAAGGAAATGTACATCCCTTACAACAGCTACAAGCTCGACTCGCCGGACCTCAAGTACACCGATGTGATCAAGGCCGGGCACATCAATCAGGACCTGACGCGCTATGAGTTGCACCGGGTCTGGGAGATCGTCGCCACGGTCAAGCCCAACGAGCGGCATGTCTATGCCAAGCGGCACATGTACATCGACGAAGACAGTTGGCAGGTGGCGCTGGCGGATCACTACGACGGTCGCGGGCAGCTCTGGCGTGTAGCCGAAGGGCACGCCCAGTTCTACTACGATCACCAGGTGCCGGCCTATACCGTTGAAGCGTTGTATGACCTGATTGCCGGTCGCTACATTGCCTTGGGGATGAAGAACGAAGAGAAGCGCAGCTTCGAATTCGGTATCGATGCCAAAGCAGGTGACTACACGCCAGCAGCGCTGAGGAGTACAGGGGTGAGGTAATCATTCCTACAGCTCCTAAGGAAAAAGGTGACTTTGCGGTCACCTTTTTTATAGGTGTCGATCAGCGTGTTGAATACTTCTTCAACAAGTTGTGTGGAGAGGGCTAGGGTGGCGCCACAATTATAAAAAGGCGCACCACTATGACTGCCATGGCCCCGTGTCTGGACCGTCCTGGACTCCTGCCCCGCTTGTCTTCCCATCACCTGTCTCGCGACCGCTTGATCGAGCCGTTACTGGCCTCGACAGCGCGGGTGAAACTGCTCTGTGCGCCGGCCGGCAGTGGCAAGAGTGCGCTGCTCATCGAGTGCCTGCTACGAGCGCCGGAACAGTGTCATGTCTGTTGGCTGCCGTTGGCGGGTGCGTCGTTGACTGCCGGCGAATTTCGCCAGCGGCTGGCTCGGGCGTTGGGATCGGACTCAGCGGACGAACCCGGGTTGCTGGCCTATCTGGCGCAATTGCAAACGCCGACCTGGCTGTGTCTCGATGACTATTGCCGCACGCCCAACCCGGAGCTGGATCTTTTGCTCGACCGGTTGTTGGCGATCAGCAGTCCGATGGTCACCTGGTGGCTGAGTAGTCGCCGCCGCCCACCCTGCAATTGGCCACGCCTGCTGCTGGCAGATGAATTGTACGATTGCGAGCGTTCCACGCTGGCTTTCACCCAGACGGAAATCGCCCGACTGCTGCACCCTCTTGAACCGGAGCAGGCCGCGAGGCGTGCCAGCCGGATTGTCGAACTGAGCGGCGGCTGGTGCGCGGGCGTGAGGATTGCGCTGCTGCAAAAATGCGACTGGTCACGCAACGAGCAACTGCACGGTCGACCCGACACGCTGCACGATTACCTGGAGCACGAACTGTTCAGCATTCTGACCCCGGAGCTCACGGAAGCCTGGCGGGTGCTCGCCCATCTGCCCCGATTCAATGCCCGGCTGTGCGACCACTTGTTCGGTGCGGGAGAAGGCGCACAGTGCCTGAATACCTTGCAGTCGTTGGGTTGTTTTATCGAGCCCTGGCAGGACTCGACAGACTGGCTGCAGATTTTCGCGCCGCTCACGCAGTTGATGCGCGAAGAACAATGGCCGGAGGGACGCTCCTGGCATCGTCGCGCTTGTCAGTGGTTCGCCGCCGAACTGGACTGGAAAGCCGCATTTGAACAGGCCTTGCTGGCGCAAGAGTTCGAAGTCGCGGTCAGCCTGTTGCAGCATTTCAGTTTCGAGCACCTGTTCGAGGAGCAGACAGTGGTGCTGTTGTTGCGTCTGCACGAGCGACAAGGCGAGGAACTGATGCTGGGCTCACCGCAATTGGTGGGGCTGATCACCGCGGCGTTGCTGTTCGCCGGTCGATTCGAGCAGGCGGGCGAATGCATTGAGCATCTGTCGCGCTTCATGCCTCAGCCGTCGGCGCTCGAGCAAGGGCAACTGATTGCACGGTGGCAGGCATTGCAAGGTTGGCTCCAGCATTTGCTGGGGCATATAGAGCCTTCGCGGGCGCATTTGCTGGAGGCGCTCAGCGAGCTCGGCCCGGAACTATGGAGCGCCCGGCTGATGTGCCTGTCCGGCCTGACCCAGCAAGCACTGCTGCAAGGCGAACTTGACGTGGCGCACGCCCTCAACCGTGAAGCGTTGTGCCTGGCGCGCGCGCAAGGTTCGCTGGTGTTTGAAGGGCTGTTGGAACTCGACCACGCGCAATTGCTCGAGCAACGGGGAGCGTCCGGCAGGGCCGAGCACTTGCTGGCGAACATGCACGATTTGCTCGTCCAGCGGCAACCGCTGGCCGAACCGTTGCTTGGGCGGATTGCCTTGCGGCGCGGGCGTTTAAGCCTGTCTCAGGGACAAGATGCACACGCGGCCGAGTACTTCGAAAGCGGGCTGCAGATAGGCCTGCGCAGTCAGGACAAGCGCGTGCTTTACGGTTTTCTGGGCCTCGCGCAACTGGCCGCCAATCGCCTGGACTACGCCCAGGCCTTTGTCCTTCTGCGTGATGCCGAACGCTTGATGCAGCAACGACGTATTCCCGACACGGTCTATCGCGGAGCTTTGCTGCACATCAGCTGCCATTTCTGGTTACAGCAGGGGCGTCCGGAACTGGCCCATGAAGCACTGACCCGGGTGCTGCGCCACTACCACGGCCCCCATGCACGTCAGGCGCCGCCGGCCACGCTGGAGCTGATCCCCAGCCTCGAATACCTGCTGGTGCTGACCGACGTTTATCAGGGGCAGGCGCAATCACCGGTGCAACGGCTCGAGTGTCAGTTGCAGTCAGCCAGGCAGCGGGGGATGTCGGGGCTGCAAGCGCAGTTGCACCTGGCACTGGCCGAAGTCGCCTGGCTGACGGGTGACATGCTCATCGCGCGCCAGTCGTTGCAGGAGGGTGTGGCGCTGATCGAGCGCTGCAATCTGCGACAGACCCTGCGCGATCTTCAGTTGCGTCAGCCACGGTTGCCAGAGGCCATCGGGCGCGCCGAGCCGGGTCACCCTCCCGAGTCGGGGCCCTCGCTGCAGAACAGGTTGAGCCAGCGTGAAATAGAAGTCCTCGAATTAGTCGCGTTGGGTAACTCCAATCAACAGATAGCAGATCAATTGTTCATATCGTTACATACAGTAAAAACCCACGCGCGACGCATTAACGGGAAGTTGGGGGTGGAGCGTAGAACTCAAGCGGTGGCGAAGGCGAAAGTGTTGGGGTTGGTTGTTTGAACGTTGGCCTGTTTACGAATGCATACAAGTAGTGGGGTGTACTTCGGGGTTTCAGGTGTTTATAAGTTATGCGTCGGCACGGTCAATGAGTATTGGTCTTTTTGGACGTATGTTGGTCGACTCATAATTAATTGAAAGGACGCAATTTATGAAAACCGGTTTACTCGAAGAAGTGAGTGCGAAACTCGACAGGATTTTTCGGGATATGGAATACACGATCAATGTCGATGATACCTACCTCACTTCGATAGTCATCAATGATCTGGGTGAGCAGGTCGTTGATTACTCGCAAAGTCTGAGTTGGGCGATCATGGAGAAAGTGCAGGCGGATGAGCTGCCGGCTTTCAGTGAAAAATATGCGGGCGTATTTTCCGAACAGTGGACCTTTGAATCTGCCTATAAAATTGTTGGCCTGGATATTCAACAAGTCAACTTGTTCGGACGCGCAGTGGTCGAGTCCTATCGCTAAAACTAATCAATAGATTATCTGTCCGACAACGCCGCCATGGCTGGCGGCGTTGTCGGATTATTTGTTTTTTAAATGTGCAAAAGGAAGCGCGCATGAATATTAAAGTTTTAGCAGGCGGCGTGCAGGAAGCACTTCTGAGACCGTCCACGCGGATGCTGGCGGAACAACCGCAGCAGATTCCCGATTGGCTCCGGCGTGCCAGTGAAGAAGATCGCCAGTATTACTTCGACACAGAGCAGGCGTTGGCAAAACATGAGCAAGCAGTGGATGAACTGCTGAAAGAGGCCCTCTCTCTCAGAGCGTTCGCCCATTTTTATGCGAGTGAGTTTCTCAGGATTCTCAGCGGCGAAGTGATCGATCCACAGCAGGTCTTCGTCAGCGCCCGGCATACGTTTTATGTCGGTCAGCAGAAAGTCGTTCAGCGCAATCGTCTGACCCTTCCCGAGTTCATGCTCAACGGTTTGCATGACCCGGCCACTGTCCCGCTGGAGATTGCCCTTGAAGGCGAGGCGCTGCCTGCCGACGTGACGAGGCAAGACCTTCTGGACGTGATGGGCGATACCAGCATGCGTTCGCTGTACTCGGACAAATTTGAGCAGAAGTACAGCAATGAAGAGGTTATCCGTGCTTTGCAGGCTCGCCTGGACAGCGGCACCAGCCTGAGTTCGCTCAGTGCGAAATTGAAGGCGCACATCAGTGATCAAAGTCTGAAGATTGTTGAGCTGGCCAGCCAGCAGGCTAAAGGCTATTCGGCGGGAGAGCTGTCGTTCGACGGCTGGGGTAAACCTTTTCATGGGCTGATTGTTTACTGCGGGCCGGAAGGCGAGGCCGGTCCTTGCGTGCTTTATGCGCCGCAGGGGCCTGGTGGCAGAACGTGGCACGAGTTCGCGTCGTTCCGACAATTGAACCTGCACATGGCCGATTGGGTGGGGTCGCCAGAAGGGCGCAGCTACCTGAGCCGACAGGCTCACGCCACCGAGCGGGAAAGTATCGAATCGTACATGCGGTTGGTCCTGGATCTGCCCAGTCAGTGGCGTGGCATCAAGCGCGCAGCCTGGCCCGGATCGGAAGGCGCGGTGCTCCGCCACAGCGTGTTGCTGGGTATCGACTGGCTGCGAGGCGAGCTGGAGGTTGTCACCCCCGCGGGGTATCGATCCGCGTCGGCCTATCAGCGGAAATATTTTGCCCGCCTGAACACCGAGCTCAAAGCGCTGACGCGGCTGGCCAGCCACGAAGCAGGGCTGATCAGTTACGAAAAATTCGCCTTCAATCTGGTGAAGAAGATGGCGGACGATCTGATGGCGGATAACGGCGAGACGGTGTCGGTCAATCCCGATCTGATCATGGTCGAACTGGATGCCTCGCAATCGATGACGCTGACTCGACTCATCATCAAAGAGCATCACATCACCGAAGAAAGCGGGCCGGTGCATAACCCCGGCATTTACCCGCGAATTCGCCTGTTACCGGGTCATCCGCCGATGTCGAGTCTGCTGGATAACTACATCGCCAACTGGTCGAAAGCGTTGCGTCCGGGTGAAAAATACATCGACATGCTGAATTCGGATTATCTGGATGAGCGCTCGACCGGTTATGCCTTCAGACGTGACGTGTATGTCGACTTGCAACTGCATGAAATGCACCGGGCTACATTGGCCGAGCTGTTCAGCGGTGCGCTTCAGCGCGACGAGTATTATCGGATCGAACAGGCCATTGACCGGCTGCGCGAGCTGCAAGCCAATGACCCTGTCAAGGCTGACTATCCCGATTCTCCCAAGCGCGACGGTGTTTACAGGTTTCATCTGGAGCACCGTGCGATTCAGGGTGTTTATGTTTTTCGCATGATGAACAACGGCGTCGCTCAGGATCTGTTGTATACCCCGCATGCGCCGGATGGCCGATGGTTTCGACCGTTGGCTGATTTTTCCAGGTCGATCAGGCAATGCGGTCTGGGCACTTATTACTGCAAACGTGCCCGGTTCACTGACCAGCGAGTCATCAAGGCCTACGTTGAAGAGGTCATGGGCGGCAGGGACGACGTCGAACCGCCGGCGCTGCAAGTCAATAGCCGGGTTTTCGACTTCTCGCTGTGCTATCGGGAAATGATCGGCCAGATCATTAACGGGGTGGATGCCCAGACCCGCAGCCTTATCGAAATTGTGGCGAAGCTGTCCTATGACGCTGCGGTGGCGGCCGTTGCAGTCGTAGCGTTGGTGTACCCGCCGATTGGCCTTGGGCTGAGTGCCATCGTTGTGGCGAAAGGTGTGTTTGAGGGCGGGCTGGCCTACCACGAAGGTGAGAACGAAAAAGTATTCTCCAGCTTTCTCGATTGCATGCTGGAACTGGCGACATTGCACATTGGCAAAGCGGGATTCACCCCGATACAGAAATTGATCGCCAAGCGGTTGGGCGATGTGAATACCTGCTTTAGCGTTGTCTCGACACTCAGTGGCACCACGGTAGATCTGGCCGTCATTACCGAACTCATGAAGGAGGCGCTGGCCGAGCCTGATTCCAGCGAGCAGACGCTGCTGTCATAACCCCGACTAACCGGATACGGCCGTCGGCTCGTAGCCCATCCGCCAGCTCACGGCCCGCGTCGCCGCCAGCAACCGCTGCGCCGCCGGGCCGTTTTCGTCGGCGTGGAACAATGAGGCAGGGCCGACAATGGTCATGACCGCTGCCACGTTGCCGACGGCATTGAAAACAGGTGCCGACAAGGCATCGACGCCCGGCATCAACAAACCATGCACATGGTGCAGACCGCGCTCGCGGATCTGTTCGCACAATGCGGCATAGGCCTGATCGTTTGCCAGCGCATGGGTATTAGCGTTGTGCAGTTCCTGCTCGCGCAGGTCCATGGTTTCTCGCTTCGGCAAGTAGGCGCCGAACACCAGCCCGGTCGACGAGCTGAGCAGCGGCAACACCGAGCCCAATTTCGTCACGACTGTCACCGCGCGCACCGCCGGTTCGATATGCACCACGGTCGCGCCTTGATTACCCCACACCGCCAAAAAACACGTTTCGTTCAATTCATCGCGCAGCTCGGCCAAGGGCAGGGCGGCGACTTTGAGCACGTCCATACTGTTGAGTGCGGCGAGCCCCACACGCAAGGCTTCGCGACCCAGGCCGTAGTGGTTGGTGGCGGTGTTCTGTTCGGCAAATCCGCTGGCGATCAAGGCCTGCAAATAGCGGTGAACCTTGCTCGCCGGCATCTGTACGTGCTCGGCCAGTCGCGACAACGAAGTCGATGGCGACAGCTCGGCCAGTGCCTTGAGGATGTCGGTGCCGACCTCGGCCGAACGGACTTTCTGTTTGTCGTTGTTGCGCGGCGTTTCCATGGAGGCGGTCTGATCCCGAGACGAATGGGCGTCTTTATAGCTTGACGGTCAATACCAATCAAATTACGTTGTGCGTAATTGAATTACGATAAAAATAACCCAGGCGTGCCAGGACCTCTCAAGCGGAGTGACAGGCCATTGCCTACTCCCTGTTCAGGAGGCTCCATGAACCTCGATTCAACGGCACCCGCGCTGGCTTATCAGTCCGGCTTCGGCAACGAATTCAGTAGCGAAGCGTTGCCCGGCGCATTGCCGATTGGCCAGAACTCCCCGCAAAGAGCGCCATACGGTCTCTACACCGAACTGTTCTCCGGCACGGCATTCACCATGGCCCGCAGCGAAGCGCGGCGCACCTGGATGTACCGCATTCAGCCGTCGGCCAATCACCCGGCGTTCGTCAAACTGGATCGGCAACTGGCTGGCGGCCCATTGGGTGAAGTGACCCCCAATCGCCTGCGCTGGAACCCGTTGGACATCCCGACCGAGCCCACCGATTTCATCGACGGGCTGGTGAGCATGGCGGCCAATTCCGCGGCGGAAAAACCGGCCGGGATCAGTATCTACAGCTACCGCGCCAACCGCTCCATGGAGCGTGTGTTCTTCAACGCCGATGGCGAGCTGTTGCTGGTGCCGGAACAGGGACGGCTGCGCATCGCTACCGAACTGGGCGTGCTGGAACTTGAACCGCTGGAAATCGCCGTGCTGCCGCGCGGTCTGAAATTTCGCGTCGAACTGCTCGACCCACAGGCGCGCGGCTATATCGCGGAAAACCACGGCGCGCCATTGCGCCTGCCGGACCTCGGACCGATCGGCAGCAACGGCCTGGCCAATCCGCGAGACTTTCTGACCCCGGTCGCCCATTACGAAAACCTCAAGCAGCCAACCACACTGGTGCAGAAATTCCTCGGCCAGCTGTGGGGCTGCGAGCTCGATCATTCGCCGCTCAACGTGGTCGCCTGGCATGGCAACAACGTGCCGTACAAATATGATCTGCGCCGTTTCAACACCCTCGGCACCGTCAGTTTCGACCATCCGGATCCGTCGATTTTCACCGTCCTGACGTCGCCGACCAGTGTTCACGGTCTGGCCAATCTCGACTTCGTGATCTTCCCGCCACGCTGGATGGTGGCCGAGAAAACCTTCCGTCCGCCGTGGTTCCACCGCAACCTGATGAACGAATTCATGGGCCTGATCAAGGGTGAGTACGACGCCAAGGCCGAAGGCTTCGTGCCCGGTGGCGCGTCGCTGCACAGCTGCATGAGCGCCCACGGCCCGGATGGCGAAACCTGCACCAAAGCGATCAACGCCGAGTTGGCCCCCGCGAAAATCGACAACACCATGGCCTTCATGTTCGAGACCAGCCAGGTGCTGCGCCCGAGCCGATTCGCCCTCGACTGCCCGCAACTGCAAACCAACTACGACGCCTGCTGGGCCACGCTGCCCGCCACTTTCGACCCGACCCGGAGATAACCCATGACTCAGACTTCCATCACTCGTAGCTGGGTTGCCTCCGCCAACGGCCATGCGGATTTCCCGCTGCAAAACCTGCCGCTGGGGGTGTTCAGCGTGAAGGGCGGTGCGCCGCGCAGCGGAGTGGCGATTGGTGACCACATCTTTGATCTGGAAGCGGCGCTGGAGGCCGGCCTGTTCGAAGGCGCGGCAAAAACAGCTGTCGAAGCCACCCGAGGCGGTCAGCTCAATGCGTTTTTCGAACTCGGCCGCGAGGCTCGCGTCGCCCTGCGTGAACGCTTGATCGAACTGTTCAAGGAAGGCAGCACCCTGCACGGCAAGATCGAAGCCCAAGGCGCAAAACTGCTGCCGCTGGCGGCAAACTGCGAGATGCACTTGCCGGCGAAAATCAACGATTACACTGACTTCTACGTCGGCATCGAGCACGCGCAAAACGTTGGCAAACTGTTCCGTCCCGACAACCCGTTGCTGCCGAACTACAAGTACGTGCCGATTGGTTATCACGGTCGCGCATCGACCATTCGCCCCTCCGGCACCGACGTTCGCCGTCCGAAAGGCCAGACCTTGCCTGCCGGCCAGACCGAGCCGACCTTCGGCCCGTGCGCGCGTCTGGATTACGAACTGGAACTGGGTATCTGGATCGGCCAGGGCAACGAGCTGGGCGACGCGATCGCCATCGGCGATGCCGCCGATCACATCGCCGGGTTCTGCCTGCTCAACGACTGGTCGGCGCGGGATATCCAGGCCTGGGAATACCAGCCGCTGGGGCCGTTTCTGTCGAAGAGTTTCATCACCAGCATCTCGCCGTGGGTGGTGACGGCCGAAGCGCTGGAGCCGTTCCGTCGCGCGCAACCGGCGCGTCCTGAAGGCGATCCGCAGCCGCTGCCATACCTGTTCGACAAACGCGACCAGGCCGCTGGCGCCTTCGACATCGAACTGGAAGTGCTGCTGCTCACCGAAGGCATGCGCGAGCAGAACCTGCCGGCCCATCGCCTGACCCTGAGCAACACGCAACACATGTACTGGACCGTGGCGCAACTGGTTGCGCATCACAGCGTCAACGGCTGCCAGTTGCAGGCAGGCGATCTGTTTGGTTCGGGTACGTTGTCGGGGCCGGAAAGCGGTCAGTTCGGCAGTCTGCTCGAAATCACCGAAGGTGGTAAAAAGCCGATCGAACTGGCATCCGGCGAAGTGCGTAAATTCCTTGAAGACGGCGACGAAATCATTCTGCGTGCCCGTTGCAGCCGAGACGGTTTTGCCTCCATCGGTTTCGGCGAATGCCGCGGCAAAGTGCTGCCGGCGCGTTAAGAGGATCGGGTCATGGAACTCTATACCTACTATCGCTCGACCTCGTCTTACCGGGTGCGTATCGCACTGGCGTTGAAAGGGCTGGATTACCAGGCGCTGCCGGTCAACCTGATCGCACCGCCGGGGGGGGAGCATCGCCAGCCGGCGTATCTGAGCATCAACCCGCAAGGCCGGGTGCCGGCCTTGCGCACTGATGAAGGCGAGTTGCTGATTCAGTCACCGGCGATCATCGAGTACCTGGAGGAACGTTATCCACAGGTGTCGCTGCTGTCCAAAGACCTCGCCGCTCGCGCGCATGAACGCGGCGTGGCGGCGGTGATCGGTTGCGATGTGCATCCGCTGCACAACGTCAGCGTGCTCAACCGGCTGCGACAGTTGGGGCACGATGAAACGCAGGTGGTCGAGTGGATTGGACACTGGATCGGCCTGGGCCTGGCGACGGTCGAGCAGTTGATTGGCGATGAAGGTTACTGCTTTGGTCCGACGCCTGGCGTGGCGGATGTTTACCTGATCCCGCAGTTGTATGCGGCTGAGCGCTTCAACATTTCGCTGGAGGCATATCCACGGATTCGGCGAGTGGCGGTGCTCGCTGCCCAACACCCGGCATTCATCAAGGCGCACCCGGCAAACCAGCCAGACACCCCCTGAATCCGTAGGAGCCGGCTTGCTGGCGATCCAGACACCTCGGTCCACCAGGAAAACCGAGGTGAATTGATCGCCAGCAAGCCGGCTCCTACGGAGTCAGTGGACGATCGAGTTGGGCGGCAGGTGGCCCAATCGTTCAGTCAGCCGAATCCGCTGGATCGGATCGTCACTCAGCAGTAGCGCGTGCTCCAGATCAAAACGCTCGGCGTTCGGGCAGTCCAGCCGTTGGTACAGGCTGGCCCGGGCCAGGTAATCGGAGGCGCTTGCGTTGCCCAGCTCCAGCACGCGTTCGGCATCGATCAACGCACCAATGTAATCATCGTGAGAAAGGTGCAACTGGCGCAGGTTGCGTGACAACCGCTGCAGCATCTGCACCGGCTCGGCAGTCAGCAGATGTTCGGCACTGAGCTTCATGTTCGGGCCGTACTGACGTTGCAACAGTTCACGGCAATCGTTGGGGTACAACCGGCGTCCACCGCACGGGTCGAGCAAATGATCGGCCCCCGGAACCCGCAACAGGAAATGCCCGGGGAAGTTGACCCCTACCATGGGGATTTCCAGGCCTCTGGCCAGTTCCAGCGCAATCAGCCCCAGTGCCAGCGGTTGTCCGCGCCGGCGCTCCAGCACTTTGTCGAGCAAGGCTGCTTGCGGGCGCAAGGGGGTAAAGTCGTCCTGGGCGAAGCCCAGGTCATTGAGGCGTCGCAACAGCGGTTGGGCCAGCTCGCTCACCGGCAGCATCGGCAGGCCATAACTGACGCGTTGTTGCAGATCCTTGAAGTTGGCCAGGACCGCCTCGGGATTCACTTCCTTGTCATGCTCGACGGACATCCACAGCGCCGCCTCGAACAGCGCGGGCGGTGATCGTTGCAGACAGTCGAAGAAACGTTGGCGGGGCGTCATCAAAATCTCCGGGGCATGCCTCGTTTTAGCCTCGTCTGCGGCGTTCGTCCAGTGCCGTGCCGGGTTATGTCGAAACCGCTGAATAGCCGTGCTGCTTATTCCGGTGCGCTTCTGCAATTTTTGGGCGCAAGCCTATACTGGCGACTACAAGAAGTGATTCGGGAGCCCTACGATGTTCGCTCTCATGCAAAGCACTCGCCTTGAATCGCTGCATCTGAGCGTCGACCCGGCCACCGGGTTGAAGGCGGTCATTGCCATCCATAACAGCCGTCTGGGGCCTGCCCTGGGTGGGTGTCGTTACCTTGCCTATCCCGACGACGAGTCCGCGGTCGAGGATGCCATTCGTCTCGCCCGAGGCATGAGTTACAAAGCGGCGCTCGCCGGTCTGGCGCAGGGGGGCGGCGTGGCGGTGATTATTCGACCGGTCCATGTGGAAAACCGCGCGGCACTGTTCGAAGCGTTCGGCCGCTGCATCAATCAACTCGACGGCCGCTACATCACTGCCATCGACAGCGGCACCTCGGTGGCGGACATGGATTGCATCGCCCAACAGACCCAACACGTCACCAGCACCACCTCGGCGGGCGACCCGGCGCCTCACGCGGCGATGGGGGTGTTCACCGGCATTCGTGCCACCGCCATGGCTCGCCTGGGCAGCGATAACCTCGAAGGTTTGCGCGTGGCCATTCAAGGCCTGGGCAACGTCGGTTATGCCTTGGCCGAACAGCTGCATGCCGCCGGTGCCGAACTGCTGGTCAGTGACATCGATCACGGCAAGGTGCAACTGGCCATGGAGCAACTCGGCGCTCACCCGATCGCCAACGACGCGTTGCTCAGCACGCCTTGTGACATTCTCGCGCCGTGTGGCCTCGGCGGTGTGCTCAACAGCAATAGCGTGACGCAATTGCGATGCTCGGCAGTGGCCGGTTCGGCGAACAACCAACTGACTCATCTGGAGGTCGCTGATCAACTGGAACGGCGAGGCATTCTTTACGCGCCGGATTATGTGATCAATGCCGGCGGGCTGATCTACGTCTCGCTCAAACACCGCGGCGAAGAACTGACGACCATTACCGCCCACCTGTCGAAAATCAGCTCGAGGCTGACCGAAGTCTTTGCCCATGCCCAGGCGGAGAAACGTTCGCCAGCGCGGGTGGCAGACGAATTGGCGGAGAAAGTGTTGTACCGATAAAGGCTCACGGCGTCCTTCACACCGCTGGCAAATTCCAGAGTCCTGACTACGCTGCAAGCGGGATGGCGCAACGCCACCCGCCCGGTTGATGAGGGCCTGCCAGCGTCTGGGGCAATCATGACTGGCGCAATGCTTTTTCGTGATTTCAAGGAGCGAATCATGTCTTCCAGTTCTTCTCTCACCTGCAATTTCACGATCAATTCCAGTCTTGATATTGGCGTGTCGTTTGTCAGCGACGATAACGGCGCCAATTATGGCGGGCAGATCACTATTTTCACCCCTGGCACCGCGGGTCCGGTGAGCACCGGTTTATGGGACAGCGACGGCAACGTCTTCTTCACCCTCTACCAGTCTGAAAATCCGGCCATCAACTGCGTGATCAACTCGGGATCGACGCCCGGTTCCTGGGACCCCTATATCGAGGTCGCCCAGCAAAATGGCCTTACGTGCACCATCACTGGCCCAGTGCAGCAACCCGGTGAAAATACGTTTGGCTATACCCTCGACGTGGTGCCGAGCGCCGGCGTTGGTCAGGGCACCGTTTCGGCTCAGGCAGCCGGATCGCCGACGCCTCAACACGTTGCGCGAATGTTGCTTCCTGCGGGCGGCAAAGAGGCATGGACGCTGATCATGCAGGGCAACTCCCCGGTGCCCGACGAAATCAGCGTTGGCTCGCCGGTCGTCATGGCGTGGGCGCGGTTCGACGATGGGACTCAGGTGGCCGGCGGTGTCTACAAATCCGACACCCCGACGGATTACAACGTCAAGTTCATGTGGGTGCTGGACGCCGCCGGTAATCAGTATCCCGGTTGGCCCATCGACGTCAGCGATCACGAGGACTTCCTCAACAATGGCTACCTGTTTTCGCTGCCCGACAGCGATGAAGTCTACCTGCTGAACGTCGTTGAACGGCCATGGGTGAAATCATGAGCACTACTTACACGTTCTCCGTCAGCCTGTTGGACGCGAGCGTCAGCCCGAACGGCTTGCAGGTTTGGCAGAGCGGCACGTTGACGCTCGATAGCGGTTCTGTAACGGGCGCATTGGAGCTACCGGATTTTTACAAGTATCCGATCCCGTACGAGGGAAGCGCCGTATCGCCATCAACGTCGGCAGGGACAACCATCGAGGCCTCGGGCAAAAGTGCCGAAGCACAGATCACCTTCACGGTGACCTACGACTTCGATGGTTTTCTTTTCAACGGCAGCTATCTTGGCGGTTTGATCAGCGTGCTCGACTACGGCGCACAAGAGACCTATCTCTACGTCATCCAGGGGCTTTCTTCGCAGTCGCCATCTGGAGCGATATTCCGTGGTGGCTCGACGGCTGCGGACAAGAGATCGCCGCGAACGGCCTGATCCCCGGTTTTTCGCAGGCATGAAAAAGGCCCTGAGCCATTCGACTCAGGGCCTATTCAATTCGGGCGTTGCTTACTTCGGCGTCTTGGCAGCTTTGGCTGGCTTGGTTGGCTCAGCAGATTCAGTTACTTCAACGGGTTCAGCTTTTTCTACCACTTGCGCCGGCGCATTCAGCAGTTCGGACAACGCATCCGGCTGGCTCTTGAACGCCTTGGCGAACACATCGCGGTTCTTCGCCATGTAGATCCCGGCTTCTTCCACTTGCTGCTCGGTCAGGGACGGAACGGCTTTTTGCAACACTTCAGCCAGCAATTCGGCCAGTTCGAGCATTTTGTCATGACGGTCAGCTTCGGCTT
>Ga0255334_1000508_pt1 | contig 29375 bp, 27 predicted proteins | sample EtOH5_35cm_T3_12_FD_202080 | JGI IMG/M metagenome (GOLD analysis project Ga0255334, IMG submission 202080) | Sandy soil microbial communities from University of British Columbia, Vancouver, Canada - EtOH5_35cm_T3_129 | ecosystem: Engineered > Artificial ecosystem > Sand microcosm > Unclassified ... | reverse complement strand
GCCCGGAGTTCCGCCGAGCGTCGTCGTCAGCGTCGCGGTGCCCGGAGTTCCGCCGAGCGTCGTCGTCAGCGTCGCGGTGCCCGGAGCGCCGCTGGGCAGCTCTCGCGTCGACCGCGACGCCACCCGGAGCGCCGCGGGTCACGCCCGCTGGCGCGCCGCAGCGATCCCACTCGTGGGTGGGGTTTGTCGCGGCGAGCGGCACGAACCCCACCCACAGACGCGGGCCGTTGCCCACCGGGGCCTCGCGTTGCCGGACTGCTCGTCGTCGGCCGCCGCGATCAGCGCCTGTGGGTGGGGTTCGTCGGGTCGAGGGGCACGATCCCCACCCGCACAGCGCCGCCCGAGGTGTCGGCTACTCGTGCTGCCAGGAGTGCCAGAGGGCGGCATAGTCGCCGCCGGCGGCCACGAGCTCGTCGTGCGGGCCGATCTCGGTGATCCGGCCGCCGTCCACCACGGCGACGCGGTCGGCGTCGTGGGCGGTGTGCAGGCGGTGGGCGATCGCGACGACGGTGCGGCCGGCGAGCACACCCGAGAGGGACCGTTCGAGGTGGCGGGCGGCGCGCGGGTCCAGGAGCGACGTGGCTTCGTCGAGCACGAGCGTGTGGGGGTCGAGCAGCACGAGCCGCGCGAGTGCCAGCTGCTGCGCCTGGGCGGGGGTCAGTGCCGCGCCGCCCGAGCCGACCTCGGTCCCGAGCCCCTCGGGCATCGCGGTCACCCAGTCGAGCGCGTCGACCGCGGCGAGGGCGCTGTGCAGCTCGTCGTCCGTCGCCTCCGGCGCCGCCAGGCGCAGGTTGTCCGCGACGGTCCCGACGAACACGTGCTGCTCCTGCGTCACGAGCGCGACGCGCCCGCGCAGCTCCTCCAGGGGCAGGTCGACGAGCGGCACGCCGCCCAGCCGCACCGTGCCGCCGGTGGGCGGGTGGATGCCCGCGAGCATGCGGCCCAGCGTCGACTTGCCCGCCCCGGAGGGACCCACCACGGCCAGGCGCTCGCCGGGGACGAGGTCGAGGTCGATGCCGTGCAGCACGTCGTGGCCCTTGCGGTACGCGTACCGCAGGCCGCGCGCGGTGATCCGCTCGTCTGCCGGCTCCTCATCCGTCGGGGTGCGGTCCTGCTCGACGAGCTGGACCCCGACGATGCGCGCGAGCGCCGTGGTGGCCACCTGGATCTCGTCGAGCCAGAAGATCAGCTCCCACACCGGCGCGCCCAGCTGGTGCGTGTACAGCACGATCGACGTCACCACGCCGAGCGTCACGTGCCCCTCCGAGGCGAGCCAGCCGCCCCACAGCAGCACGGCCACCAGAGCGGAGACGAACACCTGGTCGATCCCCGGGAACAGCCCCGTGCGCAGGTCGAGGGTGCGCCTCTCCGCAAGGAACGCCTCGTGCAGGTCGTCGCGCACCTTGGCGTGCCGGCGGTCGCCCAGCGCGAGCGCATCGACCGTGCGGGCGCCCTCGACCGACTCGGTGATCGTCCCGTTGAGGGTCGCGTAGGCGGCGGCCTCGCGGATGTACGCGGGTGTCGCGCGCTTCAGGTACCAGCGCACGACGAGCAGCATCACCGGGACGCCGACGAACATGCCGATCGCCACCAGCGGCGACAGCAGCAGGCTCGCCACCACCGTCAGCAGGATCGTCACCGTCGCGACGATCACCCGTGGCACGCCGAACCGCACCGCGTGCTGGAGCCGGTTGACGTCGTTCGTCGTGCGCGCGACGAGGTCGCCCGTGCCCGCGCGCTCCACCACGGACAGCGGCAGACCCGTCACCGTGTCGACGAACTCCTCACGCAGGCGCGCGAACACCTTCTCGCCGAACACGATCGACGAGCGCTGCGCGAACCGCGTCAGCCCGGCGTGCGCGAGCACGGCGGCCAGGCCGATCGCGATCATCGTGTCGACGTACCGCGCGGTGGTCCCCTCGGTGATCGCGTCGACGAGCCTGCCCATCAGCCACGGGCCGGCCAGTCCGGCGATCGCGGCGACGGTGTGCAGCACCGCGATCCGCGCCAGCTCGCCGCGAGAGGTCAGCAGCAGGCGCGCCGCGTAGCGACGGGTGGTCACCGCGTCGGCCACGGGAAGCTTCACCGGGCACCTCCGTCCCGCTGCGCGCACAGGTCCTCGATCGTCTCGTCGTCGTCCGCCTCGGGGCTCCAGCCGGGCCCGCCGGGCTCGTCCGCCGGCTCCGCGGCCGTCCACTCGTCGGGCTCGTCGAGCCGTCGCCCGACGACCCGCCGGTACGCCGCCGCGACGCGCGGCCCGGCCGCGCCCGCCAGCAGCTCGTCGTGCGTGCCGCGCGCCACCAGCCGGCCGCCGACCACCAGCTGCACCTCGTCCATGTGCTCGAGCACGAGCGGGCTGGAGGTGACGACGAGCGTCGACCGCCCGCGCCGCGCATCCGCGAGACGGCGCGCGATCCGCGCCTCGGTGTGGGCGTCGACCGCGCTCGTCGGCTCGACGAGCACCAGCACCTCGGGGTCGACCAGCAGCGCCCGGGCCAGCGCGACCCGCTGCCGCTGGCCGCCGGAGAGCGAACGGCCCTTCTCCGGCAGCTCGCCCTGCAGGCCGTCCGGCACGGACTCGAGCACGTCGTGCGCGTCGGCCAGCGCGACCACGCGATGCAGGTCCGCGGTGCCGGCCCCGCCGCGCACGTCGAGCTCGACGGCCAGCCGGCCGCTGAACAGGTGCGGCGTCGCCTCGGCGACGACGATCCGCCGGCGCACCTCGTCCTTCGGCAGGTCCGCCAGGGGCGCCCCGCCGAACGTCACCGGTGTGGCCGTCTCGGCCTCGTCGTCGAACCGGCCCATCCGGGTGGCGATCGCCGCGGCCTCGTCGGGATCCTCGGAGACCACCGCGACGAACCGCCCCGGCTCGGCGCGCACGCCGCTGACCTCGTCGACCAGCGCAGCGCTCCCAGCCGGGCCGATCGCCGTCGCCGGCCGAAGTCCGGTGGCCGGGACCACGCGCAGCACCGCGAGCACCCGGTTCGCGCCCACCCACGCGCGCGTCGACGCCTGGAGCATCACCGTCGCGTTCTGCACCGGCCACGACAGGAAGGCGGCGAAGCCGTAGGTGGTGACCAGCTGGCCCGGCGTCAGCGTGCCGTCGAGCGCCATGTGCGCGCCCATGAGCAGCAGCAGGCCGACGAACAGCCCCGGCAGCAGCACCTGGAGCGAGTCCATCCACGACTGGGTGCCGGCCACCGCGACACCGCGCCGGCGAACCTCCTGCGACTGCGCGGCGTAGCGGGCGGTGAACGCGCGCTCGCCGCCGATGCCGCGCAGGATCCGTAGTCCGGAGACGGTGTCCGCGCCCAGCGTCGTCAGGCGGCCCGACGCCTCACGCTGAGCCGCCTGCTTCTTGTGGAGCGGCTTGACCAGGCGGCCGAGCACGAGGGCCACCACGGGCAGGCCGAGCAGCACGCCGAGGCCGAGCGGCACCGACACGCGCAGCATCAGCACGGCGACCGCCCCGTACGCGACCACCGAGCCGACGAACCGGGCGAGGTTCGCGAACAGCTCGCCGACGCGCAGCGAGTCGTTCGCGACGGCCGAGACGACCTCGCCCGTCGGCAGCTCGGCCGTGATCGCGTGACCGGAGCGGGCGGCCGTGCGCCCGACGAGCTCCGAGGCGGTGTACGACGAGCGCAGCCAGCACGCCACGTCGTACCGGTGGCCCACCGCGCTCGCGAGCGCGCCGATCGCACCCAGCGCCGCCAGGGCGGCCACGGAGCGGAACAGATCCCGCCCGAAGCCGTGCTCCAGGCCGCCGTCGATCGCGCGGCCCAGCAGGTACGGGCTGAGCGCGCTGCTTCCCATGTGGAGGATCCCCAGCAGCACACCGACCGTCTGGATGCCCCACTGCCGGCGTGCGAGCCACCACAGGAGCGCCGCCGGGCCGCTGGTGGGAGGGATGCCGGGATCGGCGAGGGGCAGTGAGCGCACGAGGATCAACGCTAGGCCCGCCCGCCGACACCCCCCACTGCTTTTCCCTCCCGAACCCCGCCACCCCCCCGCCGGCCCCCGCCCGCCCGCGCCCGCCACTTCGGTGCTTCGGTGCCAAGTCGGTGGATCAATGCACCGAAGTAGCAGGGAAGCACCGATCTGGCCGGGGGAGCGTCGAATCGGCAGGGAAGCACCGAGCTGGCGGGTGGGGGGGACGCCGAGCCCCCGGTGAGGGGACGACGGGCCCGCGGGGCGGGCGGCGACGCGGGGTGCACGCGCGCGGCGATTACCCTGGGGCGGTGACGTCGAGCGCCCCCGAGCCGCAGCCCGCCGTCCTGGCGCACCGCCCTGTCCTCGTCGTCGACTTCGGCGCCCAGTACGCCCAGCTGATCGCGCGCCGCGTGCGCGAGGCCCGCGTGTACTCGGAGATCGTGCCGCACACGATGTCGGTGCCGGACATGCTCGCCAGGGACCCCGCGGCGATCATCCTGTCCGGCGGCCCGGCGAGCGTGTACGAGCCCGGCGCCCCCGGGGTCGACGCCGCGCTGTTCGCCGCCGGCGTCCCGGTGCTCGGCATCTGCTACGGCTTCCAGGCGATGGCGCATGCGCTCGGCGGCGACGTCGACGCGGGCGCCACCGGAGAGTACGGCCACACCAGGGTGGAGGTGGCCGGCGGCGGCACGCTGCTGGCCGGCTCACCCGGTGAGCAGGAGGTGTGGATGAGCCACGGCGTCGCGGTCAAGGCGGCGCCGGCGGGCTTCAGGGTCCTGGCGAGCACGGCGGGTGCACCCGTCGCTGCGTTCGAGGACGAGGCCCGGCGCCTCTACGGCGTGCAGTGGCACCCGGAGGTGCACCACACGCCGCTGGGCCAGGCGACGCTGGAGAACTTCCTCTACCGCGGCGCGGGCCTCGCGCCGGACTGGAACCCGGGCAGCGTCGTCGCCGAGCAGGTCGACGCGATCCGGGAGCGGATCGGCGCCGGACGGGTGATCTGCGGCCTGTCGGGCGGCGTGGACTCCTCGGTCGCGGCAGCCCTGGTCCAGCGCGCGGTCGGCGACCAGCTGACGTGCGTCTTCGTCGACCACGGCCTGCTGCGCGCGGGTGAGGCGGAGCAGGTGGAGAAGGACTTCGTCGCCGCGACGGGCGTGAACCTCGTCGTCGTCGACGCCGCCGACCGCTTCCTCGACGCGCTCGCCGGGGTCACCGATCCCGAGACCAAGCGCAAGATCATCGGCCGGGAGTTCATCCGCGTGTTCGAGCACGCGGCCCGCGAGATCGTCGCGGGGTCCGACGAGCCCGTGCGCTTCCTGGTGCAGGGCACGCTCTACCCGGACGTGGTGGAGTCCGGGGGCGGCGAGGGCGCCGCCAACATCAAGAGCCACCACAACGTGGGCGGGCTGCCCGACGACCTGGCGTTCGAGCTCGTCGAGCCCCTGCGGACCCTGTTCAAGGACGAGGTGCGGGCCGTCGGGCTGGAGCTCGGGGTGCCGGAGGCGATCGTCTGGCGGCAGCCGTTCCCGGGTCCGGGCCTGGGCATCCGGGTGGTCGGCGAGGTGACGCGCGAGCGGCTCGCCGTGCTGCGCGCCGCGGACGCGATCGCGCGCGAGGAGCTGACGAGGGCCGGGCTCGACCGCGACATCTGGCAGTGCCCGGTGGTGCTGCTCGCGGACGTCCGCAGCGTGGGGGTCCAGGGCGACGGGCGCACCTACGGCCACCCGATCGTGCTGCGGCCGGTCTCGTCGGAGGACGCGATGACGGCCGACTGGACCCGCCTGCCCTACGACGTGCTGGCGCGGATCTCCACGCGCATCACCAACGAGGTGCGCGAGGTCAACCGGGTGGTGCTCGACGTGACGAGCAAGCCGCCGGGCACCATCGAATGGGAGTAGCGCGATGACGGAGCAGGGCGCGGCGCCGCCGGGGACGCAGTCCGGTGCGGCCGACGAAAGGGCGAGGGCGGCGCGCGGCGCCCTGGGCCGGTACCGGGTGATGGCCTACGTCACGGGCGTGATGCTCCTGCTCCTGTGCCTGGAGATGGTGCTGCACTACGGGCCGCCGAAGAGCGGCGCGCTGGACTGGGTGCCGCGCCTGCACGGCTTCGTCTACATGGTGTATCTCGTGACCACGTGGGACCTGTGGTCACGTATGCGCTGGTCCTGGGGTCGACTCGTGACCATGGCCCTAGCGGGGGTGGTGCCGGTGATGTCGTTCGTGCTCGAGCGGCGGGTCCACGCCCATGCGGAGGCCCAGATCGGGTCCTGAGGGCAGGACGAACCCACGTTCTGACACCTTGTCAAGCCCCTGCGCACACCAACACGTGACAGTTTTCACGATGTTGCCGCACGTCAGCGCAGGTGGGCGATAGGATCAGGGACAATGGTCCTGGCAGCGGGACCTGAGCAGCGGCGATTCTTCCGTTGCGCGACGACGGTCCATCCGGGGGCCGCGCAGCCCGTCGACACAACAATCGCATCCGAATCGGGGAACGTCAGCATGTCCACTACTGCCAAGAGCAACGGGACCGTGAAGGTCCTCGGCATCGTCACCGTCATCGCCGGCCTCATCATGGTCATCGCCGGCGGCATCACCTGGGGCGTCGTCACCTCCAACCTGTCCGCCGAGCGCATCACCGTCGCGGAGGACGCCGCCAACTTCGCCGGCCAGCCGGTCAACTCGCCCTGGACGGCTTTCGCCCAGGCCGACATCATCAACCACCACGCGCTCGGCATCTCGGAGGGCAAGACGTACGCCGAGCTCGACCGCGAGGACCCGGTCCGCGAGACGATGATGAACGCGTCGTTCCTGCGTGCCTCGCTCTTCACCTCGGTCGTCGCCTTCGGTGTGGCGTTCTTCGCCTTCGGCGTCGGCATCGTCTCGATCATCGTCGGGTGGGCGCTCCTCAAGCTGTCGAAGCCGGCCGAGGTCGGCGCCCCTGCGTCCTCGGCGTCCCAGAGCGCCGCGGTCTGACGTTCCCCGCAGCTCGCGGCCGCGAGGGCCGGCAACCCGATCGGGTGCCGGCCCTCGCTGATCTGCTGCCGGTGCGCTGAGCGCTCAGCTCCGGCCCTCAGACCGGTTGCGCGACGTCCGCATCCCGAGCAGCGAGCCGACGAGCAGGGCCAGGCCTGCCGCTCCGAGCAGGACGATCAGTGCCAGCTGGCCGTCGAGGTCGGCACCCCAGGCCACGGCCAGCAGGCCGACGCCCACGGCGGCGACCACGAGACCCCAGACCACCGTGGCCACGCGCTGCCCCGCCGGCACAGGTTCCGGCGGGGTTTGGGCCACCACCCGGATGTGCCCGGTGGTCTCCGGCGCCGGGGTCGGCTCCTCGCCGACCGGGATCGGACGGGTCGCGTCCTCCATCAGTTGCCCTCCTCGATCGTCACGTCACCGGCGCCGATGTTGACGCGCAGGTGCAGCTGGGCGGACGGCGTCTCGTCCTGCGGGACGCCGAAGTACTGGCCGGTGATGCCCAGCCCGCTGTAGCTCTCGTGGTCGCCGTCCACCCGCCACGTCACCGCGCCGGCGCCGACGTCCACCCGGGCCGAGACCCGGGCGTCGTCGGGCACGAGGATGGTCAGGTCGCCCGCCCCGAACGAGATGGGCACGGTGAGCCGGTCCGGTTCCATCGGCAGGTCGGTCAGGTCGACGACCGCGTCGCCGAGCCCCACCTGGATGCCGTCGGCGGCCGCGTCGCGGTCGGTGACCCGGGTGGTGCCCGAGCCGGCACGGATGGCGTCCGGGCCGAGGTTCCAGCCGTTCCGGTCGGACCGCGCGACCGCCGTGACGGGCAGCGCGATCACCATCGCGACGACGGCGAGGAGGCCGAGGACTCCGCTGGTGCGGCCGCGCAGGCCGGACACGATGATCGCGACGCCGAGGATCAGCACGATCAGGGCGCCGGCGGTGGCCAGGGTGGGACGGTCCAGCCAGCCGGCTCGCTGGGCGACGAGCGTGCCCGCGACGACGAACAGGCCGAGCGCCACGGTGACGCCGACGGTCGCCGAGCCGGGGCCGCGCCGGGCGGGCCTGGGCGGCGGCGGGGGAGGCGCGTAGTAGGTGGGGCGCGGCGGCTGCTGCGCGTAGTGGTACGGCTGGGGCGCAGGCTGCGGGTGGGCGGACGGCGGCATCGGGGGGACGGGCGGTGGCGGGGTCCGGCGCGAGAGCATCGTCGCGACGAGCACGACGACGAGCAGGGTCGCGCCGAGCCAGAACACACCCTGGACCCAGCCCGGCACCCGCATCGGCCCGTCGAGCCACGCGCCGCGGCCGATGCCGACGACGAACATCCCCAGCGAGCCGAGCAGGGCGACGTCGGGGCGGCCGAGCACGAGTCCCTCGAGGTGGATCCGGCCGTCCCGCTGCTCCGGGAGCAGCGCCCACGCGACCGCGTAGAGCACCAGGCCGAAGCCGCCGAGCAGGAGCGTGACGAACAAGATGCCTCGCACCAGCAGCGGGTCGACGCCGAACCGCGCGGCGATGCCGCCCGCGACGCCGCCGATCCAGCGGTCGTCGGACCGGTACAGCCCGATGCCGCGGACGGACTGGAAGAAGCCCAGCGCATGCGCGGTGGTCGATCCGGGTGGCGCGTCCGCGGGGGCCGTACCGGCTGGACCGGGGTTCGGCGTGGGCGGGACGGGCCCGTCGCCGGCAGGGGTCTGCGAACTCATGGCTCGATCCTGTCCGGTGAACGGGAGGCAAACCATCAGGTGACGCCCTGAACCGACCCTGATCACGCCCCTGGTCTGCACCCTGGTTTCGGGTCCCGGGAGGGCCTGGACGCGTGTGCCGAGGGGCCGGAAGTGTTTCGATCGACCCGTGACGGACGAGCTGCGTGTGCCGGGTGCCCCCGTGCGCCTGCCGCTGCGCCGTCCCGAGCGGGGCCGCGTGTTCGCGGGCGTCGCCGTGGGTGTCGCCGCGCACCTCGACCTGCCGGTGCGCATGGTGCGCGTGCTCTTCGTCGTGCTCACGTCCCTGCTCGGCGTCGGCGCCGCGCTCTACGGCTTCCTGTGGCTGACCGTGCCCGTGGGCGACCCCGCCGACGCGGCCGGCGCCGGGCGCCCGCCCGTGCTGGGCCGCCTCGCCCGTCGGCAGGAGGACGGCCGGCCGTTCCGGCTCCCGGGCAACGAGGTGCTCATCGGCGTGCTGCTGCTCGCGGCGGCGGTCGTGCTGGTCGTCGTGCGCGCCAACGGCGACGCCGCCGACCTCGGCTGGATGCTGCCCGTGCTGGTGCTGCTGGCCGGCCTGGTGCTGGCGTGGAGCCAGCTCGACGTGGTGGCGCGCGGCCGGGTGCGCCGGCGCTCCGGCGGCCGGGCGCAGGGGATCCTGCGCATCGCGGGCGGCCTGCTGCTCGCCGGCGTCGGCGTGCTGCTGCTGATCACGGAGGTCTCGGGACGGGGCATCGAGCCGGCGGTGCTGGCCCAGGCGGTCGTCGCGGCCGTCGCCGTGCTCGCCGGCGTCGCGCTGGTCCTGGCGCCGTGGTGGCTGCGGCTGGTCCGCGAGCTGGGCGACGAGCGCGCGGCGCGCGCCCGCGAGTCCGAGCGCGCCGACATCGCCGCGCACCTGCACGACTCCGTGCTCCAGACCCTTGCGATCATCCGCGCGCGGGCCGACGAGCCCACCGAGGTCGCGCGCATGGCGCGCGCCCAGGAGCGCGAGCTGCGTGACTGGCTGTACTCCGACCGCGCCGAGCCGGGCACGTCCGTCGCGGCCGAGCTCAAGGCCGTCGTCGCCGAGGTGGAGGACACCCGCACCACGCCGGACGGCGAGGCGGTGGCGATCGACGTCGTCGTCGTCGGTGACCGCTCGCCGGACGACGGCACGGCCGCCCTGCTCCAGGCGACCCGCGAGGCGCTGGTCAACGCGGTGGTGCACGGTCGGCCGCCCGTCTCGCTCTACCTCGAGGTGGGCGACGAGGCGGTCGAGGTCTTCGTGCGCGACCACGGCGAGGGCTTCGACATCGACGCGGTCCCCGCCGACAGGTTCGGCGTGCGCGAGTCGATCCTCGGCCGGGTGCGCCGTCGCGGCGGCACCGCGAGCGTGACGAGCAAGCCGGACCGCGGCACGGAGGTGCACCTCGTCGTGCCCGTCGGGCCGTGCCTCGCGGACGACGAGCCCGCGGCCGCCCAGGCCGTCGGCGAAGCGTCCGTCGCGGTGGGGACCAGCCCCGACGGCAAGCCGAACGGCAGGGGCAGGAGCAATGGCAAGCAGAACGCAGCCGCGAAGGAGCAGGCCACGTGACCAGCGGATCGGTCCCCGTAGTCCCGCCGGCCGGACCCGTGGACGTCGTCCTCGTCGACGACCACCACATGTTCCGCGCGGGCGTGCGCGCGTCGCTCGACGCGCGGGTGCGCGTGGTGGGCGAGGCCGAGAACGTCGACGAGGCGGTGGAGGTGATCCACGCGCTGCGACCCCCGGTGGTGCTGCTCGACGTGCACCTGCCCGGCGGGGACGGCGGCGGTGGCACCGAGGTGCTGCGTCGCTGCGCCGACCTGCTGGCGGGCACCACGTTCCTCGCCCTGTCGGTCTCGGACGCCGCCGACGACGTCGTCGGCGTCATCCGGGTGGGCGCGCGGGGATACGTCACCAAGGCGATCGACGGGACCGCGCTCTCGGACGCGGTGGTGCGGGTCGCCTCGGGGGACGCGGTGTTCTCGCCGCGCCTGGCCGGGTTCGTGCTCGACGCGTTCGGCACGGCCGCCGGGGACGTCGCCACCGGGGACGACGAGCTCGACCGCCTCTCGGCGCGCGAGCGCGAGGTGATGCGGCTCATCGCGCGCGGCTACAGCTACCGCGAGGTCGCCTCCGAGCTGTTCATCTCGATCAAGACGGTCGAGACGCACGTCTCGGCGGTGCTCCGCAAGCTCCAGCTGTCCAGCCGGCACGAGCTGACGCGGTGGGCTGCCGCTCGTCGGCTGCTGTAGAAGGTCCCTGCCGCCGGCGCGGTGGCCCCCGTGAAGATCGGAACAGGTGGACGCCGGTGTCCGCCTGCGCCGTCCAGCCGTCCGCGCCGCGGCGTCCGCTCGTCGTCCAACCCCGCCGCACTTGTGACGCGAGTGAACTCCTGGGACGCGCGCGACGCACCGCCCGTTCACTCCTGTCCCAACTGCGGCGGGATCTGAGGCGGCCTTAGGCTGCGTGCCATGACGGTGGTCCTGAACGTCCTGCTGTTCCTGCACATGATCGGGTGGGCGATCGTTCTCGGCGCGACGCTCGCGGGCCTGCGCGGCCCCACCCTCTACTCCGGCACGTTCCATGCCGCCGTGACCGCGCTCGTCACCGGAGTCGCGATGGTGCTGGTCATCGAGCTGTGGCTGGACGACTACTACCGTGCCGACGACCCGTCGTTCCCGGCGTGGGTGGCGGTGAAGCTGATCCTCGCTGCGGGGATCACCGCGATCGTCTGGATCGGTCACCACAAGCCCGAGCGCGTCAGCAGGCTGCTCCTCGGTGGGATCGCCGGTCTGACCGTCCTGAACATCGCGGTCGCCACGCTCTGGCCCTGAGGGACCCCGCCCTCGGGCGTGGATCACGACCGGTTCTCCAGCAGGGGGCGGACGTGCTCGAGTGGGTCGTCGGGTTCGGGGTCGTCCTCGGGCTGTTCGGCGTCGTGGTGCAGGTGCTCCCCGGGGCGTTCCTCGTCGGCGGCGCCGTGCTGGCCTGGGGGCTGATCGCGCGGGGGACGCCCGGCTGGACCGTCGCCTCGATCGCGCTGCTCGTCACCGTCGCGGCGCAGGTGGTCAAGTACCTCGTCGCCGGGCGGTGCCTCCAGCGGGGGGGCGTGCCGACGTCCACGCTGGCGTGGGGCGGGCTCGGCGGCCTCGTCGGGTTCTTCGCGATCCCGGTGCTCGGCGTCTTCGTCGGGTTCCCGCTGGCGGTCTACGTCGCCGAGCGGGTCCGGCTGCGGGAGCACTCGGCGGCGTGGGCCGCCACGTGGCTGGCGATGAAGGCGTCCGGCCTGACCATCGTCATCGAGCTGGCCGGGGCGCTGGTCGTCGCCGTCTCGTGGGTGGTCGCGCTCGTCGTCCGGTAGGCGTCGAGCGCGGCGCCGCGTGGGTGGGCTCGCCTACCCTGAGGGGGCCATGACGTCGCTGTCCGAGCACGCTGATGCTCCCTCCAAAGCCCCGCACACCGGTGAACCTTCCGGCCTGCCGCTCGTCGTGCCTCCCCGGGGGGACGACGAGCCCGCCGCTGCCGCCTCCGCGGACGCGGCCGCCCTGCTGGCCGGCCTCAACCCGAAGCAGCGCGAGGCCGTGCTCCACGAGGGTGGCCCGCTGCTGATCGTCGCGGGCGCGGGATCGGGCAAGACGAAGGTGCTGACCCAGCGGATCGCGTACCTGCTGGCCACCAAGCGGGCGCGGCCGGGCGAGATCCTTGCGATCACGTTCACCAACAAGGCCGCCGCGGAGATGCGCGAGCGCGTCGAGGCGCTCGTCGGGCCCGCCGCGCAGCGGATGTGGGTGTCGACGTTCCACTCGGCGTGCGTGCGGATCCTGCGGCGGGAGGCGGGGGTGCTCGGGCTGCGCTCGTCGTTCTCGATCTACGACGCGGCGGACAGCCAGCGGCTGCTGACCCTCGTGGCGCGCGAGCTGGACCTGGACCCGAAGAAGTACCCGGCCAAGGCGCTGGCGGGCCGGATCTCCAACCTCAAGGACGAGCTGGTGGACGCCGAGGCGTTCGCCGCCACGCACGGTTCCAACGACTTCGACTCGGTGCTGGCCGACGTCTACACCCGGTACACCGCCCGGCTGCGGCAGGCCAACGCGCTGGACTTCGACGACCTCATCGGGACGACGGTCCACCTGCTGCGCGCCTTCCCGGCCGTCGCCGAGCACTACCACCGACGGTTCCGGCACGTGCTGGTCGACGAGTACCAGGACACCAACCACGCGCAGTACGTGCTGGTGCGCTCGCTCGTCGGCGCCGGCGACGACGGCGTGCCGCAGGCCGAGCTGACGGTGGTGGGTGACGCGGACCAGTCGATCTATGCGTTCCGCGGCGCCTCGATCCGCAACATCCTCGAGTTCGAGGCGGACTACCCGGACGCCTCGACGATCCTGCTGGAGCAGAACTACCGCTCGACGCAGAACATCCTGACGGCAGCCAACGCGGTGATCGCCAAGAACCCGGGCCGCAAGCCGAAGCGGCTGTGGACGGACCAGGGCGCGGGCCCGCAGATCGTCGCGTACGTCGCGGACGACGAGCGCGAGGAGGCCCGGTTCGTCGCCGAGGAGATCGACCGGCTGGGCGACTCGTCGGGGGTGCGGCCGGGGGACGTCGCGGTGTTCTACCGGACCAACAGCCAGTCCCGCGCCGTCGAGGAGGTGCTGGTCCGCGTGGGTCTGCCGTACAAGGTGGTCGGCGGCACACGGTTCTACGAGCGGCGCGAGGTCAAGGACGCGATCGCGTACCTGCGGGTGGTCGCGAACCCGGACGACGACGTCAACCTGCGGCGCATCCTCAACGTGCCGAAGCGCGGGCTGGGGGAGCGGTCGGAGGCGATGGTGGGGGCGTACGCCGAGCGGGAGCGGATCTCGTTCGGGGCGGCGCTGGAGCGCCTCGACGAGGTGCCGGGGCTCGGCACGCGCGCGGTGACGGGGCTGGCGGAGTTCCGGGACCTGCTCGCCTCACTGCGGGAGCTGGCCGACGAGACCGGGCCTGCCGGCGTGCTCGGCGCGGTGCTGGACCGCAGCGGCTACCTCGCCGAGCTGCGCGAGTCCGACGACCCGCAGGACGCGTCCCGCGTGGACAACCTCGCCGAGCTGCACGCGGTCGCCACGGAGTTCGAGCAGTCGGACCCCGAGGGGGACCTCGCGGACTTCCTCGAGCGCGTGTCGCTCGTCGCCGACTCGGACCAGATCCCGACGCCGGACGGCGAGGACGCGGGCCCCGATCCTGGCGTCGTCACGCTCATGACGCTGCACACCGCCAAGGGCCTGGAGTTCCCGGTGGTGTTCCTCACCGGCCTGGAGGACGGGACGTTCCCGCACGTGCGGTCGCTGTCCGACCCGGAGCAGCTCGAGGAGGAGCGGAGGCTCGCCTACGTGGGGCTGACGCGCGCCCGGCAGCGCCTGTACATCTCACGGGCGGCGGTCCGTACCGCGTGGGGCGTGCCCAACGAGTTCCCGCCGAGCAGATTCCTCTCCGACCTGCCCGACGAGCTGATCGACTGGCGGCGGCGCGAGTCGTCCACCTCGTCGCTGCGCGGCGGCTGGGGGTCCGGGTTCGGCACCGGCCGCGGCGAGAGCTGGAGCGGCGGTCGGCGCAGGGCGGCCGAGGAGAAGCCCGCCCTGCCGAAGACGGGCGCCACGTTCGGCTCCGCCCAGCCGCGGGCGGACGTGCCGGCCCTGGCGGTGGGCGACAAGGTCACCCACGACGCCTACGGGCTCGGTACGGTCGTGGCGCTGGAGGGCGTGGGTCAGAACGCCGTCGCGAAGGTCGACTTCGGCTCGTCGGGCACCAAGCGCCTGCTGCTGCGGTTCTCCCCGGTGACCAAGCTGTAGCGCTCAGGGTGGCCTCAGGGACACCCCCGATATCCAAGGGAGGCGGCATCGGCGATGCTCAGAGGCATGGAACCGGCTATTGCGGCGCGCCACGTCACCAAGACGTTCGGCCGCGTCACGGCGCTCTCGGACCTGACGGTGGAGATGCCGAGCGGCGTCGTCGGCTTCGTCGGGGCGAACGGCGCCGGCAAGTCGACGCTGATCAAGATCCTCCTCGGGCTGCTGCCGCCGACGTCCGGTGACGCGACGATCCTCGGGCTCGACGCCCGCACGCAGGGGCCGGCGATCCGGCGGGTGGTCGGCTACATGCCCGAGTCGGACTGCCTGCCGCCGGACATCTCCGCCACGGAGTTTGTGGTCCACCTCGCCCGGATGTCCGGCCTGCCGGGCTCCGTCGCCCGCGAGCGCGCGGCGGACACGCTGCGCCACGTCGGCCTGTACGAGGAGCGGTACCGCCCCATCGGGGGCTACTCCACGGGCATGAAGCAGCGCGTCAAGCTCGCCCAGGCCCTGGTCCACGACCCGCAGCTGGTCCTGCTGGACGAGCCGACGAACGGCCTCGACCCCACCGGCCGCGACGACATGCTCGACCTGATCCGGCGGGTCGGCACCGACTTCGGCATCTCGGTGCTCGTCACGTCGCACCTGCTGGGGGAGCTCGAGCGGATCGCGGACCACATCGTGGTGATCGAGGGAGGCGTGCTCCAGCGCTCCACGTCCACGGCGGACGCGACGTCCCTGTCCGGTGTGGCGCTCGTCGAGGTGACGGACCGCGGCCCGGAGGTGATGGCCAGGCTCCGTGCGGGTGGCGCGCAGGTGGAGACGGCCGACGAGGCGGGGCACCTGTTCGCCGTCACGCTGACCGACGAGGCCGTGCTCGACGCCGTGCAGGCGGCGGCCGCCGACCTCGGGGTGGGGCTGGTGCGGATGCAACGGCGCCGCCACCACCTGACCGAGATGTTCCAGGAGGTGGCCCGATGAGTGGCGACGTCATCCACGACATCGGCTTCCGGCACTACGCGGGCGAGCGGCTCGGCCGCGGCTGGGTGGTGCGGTCGCTGCTGATCGACACGCTGCGCGGGGCCTTCGGCCTCGGCCGCCCGGCGCGGTCGAAGGTGATGCCCTGGATCCTCGTCGCGATCCTCGCGCTGCCGCCCGTGGTCATCGCCCTGACCGTGCTGCTGACGGGGGGCGACGAGCTCCCCGTGTCGTACACGCAGTACCTGACCCAGCTCCAGCTGCCGATCGGCCTGTTCGTGGCCGGTGCCGCGCCGTACGCGGTGTCGCGCGACCTGCGGTACGGCGTCATGCCGCTGTACCTGTCCCGGCCGATGCTGCGCACCGACTACGTCGCCGCGCGGTACGGCGGGCTGGCCATCGCGGTCTTCCTCGTCATGGCCCTGCCGCAGACCCTGCTGCTCGTCGGTGCCCTGCTGGCGAACCTGCCGGTGGGAGACCAGCTCGCCGGCTGGGCGGGCGGCCTGCTCGCCTCCCTGCTGCTCGCGGTGCTGCTCGCGGCGCTGGGCCTGGCGGTCGCGGCGTTCACGCCGCGGCGCGGCCTCGGCGTGGCCGCCATCATCACGATCCTGCTGGTGGTCAGCGGCATCTCGTTCGCGCTGTCCGGGATCGCCGAGAGCCGGGACCGCAGCGAGCTGGCAGACCTCGCGGGCGCCCTCGACCCGTTCCGACTCGTCGACGGTCTCACCGCGAAGATCCTCGGCGTCGATCCGGCGATCGGCGAGCTGACGCCGACCACGGGCGGTCAGGTGGCGATCTTCGCGCTGGTGTACGCGGTGGTCGTCGGCGCGTGCGGACTGGCGTTGGTGCGGCGCTACCGGAAGGCGAGCGGGCTGTGAGCGCCATCGTCCTGGACAAGGTGTCCCGCTGGTACGGCAACGTGGTGGCGGTCAACGACGTCACCATGACCGTCGGCCCCGGGATCACGGGCCTGCTCGGCCCGAACGGAGCGGGCAAGTCGACGCTGATCTCGATGATGGGCGGTTTCCTCGCACCGTCGGCCGGCATCGTTGCGCTCGACGGCGGCCACGTGTGGAAGAACCCGGAGATCTACCGCCGGATAGGCCTGGTCCCCGAGGCCGAGGCGATGTACGACACGGCGACCGGCGCACAGTTCCTGCTGGCCAACGCCAGGCTGCACGGGCTCGCGGACCCCGGCGCGGCCGCCCGCCGCGCGCTCGAGCTGGTCGAGATGGTGGAGCCGAGCGACCGGGCGATCGCCACGTACTCCAAGGGCATGAAGCAGCGGATCAAGATGGCGACCGCGCTGGTGCACGACCCGGCGGTGCTGCTGCTCGACGAGCCGTTCAACGGCATGGACCCGCGCCAGCGGCTGCATCTGATGGACCTGCTGCGGCGCCTCGCCGCCGAGGGCCGCACCGTGCTGTTCAGCAGCCACATCCTCGAAGAGGTCGAGCAGATCGCCGACACGATCGAGGTGCTGGTCGCGGGCCGCCACGCGGCGTCCGGCGACTACCGCCGCATCCGGCGGCTGATGACCGAACGGCCGCACCGGTACACGCTCGCGTCGAGCGACGACCGGGCGCTCGGTGCCGCGCTCGTCGCGGACGGCGCCGCCGACGGCGTCACGCTGGCCGGCGGGGCGCTGCTGGTCCAGGCCTCCGACTTCGGGCGGTTCGTCCACGCGCTGCCCCGCGTCGCCCGGGACGCGGGTGTGCGCCTGCGGGACGTCTCGCCGTCCGACGAGTCGCTCGAGTCCGTCTTCGCCTACCTGGTGGCCCGATGAACCCCGTCGTCATGCAGCTCACGGTCCGCGGCCTGCTCGGCCGTCGCCGGTCCGTGCTCCTGCTGATCCTGCCCGCCCTGCTGCTCGGGCTCGCCGCGCTGACCCGATGGGCGGCGGACGGCTCGCCGAGCGCCTCGGCCGGCCTCACCGGCGACTTCGCGATGGGCACGCTGCTGCCGCTGATGTGCCTGCTGGTCGGCACCGGCGTGATCGGCCCGGAGATCGACGACGGCTCGATCGTCTACCTGCTCGCCAAGCCCGTGCCGCGGCGCACCATCCTGCTCTCGAAGCTCGCGGTGGCGCTCGGTGCGACCGTGGTCCTCGCCGTGCTGCCGATCATGGCCGGTGCCGCGATCGCCGGCGACGAGGGGTTCCGGCTCACCGCCGCGTACGGGCTGGCCGCGCTGCTCGCGGGCGTCACGTACACGACGATCTTCGTCACCCTGTCCGTGCTCACCCGCAACGCGGTGATCGCGGGCCTGCTCTACGCGCTGCTGTGGGAGTCGGTGCTCGGCGGGTTCGTGCCGGGTGTCCGCGACGCCTCCGTGCGGCAGTGGGCGCTGGCGGCGGCCGAGCGGGTCCTCGGGCCGGACGCGGCCGGATGGGGCGTCCAGTCGGACGTCTCGATGCCCGCCGGCCTGATCCTGCTCGCGGTGGTGACCGTCGGCGCGACCTGGCTGGCGATCGCCAGGCTCAAGACGCTGCGGCTGACCGCCGCCGACTGATCCGGCTCAGGACGCCTTCGGCAGCTCGACGGCCGCGCGCAGGGCGGCGGCGTCCGTGCCGGCGGCCGCCAGCTCGCGGCGCAGCGCCTGCTCGGCCGGGCTGCCCGTGCCGCGCAGGATCCCGAGCAGCAGGTGCCCGCCGTCGATGGTGCCGGCACCGAGCCGGATCACCTCGCGGCTGCGAGCAGTGCTTCTGACATGTCGTCAACCCACGTTGACGCTCTTCGTGGTGTCAACCCACGTTGACACCCGTCCGTCGAGCGCATCGTTCGTCGGCCAGCGCGTACGTCCGGGGCGCCAGTTCGTACGCGCTCGCTCACGAACGTTGCGCTCGCCGGAAGGGTGGGGTGTGGGAGAGGTTCGCCGAGCGGGCTTCGGTAGCCCTGGGCGAGGATGAGTGGCCCGACGAGCACGGGTGGCCGGTAGACGAGGGAGACGGAGCCGTGGGGGACGCACACCATCATGAGTGGCTCGAGACGTTCGACGGGCCCGGCGCCGACCGCTACGAGGCCCACTCGCGGTGGCTGCGCGGCATGCACCGGCGCGCGGCGGACCGCGTCGCGGCGCTGACACCGCCTGGCGCGCGGGTGCTCGACGTCGGATGCGGCCCCGGCAGGCTCCTCGCCGAGCTCGCCGCGCGGCGCCCGGACACCGCGCTGACCGGCGTCGACGTCTCCGAGCGCATGGTCGAGATCGCCACGGCACGGCTGGCACGCGTCGCGCCGGGGGCGGGTGTGCTCGTCGGCGACGTCGCTGCCCTGCCCTTGCCGGATGCCTCCGCCGACGTGGTCACGGCCGTGCTCACGGCGCACCACTGGGAGGACGTCAGGCGGGGCGTGGCCGAGATGGCGCGCGTCCTCGCGCCGGGCGGCCGCGTGGTCGTCGTCGAGCTGCTGGAGGCCCGCGGGCGCGTCACGGCCGCGATGCGCGCGACCTTCGGAGAGGGCGCGGTGGAAGCCGGGCGTGCGTGGGTGCTGGGCCTGCCGCTGCTCGCCCGGCTGGAGGCCGGGCCGGATCGCACTGCCGACTGACTCCTGCGGCGTCGGCGGGCCGGGCACCGGTGGCTCGAGCAGGACGAGGTTCGTCGGCACCGACGATCTCGCCCGCCAGGTCGGGCCGAGCAGGGTCGAGCCCGCCCGGTCGAGCCCGGGCGTCGCGATGTGACGTACTTGGGGACCGAGTCGAACAGCGCGCCGATGCTCGCGTCCGGGCCGTCGGCGAGCGGCGGCGAAGATGTCGTACGTCTTGCGGCCGAGCAGGAGCGCATCGAGCTGCTCGAGCCCGGCGCCGACGGCGCTGCCCACCACCTCGTCGAACAACGGCGCCTGCCACCCGCCGAACCGGGACCCGCCCTCGGTGTCCTCCTGCGGACCGCCGGGCGCCTGTGCGACGCCGTCGAGCACCACGAACTCGTCGACGTGGATCAGTCCCATCGGTGCTCCCTCCGATCGGCGCCCTGACGAGCGCGGGAGCGCCCCGCATCCGCACCCACCTTCCGGCGAGCGCATCGTTCGCGAGCGGGCGCGCACGTTGTGGTGCCTGGAGCGTGCGCGCCCGGCGACGAACGATGCGCTCGGCCCGGGGGTGGGGGGGTTGGGCCGAGTGTCTCGACGTCGAGAAATCCGGTTACGATCGGCGCGGCGCCGAACGAGGGCTCAGGCGCCCCGACGACGGCTCGCCCGACGAGAGGACCCCGGTGGACCTGTTCGAGTACCAGGCACGTGACCTGTTCGCCGCGCACGAGGTGCCCGTCCTGCCCGGCATCGTCGCCACCACCCCCGCGCAGGCGCGCGCCGCGGCCGAGGAGCTGCTCCCGGACAGCGGAGCCGTGGTGGTCAAGGCGCAGGTCAAGACCGGCGGCCGCGGCAAGGCGGGCGGCGTCAGGCTGGCCAGGACGCCGGACGAGGCCGAGCAGGCCGCCGCCGCGATCCTCGGCATGGACATCAAGGGCCACACCGTGCACCGCGTGATGATCGCCGCGGGCGCGGACATCGCCAAGGAGTACTACGTCTCCCTCCTCCTCGACCGCGCGGAGCGCCGCTACCTCGCGATGGCGAGCGTCGAGGGCGGCATGGAGATCGAGCAGCTCGCGGTGGAGCGGCCCGAGGCGCTCGCCCGGGTGCCGGTGGACCCGCGCGTCGGCATCGACGCCGCGAAGGCCGACGAGATCGTCGCGGCCGCCGGGTTCGACGAGGCGGTGGGCCCGCGGGTCGCCGAGGTCCTCGCCAGGCTGTGGGACGTGTACCGCGCCGAGGACGCCACCCTGGTCGAGGTCAACCCGCTCGTGCTGACGGGCGACGGCCGGGTGGTCGCGCTCGACGGCAAGGTGACGCTCGACGACAACGCCGCCTTCCGGCACCCGGACCACGAGGCGCTGGTCGACGCGTCCGCCGCCGACCCGCTCGAGGCCCGCGCCAAGGCCAAGCACCTCAACTACGTCAAGCTCGACGGCCAGGTGGGCATCATCGGCAACGGCGCCGGACTGGTGATGAGCACGCTCGACGTCGTCGCGTACGCGGGGGAGCGGCACGGCGTCAAGCCGGCGAACTTCCTCGACATCGGCGGCGGGGCCTCCGCGCAGGTGATGGCCGACGGGCTGGACATCATCCTGACCGACCCCCAGGTGCGGTCGGTGTTCGTCAACGTGTTCGGCGGCATCACCGCGTGCGACGAGGTGGCCCGCGGCATCGTCGCCGCGCTGGGCATCCTCGGCGACGAGGCATCGAAGCCGCTCGTCGTGCGCCTGGACGGGAACAACGTCGCCGAGGGCCGGGCGATCCTCGCCGCGGCCGCCCACCCGCTCGTCACCCTGGCCGAGACGATGGACGGCGGCGCCGACGCCGCCGCCGCCCTCGCTGCCACCGCCGCCTGAAGGATCGAGAACATGGCCGTCTTCCTGACCAAGGGCTCCAAGGTCATCGTCCAGGGCATGACCGGGTCCGAGGGGACCAAGCACACCACCCGGATGCTCGCCTCCGGCACCGACATCGTGGGCGGCGTCAACCCGCGCAAGGCGGGGGAGGTCGTCGGCTTCCCGGGCCGCGACGTTCCCGTGTACGGCACGGTGGCCGAGGCGGTCGCCGCGACCGGGGCGGACGTCTCGGTGGTCTTCGTGCCGCCGCCGTTCACCAAGGACGCGGTGATCGAGGCCGCGGACGCGGGTGTCCCCCTGATCGTCGTCATCACCGAGGGCGTCCCGGTGGCGGACTCCGCCGAGTTCTTCACCTACGCGCAGGCGAAGGGCGTGCGCCTGATCGGCCCCAACTGCCCGGGCCTGATCAGCCCCGGGCAGTCGAACGTCGGCATCATCCCGGCGGACATCACCGGCCCCGGGCCCATCGGGCTGGTGTCGAAGTCGGGCACGCTGACCTACCAGATGATGTACGAGCTGTCGGACTACGGGTTCTCCACCTGCATCGGCATCGGCGGCGACCCGGTGATCGGCACCACGCACATCGACGCGCTCGCCGCGTTCGAGGCGGACCCCGACACCGAGCTGATCGTCATGATCGGCGAGATCGGCGGCGACGCGGAGGAGCGTGCGGCGGCGTTCATCGCCGAGCACGTCACCAAGCCGGTGGTGGGGTACGTCGCGGGGTTCACCGCGCCGGAGGGCCGGACCATGGGTCACGCCGGGGCGATCGTCTCGGGCTCGTCGGGCACCGCCGCGGCAAAGAAGGTCGCCCTGGAGGCGGCCGGCGTCAAGGTCGGCAAGACGCCGTCGGAGACGGCGGCCCTTGCCCGCGCCATCCTCTCCGCGCGCGGCTGACCCCCGCCGAGCGCATCGTCCTGCGCCCAGCGCGTACGTTCCAGGCGCTGGACCATACGCGCCCCGTCATGAACGATGCGCTCGCGGGTGGAGGAGGGGTGGCGGTGGTCGCGCTCGAGTCGGGTGCTGTCCGTGAGCGGCCGGCGTGTGAACCCGACGCGGGCCGCCGCCGCCCATCGCCCGCTGCGCCTGGCGCGGCCGGTGCTGGGTCGGCTCGGGATCGGCCCACCACCTGGCGGCTGGCCCACCCCGACCCTCACCCGTAAGCCCACCGACAACCGTCGGACCCCGCCGCACTTGTGACGTGAGTGACGCGTGAGGCTCATGTGACGTCACTTCGGTCCCACACGCCACACCGGCACCACGTGCGGCGGGGTTGGACGCGGGGGCGACGCGCCGGGGTGGGTTGGGCGCCTGGTGGGGGCGGGCGGCCGACGATGGGGCGATGAGCTCCACGCGTCCGACGAGCGGCGGCGGCGCCCGACCGACGAGCGGCGGCGGCGCGCCGCCGACCAGTGGCGGCGCCACGCGGCCGACGTCGAGTGCGGCGCGCCGCGTCATCGGCGTCGCGCCGGCGCCCTCGCGCGAGCCCAGCCCCCTCGACGGCGGCCTCCCGTGGGCCTCGGGGCTGCTCGCGGCGGCCCAGGCAGCGGTGCTGTCGCTCGCGGTGATCGTGGTCCCCGCCGTCGCGGTGTTCGTGGCGACCTCGGCCGACCCGGCGAACGCGGGCGTGCTGTGGACGCGCGCCGTCGAGATCGGCGCGGGGCTGTGGCTGCTGGGTCATGGCGTGCCGCTCGGCGACGTGACGTTGGTGCCGCTCGGGGTCACGGCGCTCGCCGGCTACGCGTGCTACGCCTCCGCCCGCCGCTCGCTGCGGCCCGCGCCATGGGCGCTCGCGACGGCCGTGGCCGCCTACGTGGTGCTCGTGGTCGCCGTGGCGCTGCTCGTGCCGTCGGCCGCCGCGCAGGCACCGCGCGCCGGGCTGGGCGGGCTGCTGGTGGGTGGGCTGGGCCTGGGGCTGGGCGCGCTGCGGCGCGACGACGCCGAGGCGCTGCTCGGCCTGCTGCGCGGGCCGTGGCGGTTGCTGCCCGGGTGGCTTCGTGCCGGGGCGGCCGCGGGCGTGGCAGGTGCCGCGGCGCTCGCGGTCCTCGCCGCGATGACCGCCGCGGGATGGGTGCTGGCGGGGCGCGGCGCGATCGTCGAGGTGGTGCGGGGCCTCGAACCCGGGCTGGGCGGCGGTGCGGTGCTCGCCGTCACCGAGCTGGGCTACGTGCCCAACCTCGCGGCGTGGGCGCTGGCGTGGTTGGCCGGCCCCGGGTTCGCCGTCGGCGCGGGGACCCGCTGGGCCACGTCCGGCGTGGTCGCCGGTCCGCTGCCGGCGATCCCGCTGCTCGGCGCGCTGCCCACCGACGCGATGACCGGCGGGACCGCCCGCCTGTCGCCGGTGCTGCTGGTGATCGCCGGGTTGCTCGCGGGCGGGGTGGTGCACCGGAGGCTGCGCGCGGCGCGGGCCTGGGAGCCGGCCGCGGCCGGCCTCGCGGCGGGCGCCGTGTGCGGGCTGCTCGTCGCGGCGGGCGTCGGGGCGGCGAGCGGGGCGGCCGGCACCGGGCTGCTCGCACAGATCGGCGCGTCCGCGTGGCCGGTGGCCGGCCTCGCGGCGGCGGGCGTGACGATCGGGGCGGTGCTGGCGGCGCTCGTCGGCGACCCGCTGGTGCGAACCGGGCTGCGCGCGGCGCTGCGGCCGCGTGCCGGCGTCACGGCGTCTGGCGCGTGAACTGACCCGACCGCTCGTCGAGCGCTTCCTCGTAGGCCGTCTGGCACTGCTGCTTGGCCTGCACCGTCAGTGCGCCCTCCTGGCACCGCGCGTACTCCGACTCGGCCTGCCACGTCAGCGCGGTGAGCGCCGGCCGGGCCAGCCCGAGCGCGGCGACGGCGATGAGCAGCGCCAGCACCGCCCGCGGCGTGCCGCGGACGTGGCTGCGCGTCGCGCGGACCAGGGCGGTGAGCCCGACGCCGATGGCCCCGAGGATCACCGGCACCGCGCAGAGGTGGTACGGGAACGGGAGCAGGCCGGCCACCAGGGAGAGCAGCACGAGCAGGGCCGTGGTGCGCGTGAGCACAGCGACGCGGCGCGCGTCCGTCGGATGGGGCGCGGGGCCTTGCTGGGCCGTGGTCCCGCGACGGCGCTCGTACGGCACACCCTGCGGGGAACGGTCGGGGGTGCCTCCGGCCGTCGGCACGGGCAGGCCCGGCGGCGGCGGGCCTGCCGGACCCGGCCGCTCGCCGGGCGTCGGCGCGTCCTGCGGCCGGTCCTCCGGCGGGGCGTACGGGTTGCTCACGCCTGCATTCTCCGCCCCCGCGGTGCTGCGGGCCGGGCGTGTCCGTGCCGTTAGGGTCGTCCCCGTGCCGCCAGCCCAGCCGCCCGCCCCGCCCACGCGATCGTCGGGTCGCGTCGTCGTGCTCGCGTCCGGCGCGGGCAGCATTCTGGGTGCGCTGCTGGCCGCGCACGACGACCCCGCGTTCGGCGGCCGCGTCGTCGGGGTCGTCACCGACCGCTCCGGGGTGGGCGCGCTCGACCGCGCCCAGGAGGCCGGGGTGGCGCGTGCCGTCGTCGCGCTCTCGGACTTCCCCGACCGCGCGGCGTGGGACCGCGCGCTGACCGCCGCGGTGGGCGCGTTCAGCCCCGACCTCGTGGTGCTCGCGGGGTTCATGCGGCTCGTCGGCCCCGCGTTCCTCGGCGCCTACGGCGGCCGCGTGGTCAACACGCACCCTGCTCTGCTGCCGGCGTTCCCCGGCGCGCACGCGGTCCGCGACGCGCTGGCCTACGGCGTCACCGTGACGGGCTGCTCGGTGATCGTCGTCGACGAGGGCACGGACTCCGGGCCGATCGTCGCCCAGGCCGTCGTCCCGGTGGAGCCGGGGGACGACGAAGGCACGCTCCACGAGCGCATCAAGGTGACCGAGCGCCGGCTGCTGGTGGACGTCGTCGGGCGGATCCTGCGCGAGGGTCTCACCGTCGAGGGGCGGCACGCCCGGATCGGGTGACCGCTCGTCGGGCGCCTACCCGAGGTACGCACCGCCGTTGACCTGCACGACCTCGCCGGTGACGAAGGCCGCGGCGTCCGAGCAGAGCCAGAGCGCGGGGCCGGACACGTCCGCCGGGACGCCGACGTGCCCCAGCGGGATGCCCGCCGTCGCCGTCGCCTTGCCCTCCGGGGTGGTGAACGTGTCGTGGAACGGGGTCGCCTCGATGAACCCGGGGGCGATCGCGTTGACCGTGATCGCGCGTGGCGCGAGCTCCTTGGCCAGCCCGCGCGTGAAGCCGACGACCGCCGCCTTCGCCGTCGCGTAGGCCGTCGAACCCGCCGAGCCGCCGGCGAACCCCGAGATCGACGAGATGTTGACCACCCGCCCGCCGTCGCGCAGGTGGCGGAGCGCCGCGCGCGAGACGAGGAAGGCGCTGTCGACGTTGACCGCCTGGACCGTGCGCCACAGCTCGAACGACATCTGCGCGATCGGCGAGCGTCGCACCAGGCCGCCGACGTTGTTGACCAGGATGTCGAGGCCGCCCAGGCCGGCCGCGGCCTCGTCGACCGTGGCGGTCACCGCGGCCTCGTCGGTCGCGTCGAGCCGCAGGCACAGCGGCGGCGCGCCGCTCGCGGCCGTGATGCGCCCGACGAGCGCCGGGTGCGGCTCGTGCGTCAGGTACGTCAGGGCGACGCGCGCGCCCGCCTCGGCGAGCGTCGCCGCGATGTCGGCGCCGATGCCGATGCCGCCACCCGTCACCAGGGCCGTCCTGCCGTCCAGCTGCCGTGTCACGGGGCCTCCTCGTCGTTCGTCGTCCCGCCCTAGGATGGCACCGGCCGTGACTGGCGTGAGGTGGACCGACCACCGGGGAGCGGCCGAGTGCACCACCTGTCCGCGCACCGTCCGCCTGGGTGCCTGGGTCTGCCCGCAGCGCACCCGAGCCGTGCGCCCGACCCAGGAGCCGCCCGTGTCCCACGCCACCACCGTCAGCACCCCTGAGGGCCGTCGCACCGTTCGTCGCGCCCTCGTCTCCGTCTACGACAAGACCGGCCTGACCGAGCTTGCCCTCGCCCTGCACGCGGCGGGCGTCGAGCTGGTCTCCACCGGCTCGACGGCGGCGACGATCGCCGCCGCGGGCGTCCCCGTGACGCGGGTCGAGGACCTGACCGGGTTCCCCGAGTGCCTCGACGGGCGCGTCAAGACGCTTCACCCGCGCGTCCACGCCGGGATCCTCGCCGACACCCGGCGCGCCGAGCACCTGGCCGAGCTGGACGAGCTCGGTGTCGCGCCGTTCGAGCTGGTGGTGGTCAACCTGTACCCGTTCACGGCCACGGTGGCCTCCGGCGCGTCGATCGACGAGTGCGTGGAGCAGATCGACATCGGCGGGCCGTCGATGGTCCGCGCCGCGGCCAAGAACCACCCGAGCGTGGCGGTGGTCGTCTCGCCCTCGTCGTACCCCGCCGTGGTGGAGGCCGTGGCCTCCGGCGGCTTCACGCTGGCGCAGCGCACCCGGCTGGCCGCCGACGCCTTCGCCCACACCGCGACCTACGACGTCGCGGTCGCCTCCTGGATGGGGTCCGTGGCCACGGCGACCGACGAGGGCACCGGCTTCCCGGCCTGGATCGGCGGCACGTGGGACCGCGCCGCGGTGCTGCGCTACGGGGAGAACCCGCACCAGCGCGCCGCCCTGTACACGCGCGGCGACGGTGTCACCGGCCTGGCACAGGCCCGCCAGCTGCACGGCAAGGCGATGAGCTACAACAACTACGTCGACGCCGACGCCGCCTGGCGCGCCGCGCACGACCACGGCGACGTGCCGACGGTCGCGATCGTCAAGCACGCCAATCCGTGCGGCATCGCCGTCGGCGCGGACGTCGCGGACGCGCACGCCAAGGCCCACGCGTGCGACCCGGTCTCGGCGTTCGGCGGCGTCATCGCCGCCAACCGGCCGGTCACCCTGGCGGCGGCCGAGCAGATCGCGCCGGTGTTCACCGAGGTCGTCGTCGCGCCGGCGTTCGACGACGACGCGCGCGAGCTGCTCGAGCGCAAGAAGAACGTGCGCCTGCTCGTCGTCGGCGCGCCGCCCGCCGCCGCCGTGGAGCTGCGCCCGGTCTCCGGCGGCCTCCTGCTGCAGACCGCGGACCGGATCGACGCCCCCGGCGACGACCCCGCCAGCTGGACGCTCGCCGCAGGTCCGGCGGCCGACGAGGCCACGCTGGCGGACCTCGCGTTCGCGTGGCGCGCCGTGCGGGCCGTGAAGTCCAACGCGATCCTCCTGGCTCGCGACGGAGCCTCGGTCGGCGTGGGGATGGGGCAGGTCAACCGGGTGGACTCGTGCCGGCTGGCGGTCGAGCGGGCCGGCGCCTCGCGGGCGGCGGGGTCGGTTGCAGCGTCGGACGCGTTCTTCCCGTTCGCCGACGGCCTGGCGGTGCTGCTCGACGCCGGCGTGCGGGCGGTGGTCCAGCCCGGCGGCTCGGTGCGCGACGAGGAGGTCGTGGCCGCCGCCGCGGCGGCCGGCGTCACGCTCTACCTGACAGGCACCCGCCACTTCGCCCACTGACCGGCCCACCCCAACCACGGCAACCCCAGTTCGCCGAGCGCATCGTTCGTCGGCGAGCGCGCACTCTCCTGGCGCCGGAACGTACGCGCCCGGCCACCGACGATGCGCTCGGCGGGGGTGGGGTTGGGGTGAGGGGGGAGGGAGTGGGGGTTATGCGGGGGTGGGGACGATCGCCGCGAGGGTGGCCACGCCGGCGGCGAGTGCCGTCAGCACTGTGACGTCGAGCCAGCGGGCGCGCACCGCGAGGGCGACGGGGCCGGGCGAGTGGGCGACGGCGCGGACGAGCGCACCGATCGCGAGGACGCCCGCCAGCACGTAGGCGCCGGTCCGCGCGTCGACGAGCAACCCGACGGCGACGGTGGCCGCGAGGCCGGCGGCAACCGCCCAGAGCGAGCCGTCGCGCCGCCGCCCACCTGCCGGATCGTGCATCCCGCGCCTCCCGCCGGGAAGGCTACCGTGGCCGGGTGGGCGATCCGGCGAGCCGCGACGAGTCCCGCCGCGACGTCCTCGTGGTGGGCGCGGGGCTCGCCGGGGCACAGGTTGTGGCCGAGCTGCGGGCCGCGGGGTTCGACGGGCGGATCCGCGTCCTCGGTGCCGAGGGCGTGCCGCCCTACGACCGGCCACCGCTGTCCAAGCACCTCTTCGACCGCCCCACCCCGGCCTGGCTCGTCGGCGAGCTGGGCATCGACCTGGCCGTGCTGGCCGACGAGGTCCACCTGGGCCTGCCGGCACGCGGGCTGGTGCTCGGCGGCGACCGGCCCGCGGTGCGCACGGACACCGGCGTGGTCGCCGCGGACGACGTGATCCTGGCGACCGGCGCGCACGCGGTGCGGCCGCCCGGCTGGGAGGCGGCCCTGACGCTGCACACCACCGCCGACGCCGACCGGCTGCGCGACGCGCTGCCGCCGCGGTCGCGGCTCGTGGTGGTGGGCGCCGGGTGGATCGGCGCCGAGGTGGCGACCGTCGCGGCGACCGCGGGTCACACCGTGACGGTGGTCGAGGCGGCGGGGACGCCGCTGTCCGCGGCGCTGGGCGAGCAGGTCGGCGCGCTGACCGTGCCGTGGTACGACGAGGCCGGCGTGGAGCTGCTGACCGGCGTGCTCGTCGCCGCGGTCGAGCCGGACGCGGTCACGCTCGCCGACGGCCGGACCCTGCGCGCCGACGTGGTGCTCGCGGCCGTCGGCGCCCGGCCCTCCACCGCGTGGCTGGCCGGGTCGTTGCCCCTCGACCCGGACGGCTCGGTGCGCATCGCCCCGACCTACCAGGTCCTGACCCCCGCTCCGATCACCGCTGCCGAAGAACGCGAAGTCTCGGTCGCGGATCACGACGCAGACGTCACATTCCTCGGCGATGAGGTCGGGGACGGGGCCGGAGTCGGGGTCCGCGCGGGAGGCGGGGGCGTCGAGGCGCGGCGGCCGGCTCGCGGGCTGTGGGCCGTCGGGGACGTCGCGCGGCGGTGGTCGCCTCGGCACGGGCTGGTGCCGGGTGGTCACTGGGATGGTGCGTTACGGGGGCCACGTGTGCTCGTCGGCCACCTGCTGGGACGCCCGCTCCAGCCGCCGGACGACGACCCGGCGCCCTACGTGTTCTCCACGCAGCTGGGCCACGACCTGGCGATGTTCGGCGTGCCGCGGGGCGGCGACGTGGTGCTGCGCGGCGACCCGGCCTCCGGCGACGGGTGGGCCGCGCTGTGGTACTCGGGCGAGCGGGTGGTCGCGATCTTCGTCGTCGACCGTCCGCGGGACGTCGGCGCCGCCCGCCGCCTCTTCACAGGGCCTCTGCCGCCGCGTCTCGACCGCGCCGCCGCAGCGGACCCGTCGTTGCCGCTCCGCGCCCTCCCGTGACCCCGGATCCGCAACGTCCGCACTCGTGGGGGCTCTGGCAACAACGAGTGCGGACGTCACGGAGGGAGGATCCGCAACGTCCGCACACGTAGGGGCGCTGGCAACAACTTGTGCGGACGTTGCGGGTGGGGTCAGGACAGGGCGGTGGGGCCCGTCGGCTCGTCGGAGGGGCCGGTGACGTCGTCGGCGTCGGGGGTGTCGTCCGCCTCGTCGCGGCGCTGGAAGGGGTCGTCCGGCTCGTCGTC
>Ga0255334_1000507_pt1 | contig 29472 bp, 30 predicted proteins | sample EtOH5_35cm_T3_12_FD_202080 | JGI IMG/M metagenome (GOLD analysis project Ga0255334, IMG submission 202080) | Sandy soil microbial communities from University of British Columbia, Vancouver, Canada - EtOH5_35cm_T3_129 | ecosystem: Engineered > Artificial ecosystem > Sand microcosm > Unclassified ... | reverse complement strand
GCAATCCGACGACGCGCGACGCGGCACTGGTCGAACGCGATGTCGCCGATGGGCTGGTTTCACCGGCGGCCGCGAAAGCTCTCTACGGCCGGTGAGCGAACTCTACATCGACGCGGATGCCTGTCCGGTACGGGACGAGGCCTTCCGCGTCGCCTTCCGGCTGGGGTTGCATGTGCATGTCGTCTCCAACGGCGCGCGCGGCATCCTGCTGCCGGAGAATCCCCTGGTGCATCGCGTGATCGTATCCGAGGGCGCGGATGTAGCCGACGACTGGATCGCCGATCGCATCACCGCCGATGATGTCTGCGTCACGCAAGACATTCCCTTGGCCGCGCGCTGCCTGGAAAAGGGCGCGCGCGCGCTGACATCGAAGGGCCATCTCTGGACCGCGGCGAATATCGGTGGCGCGCTCGCCGGCCGCGCCGTCGCCGAGCATCTGCGCAGCACCGGCGGGCGCACCGGTGGCCCCGCGGGGATGACGCCGGCGGATCGCTCCAACTTCCTCTCCGCGCTGGATACCGCGCTGCGTGCGGCGATGCGCGGCCCGGCGCCGGTGATGAAGCTGCCGCCCGGCGGGTTTTAGACCGCCAGCCCCGCCGCCCAGCCGCTGGCCCAGGCCCATTGGAAATTGTAGCCGCCGAGCCAGCCGGTCACATCCACGGCCTCGCCCACCACGAACAGCCCCGGCACCGCGCGCGCCTCCATGCTGCGCGACGACAGCCCCGCGGTATCCACGCCGCCGGCCATCACCTCGGCCTTGGCATAGCCCTCGGTGCCGGAGGGGGTGAGGGTCCAGGCGTTGATGCCCGCGGTGATCCGGGCGAGGTCGCGGTCCGGCATGTCGGCCATCCCCCGCTTCGGCCCCAGCACATCCGCGAGCCGGCCCGGCAGCATCCCGCCGAGGATGGTCGCGACCTGCGCCTTGGGCCGGGCGCGCTTGGCCGCCAGAAGAGCGGCCAGCACATCCACGCCAGGCACCAGGTCCAGCGCGATCTCGCTGCCCGGCACCCAATAGGAGGAAACCTGCAACACCGCCGGCCCCGAGACGCCGCGATGGGTGAAGACCATGCCCTCCCGAAAGCTGGTGCGGCCGTGGCTGGCCGCGACCTCCAGCGACAGGCCGGAGAGCGGGCGCATGATCTCCAGCGCCTCGCCCTGGAAGGTCAGCGGGACCAGCGCCGGGCGCGTCGGAACGAGGCCGAGGCCGAAGCGCCGCGCGATGTCCAACGCAAACCCTGTCGCCCCCATCTTTGGAATCGATAGCCCCCCGGTCGCCAGCACCAGGGACGGGGCGGAAAACTCACCATGATCGGTGTTGACCACGAAGCCCGCCGCGACATCAGTCACGCGATGACCCAAAAACACCTCGACGCCGGCATCGCGGCATTCGGCCATCAGCATCGCCACGATTTGCCGCGCCGAGCCGTCGCAGAACAACTGCCCCAGCGTCTTCTCGTGCCAGGCGATGCCATGACCCTCCACCATGTCGAGGAAATCCGTGGCGGAGAACCGCGCCAGTGCCGAGCGGCAGAAGGCCGGGTTGGCGGAGAGGAAGCGTTCGGGCAGGACCTCGCGATTGGTGAAATTGCAGCGCCCGCCGCCAGAAATCAGGATCTTGGCACCCGGATGGTCCAGGTGTTCGAGCACCGCGACCTTGCGGCCGCGCCGTCCGGCGGAAATCGCGCACATCAGCCCGGCGGCCCCGGCGCCGATGATCAAGGCATCGAAACTTCGCATGGCGGCATGTCACGCATCCCGGGACGGCTGGCAAGCGGCATATCCTGCAACCCATCCGCCAACACCCGCTTGAAACCATGCTGCGGCTGCGAGAAGATGGGCATTCATTCGCAAAGCTGGAGACCGCCTGTGCTCGACCGCCGACATCTGCTTGGACAGCTGGCTCTTGCCGGTGGGCTCGGGACCAGCGCCCTGTCCCGCGGCGCCGCCGCCCAGACCGCGCCGGTGCATACGCGGGTACAGCTCGGCTGGATCGCCAATGTGCAATACGCCGGGGAATGGATCGCGCTGGATCGCGGGCTGTTCACCCGGTACGGCGTGCAGGTCGACTGGGCGCCGGGTGGCCCGAACGCCTTGCCGGCCCCGGTGGTGCTTGCCGCCGGCCGCGCCGATATCGGCTATTCGGCCTGGTTCCCGTTCCTGGATGCGGTGGCGCGAGGCAATGACCTGGTGATGATCGGCGCTGTCTTCCCGAAGAATCCGCTCGGCATCATCTCGCTGGCGCGCAAGCCGATCCTGAAGCCGCAGGATATCGTAGGCTCGCGCATCCTGGCGCAGGGGCCGAACGAGAAGACGGCGATCGAGGCGACGCTGGCTCTGGCCGGGCTGCCGAACACCTGGACCCAGGTGCCGGCCGGATTCTCGCCCGAACCGCTGCTCGCCGGCGAGGGCGATGGCTACACTGCCTTCAGCACCAACCAGACCATCACCCTGGAGCAGATGGGCAAGGTCGCCGGCCGCGACTTCCATTTCGTCAGCTTCGATGATCTTGGCTTCCGTTCCTATGGCGCCGTGCTCATCACCACCCGCGCCTATCTGCAGGCCAATCGGCCGGTGGTGGTCGGCTATCTGCGCGGGCTGATCCGCGGCTGGAACGAGAACGAGGCCGATCCCAGCATCGCCGCCAAGCTGGCGGTGGAGAAGTACGGCATCGATTTCGGCCTGAACCTGCGCCAGCAGACCCGGCAGAACGAGCTGCAGATCCCGATCGCCAAATACGATGATCCGGCGCAGCAGCGCCTGTCGATGGATCGCGGGCTCATCGCCGGCAAGATGTATGACGCCGCCCGCGCGGCCGGACGCACCAACCTGCCCGATCCCGATCGCATCGCGGCCTGTGACCCCCGCGCGCGTGACGCTGCCGGAGCGCGTCGATCTTCTCGTCACCGGCTGCGATGCTGTCACCATGGATGATGCCGGCACGGTGCTGTCCAATGCCGTCATCGCGGTGCAGGGGGGGCGCATCCTCTGGGTCGGCCCCGTCGGCGCGCTGGCGAAGCTGCCGCAGGCGGATACCGTGCTGGATGGGCGCGGGCGCATCGCGCTGCCCGGGCTGATCGATGCGCATGTGCATACCGGCCAGCAGCTGCTGCGCGGCAAGCTCGCGGAGCTGTCGCGCAAGGGGCCGCTGCGCAACCCGCCGTGGAAGAACTACTACATCCCGTTCGAGAGCCTGCTGGAACCGGCCGACGTGCATCTCAGCGGGCTCGTCACCTATGCCAACATGCTGATGAACGGCACGACCTGCTTCGCCGAGGCCGGCGGGCCGCATCCGGATGAGATGGCGCGCGCCGCCGATGAGGCCGGCATCCGCGGCTTCGTCGCGCTCTCCACCGTCGATCAGAACAACGGCTTCGCGGGGCGCGAGGTCGCGGCCTCGATGGTCATGACCACCGACCAGGCGCTGGAACGCAACATTGGGCTGGTGCGCCGGCATCGCGCGCATCCCCGCGTCAATGCCTGGATGTCGCTGCGCCAGATCATCGTCTGCACGCCCGAGCTGACGACAGCGATGGCCGATGCCGCGCGGGCGGAAAACACCCGCATCCACACGCATCTGGCCGAGGGCACCTATGAGGTGGATTTCGCGCTGGAACGCTTCGGGCGACGGCCGACGGAATATCTCGAGGATATTGGCGCGCTGGGGCCACATCTGCATTGCGCGCATTCGGTGACCCTGTCGCCGGAGGAGACCGACCTCTACGTCAAGCACAGCCTCTCCTCCTGCCACTGCGCCTTGGGCAATTTCGGCATCGGCATCCCGCGGCTGCAGGAGATGTGGCGACGGGGTGTCGCGATCGGGCTCGGCACCGATGGCGCCGCCTCGGCCGGGACCATGGACATCTTCCAGGTCGCGCATGCCAGCCGCATCGGCCAGGCCGCGACCATCGGCCACCCCTATCACATGCGCACGCCGATGAGCGCCGAGGAACTGCTGAAGATCGCCACCCGTGGCGGCGCCCGCGCGGTCGGCATGGGCGATGAACTCGGCGCCTTGGAAGCCGGCCGCCGTGCGGACTTCCTGCTGGTGGACAGCACCGGTGCCGATCAGATGGGCGCCATGGACCCGCTGTTCATCGCCGCCGCCTGCATCATCGGCCGCGACGTGCGCAGCGTCGTGGTCGATGGCCGCCTGGTGATGAAGGAACGCGAGCTGCTGACCATCGACATGGACGCGCTGCGCCACCGGCTGGAAAAGCGCCGGCCGGAGATCATGGCGCGCTTCGACGCCATGGTGGCGTGATGCAGGTGCCGGCGATCCGCGTCTCGAAGGTCGCCAAGCGCTTCCAGCTGGATGACGGGCGCGAGGTCACCGCACTGGCCGACATCTCGCTGGAACTGGCCGATGGCGAGTTCGTGGCGCTGCTGGGGCCGAGCGGCTGCGGCAAATCCACCATCCTGCGGCTGATCGCGGCGCTGGAAGACCCGAGCGAGGGCCGCATCGAGGTGGAGGGCCGCGAGCCCGCCGAATTGTCGCGCCAGCACCGTTTGGGCGTCGCCTTCCAGGATCACGCGCTGCTGCCCTGGCTGGATGTCGCGGCGAATATCGCGCTGCCATTCCGCGTTGCCGGCCAGCGCCCCGACCCGGCGCGCGTCGCGGCGTTGATCCGGCTGGTCGGCCTTGGCGGGTTTGAACGCGCGCGTCCAAGACAGCTTTCGGGCGGGATGCGCCAGCGGGTCGCGATCGCCCGCGCGCTGGCGCTGCGGCCGGATGTGCTGCTGCTGGACGAACCCTTTGGCGCGCTGGATGCGGTGACGCGGCGGCAGATGAACATCGAACTGCAGCGGATCTGGACCGAGCAGAGGACCACCACTTTGCTGGTGACCCATTCGGTGGAGGAGGCGCTGTTCCTCGCGGACCGGATCATCGTGCTTACGGGCCGCCCCGGCCGGGTTGCGCGGGTGCTGGACGTGCCTTTTGCCCGGCCGCGCCTGCCCGAGGTGATGCGCAGCGAGACGTTCCACCACCTCTGCGACGAATTGACGGATGCGCTGGAGGCACCGGCCGCGTGACTGGGGCAAAGGCAGAACGCTTGCAAAGGCTGGCGCTGGGGACCACCGGCATCGGCCTGTTCCTGGCCGGCTGGGAGGTCATCGGCCAAAACCAGCTTCTGGGGCTGAGCTGGCCGGCCTTGAGCGAGGTGCTGGCCTTGCTCGGCACGTCGGCGCGGCAGCCGCTGTTCCGGCGGGCGTTGGCGGCGACCTTGGCATCGCTCGGCATCGGCTACTGCCTGGGGGCCGTGGCGGGGCTGGGGCTGGCGGGCATAGGGCATCTGCTGGCGCCGTTGCGGCCGGGGCTGGACCGCCTGGCGGCGGTGATCCATGCGATCCCCTCCATCGCCCTGGCGCCGCTGTTCATCCTGCTGTTGGGGCGGCAGGACACGCCGGCGGCGCTGTCGGCGCTGACGACGTTTTTCATCCTCTACGTCGCCGCGGGTTCCGGCCTCGCCATGGCCGCGCCGCGTCTGCATGACCTCTTTGCCGTGCTGGGCGGCAGGCGATGGACGCGTTTTGCCCGGCTGGAGTTGCCCGCCGCCTTGCCGACCATCGCCAGCGGTTTGCGTCTGGCCGCCCCTGCCGCCTTGATCGGCGTGATCATCGGCGAATGGTTCGGCGCCCCGCGCGGCCTGGGGGTGTTGGTGATCAATGCCATGCAGAATTTCCAGATCCCGCTGCTCTGGAGTGCCGTGCTCCTGGCCGTGATCACCTCGCTTGTGCTGTTCGGCCTGCTCGGCCTGTTGCAGCACGCCGTCACCCGGCGGTTCCAATGATGGGGGATCCAAGGGACCCGTCCCTTGGCGGAGGTCCAGGAGGCAGAGCCTCCTGGGGGATGCGCTTCCTCCGCCAGTTCTGGGGCGTGCTGGCCTTGCTGGTCGCCTGGCAATTGTGGGTGTCGATCAGCGGCTTGAACAGCATCGTCATGCCGAGCCCCATGGATGTGCTGCGCGATGTGGCGGCGGTGCCCGGGCTCTATCTGGCCAATGCCGGCCAGACCGTGCTGCTGGCCGCGGTTGGCCTGGTGCTGGGCATGGCGCTCGGCACCGGCCTTGCCGTGCTGACCTGGTTTTCGCGCATCCTGGCCGGGCTGCTGACGCCGCTGAGCCTTGTTTTCGCATCCGTGCCGGTGGTCGCCCTGATCCCGGTGCTGGCGCGGATCTTTGGCTATGACATCCGCACCGTGCTGGCGATCGTGGTGATCATCTCCTTCTTCCCCGCCTTTGTTTTCACCGGCGCCGGGCTGCAGGCCCTGCCGGCCGGCAGTGCGGATCTGTTCCGGGTGCTGGGCGCGTCGCGCCTGACCCGGTTGCGGCTGCTGGCGCTGCCGGCAGCGGTGCCGGGCTGGGCGGTGGCGCTGCGGCTGGCGGCCGCCAACAGCATATTGGCCGCCATGGTCGCGGAATTTCTCATGGGGACCAGCGGGCTCGGGCAGCTCTTCGCGACGGCGCGCAGCGACCTCGACATGGGCCGGGCGCTGGGCGCCAGCCTTGTGGCGACCTTGGTGTCGGTGGCCTGCTTCCTGGCGGCCTCTCGCGCCGAGGCGGCGGCGCGGCGGCACTGGCGCTAGAATTCGGCGTCGAATTCCAGCTCGGTGATGCGCGCCTCGGGCTCTTCCTTGGCCAGCGCGATCCAGCTCTGCACATCGGGCCAGGCGAGGATGGTTTCGGCATAGGCCTCGCAGACCGCGTCCAGTTCGACGCCATAGGTGCGGCAGCGCATCACCACCGGCGCATACATCGCATCGGCGACGGTCGGCTTGTCGCCGAACAGCCAGGGTCCGCCCCAGGTCGCCAGGCAATCGCGCCAGAGCAGCATGATCCGTTCGAGATCGGCCCGCGCCGCCGACCAGATGGTGAAGCCCGGCACAACGAGCCGCAGGTTCATCGGCAGCGAAGAGCGCAGCGCATGGAAGCCGGCATGCATCTCCCCGCAGATCGCGCGGCAGCGGGCGCGGGCAATGCGGTCGGCGGGCAGCAGCCTGGCCTCGGGGCGGATCTCGTTGAGGTATTCAGCGATCCCGAGCGTGTCCCAGATTTCCGCGCCGTCATGTTCCAGGCTGGGGATGAGGATCGAGGAGGATTGCAGCAGCAGTTCCGCCCGCGTGGCGGGGTCGTCCGGGGAGACGATGTCCTTCTTGAACGGCAGGCCCGAGAGCCGCGTGATCAGCCAGCCGCGCATCGACCAGGAGGAATAGTTCCGGCTGCTGATGCGCAGCACGGCGGGTGTCTCGGCCGGCGCTTTGGCGGGCGAGGCTTTGGCGGCCGGTTCGCGCGGGCGGTGGGCCTTGTCGGCGGGTGCCTTGGCCTTGCTGGCGGAGGCAGGAAAGCGCGTCTTGGCAGCGGGCGCCTTGACGACCGCGGCGGCTGGCGGCACCGGTTTGCGACGTCTCGTCTCCGACATACCATGGCCTTTGCTGCGGCGGGAAGGCTAGCAGCCCCTTAGCGGTTGCGAAATGGCGATCTGCTGTCAACATGGACCGCCATCGACGCGCCCCAGGCCGAGCGACAGGAACGGTATGATCTATCGAGCCATTCAGGCCAGTCAGGACATGCTTTCGCCGCTGCGCCTGTTCGCGCGTGGCACCGCCGGGGTGCTCGGCCAGTTCGATAGCCCGCATCCGGCCTTCGGCGGCATAAGGGCGCTGCGGGCGGGGCTGGAGGTCTTTGGGCATATGGGGCTCGGCAACCAGCGCCCCGCCTTCGGCATCGGCCCGGTGAAGGTGGGCAATCGGCTGGTCGAGGTCGAGGAGGAGGTGGTCGCCGCCACCCCCTTCGCCAGCCTGCTGCATTTCCGCAAGGACATCGAGACGCCGCTGCCGCGGCTGCTGGTGGTGGCGCCGATGTCGGGGCATTTCGCGACCTTGCTGCGCGGCACGGTGGAGGTGCTGCTGCAGGACCACGACGTCTACATAACCGACTGGCACAATGCGCAGGATGTGCCGCTGAGCGCCGGCCGCTTCGGGCTGGATGAATTCTCCGAACACGTCATGCGTTTCCTCGAGGCGATCGGGCCGGGCGGCCATGTGCTGGCGGTCTGCCAGCCGGTGGTGGCGGTGCTGACGGCGGTCGCGATGATGGCGGAGGACCACAACCCGGCCTCGCCGCGCAGCATGACCCTGATGGCCGGGCCGGTGGACACGCGCCAGCACCCGACCAAGGTGAACGAGCTTGCGATGACCAGGCCGATCGAGTGGTTCGAGAGCAATCTGATCGCCACCGTGCCTTGGCGGCACCGGGGCGCGGGCCGGCGCGTCTACCCCGGGGCGATGCAGCTTTCCGCCTTCGTGGCGATGAACCTCAACCGGCATGTGAAGGCGCATCAGGACCAGTTCTGGAACCTGTTCGACGGCAATCACGACAAGGCCGGCCAGCACCGGCGCTTCTACGACGAATACCTCGCCGTCATGGACCTGCCGGCGGAATTCTTCCTGGAGACGGTGCGCACGGTGTTCCAGGAACACGCGCTGCCGCTCGGCACGCTGACCTGGCGCGGGCGGAAAGTGCGGCCGGAAGCGATCCGCCGCACCGCCATCATGACGGTTGAGGGCGAGCGCGACGACATCTGCGGCATCGGCCAGACCATGGCGGCGCTGGACCTGTGCCGCAGCGTGCCGGTGACCATGCGGCGCCACCATCTGCAGACCGGCGTCGGCCATTACGGTGTCTTCAGCGGGCGACGTTTCGCCCAGGCGGTCTATCCGCGGGTGCGGGAAATGATCCAGGCGCATCAGGGGTAGAGCCAGACGGCACCCGATGAAGCGGACCGGCACGCTGTGCCGAAAATCGTTGCTGCGCCGCGAAATGCCTGTCACGCTTGACACTGTTCTTCGCCCGGACGTGGCCGCGATCGCTGATGGCAGCGCAGGCCCGACTCCGGCACGCTGCCGCCAACGCCCCAGGGCATCGCCAGCCAGGGCATCGCCAGCCAGGGCATCGCCAGAAGGAACTGATCCATGCTCGACACGCCGGTCATTTCCCTGTTTTCCCATGTGAAGCCGGGCGACACGCCCTGGCGCATGGACGGGCTGCGGGACTTCTTTCTCTACCGGGACCTCGGCATGGATGCCGCGACCGGCGGGCGGGTGATCGCGCAGTTGGTGAAGGCCAACAAGCCGCCGGAGCATGGCACCGGCTGGCACCGGCATTCGGCCGCCTTCCACATGGTGCTGATGACCAAAGGCTGGGCCAAGTTCATGTATGAGGACAAGGAGACCTTGGTCGCCGCCGGCGATTGCGTGCACCAGCGCCCGGGGATCGTGCATTACCTCTACGACTACTCGCCCGACATGGAATATCTGGAGGTGGTCTCCCCCGCCGATTTCGGGACCGAGGACGCCGAGGGGCCCTGCGCCGTGCCTGCGCCCACGGCCTGGGAAATGGTCCGCTGATCTAGGTCGCTGCAGCCATAGGCGCCGCTCCGCCGATATCGGCGCGCGGCGGCGCGCCGCCACGGTCCCTTCCGGCAGGGGGGTGCTCGCGGCGCTGCCTGGGCGGATCCGCCCCCCTTTTTCGCAGTCGCTTCCGGAGCCCCGGCAAGTCTTGCCAGCGGCCACGGTTGCGCTCATTCTGGTACGATCGCTACAAAACGACCTTGCCTGGCAGGGCGGATTGGAGAAGACCGGCCATGGAACCGCGGGAGGAACTGGACGCCCTGAGGGCGGATGTCATGCGCAAGGCGCCGCCTGGCACCAACGGCGACGAAAGCCGGGACCTGCCGCTGCCGGCGACCCATGTCCTCGCGCCCGATGGCGTCGTTGCGCTGGCCGGGGGCGAACTCGATTGCTTTCAGCGTCTGGCGTCGGCGCCGATCGTCGTGGCGCTGCGCCTGGGGGTGGCCGGGGTCGGCTAGGTGCCGGCGATGCCGATCGCGGCTGGGCGCCGGATCGCCTTCGGCCTCGCCTGGGCGATGCTGGCGCTGGCGATCTTCTCGGGCTGGTTCGCGGTGACACGGCTGGTCGTGACCGGCGATCTTCGGGTCTGGGATGTCGTGGCCCTGCGCTTTGGCGGCGGCACGCTGGTGCTGCTTCCGGTCCTGCTGGGGCAGTGCCGGCATCTGCCCTGGCGTGCCTGGCGCCAGGGCTTCGTGCTCGCCTTTCTCTGGGGTGCGCCCTTTGTGCTGTTCGTGGTGCTGGGTCTGCAGTTGACCTCCGCGTCGCATGCGTCCTCGATCACGCCGGGGCTGATGTCGGTCTTCGCCGGCGTCTTCGCCTGGGCGGTCTTCGGCGAGCGTCCCAGCCTGCGCCGCGGCTGCGGCTATGGGGTCATCCTGGCCGGCACCACCATCCTGATCTTCGCCGGGGTCGGCGCCGAGGCTGGCGTCAGCCTTCTCGGCATCGCCAGCCTCGTTCTCGCCGCGGCGATGTGGGCGGGCTACACGCTGCGGCTCGGACGCGGCGGGCTGGCATCGGTGCAGGCGGCGGCCTTCGTCTGCTTCTGGTCGGCGGCGGTCTATGTGCCGCTCTACCTGATCTCCGGCGTGTCGCGGCTGCCGGATGCGTCGCTCGGCGAGATCGCCTTTCAGGGCTTCTACCAGGGGCTGCTGGTCAGCGGGGTCGCCATCCTCGCCTACAACCAGGCGGTGGCGCTGCTGGGCGCGGTCGCGGCGGCGGCGGTCACCGCGCTGGTGCCGGTGCTCGCAACCGGGGTGGCGCGGCTGGTGCTGGGCGAAACGCCATCGCCCGTGGCCTGGCTCGCCATTGCCATGATCACGGCCGGCGTCGCACTCGCGGTCGGGTCACGCCGGGGGATGGCGGCGACCGGCACCGCTGCCGAAGACACCGCCGCCATTCCCTTCGCCCGTCTCAAGGAGGAATCACCATGATCCGCTTCTACTTCCACCCGACGCCCAATCCGGCGAAGGTCGCGCTGCTGCTTGAGGAACTCGGCATGGCCTATGAGGTCGTGCCGATCGACACCGCCAAGGGCGCCCAGCACACGCCGGAATTCCGCGCCATCAATCCGAACGGCAAGGTGCCGGCCATTGTCGATACCGATGGCCCCGGCGAGGTCAGGGTTTTCGATTCCAGTGCCATCCTGCTCTATCTGGCCGAGAAGGCCGGTCGGCTGACGGGCGCTGCCGCCGATCGCGGCGAGATGTTGTCCTGGCTGTTCTTCCTCGCCACCGGGCTTGGTCCCTTCTCCGGCCAGGCCGTGCATTTTCAGCGCGCGGCGCCGGAGAAGATTCCCTATGCCGTCAACCGGTATCGTCGCGAGGCGGAACGGCATCACACGGTGCTCGACACGCATCTGGCCGGCCGCGACTTCATCGTCGGTGCGGAATATTCGATCGTGGACATCTCGGCCTGGGGCTGGATCGACCGTGCGAAATTCGTGCTGCCCGGCAGCGATGATCCGCTCGCGCCATTCCCCAACATCAAGCGTTGGTTCCAGCTGATCGACGCGCGACCGGCGGTCGCCCGCGCACGCGCGGTCGGCGCCGATTTCACCTTCAAGCGGGAGACGGACGAGGAGACCAGGCGCAACCTGTTTCCGTCGAACTATCCGGCCTCTGTCGCCTGACGATTGCGATGCAACGATCCTCCGCGGCGCGTTGCACCGCGCTGGACAAGGACGACGCCGACGGCGGATACCGTCATCCCGGGCGTAGATTCATCCTTGTGGAGCGGGGGGTGCAGACCATAATGTACTTTGATCGGATGTGTAATCCACGCGCGAAAACCGTTGCCCCAGCGCTATGGGCCTGCCAGGAGAAGACATCATGATGACGCTGGGTCGCCGCTCCCTTCTTACGGGCACTGTCGCTGCGCTTGGCAGCGCTGCCTTCGCCCGCGGTTCCTTGGCCGCCGATACCGTCTATGTCGGCGTCAGCGGGCCGCTGACCGGGCCGAACGCGCAATATGGTGCGCAGTGGAAGGACGCCTTCGATCTGGCGCTGGAGCAGGTCAACCCGACCGCCGCGCACAAGGTCGCCTACCTGTTCGAGGACAGCCAGTCCGATCCGCGGCAATCCGTCGCGGTCGCCCAGAAATTCGTGAATGATTCGCGGATCATCATGGAGCTCGGCGACTTCTCCTCGACTGCCTCGATGGCGGCCTCGCCGATCTATCAGCGCGCCAAGTTGGTGCAGTTCGGCTTCACCAATTCGCACCCCGACTTCACCAAGGGTGGCGACTACATGTGGAGCAATTCGATCAGCCAGGCGGAGGAGCAGCCGAGCCTCGCCGCCTATGCCATCAACGACCTCGGCCGCAGGCGACTCGGCGTGATCCACCTGAACACCGATTGGGGCGCGACCAGCAAGAACCTGTTCTCCGCCGCGGTCGCGGAAAAGGGCGGCGTGGTCACCGCCGCCGAGGGGTTCCTGCCGAATGAGCGCGACTTCCGCTCGACCTTGGTGCGCATCCGCGACAGCAACCCCGATGGCATCGTGGTCATCGCCTATTACGCCGATGCCGCGACCATCATCCGCCAGATCCACACCCTGGGCCTGACCCAGCCGATCATCTGCGTCAGCTCGGTCTATTCGCCCAAGCTGATCGAACTGGGCGGCGATGCGGTGAACGGCATCTACACGCTGTCGAACTTCTTCCCCGGCGAGCAGCGGGCGGAGGTGCAGCGCTTCGTCGGCGACTTCCAGGCCAAGTACCATCGCGAGCCGGATAACTTCAACGCCAACGCCTATGACACCATGATGCTGGTGTCCAAGCTGGTGAACACCTACGGCACCACCCGTGCGGCGATCCGCGAGGGCCTGCCGCAGGTCAGCGTGCCGAGCGTCATCTATGGCACCATCCGTTTCGACCCCGACACCCGCCGCGTGAGCGGTGCCCAGTACAAGAAGCTGACCGTCAAGGACGGCGCCTTTGCCATGTTCGACGGCATCACGCCAGCCTGATGTCCACAGCGATAACGGGGGCGCATCCCGCATGAACGTGCCGGATCTCGGCGCCTGGTTTGACTACACGGTAAACGGCTTCGTCATCGGCAACATCTACGCCTTGCTGGCCGTGGGTCTGGCGCTGATCTACGGCGTCGCCAACCTGGTCAACTTCGCGCATGGCTCTGTCTATGTGGTCGGCGCCTATGTCGGCTGGGCGGCGATCACCTATCTCGGCACGCCGCTGCCGGTGACCATCCTCTGTGTGGTCGTCGTCTGTGGACTGGTCGGGGTAGGGATCGAACGGCTGGGGCTGCGGCCGCTGCATGGCGCGTCCCGGATTGCGCCGTTGCTGGCCACCATCGGCATTGCCCTGGTGCTGGACCAGGTGGTGCAGCTGGTGTTTTCGCCCGATCCGCGCGCGGTGCCGATGCAGGTGCCGGAATGGCGCATCCCGATCGGCGGCGGCACCATCGGCGTGCTCGACCTGCTGATCGCGGGGATCGGGCTGGCTTCGGCGGCGGTGCTCTACACCTTCCTGCGCTTCACCAAGCTCGGCTGGGCGGTGCGCGCGACGGCGCAGGATTCCGATGCGGCGCAGCAGATGGGCGTCGACATCAACAAGGTGAACATGGCGGTCTTTGCCATCGCCTCGGCGCTCAGCGGCATCAGCGGGCTGCTGGTTGGCATGTACTACAATCAGATCAACCCGGCGATGAGCTTCGAGGCGACGCTGAAGGGCATCGTCGCGCTGATCATCGGGGGCTTGGGCAATGTCCCGGGCGCGATCGCGGGGTCGCTGATCCTGGGGCTGACCGAAAGCTATGGCATCGCGCTGTTCGGCACCTCCTATCGCAACCTCTTCGCTTTCGTGCTGCTGATCGCGATGCTGCTGTGGCGGCCGAACGGGCTGTTCTCGGCGCGTCGCTCGCCGCCACCGGAGCCGCTGACCGGCACCTTCATCGCCCGCTCCCGCCCTTTCCGAGTACGGCCCTGGGCGGTGGCGCTGCTGATCGTGGCGGCGGTGCTGCTGCCCTTGTTCGATCATCCCTATCTGACCCAGATCGGCGTGAACTCGCTGCTCTATGGGATGCTGGCGCTCAGCCTGACCTTGGTCGCCGGCACGGTGGGGCAGATCTCGCTCGGCCATGCGGCACTGCTGGCGATCGGCGGCTATGCCTCGGGCCTGCTGGCGCTGGATGGCGGCTGGCCGGTGGCGCTGTCGATCCCGATCGCGGGCTTGCTCACCGCGGCACTCGGCACCTTACTGGTCTATCCGGCCTTCCGGCTGACCGGGCATTACGTCTCGATCGCGACGCTTGGCATTGGCGAGATCGTGTCGCTGGTGATCCTGAACTGGTCCGGGCTGACGCATGGCGCGATCGGCCTCGGCGGCATCCCGCCGCTGGAGATTTTTGGCTACGATCTCGGCTCGGTGCAGGGGACCTACTGGCTTTGCCTGGCGGTGCTGGTGCTGCTGGCGCTGCTGCAGGTGCGGCTGCTCGGCTCGCATCTGGGGCGAAGCTGGCGGGCGATCCGCGACGATGATATCGCCGCGCGCTCCTATGGCGTCAGCGGCGACCGCTACAAGGCGCTGGCCTTCGGCTTCGGCGGCTTTGCCGCGGGCATCAGCGGCGCGATCACCGCCCATTCCTATTCTTATATCAACCACGAGACCTTCAACGCCACCATCTCGGTGCTGGCGCTGACCATGGTCATTCTGGGCGGCATGGGGAATGTCATGGGCGCCGTCGTCGGCGCCACTCTGCTGATCGCGCTGCCCGAGGCGTTCCGCTTCCTCGCGGAATACCGCATCCTGATCTACGGCCTGGTGCTGTTGCTGCTGATCCGCTTCCGCCCGCAGGGCGTGATGGGGACCGTCTGATGGCCGCGATGCTGGAAGTCCGCGGGCTGACCAAGCGCTTCGGCGGCGTCACCGCGGTCAGCGATGCGGCGCTCGACCTGCGGGAAGGCGAGCTGCTCAGCATCATTGGCCCCAATGGCGCGGGCAAGACCACGCTGTTCAACCTGATCAGCGGGCTCGATCCCTCGGATGCGGGTAGCGTCACCTTTCTGGGGCAGGATATCACCAGCGCGAAGCCGGAACGGCTGGCCGGGCTCGGCATGGCGCGGACCTTCCAGCATGGGCGGGTTTTTGGGAATCTCAGCGTGCTCGACAATGTGCTGGTCGGTGCGCATACCCGACTGCGCGCGGTGCGCCCCTCGAAGGTGCCGGTGCTGGGGGCGCTGGTGGAATTCGCGCTGGCCGCGGTGCGCCCCGCCGCGGTGCGCGCCGAGGAGGAGGCGCTGCGCGAGGACGCCAAGCGTATCCTGACCATTTTCGGCGACCGCCTGCTGCCGCGGCTCGACAACCCGGCCTTCAGCCTCTCCTACGCCAATCGCCGCCGCGTTGAGATCGCCCGCGCCCTGGCGCTGCATCCGAAGCTGCTGCTGCTGGATGAACCCACCGCCGGCATGAACCAGACCGAGACGGTAGAAATGCAGGAGGTGGTGCATGACCTCAAGCGCAGCGGCCTCACCATCCTGCTGATCGAGCACAAGCTGGAAATGGTGATGCGCCTGTCGGACCGCGTCATCGTCATGGACAATGGCAGCCGCATCGCCGAGGGGCTGCCGCAGCAGGTCCGCTCCGACCCCGCGGTGATCGAGGCCTATCTCGGCCATCGCGAGACCGGCGCCGCGCAGCCCTCCACCGAGAAGGTGTCCTGATGCCCGAGCCTGGTGACGCGCTGCTGGTGCTCGACCACATCAACTCCTTCTACGGCCCGGTGCAGGTGCATTTCGACCTCACCTTGACGGTGAAGGCGGGGCAGATCGTCTGCCTGCTCGGTGGCAATGCCAGCGGCAAATCCACCACCATGAAGACCATCCTGGGGTTGCAGCGGCCACGCTCCGGCACCGTGACCTTTGAGGGCCAGCCGCTTACCGGCCTGACCACGCCGCAGATCATTCGCCGCGGCATCGGCTCGGTGCCCGAGGCGCGGCGGCTGTTCGGTCAGATGAGCGTGCGGGAAAACCTGCTGATGGGCGCCTATACCCGCAGCGACAAGCCGGCGATCGCGCAGGATGAGGAGCGCGTGCTGACGCTGTTCCCGCGTCTGCGCGAAAGGCTGAAGCAGCGCGCCGGCACCATGTCGGGCGGCGAGCAGCAGATGCTGGCCATGGCCCGCGCCATGATGGGCCGGCCGAAGCTGATCTGCATGGATGAGCCGACCATGGGGCTCTCGCCGCTTTTCGTGGACCGGGTGCTGGAGCTGATCCAGGTGATCAACCGCGAAGGCGTCACCATCTTCATGGTGGAGCAGAACGCCAGCCTCGCCCTCGGCATTGCCCATTACGGCTATGTGCTGCAGACCGGACGCATCGCGCTGGAAGGCCCCGCCGAGGATTTGCTGCGCGATCCGCGCATCCGCGATGCCTATCTGGGCGGCGCGGCAGCGGCCTGACCATGCCGGGACCTGCCTTTTCCCCCCGTATGAGGCTGTGTTGATGGCGACCCCGAAGCGCCTGGGCTTTTTCACGCGCCTGCTGGACGAGGGCACGGCGGCCGAGCGCTACCGCCTCGCCACCGCCCAGATCCAGCATGCCGAGCACTGCGGCTTTGACACCGCCTGGATCGCCCAGCACCATTTCCATGCCGATGAGGGCGGGCTGCCCGCGCCCTTCGTCTTCCTGGCTCAGGCGGCGGTGCAGACCTCGCGCATCCGCCTCGGCACCGGGATCGTGACCTTGCCGCTGGAACTGCCGATACGGGTCGCCGAGGATGCCGCGGTGCTCGACCTGATCTCCGACGGGCGGCTGGAAATGGGCATCGGGCCCGGCGGCAACCTCACCGCCTTCCAGGCCTTTGGCCTCGACAGCGTCGAGCGCGGGGCGATCTTTGCCGCCAATGCCGCGGTGTTGAAACAGGCCTGGTCGGGGCAGCCGCTGTTGGGCGGGGACCGGCTCTACCCACCCAACCCGAGCCTCGTGGACCGCGTCTGGCAGGCGACCTTCACGGTCGAGGGCGCCAGGCGGGCCGGGGCCGCGGGGGATGGGCTGATGCTCTCCCGCACGCAGCCGCGCATGGCGCGGGCCCCGGATCTGACCCTGGCCGAAATCCAGAACCCGATGATCGACGCCTATCTGGAAGCCCTGCCGCCGGGGCGCGCGCCGCGCATCATGGCCTCGCGCTCGGTCTTCGTCGCCGATGACGGCAAGGAGGCGCGGCGCCTCGCCGAAATCGGCCTCGGCCGGTTCCGTGCGCGTATGGCGGCCTCGGGCCAGACGTCCGGCGTCGAGACGCTCGACGAGCTGATCCGGAAGTTCGATGTGCACCAGGGCACGGTCGGCGAGGTGATCGCCTCGCTGCAGGCCGATCGCACGCTGGACCGCGCGACCGAGCTTGCGGTGCAGGTGCATTCGATCGACCCGCCGCATGCGCTGGTCCTGCGGTCGCTGGAACTGGTGGCCGAGGCGGTGGCTCCGGCGCTCGGCTGGGTGCGTGATGCGGCGGCGATGCGCTGCGTCGCCTGAAGAGCGGAAGATCTGGAGCGGGATGATGAGCATGTCAGAAACCGAAGCCGATGTGATCGACACGCTGGTGGGGATCGCGCCGGGCTCGCCGCTGGATGCGATCCGCGCCCGGCGGCCGGAAGCGCGCAAACATGCGCAGGCGAGTTTCCAGGCGCTCTTCGCCCCCGGCGACATTGCCGGCGTCAGCGCTGAGGAACGTTTTGCCGTCGGCTGCTTTGTCGCCGGCCTGCATGGTGAGGCGGACACCGCGGCCTTCTATCGCGCGGGACTGGCCAGCAGCGGCGCCACCGAGGCACTGTGCGCCGCCGTCACCGTGGCCGTCGCCGAGGCGGTGACCGAGGGCCCCTACGGCAGCTTCCCCGCCGGCCCGCTCACCGCCGAGGACACCCCCGGCCTGATCTACAGCGTCGGGGCGGAATTGCGGGAAGCGCTCGGGCTGCGTCTGGTCGCCGCCCTCGAGCATGTCCACATGCTGGTCTTCCATCCGCGCGATGCGGCACCGGAGGCGTTGCAGGCGCTGCTCGACGCGGGCTGGACAACGACGGATATCGTGACCCTGTCCCAGATCGCCGCCTTCCTCTCCTTCCAGATCCGAGTGGTCCGCGGGTTCCGCACCCTCGCCGCCGCCGCCTGAGGCCCCGCCATGCCCGAGACCACCCTCACGCCGCCGCCGCACAAGATCCCGACCGTCTTTACGCGGGCGGAACTCGACTGGCTGCCCTGGATCGAGCCGCTGGCGGAGGCCGAGCTGACCGAGCGGCAGATCGCGGCGCTCATGGACCCCGGCCGCGTCAAATCCCCCTATTTCCGCCTGCTGGCGCGCGACCCGGATGCGCTGGAGGCGCGGACGCGCACTGACAAGGACATTTTCTACAACACCGATGCCGGGCTGCCGCGGGCCGAACGCGAACTCGCCGCCGCGGCGACCTCGCGGCTCAATGGCTGCATCTATTGCGCCTCGGTGCATGCCCGGTTTTCGGCGACCTATTCGAAGCGGGCCGAGGATGTTCAGAAACTGCTGGATGAGGGTGTTTCGGCCGATCTCGGCGAACGCTGGAACGCCGTGGTCGCGGCCTCGGTCGCGCTGACCAGCACACCCATCGCCTTCGGCCCCGCGCATGTCGCGCGGCTGCGGGCGGTGGGGCTGGACGATCTGGCGATCTCCGACGTCATCCAGGGGGCATCCTTCTTCAACTGGGCCAATCGGCTGATGCTTTCGCTCGGGGAGCCGGCGGAGACGGCGTGAGACAGCCTGTGTCCACCCCTTTTGCTTCGATCGTGGCGTGATGTCGGCGGTGTTGGCCTCAAGGATGCTTCGCGCCGGCTTTGCCGGTCGCCTGTGGCGATCCTTGACCCCGCGACCGCCTGCCCGCCCAGGCCGGGGACCCTGCCTTGCCGGTGCTGGGCTTTCTGCACACGCTGCCGAGCATGCTGACCTATGCGCTGTTCACGCTGGCGGCCGCGGGTCTCGCCGGGCCGGGCTGCGCGCTGCTGGCGCCGGCTGGTCGATTGCAGGCGCGAACAGGGGCATCTGGACATTGCGCTGCGCGGCAGCGGCGCGGTGATGACGGCGCTGATGCCGACCCTCGCGTTCTGCGCGGTGCAGGCCCGCACCCGGATGGATGATGCCAGGCGCCTGGTCCAGGCCGAGGTCTCGGAGATCGCCAATCCTGCTGCCCGGCGGGCTGCTGGTGGCGACCGGGGCGGTTTATGCGCCGCGGCGCCATGTGCCGGTCATGCTGGCGCGCCAGACCGCCGGGAATCGGGGCGCTGGTCGGGTTCGTCTTCCTCATGGACCAGCCCTTCCGCGGCCAGAGCGCGATTTTGCCGAGCCCTATCAGGCCTTGGTCCATGCCCTGGATCGTCGCGCCGAGATTGCCGCTGCGGCCGCAATCGCCGTCGCCGCCGCGCCGTGATCCCTGCGCGATGCATCCCCGGCCGCGCTCGGGCGTTGGTCTCCCAGGGACGGGATTTCGCGTCCCGCGCAAGGGAGACGAACTATGCTAGACACCAGCAGCATCACCGAACACATGGAAATCATCGGCTCCTGCGGGAACCATGTCGGCACCGTCGATCACCTCGACGGCGACCGCATCAAGCTTGCCAAGGGCGATACCGCCGATGGCCGGCATAAATGGCTGGCGCTGTCCGAGGTCGAGAAGGTCGAGGGCGGCAAGGTGGTGGCGAAGCAGAACCACGTGAAGACCCTGTCGATTCTGGCCTCGGCCTGATCAGGCGCGGCGGAGGGGATCGTGTGGCGGCGCATGCCCCGGCAAGGGGGCGGCGTCGCGCAGGACGGTCTCGGCCGCGGCGGACCAGCCGCCGTTCTCATGCAGGACCAGGCCTGACGCGACCCGGTCGGGTCCCCGGCCGCCGCGCTTGGCGCTGATCAGCACGCGCCGGGCCGGCGCTCCGGCGCGCGGCCAGAGCGGATAGAGCCCGACATCGCCGCAGCCGGCGCCGCGCAGCGCTGCCCCGGCCTCCGAAAAGCGGGTGGCAGGCAAGACAAGCGTCACGCTGCCGCCGGCCCGCACCGGGGCGGTCATGGCCCGCACCCAAACATCCAGCCGCGTCGCCCCGGCATGGGTCGCGCCGGCGCGCAGCGCCGCCGGTGGGGCGGTGCCGTCTGGCCAGAACGGCGGGTTGGCGCAGGCATGGTTCACCAAAGGCAATGCCTCGGTCGCGATGTCGCCGAGGATGACCCGCACCCGTGCGGCGAATCCGTTCAGCTCGGCGTTCCGCAAGGCCAGGGCGGCGAGTTCGGGATCGCGTTCCAGCGCCACGACCTGCAGCCCCTCAACGCGGGCCATCAGGCAAAGGAAGACCGCCCCGGCGCCGCAGCCCGCATCCAGCACGATCTGGCCGGGCAGGGCCGGTACCGCGGCTGCCAGCATCACCGCATCCAACCCGGCCTTCAGCCCGGTCTTGGGCTGCACCAGCCGGACGCGACCGCCGAGCAGGCGGTCTTCGGCCGTCACGTCGCCTCGCCGGCGTCCTGCAGGAGGCGCAGCGCGGCGTCATAGGCCTCGTCACGCACGGCCAAGCGGCGCGGAAAGGCGCCGATGCCGCCCTCGATCGCGCTGATGTGCTGGTCCAGCACCACGGCCTCGATCCCGGCGTCGCGCAGCAGCGCCGCCAGGAAAGACAGGCGCACCGGATCCGTTACCGCCGCCAGAATACGCATCGTTCTGAGGTTCCCGCATGCAAGCCCTTGATCCGCTTGGCCTTGCTGGCCTGCCGGGGCAGCCCTATGTTGGCGCGTCGGTACTCGGGGCTCAACTGTCGTTGGATACAATTTCGCATGCCGCGACCAAGCCGGCGGCAACAGCCGCCGCGCCGGACGCGCTGACCCGCCTGACCGCGCTGGTCGCCGAGGACATGGCGGCGACCAACCGCATGATCGTCGCGCGTATGGACAGCCCGGTCGCGATGATCCCGCAGCTCGCGGCCCATCTGGTGGCGGCGGGGGGCAAGCGGCTGCGCCCGCTGCTCACCCTGGCCGCGGCCCGGCTCTGCGGCCATGACGGCGCGCGGCATGTGGCGCTCGCGGCTTGCGTGGAATTCATCCACACCGCGACCCTGCTGCACGACGATGTGGTGGATGAGAGCGCGCTGCGCCGCGGCCGCCCCTCGGCCAATGCGCTGTTCGGCAACCAGGCCTCGGTGCTGGTCGGGGATTTCATCCTGGCCCGCGCCTTTCAGCTGATGGTCGAGGATGGCAGCCTGGATGTGCTGCGCATCCTCTCCGGCGCCGCCGCCACCATCGCCGAGGGCGAGGTGCTGCAACTCGTGACGCAGAACGACCTCGCCACCACCGAGGCGCAGTATCTGCAGGTGGTCGAGGGCAAGACCGCCGCCCTTTTCGCGGCCGCCGCCGAGGTCGGCGCCGTGGTCGCGGCCCGATCGGCCGAGGACCAGGCGGCATTGCGCCACTTCGGGCGTTCGCTCGGCATCGCCTTCCAGTTGGTGGATGACGCGCTGGATTACGCGGCCGAGCAGGCGGTGCTCGGCAAGACCGTCGGCGACGACTTCCGGGAGGGCAAGATCACCCTGCCGGTGCTGCTGGCATTGGCCGATGCCGATGGTCCGGAACGTGATTTCTGGGCGCGGACGCTGGAGCGGCGCGAGCAGACCGCGGATGACATGGCCGAGGCGCAGCGCCTGCTGGTCCGTCATGATGCGGTGGGGCGGACCATCCTGCGCGCCCGTGAATATGGTGAGAACGCCATCGCCGCGCTGGACCGGTTTCCGGATGGGCCGCTGAGGCAGGCGCTGGCCGATACCGTGACCTTCTCGGTCGAACGCGGGCATTAGCAGGCGGAAAAAGACCGAGGGCGGCGCCCAGCCCCCGGACCCTGCTGGGGCCTGAGGCCCCCAGACCCCGATCATAGGGTTGGCATAACGCCACCGCTGTGCTCCGCCATCCCGTGGCTGAGCCCGGAGTTGCCCGCCCCATGACCAGGCCCACCTGTTTCATCGTCACCGACATCGAGGCGGACGGCCCCGATCCGGGGCGGCATTCCATGCTCAGCTTCGCCTCCGTCGCGGTCGATGCCACGGGCCGCGCCTTCGCCGAATTCTCGGTCGTGCTGCGGCCGCTGCCTGATCTCGCCCGGGATGCCGACACCATGGCCTGGTGGGCGCGCCAGCCCCAGGCCTGGGCGGCGGCTACGCGAGACGCCATCGATCCGGCCGAGGCGATGCGCTCCTGGGCCGCCTGGGTGGCGGGCCTGCCCGATGTGCCGGTCTTCGTCGGCCATCCCGTGACCTTCGACGGGGCCTGGATCGACTGGTACCTTCAGAAATTCATTGGCCGGCGGCTGTTCGAGCGGCCGCGCCAGCCCGGTCTTTCGGCCGGGGCCGGCCTCGATCTGTCGACCATGGTCATGGCGGTCCATGGCTGGGACTACCGGCAGTGCAACAGCGCCCACTACCCCGAGGCCTGGTTCGGTGGCCATCACCACAGCCATTGCGCGCTGGACGACGCCCGCGGCTATGCGCATCTGCTCGCCCTGTTGCTCGCGGCCCGTGCAGCCGGTTCTGAAGGGAGCCGGCCCTGAACGGGCAAGCGTTCAGGACGGGGTCTGCTGGAAAGGCTCCAGCAGCGCCGCCCTGACGCTGTCGAGGTGTTCGCGCAGCGCCGCCTGGCTTGCTGCTGCATCGCGCCGCAGGACCGCGGCGACGATCTTCTGGTGCTGGGCCAGGGAATGCGGCAGCACCTTGCTGCGGATACGCGAGGCGGCGCGGGCCCATTCCAAGTGCTGCCTCAGCATGCGGTCCAGATCCACCACCTCCCTGTTCCCGCATTCCAGCACAAACAGGCCATGGAAGCGCCGGTCCAGCTCATGGAAGGTCGCCGCGTCTCGCCGCTGATGTGCGGCGGACATGCCCTGGCTGATCGCTTCCAGCTGGCGCGACGCCCTCTGCGGCGCTCAGCGAATACGAGGCGGGGCGGCCGGCGGGCTTCGTCTTCTGCGACAGCCAGGGGATGCTGCGCGACCGCATCGCCTCGACGCGCCGGGCCAATATCTTCGAGCGCCACAGCTATCGCCACATGACCTCGGCGCTGTCGGTCGAGGCGGATGCCGAGGGCGGGGTCGTGGCGGTCAGCAGCTACCTCGTGTTGCGCATCATGCAGGACGGGACGCAGGGGATCTTCAGCACCGGCAGCTATCGCGACCTGCTGGTCGAGGAAGCGGGCGCGCTGCGTTTCAAGGAACGTCTGGTGCTTTGTGATTCCTCGCGTCTGGATTCGCTGCTGGTGATCCCGCTGTGACGGTCAGGCGGCGTCAGACCGGTGCCGCCACCGCCACCGCCGCCGCCTTTTCCAGCGCCCGCGCGCCGCGCAGCGCCAGATCGTCGCGGTAGAGCGCCGCGGCGATCTGCACCGCGCGCGGCATCCCATCCTCGTCCAGCCCGACCGGCACGGTGATGGCCGGCTGGCGGGTCAGGTTGAAGGCGAAGGTCCAGGGCGCCCAGTCGCGCCACAGCGCCTCCCAGGCCCGGATCGTCGGCTGGTCGGCGGCGATGGCGGCGGTCGGCGTCGCGGCGGTCAGGATCAGATCATGGCGCAGATGGAAGGCGGCCATGGCATGGGCCGCCTCCAGCCGCAGCATCTCCATGGCCAAATAGTCGGTGGCGGGCATGTCGGATTGGCGGCGGGCGACCTCCTCGATCCCCACATCCAGCAGGGCGCGTTTTTCGGGCGGGGTGGAGTCGACCAGCCGCGCCATGGCGACGCCCCAGACCCGGCCGAAGATGGCGCGGGTGTCGGGCAAATTGGGGTCGGCGTCCTCGACGATCGCGCCCTGGTCTTCCAGCATGCGGGCGGCGGCGAGCAGCGCGGCCTCGCCTTCCGCATCCAGCGGCGCGTCAAAGCCGTGGCGGCGGACCAAGGCGATGCGTAGCCCGGCGACGCCGTCTTCGATGCCCTGGCGCCAGTCGCGCCTGTCATCGGGCAGGGCATAGGGGTCGCGGCCGTCGAAGCGCGCCATGGCGGAGAACATCAGCGCATTGTCGCGCACCGTGCGTGTCATCGGCCCGGCGCAGGCGACGCCGCTGAAGGCGCCATGCGGCCATTGCGGGATACGGCCGAAGCTCGGCTTCAGCCCGACCAGGCCGCACCAGGCGGCGGGGATGCGGACGGAGCCGCCGGCATCGGTGCCCAGATGCAGCGGGCCGAAACAGGCGGCGCCCGCCGCACCGGCGCCGGCGCTGGACCCGCCGGTGGTGCGGTCGCGGTTCCAGGGGTTGCGGGTGATGCCGTGCAGCGGGTTGTCGCCCGGGGTCTTCCAGCCGAATTCGGTGGTGGTGGTCTTGCCGATGATGACGGCGCCTTCGGCCTTCAGCCCCATGACGAGGGGGGCGTCCTCGGTCGCCGGGGTGGGGTCGGTGATGCGGCTGCCGCGGCGCGTGGGCAGGCCGGCGATGTTGACCAGGTCCTTGACCGTGGTCGGCACGCCATCGAGCAGCCCGATCGGGCGTCCTGCGGCCCAGCGCTGGGTGCTTTCGCCGGCGGCGATATGGGCGCGGGGGTTCATGCAGGCGAAGGCGTTCACCCAGGGGTTCAGGCGCGCGACGCGTTCGGTGACGGCCTGCAGCGCCTCGACCGGGGAGAGGGCGCGGCGGGCGTAGAGGCCGAGCAGGGTTTCGGCGGACATCAGGGCGGGATCGGTGTCGGACATCAAGGGGACCTGCGTGGGGTGGCGGCAATTCTTCGTGCCCTTCACCCCTGCCCAACCGCCCCGCTCCACGGGCTCATGGTATCGCTGATCCCCCGCCTTACCTTCCCATCCCAGACGATCGCGTTCGGGCAGGCAAAATTCACCGGCAGCACCGCGTGTTCCACCGCCTCGCAGGGGCCGGCCCCGGCCAGCGCCTCCAGGATCGCCGCCCCCAGCCTGCGATCCGCCGTCACCCCCTCGGGCCCCGAGACATCGATGCGCGGCTGGGCCCCCGCCTGTTCCGGCGTCATCCCGAAGTCGAGCAGGAAGGCCAGCATCTGGTAGACCGAGGCCAGGATGCGCCGCCCACCCGAAGCGCCCGCCGCGACCACAAGCTTGCCGTCCTCGCTCGCAAAAATCGCCGGCAGCATGTTGCACAGCGGCCGCGCGCCGGGGCGGAAATGGTTGGGGCTGCCGGGCTCCGGGTCGAACCACATGACGCCATTGTTCATCAGCACCCCGGTCTGCGGCAGCACCACCCTGCTGCCCATGGAGGACAGCAAGGTCGTCGTCATCGCCACCGACATGCCGTCCTTGTCCATGACGGTCAGGTGCGTGGTGCAGGTCTCGGCCGGTTCCAGCGCGTCGGTGGCAGCCCCCAGGCCCTTCAGCCGCTCGGCATAGGCGGCGCGCAGCGCCAGCGACAGCGCCGTGAACCAGGCCCCGTCCGGCGTCCTGCCCGGGGCCACCGGCGCCATGCCGGCCATCACCTTGGCCAAGGTCGGGGCCGCGGTCAGCCCGCCGGCCAGCCACAAGGTGCCCTTGCCGCGCCAGCTTTCGGCCGTCGCCGGGCGCAGCGTCGCGTGGCAGCCGGCCAGGTCGGCGGCCGAGACGACGCCGCCGAGCGCCCTGATGTCCATCACCAGGTCTGCGGCCAGCGCGCCCTCGTAGAAATCGCGCCAGCCGGCGTCGCGCAGCCGTTCCAGCGTATCGGCCAGCCGCCCCTGGTGCAGGAAGCCCGGCGTGCCCTGGTAGGGCGCGATCGGCGGCAGCCCGCCCGGCAGGTAGATGCGCGCGCTTTCGGCATAGAGCCGCAGCGACCCCGCGCTATTGGCGATCTTCAGCGTGGTGAACCAGTCCTGCGGCAGGCCGCGCCGGGCCAGCGCCACCGCCGGACCGAACACCTCGGCGTGGCCCAGCTGGCCATAGGTTTCGTGCAGCAGCCCGTAGCCGGCGACCGAGGAGGGGATGACGAAGCTCAGCGGGCCGTGGATGTTGCGGTCCTCCACCACCTCCGGCCAGGCGAACAAATCCTGCTTCAGCCGCCCGGTCAGGGGGAACAGCTTGGGGTCGAGGCCGGCCGGGGCAACCGGGCCGAAGTCCAGCGTCTCCGCGCGGCCATCGGCGTGGCGGATGACGGCGAAGCCGATGCCGCCCAGGCCGCAGTTCCAGGGCTCCACGGTCGCCAGCACCAGGGCCGCCGCCACCGCCGCATCCGCCGCATTGCCGCCGGCGTTCAGCACCGCGATCCCGGCCTGGGCCGCGTCATGGTTCTGGCAGACGACGACGCCGCCCTGGCTTTCGGCGCCGGGCTTGGTGACGGCCCAGTTCTGCGTGGTCCAGGTCGGGGGGGCATAGGCTGCGGTCATGGGATGGGCTCCGTCGGTGCTGACCGCAGCCTGCGTCCGCGCCGTGCCGGGGGCAAGGCAACGGGGACAAGGCAACTCCGGCCAGCGAATGGGGTTCCATGCACTGGGGCAACGAGGACGCTTGGCATGGCCGTTCCGTGGGCAATTCGATGGCTGTTGTGGATCGCCGTCCCGGTGCTGGTGCTGGTGGTGCTGTTCCGCTGGGACTGGTTCATCCCGCTGGTCGAGGCCCGCGCTTCCGCCGCCATCGGCCGCCCGGTCAGCATCGGCCATCTGCATGTCCGGCTGCGGAAGGTGACGCAAGTCACGCTGGAGGATGTCACCATCGCCAACCCGCCGGGCTTCGACGGCGAGGCGCCGCTGGCGCATCTGCCGCGCAGCACAGTGGATCTGGAACTCTGGCCGCTGCTGCGGCATCGCGAGGTCATCATCCCCGCGGTGGCGCTGGACCAGCCCGCCTTCCGCCTGCTGGCGCGAGCGGATGGCACCGACAACATCACCTTTCCCGCCGGCGCGGGCCCCGCCGGCGCAGAGGGCGAGGGGCCGCAGATCGGGCGGTTGAGGATCACTGGCGGCCAGGCCCAGGTCACGGCGCCGCGGCTTGCCGCCGACTTCGCGCTGAAGATCGACACCGCCGAGCCCGAAGGCCAGGACCCCACCATCACTGTGCAGGCGACCGGCACCTATGCCGGCCAGCCGATCACCGGGGAGCTGGTGGGCGGCGCGCTGCTGAACCTGCGCGACACCCAAAAACCCTGGCCGGTTCGGGTGACCCTGGCCAATGGCCCGACGCATGTCGCGCTGAACGGCACTGTGCAGGATCCGCTGGCGATGCGCGGCGCCGATCTGCGGCTGGAACTGGCCGGCCCCGACATGGGGCTACTGACGCCGCTGACCGGCGTGCCGATCCCGGCCACGCCGGCCTATCGCGTGGCCGGGCAGCTCGATTTCGCCCCGGGCCGCGTGCGCTTTCACGAGATGGAAGGCACCGTCGGCCGCACCGACCTCAGCGGCGAGATCGTCGTCGCCCCCCGCGCCGCGCGGCCGGAATCGGAACTGCCCCCCGCACCGGCACCGACCGCGCCGACCGCCAATGGCCATCCGCGGGCCGCCGGCGACAAGGCCCAGGCCGAGGCATTGCCGCCCGACACCACGCCGCGCCCTGATGTCACCGCCAATCTGCATTCGCGCCGGGTGGATCTGGCCGATCTCTCCGGCTTCATCGGCGGCGCGCCGCAGCCGGGGGCGGCCCCCGCGGCCCCCGCCGGCCGGGTGCTGCCGGCGAGCCCGGTGAACATCCCGCGGCTGCGCGCGGCGGATGTGCATCTCAGCTACCGCGCCGACCGGATCGAGGGCCGGAACATGCCGCTGGACAATCTGCGCGCCGAGCTGGACATCGTGGATGGCGTCATCCTCCTGCACCCGGTCAGCTTTGGCGTGGGCGAGGGCCGTATCAGCGCCCAGGGCGTGCTGACCCCGCGGCAGGATGGCGCGTTGCATGCCGATGGCGAAATCCAGTTCACCAGGCTCGATATCTCTCGCCTGCTGGGGGCCACCGGCGTCGCGGAAGGGGCGGGGACGCTGGGCGGACGCGCGAAGCTGATCAGCACCGGCCGCTCCACCGCCGAACTGCTGGCCCACGCCGATGGCGAGCTGACCTTGTCCATGGCCGGGGGCACGCTTTCGGCGCTGCTGGTGGATCTATCGGGGGTAAGGCTCGGCAATGCCATCCTCTCGGCACTGGGGATTCCGGCGCGGACCCAGGTGGAATGCTTCGTTGCCGATTTCGGCATGCGCCAGGGGGTGCTGACCTCCCGCACCGTGCTGCTGGATACCTCCGAGGCGGTGATCGCCGGCACCGGCACCATCGACCTCGGGCGCGAGCGGCTGGACTACCAGCTGCGGACCCAGGCCAAGCATCTGACCATCGCCGCCCTGCCGACCGCCATCCTGATCCGCGGCACCTTCGCCGATCCGAGCGTGGCGCCGGAGGTTGTGGAACTGGGCGTGCGCGGCGGGCTGGCGGTGGCGCTCGGCATCGTGGCGCTGCCGCTGGCGCTGCTGCCAACCATCCAGCTCGGCATCGGCGACGATCCGCGCTGCCGCGCGCTGGTGGGCCAGGCGCGTTGAGGCGCTTGCCGTGATAGGCTCGATACGCAGCAAAGGAGCCGCGACCATGCCGGATACGTCTGTCGCCACCATCGCCACCGCGGCCGCCACGATGGACCTGCAGCAGCTGGCGGGAATCCTGGACAAGGTGCTGAAGGAGCAGATGGACAAGCTGGGCAAGATCAACATCATCGTCGCGGGCCGCACCGGCACCGGCAAATCCACGCTGGTCAACGCGATCTTCGGCGAGAATTTTGCGAAAACCGCGATGGGGCGGCCGGTGACGCAGCACGCGACCTGGTACGGGCGGGAGAACCACCCGCTGCACCTGCTGGACACCAAGGGGCTCGAAACCTCCGAATACGCTGAGACCTGGGCCGGGCTGCAACGCGAGATCGCCAAGGGCCGCGCCGCCACCGATCCGCGCGACCACATCCACATCGGCTGGGTCTGCGTGCAGGAACCGGCCCTGCGCTTCGAACGCGCCGAACAGGATCTGGTGGAGGCGCTGAAAGCCGCCGGCATCCCCACCATCATCGTGCTGACCAAGCACGGCATGTTCCCCGAGTTCCTGGCGGAAATGCGAAAACTCGCGCCCATGGCCGATGCCATCATCCGGGTCCGCGCCTTGCCGATGCCGGGATTCGCCGGGACCGTGGGGCTGTCGGAGCTGGTGCAGACCTCGGTGCAGCTGTTGCCGGAGGTGGCGCGGGGCGCCTTTGTTGCCGCCCAGGCGGTAGATTTCGCGCTGAAGACCGCCGATGCCCGCAAGATCATCCGCGGCGCGGCGGCCGCCGCCGCGACCGCCGCGGCGGTGCCGCTGCCGTTTACAGATGCGGCGACGCTGGTGCCGATCCAGATCGGGATGATCGTCGGGATCTCGTTGCGCTTCGGGCTGGAAGGGACCACGCAAAAACTGCTGCCGCTGGCGTCCAGCATCGTCGGCTGTCTTGCCGCAACCGTCGCGGGGCGGCTGATCGTGGGCCAGCTGCTGAAGTTTTTGCCCGGCGGCAGCCTGGTGAATGCCGGGGTGGCGGCGGCGGTGACGACGGCGTTGGGGGAGGCATATCTGGCCTTCCTGCTGGCGTTTCACCAGCGGATGGGGCGGATGCCGTCGGTGGATGAGATCGTGGGCGAGTTCAGCGCCTTCTGGAAGAAATGGG
>Ga0255334_1000506_pt1 | contig 29560 bp, 29 predicted proteins | sample EtOH5_35cm_T3_12_FD_202080 | JGI IMG/M metagenome (GOLD analysis project Ga0255334, IMG submission 202080) | Sandy soil microbial communities from University of British Columbia, Vancouver, Canada - EtOH5_35cm_T3_129 | ecosystem: Engineered > Artificial ecosystem > Sand microcosm > Unclassified ... | reverse complement strand
GCCGCCGCAGCCCTGGCGGCGCTGGTAGGAGATCACCTGCCCGTCGGGGCAGACCACCGACAGATCCAGGTCATCGCGCGTGTCCCAGCCCAGGATGATCTGCGCACGGCCTTCCTGGGCGCCTTCGCGGCGGGCGCGGTCGGCGTCGTCGTTGCGCGGCGGATCGGGGGGCGGAGCCGGAGGGGGAGCCGGCGCCGGCGGCGCCGGTACCGCCGGCCGGGGGCGCGGGGGCGGGCGCGGCGGTGCTGGCGGCGGCTGGCAGGCGAGGCGCCGCCGTCCCATTTCCTCGGCGATCGAGGCCAAGCGATCGCGCAGGGCCGCCTCCTCGGCCTGCGCGGCGTCGAGATCCCGCAGCAGCGCCAGATCGGCCGGGTCCACGACGCATTGCGCATCGGCGATGACGCGCCAGCCGAACGGATCACGCCAGGCGAGGAAGGCGCCGATCGCCAGCATCAGCGCCAGCAGGGCCGCCACCAGCAGCGCCCAGGGCCAGATCGGCCGCCGTGGCGTCGCGCCGATCGCCAGCATCGTCATGGGGGTCGCGGTGTTCGGCAGGCTGCGGACCAGGGTCGCGCCTTCCACCCGGCCGGCGAGGTGATGGCCCCAGCCGATCAGGAAGATCGCCTCGCCCCGCACCCGGATGAAGCTGCGATCGGGGATTTCCAGCGCGAGGGCGATCATCTCGCCGAGCAGGCGCAGGCCCTCGTCGCGTTCGGCGGCCAGGCGCTCGGCCTCGGCGCGGATGGCGGCGGCCATGGCTTCGAAGCCGGGGAGACGGTCGGGGGCCGCCTGATCCAGCGGCAGGGCCTCGCCATCGCCCTCAGCGTACCAGTCGATGGTGCCGCGGGCGGGATCAGGGTTGGGCTCGGCCAGGATCGCGGCATGGGCGGGCGAAAGGCGGCGGCTCAGATGCGCGGCGATCTGGCCCCAGGCGGTGATGACGGGCTGGCCGCCGACGGAGAGCGGGCGCAGGTCGGCATCGCGCGTGGTGGCGGCGAGGCTGCGCGCCATGGCTCAGGGTGCCCGGGGTGCGGCGGCGGGCGGCGTCGCGGGGGCCGCCGGCGCCGTTGTCGCGGGGGGCGCCGCGGGGGCCGGGCCTGGGGTTCCGCCCGGGGTCGGGGGCGTCGCAGCCGGCGGCGTCTCGGCCGGCACCGGTGCCGCTTGCGGGGAACAGGCGCCATCCGCCACCGCCGGCGTCACCCCCGCCTCACGTAGGAAGGCCAGCAGTGCCTCGGCCTTCTGGGCATAGGCGACGCGTTCGGCCATCTGCGCATTGATGAAGTTGAAGGTATTTACGCCCACCACCCGGCCGCAGCGGTCCACCAGCGGCCCGCCTGAATTGCCTGGGCTGATCGAGGCGGTATGGGGCATCGCCACCAGCCCGCTCTGAAGGGTCTGGATCGCCGAGATCCGGCCATCGGTGGTGACCAGATCGGGCAGTTGCGACATGTCGCCCTGCATCACCGCCCGGAACCGCTGGTCGTTCTGCACGATGGCAGCGGGGAAGCCGGCGGCGACCACCTCATCCAGCCGCTGCGCCTGCCGCGTCAGGGTGAAGGGGGTCAGCGAGGGCGTGCCCTCCACCTGCAGCAGCGCGAAATCGGGCTGCCCGGGTTCGGCCGCCGAGGTGGTGCGGACCACCCGCGCCGGGAAGGCGCGGCCGAGGTGGCGGCTGGTGATGACCAGCCCCCCGCTCGCCGCCGCCACCACATGGTTGTTGGTCACGATCTGCCCGGGGCCGACAAAGAATCCGGTGCCGATCGAGGTCCCCTGCCCGCCCCCCTGCCCCCCCTGGCCGATCACCAGCACGACGGCCTGGTCGAGCTGTTGCAGCAGGTTGGATGGGCGCGGCGCCAGCGGTGCGTTGGCGGGGGCATCGGGCGCGGCGGGTGTGGGCTGCGCCGGCAGATCCTGCGGCATCAGGGTTCGGCCGGGCGGCGGCGGGGTCAGGGGGGTGGCGGTGCAGGCATTGCCCTCGGCGCCGGCGCGGGCGCGTTCAACCTCCTCGGCCAGGGTCTCGTTGGTGCGGCGTTGCAATTCGATGGCGGCGCGCACCCGGTCGCGGTCGACGAATTCGGCGGTCAGCTGCCGATGGGCGATGATGTCGGACAGGGCGCGCCAGCCCAGCCAAAAGCCGAGCCCGAGGAAGAGGGCGGCGATCAGCAGCGCCACCGGCAGCAGCCACCAGCGCCGTGGCCCGGCGGGGGCGGAGGCCCCGACCGGGGCGGCCGGCGGTGCCGGCGCTGCCGGCCGTGCCATCGCGGGTCGGGCCGCCGACGGGGGCGGTGAAGCCGGCGCCGGCCCCGCCGTGGGCAGGAAGGGCGCCAGCGCCGGGGCCGCGGGATTGGCCGCCGGCAGCCCCCAGCCGGCCAGCACCGGGCGGCTGTCCAGCACCAGGATCGCACCGGCATCCGGCACGGTCAGCGCCGCCGCCAGCAAGGCCGCATCCTCGCCGGCGCCCTGCGCGCGGGGGGCGAGGGCGGCCATCGCCTCGCGCAGCGCCGCCTCGGCCGCCGCGCGGCGCGGCTGCGGCAGGCTGGTCAGCGGCTCGGCCTCGGACCCCGTGCCGTACCAGGCGATGGAGACGATCGCGCCGCCCGCATCCCGCGTCGGCACCGGTTCGGCGAAAATGCCGGCATGCACGCCGGCGATCCGCTGCAGATCGGCAAAGCGGCTTTGCGCGGGCTGGCCACCGACCAGGATCGGACCCGAGGCACCGACCGGGGTCTGCAGCAGAAACTGCGGTGCCGCCATGATCAGAACCCCTTGGAAGCGCGCGTCAGACGCAACTGTCGGGGGTCATTGCGCCATCAATGCGGCGGCGCGGCAAGGCGTGCCCGGGGGGCGGCGGGATCAGACCTCGGCGAGCGGCGCGGGGCGACGGCCGCCCGCGAAGGGTGCCAGCACCGCCAGCATCGCGCGGGCGCAGGGCGTCGCCACGCCGGCCTTGTGGCCGAGCTCCACCACGGTCCCCGCGAGCCAGGGCAGTTCCAGCCGGCTGCCGCGCTCCAGATCGTGATGCATCGAGGTCGTCATGGTCGGCGGCACCGCATCCGTCCGCGTCATGGCCGCCTGCGCCTCGTCCATCGGCAAGGCGACGCCTAAGGCCTGGCCGACCGCCACCACCTCGGCAAAGAGATCGGCCAGGAAGGCGCGCGACAGATGCGTCTGGCGGATCGGGCCGATGCTGCTGCGCGCGGCGGCGGTCATCGAGGACATCCCGACCAGGAAGACGAATTTCTGCCAGATCGCCACCGTGATGTCGGGCGGCAGCACCGTCTCGATCCCGCCGACGGTGGCGGCCTCGGCCAGCCGCTCCGCCATCGCCTGGCCGGCCGGGGCATAGCCGCCGAGCACCAGCCGCTGCATCGTGCCGGTCTGCCGGATCACACCGGGCTGCGCGATGGCGGCGGCGATATAGGCGACACCGCCCAGGACCCGGTCGGGGCCGAACGCCGCGCGCAGGGCATCGTCCTTGGTCACCCCGTTCTGCAGCGATACGACGAAGCCGCCGGGCTGCATCACCGGTTCGATGGCCGCGATCGCGGCCTCCGTGTCCCAGAGCTTGGTGCCGAGAATCACAAGGTCGGCGGGGCCGAGTTCCGCGGGATTGTCGGCCAGCCGAGGGTTCGGCAGATGCAGGCTTTCGCGCCCGCCGTCGCGTTCGATGGTCAGCCCCTCGGCGCGCATCGCCGCCAGATGGGCGCCGCGCGCGACAAAGCCCACCTCGTTTTTCGTGCCGGCCAGCAGCGCGCCATAGAAGCCGCCCAGGCCGCCGGCCCCCATGCAGATGATGCGCATCTTCGTCTCGCTTCCTGCCTTGCGGCACAGCTCCGATGGGTGGCCCCCGCTGTCGAGTCCGGACAGCGCCGTGCGAGCATGGTATCGGGCTTGCGATGCGGGGGCTTGGGTTCTTTCTGGTGGTCATGGCAGGGTTGCTCGCGGCCGGGCCGGTTCCGGCCCAGGCGCCGAGCGCCGAGCGGCTGCGCGGGGCGGAGCACAGCGAGGCGATACGGTCGCGCGAAGCCGCCGCCGCCGCGGCCGCCGCCGATGCCGCCGCCGCCCACGAACGGCGCCTGGCCGAGGCGCGCGTCGCCGCCGCCGCCCGCGCCCAGGCTGCCGAGACCGCCGAAAACGAGGCCCAGGCACGGGCCGAGGCGGCAGCGCGGGCCGCCCGCGCCGCGGTCGAGGAAGCGCGGGCCCGCGACGCCGCCCTGACCCCGCTGCTGCCGATGCTGCGGCGGCTCGCGCTGTTGCCGGAGGCCTCGCTGCTGGCCGCGCCGGCGGCGCCCGACGACACTCTCCGCGCGCTGGTCGTGCTGCGTGCGCTGACCCGGGAGGCGCAAGCAGCCGCCACCGCCGCCCGTGCCGCGGATGCCGCCGCCGCCCAGGAAGCGCGCGAAGCCCTGGATGCGGCCGAGCGCCTGACCGCTGCCCGCGCCGCCGCCCGCGCCGCGGCGGCATCGGTCGATGCGGCGCTGGCCGAGGCTCGCGCCCAGCGCAGCGAAGCCGAGGCGGCCGAGGACGCCGCGGCCCGCCGCGCGACCGAGGCCGCCGCCCATGCGGCCGACCTGCGCGAAGCCATCGCGCGGCTGGAACAGGAGCGGGCCGAGGCGCGCGCGCGTCAGGCCGAGGCCTCCCGCCGCGCGCTTGCCGAGCGCCGGGCGGCGGCGCTCGAAGCGGCCCGCGCCCGCGCTCAGGCCACGGCCGAAGCCCGACGTGCCGCGCGTTCGCCGGAAGCCCCGCCGGCCCGGGCGCCACCGGCCGAGGCGCGCCAGGCGTCGCGCGCGCCCGCGGCCAGCGCGGCCAATACGCCGCGCGGCAGCGCCGCCCGGCCGCTGCCGGTCGTCGGGCGGATGCTGCGCGCCTTCGGCGATGCGGCGCCGGGGGGAGCGGCCCGTGGCCTGACCTTCGCCGCGAACCCGGGGGCGCGCGTGGTCAGCCCTTGCGCCGGGCGGACCGCCTTCGCGGCACCCTTCCGCTCCTACGGACTGTTGTTGATTGTGGATTGTGGTGGCGGCTATCATTTCGTCCTCGCGGGACTCGACCGGCTGGACGCGGTGCCGGGATCGCGATTGCTGGCCGGGGAGCCGGTGGGCGTCCTTGGCGGGGCGGATCAGGGTAGCCGCCCGACCCTGTATGTCGAACTCCGCCGCAACGGCCAGCCGGTCGATCCGGCGACATGGTTTGCCCGCGGCGGCTGAGGGCGGCAAAGCTTCGAGGCCGGTAGCTGTATGGGCCTGGGCTTTCAGTGTAGGCTGGGTCGTTATTGTAAACGGCGGTATCGTGGTCCCCCTGGCCCGGCCGGTTTTCCCCGCTCCGTGCTATTGGGGCGGTCGTACTGAGGTTCGACAACCGGTTGCGCGGCAGGCGTGACCCAAGGAGCGTCGCGTGGCGGAGCAGCAGAACGTGGACACGGCCAAGACCCAGACCGGCGAGCAGAGCGGCCACCAGGCCGGGCGCTGCGCTGGCGCCGCGTCGCCGATCAAGCGTGGGCGGGTGATGCGCGGCGCCGGGATCGTTGCGGCCTTTTCGGCCGGGCTGGTTGTCGGGCCCTTGGTCGGCGCTTGGGCGCAGGACGCGTCGCGGGCCGAGACCTACCGGCTGCTGAACCTGTTCGGCGATGTCTTCGAGCGGGTCCGCGCCGAATACGTGGAACCGGTGAACGACCGCGAGGTGATCGAAAGCGCGATCAGCGGCATGCTCGCCGGGCTCGATCCGCATTCCTCCTACATGAACCCGCGGTCCTTCCGCGACATGCAGGTGCAGACCCGCGGCGAGTTCGGGGGCCTCGGCATCGAGGTCACCCAGGAAAACGGCTATGTGAAGGTCATCAGCCCGATCGACGACACGCCTGCCGCACGGGCCGGGGTCAAGCCGGGCGACCTGATCACTCATCTGAACGGCGCCTCGGTCCAGGGCCTGACCCTGCAGGAAGCGGTTGAGCAGATGCGCGGCGAGCGCGGCAGCTCGCTGCGGCTGACCATCCGGCGCGAGGGCGTGGCGACGCCGATCGAACTCAGCCTGACCCGCGACGTGATCCGGCCGCAGGTCGTGCGCTACCGCCTTGAAGGCAATGACATCGCCTATATCCGCCTCGCCTCCTTCAATGAGCAGACCGATGCCGCGATGCGCCGCGCCATGACCACGCTGCGCAGCCAGGCCGGCACCAATCTGCGCGGGCTTGTGCTGGATCTGCGCAACAACCCCGGCGGCCTGCTGGACCAAGCGGTGCAGGTGTCGGATGATTTCCTCGACCAAGGCGAGATCGTGTCCACCCGCGCCCGCCGGCCCGAGGACGCCCAGCGCTGGAATGCTCGCCCGGGTGACATTGCCCAGGGCCTGCCGATCGTCGTGCTGGTCAACTCCGGCAGCGCCAGCGCTTCGGAAATCGTCGCCGGCGCCTTGCAGGACCACCGCCGCGCCGTCGTGATGGGCGTAAAGTCCTTCGGTAAGGGCAGCGTGCAGACCGTGATGCCGCTGCCGGGGGAAGGGGCGATCCGCCTGACTACGGCGCGCTACTACACCCCCTCGGGTCGCAGCATCCAGGCGACCGGGATCGAGCCCGATATCGAGGTCCTGGCGGCGCGGCCGGATGCCGAGCATTCGACGTCGCAGCGGGACCGGGAGGCGGATCTGCGCCGTTCGTTGCGCAACGAGGGCGCGGCAGCACAGCCGGCGCCGCCCTTGCCGCCGCTGAACCTGCCGGCGGGGCTGGTGGAACACGTTCAGCGCCAGCCGGCCGAGGGCGCTGCCGCCTTCGATCCGACCAAGCCCGAAACCGACTTCCAACTGCAGCAGGCCGCCAGCCTCCTGCGGGCCTGGGCTTCGGCGCAGCCGCAACGCCGGGCAGCGCGTTGAAGGCCGTCTGACCCTGTTGCGCGGCTGGCGGGGCCTCGGCGCCTTCTGGGCGCTGGTGCTGATTGCGCTCGCGGCGGTTGGCGTGGTGTTGCAGGGCCAGGGGCCGCTGCCCCCCGCGACGACCTCCGCGCCGGTTGTGGAGCCTGCGCCGGGAAGGCCGGCGGCGGGGGCGGGGCCCGAGGCCGCGCAGACGCCGACGGTATCACCGGCGCCTGCCTCTCTAACCCCCTCTGCTTCAACCCCCTCTGCTCCGGCGGCTTCGGATCCGGCACCGCCGGTGGCGAGCCCGTCCGTGCCCGCGCCGCCGTCAGCGGTGGGGAACGAGCCGCCTCCTCCTCTGCCGTTTCAGCCCGCGCCCATCGCCGCCGACCCGACCGCTGCGGCACCAGCGATGCCGGTGTTGCCGGTGCCGGCCGCGCCGGCGCCGCCGCCCTTGCCGATGCCGGCGACGCCCGTGACCTCGGCTGAGCGGCCGATCGCCAGCCCCGATCCCGCTCTGCTCGAAGCCTCCAGCCAAGGGCCGTTGCCCAAGGTCGGTGAGGACGGCCGGACTTCCATCCGCGCCTATGCTCGCGCCTTCGACCGCAGCGACCAGCGGCCCCGGATCGGGCTGGTGGTCGGCAATATCGGGCTGAACGTCGCACTGTCCGGGGATGCGATCCGGCGGCTGCCGGGGGCGGTGGCGCTGGCCTTTTCGCCCTATGCGCCGAGGCCGGGGCTCTTGCTGGACCGCGCCCGGGCAAGGGGAATGGAGACGCTGACCGCTTTGCCGCTGGAGCCCACCGGCTGGCCGCTGAACGATCCTGGCGACCACGCGCTGCTGACCGGAAACAGCCCCGCCGAGAACACCGAACGGCTGGAATGGGCGCTGTCCCGCATCCAGGGCCAGGTCGGGGCGGTCGGGGCGCTGGGGCCGATGCGGGGAGAACGCTTCGCCGCCATGCCCGAGCTGATCGGCGGCGTGCAGGCTGCGCTGCAACAGCGCGGGCTGCTCTACATCGATCCGCGGCCGGGGGCCGGCACGCCGTCGCGGGCCTTCGGCCGCGGCGTCGATCTGGTGGTGGACGAGCTGGCGACCGGGCGCGAGATCGAACGTCGTCTGGGCGAGCTGGAACGGATCGCGCGGGAAAGGGGATCGGCCCTGGGCCTTGCCTCGGACCCGGCACCGGTGCTGGTCGAACGCATGGCTGCCTGGGCGGCGGGGCTGGAGCAGCGCGGCCTGGTGCTGGCGCCGGTCAGCGCGCTGATCCGCCGAGGAGATGCGGTGCCGCGACCGTAGCCGCTGGCCCCGTGACCGGGGGCTGCGGCATCGCTATCCTGCCCGCGAGAGGAACGCCGAGCCGATGCAGATCACCTCGCCCGCCTTCAAGAGGAATGCGTATCACGCGCTGAACGATGACGGGCTGCAGAAGGCGCTGCAGCACGCGCGGCCGATGTTCACCGGCGGCCGCAGCCGCGCCGTCGCCAACCTGCCGGAATTCGAGAGGCTCCGGGACATCGGGCGGGACATCAAGAACCACACGCTGGCGAACCTCGACTGGTACCTTGAGACCTATGCGGCGAATGTCGAACGCGCCGGCGGCCATGTGCACTGGTGCAGCACCGCCGATGAGGCGCGTGCCAAGGTGCTGGAGATCTGCCGCAGCGTCGGGGCCCGCACGGTCACCAAGGGCAAGTCGATGATCTCCGAGGAGCTGGGGATCAACGAGCATCTGCAAAGGCACGGCGTGATCCCGGTCGAGACCGACCTTGGCGAATACATCCTGCAGATTCGCAACGAAGGCCCGTCGCATATCATCGCCCCCGCCTTCCACCTGAACCGGGAGGATTGGGAGAAGACCTTTCGCGCGGTGCATACCGATCTGCCGGCCGATCGCGTCTTCGGCGACCGGCGCGACATCCTGGCCGAGGCCCGCACCCGGCTACGCGAAAAATTCCTGGCGGCGGATGTCGGCATCACCGGCGCGAATTTTCTCATCGCCGAGACCGGATCCTCCGTGATCGTCACGAATGAGGGCAATGGCGATCTGACGCAGACGCTGCCGCGCGTCCATATCGCACTGGCCAGCATCGAGAAGGTGGTGCCGACGCTGGAAGACGCGACCAGCCTGTTGCGGCTGCTGGCGCGTTCGGCCACGGGGCAAGATTTTTCAGTCTATACGACCTTCAGCACCGGCGCGCGGCGCGCGGCGGATCTGGACGGGCCGGAACAGTATCATGTCGTGCTGGTCGACAATGGCCGGTCCAACATGATGGGCACCGACTTCCAGGACATGCTGCGCTGCATCCGCTGCGCCGCCTGCATGAACCACTGCCCGGTTTATGGCGTGACCGGCGGCCATGCCTATGGCTGGGTCTATCCGGGTCCTATGGGCAGCGTGCTGACGCCGACCCTGATCGGCGTGCAGAAGGCCGGGCATCTGCCCAATGCCAGCACCTTCTGCGGGAAATGCGAAAGCGTTTGCCCGGTGAAGATCCCGCTGCCCAAGATGATGCGCCATTGGCGGGAACGCGAATTCGAGCGGCATCTGTCCCCCGCTTCGGTGCGCGGCGGGCTGCGGCTCTGGTCCTGGTTTGCCAGGCGGCCGGCGGCCTATCGGCTGGTGACGCGGACGATGATCGCGACCCTTGGGCTGCTCGGCCGCAAGAAAGGCGCCTTCCGCAGCCTGCCTCTGGCCGGCGGCTGGACCGAGGGCCGCGACCTGCCGGTGCCGGAGGGCGGCACCTTCATGGCCCGCTATGCCGCCATGCAAAGGGGGAGGCGCCCATGACCGGACGCATCATCGACGGCGGGGAGGACGCGGCCCCCTTCGTCCCCGCCAGCACGCTGCGGACGCTGTTGTCCGGCGTGCACATTTCCACGGCCGAGGAACGCATGGCCGAGGATGTCACCCGTATCGAGCGCGCGCTGGCGGCGATCGAACGGGCGATCGCGGCGCCATGAGCAAGGAGGCCATCCTCGGCGCCATCCGCCGCGGGCTGCGCCGCGGTCCGCTGCCGGCGGATCAGGCGGCGATGCTGGCCGGGCGGCTTGCCAGGCATCCACGCCATCTGATCCCGGCGCGGTCCCGCATCCCGCGTCCGGAGCAGATCGCGCTGTTCGTCCGCAATGTGGAGAAGGAGTTCGGCACCCTTGCGCGCGTGCCGGATGCCGAAGCGGTGCCCGGGGCGGTTGCCGACTGGCTGGCCAGGCAGAACCTGCCGCCGCGTTTCGTCATGGCGCCGCATCCCGACCTGCTGGCGCTGCCCTGGGCCGACCGCCCGATGCTGGGCTTCGAGGTGCGGCCGGCGATCGGCAGCGATACCGTCTCGGTCCAGCACGGCTGGGCGGCGGTGGCCGAAACCGGGACGCTGCTGTTCCCCTCCGACCCCTCCCGCCCCACCACGCTGAACCTGTTGCCGGAGAGCGAGATCGTGGTCCTGCGCGCGTCCCGCATCGTTGGCGCCTATGAGGAAGCCTGGGACCTGCTGCGAGCCGAGTGGCAAGACGCTGATACCGGCGGCTTCATGCCGCGCAATCTGATGTTCGTGACCGGGCCCAGCCGCAGCGCGGATATTGAGCAGACCCTCGAATTGGGTGCCCATGGCCCGCGCCGACTGCATGTGGTTCTGGTCGAGGATGAGCCCTCCGCCCCCTGACCTGTCGGCAATTCGGGTGTATGCCGACCGGCATCCACAGCACGAGGCGTCGTCATGCATCTGATCGTTCTGCCAGGGGATGGGATTGGCCCCGAGATTTCGGAGGCGACCCTTACGATCCTCCGGGCCGCCTCCGAGCGGTTCCAGCTGGGTCTGGTCCTGGAGGAGGATCTGGTCGGCCACGCGTCCTTCGCCAAATATGGCACCACGGTGGTGCCCGAGTTGCTCGACCGGGTGAAGGCGGCCGATGGGCTGATCCTCGGGCCGACCGCGACCTTCGAATTCGGCGATGCGTCCAAGGGCGGGGTCAATCCGTCGGGCTTCTTCCGCAAGGGGCTGGACCTTTTCGCGAACATTCGGCCCTCGCGCACCTATCCGGGCGTGAAGGCACCGGTCGGCCAGTTTGACCTGACCATCGTCCGCGAAAACACCGAAGGCTTCTACGCCGACCGGACCATGTTCGTCGGCAATGCGGATATCCTGGTGACCGAGGATGTCGGCATCTCGATCCGCAAGATCACGCGTAAGGGCTGCGAGCGCATCGCGCATGAAGCCTTCCGCTTGGCCCGCCGCAGCCGCAAGCATGTGACGGCGGTGCACAAGGCCAATGTGCTGAAGCAGACCGATGGGCTGTTCCTCGGCATCTGCCGCCAGGTCGCGACGGAATACCCGGATGTGACCTTCGACGAGCGCATCATCGATGCCATGGCCGCCCTGCTGGTGCGTAACCCGCAGCAGTTCGACATGGTGGTGACCACCAACATGTTCGGCGACATCCTGTCGGATCTGGCGGCCGAACTCTCGGGCAGCATCGGCCTCGGCGGGTCGCTGAACGCCGGGTCGGAATACGCCATGGCGCAGGCGGCGCACGGGTCGGCGCCGGATATCGCGGGGCAGGACAAGGCCAACCCCTTCTCGCTGGTGCTGTCGACGGCGATGCTGCTGGGCTGGCACGGCGACCGCAAGGCGCAGCCGCGCTTCGTCCAGGCGGCCGCGGCGATCGAGACCGCGGTGCGCGAAGCCGTCGCGGCGGGCGAGGCGACCGGCGATGTCGGCGGCCGTCTGGGCACCATCGGCACCGGAGAAGCCTTGGCGAAGCGGCTGCGCGCCGGCTGAATGGCTGGCGGGGCGGGGAGGCACCGCCTATTTGCCGGGCACCATGTCCCGCCGACTCCGCACCGTTTCCGCCCAGGAAGCCGCCCTTTGGGCGGGGTGGGCGGAGCTTTCCGGGGTTGAACCGCTGCCCGGGCGGGCCCTGCCGGCGAGGCCGGCGCCTGCACCGGTGGTAGTGGCACCGCCCCCGGCCACCCCTGTCCGGCCCGCCGCGGCGCGCCCGCGCGCGGCGCCGGAGTTTTCGGTAGGCACGCCGCCCCCGGGCATCGACGCCCGCCGCTGGCGCGACCTGCGCCGGGGCAAGACGCGCGCGGAACGCACGCTGGACCTGCATGGCTACACGGCGCAGCAGGCGCATGGCATGGTGCGCGCCTTCCTGGCCTCGGCGGTCAGCGACGGGCTGCGCTGTGTGGCCATCGTCACCGGCAAGGGCTCGACAGAGGGCGGCGGGGTGCTGCGCCGCGAACTGCCCTTCTGGCTGAATGCGCATGATCTGCGGCCGCTGGTGCTGGCGCTGGCGCATCCGCATGCGGCCAATGCCGGGGCTGTGCATGTGCTGCTGCGGCGCCGGCGGTCGTGACGCCCTTTGGTGAAAGGCTACGGGCGCTGCGCCGCGCACGGGGCATGCGGCTGAAGGATCTGGCCGCGGCGCTAGATGTCTCGGCGCCCTATCTCTCGGCGCTGGAACATGGCCGGCGCGGCCGCCCGGGGCCCGGCCTGGTGCATCAGGTCAATGAGGTCTTCGGCCTGATCTGGGACGAGGCGGAGGAGATGGCCAGCCTGGCGCAGGAAAGCCAGCCCAAGGTCGCGATCGACACGGCGGGGCTGGATCCGGTGGCGACGCGGGTGGCGAACCGGCTGGCGCGGGCGTTCCGGGCGCTGCCGCCGGATGCGGTCGCCGAGATCGCCGGGGTGCTTGACCGGCACGCGATGCCCGCCCGGCCGAGGCCGGCACAGGCGGCGCATGGGGATGGGCGGCGCAGGTCTTCACGGCGCCGCGCGCCGGCTGCCATGCCCTGACCCTTTTGTGCGCCGCTCAGACGGCAGGGGATGTCGGGGCGATGGCCGCGGCAAGGTCGTAGAGCGGATTGCGGAACAGGCTCTGTGAATAGCGGTTGTAACTGATTCGTGGCGCCCGCCAGCCGGCCGGCACCGCCCCGAACTTCGCGACGATCAGCCCGTCGCCGCTGAAGGATTCATGCACGTCATGTTCCGACAGGATGGTGGCGCCCGAGCGCAGCAGCTCGGCCAGGCAGCGCTGGTGGGTCAGCGGGTCATTGCTGATGGCGTGCACATGGGTCGAGACGACGACCCAGGCAAGCCGCCCGGCGGCGGCCATCTCCCGACAGCCCTCGAGCACCGCCAGCTCGACCCCCTGGGCGTCGCAATGCAGGATGTCGAGCCGGTCGACGCCATGCGCCGTCATCAGCGCGGGCACCGAAACGCAGGGCAGGTCGAGCAACCCGGAACGCTCGGTCTGGAACGGGGCTGGCGGGGCCGCGTGCCGACCGACGAAGGCGGGGATGAACACCGGTTCGCAGCCATTCAGCCCGGCATTGATGCCGCCGACCTCCATATTTGCCGGATCGGGCTCGACGATGATGCTGCGGCGCCGAGGGTGACGCGACAGGAACCAGATCGAATAGAAGCTCCAGAATCCGCCGAGTTCGACCATGATCGCGCCATCGCCGACATGCTTCAGAACCTCGGCGAATAGGACTTCTTCCTGCGGCTCGTGATGGCCCCGGCAGCGCGAGATCAGCTCCTGCATCCAGGCGCCATGGTAGCCGCCGGCGAGGACCTTGATGCCATTGTACATGATCTGCACGCTGGTACCGTCCGGCTCGCGCAGCACCGCGCCGGCGTTTGCCACCTTGGGCAGAATATCCGCGTCGCGGCAGCGCGCGGTCATCGCGGTGCGTTCCTCGTCGCTGCGAGCCGGCGGCACCAGCGTTTCCAGAAGATGGGGATCGAGGCCCGCCAGCAGCGCTGCCGCGTCAGCCGCATCGGAACCATCGTCGGCGGGCCCCACCTGCCGGCGAAAGAGACGGTCGATGACGGGCTTCAGCTTGCGCCACATCCCGTCGTCGCCCACATGGCCGGCCGGCATCGCAGCCTGATCCCGCGCCTGCGACCCAGGTTCAGCCCTGACGTTCGACCATCATCTGCTTGATGGACCCGATCGCCTGTGCCGGGTTCAGCCCCTTGGGACAGGTGTTGGTGCAGTTCATGATCGTGTGGCAGCGATAGAGCCGGAACGGATCTTCCAGAGCATCCAGCCGCTCGCCGGTCCGTTCGTCGCGGCTGTCGGCGATCCAGCGATAGGCCGCGAGCAGCACTGCGGGCCCCAGGAACCGGTCACCGTTCCACCAATAGGACGGGCAGGCGGTCGAGCAGCAGAAGCACAGGATGCATTCCCACATGCCATCCAGCTTGGAGCGTTCCTCCTTGGACTGGCGGCGCTCCTCATCCGGCGGCGGCGGGGTATCGGATTTCAGCCAGGGCTCGACGCTGCGGTACTGCGCGTAGAGCTGCGACAGGTCGGGGACCAGATCCTTGACCACCGGCAGATGCGGCAAGGGGCTGATCTTCACGTCGCCGGTCACATCCTCGATCGGCTTGAGGCAGGCGAGGGTATTGGTCCCGTCGATGTTCATCGCGCAGGAGCCGCAGATGCCCTCGCGGCAGGAACGGCGGAAGGTCAGGCTGCCGTCGATCTCGTTCTTGATCTTGATCAGCGCATCCAGGACCATCGGCCCGCAATTGTCGAGGTCGATCTTGTAGGTATCGCGCCGCGGCGTCGCCTCGCTGTCCGGATCCCAGCGGTAGATGCTGAAGGAACGGACGTTGGTCGCGCCGGAAGGCGCGGCATAGGTCTTGCCGTCGCCGATCTTGCTGTTCTTCGGAAGCGTGAAGGTCGCCATCGTTTCAGCCTTGTCTGGAGTAGTGTCGCTTTGGGCTGAATCGGAAGGCGATTCTCAAAGCGCTGAGACTACTCGAAAAATCTTCGTCTTCAGTAAACGCGGGGCTTCGGCGGGAATACCTGCACTTCGTTGGTCAGGGTCCGCATCTTCACGTCGCGGTAGTCCAGCTTCACATGACCCTCGTTATCGGCCCAGGCCAGGGTGTGCTTCATCCAGGCCACGTCGTCGCGGTCGGGGTAGTTCTCATGCGCATGGGCACCGCGGCTTTCGTGGCGGGCCTCGGCGCCGACCATGGTGACCATGGCATTGCCCATGAGGTTGTCGAGCTCCATCGACTCGACCAGATCCGAGTTCCAGATCAGCGACTTGTCCGATACGAAAAGGTCACGGGCGGCATCATAGACGCCCTGCATCTTGGCAACGCCCTCGGTCAGCAGTTCGGAGGTGCGAAACACCGCGGCATGGGTCTGCATGGTCTTCTGCATCGCCAGGCGCACCTCGGCGGTGCGGGTGCCGCCCTTGGCGTAGCGACGCTTGTCCAGCCGGTCCAACGAGGCCTCGCCGGCCTTCGGTGGCAGCGCCGGCTGGGATGCGCCGGGCTTGACGACTTCAGCCGCCCGCAGCGCCGCGGCACGACCGAACACCACGAGGTCGAGCAGCGAATTGGTGCCGAGCCGGTTGGCGCCATGGACGGAAACGCAGGCGGCCTCGCCCACCGCCATCAGCCCCGGCACGATCGCATCCTGGTCGGTCGCGGTCGGGCGCAGCGCCTCGCCATGGATGTTCGTCGGCACGCCGCCCATGTTGTAATGGACGGTCGGGAGCATCGGGATCGGCTCCTTGGTCACATCGACGCCGGCAAAGACCTTGGCGGTTTCGGAAATGCCCGGCAGGCGTTCATGCAGCAGATCGGCGCCGAGATGCTCCAGATGCAGCATGATGTGGTCCTTGTTCGGACCACATCCGCGGCCTTCGCGGATCTCCACCGACATGGCGCGGGAAACGACGTCGCGGGAGGCCAGATCCTTGGCCGTCGGGGCGTAGCGCTCCATGAAGCGCTCGCCCTCGGAATTGGTCAGATAGCCGCCTTCGCCGCGCGCGCCTTCGGTCACCAGACAGCCGGCGCCATAGATGCCGGTCGGGTGGAACTGCACGAATTCCATGTCCTGCATCGGCAGGCCGGCGCGCAGCACCATGCCGCCGCCATCGCCGGTGCAGGTATGGGCGGAGGTGCAGGAGAAATAGGCGCGCCCATAGCCGCCGGTCGCCAGCACCACTTGCTGCGCCCGGAAGCGATGCATGGTCCCGTCTTCCAGGTTCCAGGCCATCACGCCGCGGCACACGCCCTCGTCATCCATGATGAGGTCGAGGGCGAAGTATTCGACGAAGAACTCCACGCCATGCTTCAGCGACTGCTGGTACAGCGTATGCAGGATGGCATGTCCGGTGCGGTCGGCGGCGGCACAGGCGCGCATCGCCGGGGTCTTGCCATAATCCTGCATGTGGCCGCCGAAGGGGCGCTGGTAGATCTTGCCGTCATCGGTGCGGCTGAACGGCACGCCGTAGTGTTCCAGTTCGATGATCGCCGGCACCGCCTCGCGGCACATGTATTCGATGGCATCCTGGTCGCCCAGCCAGTCCGACCCCTTCACGGTGTCGTACATGTGCCAGCGCCAGTCATCCTCGCCCATGTTGCCGAGCGCGGCGCCGACGCCACCCTGGGCGGCGACGGTATGGGACCGGGTCGGGAAGACCTTGGTGATGCAGGCGGTCTTGAGGCCCGCGGCGCCCATGCCGAAGGTGGCGCGCAGACCCGCGCCGCCGGCGCCGACCACCACCACGTCATAGGTGTGGTCCACAATGCGGTAGGCCCCGATGCTCGGCTTGCTGATCGCGTTCATCGTCCCGTTCTTCCGTCACCTGGGGGCTTTGCATGCCCCAATTCTTCCGCCGGGCGACCATACGCCCCGATCTGCGCCCACCCGGTGTGCGCCATCAGACCGCGATGCGCAGCACCGCCAGCACCGAGGCGATGGCGAGCAGCCCGCAGACCGCCTTCACCACCAGCAGCGCCGCGATGCGCGGCCCGGGGACATGCACATAATCCTCGATCACCACCTGCAAACCCGCGTTGGTATGGTGAAAACTCAGCAACAGGGTTGCGATCAGCAGGACGGCATTCACCGGCGCGCCGATCCAGGCGATCGCTTCGGCATGGCTCGCCCCGGCGAGCGACAGCGCCGAGAAGGCGAACCAGAGAGTCAGCGGCAGCAGTCCGATCGAGGTGACCCGCTGCATCCACCAATGATGCGTGCCGCCGCGGGCCGAACCCAGGCCGCGGACGCGGCCGAGGGGGGTCTGCAGCCGCAGCGCGCTATTGGTCTCGTCGCTCATCTCAGCAGGCCCCTTACCAGACAATCAGGGCGATGACCCAGGTCAGCACCGTCAATACGCCGGTCGCGATCACCGTCGCCATTCCGCTGGCATAGGCGCAGGGCAATTCGAAGCCGTAGCCCGCGTCCCAGACCAGGTGCCGGATACCGGCCAGGGTGTGGTACCAACCCGCCAGGGTCAGGCCGAACAGCACCAGCACGCCGATGAAGGAGCCGAGGAACCATTGCGCGGCGCCGAAGGCCCCGGGCCCCGCCGCCGCGGCGACTAGCCACCAGACCAGCAGCACCAGCCCCCCCACCCAGGCGATGCCGGCGGCGCGGTTCAGGATGGACAATCCGCTGGACCATTGCGGCTTGTAGACCTGCAAATGCGGGGACAGCGGCCGCCGCACTTTGGAGCCATCGGTCCTGCGGCCATGGAAGGCCGCTTCGCGTGCATCATGCGTCAGGGACATCAGGATTTTCGCCCGTCGCTTACGGAAGGTCTCGGAGGGTTACGCCATCCGCGTTCACCTTACTATGTTGCGACGCGGTGGGAGGTCAACGCGGTGGCTGTGAGAAAGCGTCGGCAGCCCCCTCCCCCTGGTCAGAATCGTTCCGTCGCGCGACCCTTGCCGCGATGGGGATTGTGGGGGTTGTAGCACGCGGGTTGACGCTGGCCGTGGTCCTGATCGGTCCGGCCCGGGCGCAGGACGTGCCCGCCACCGGCAGCGACTACGGTGGGGTCGGGCTGATCGAGTCCCGCAATGCCCGCTTCCGCGACGATGGCACGCTGGAGGCCGGCGCCAGCATCCGTCACCAGCGGCGCTTCTGGTTCCTCTCCTTCCAGGCGCTGCCTTTCCTGGAGACGACGTTTCGCCTCAGCGAGCGGCTAAACACCACCACCGGCAGCGGCACCACCACCGACCGCGCCTTCGACATGAAGCTGCGCCTGGTCGAGGAGGGGGACTGGACCCCGGCCGTCGCGGTCGGGCTGCAGGATCTGATCGGGACCGGGATCTACGCCGGGGAATACATCGCGGCCTCCCGCCGCTGGGGGCCGGTGGATGCGACGCTGGGCATCGGCTGGGGGCGGCTCGCCACGGGGGGGGATGTGGAGAATCCGACGCGGCTTCTCTCGGATCGCTTTGCCAGCCGGCCGCGCGAGGTGGGGCGGGGCGGCGCCCTCTCCACCGGCTTCTTCCGCGGCGAGGATGCGGGGCTATTCGGGGGGGTCGAGGTCTCACTGCCCGCGGTGCCGACCCCCTGGGGAGACCTGGAGGGCCTGCGCGCCAAGGCTGAGTATTCCGCCGATGCGCTGCGCGACGAAGGCGGCGGCTACCCGGCCCGGACCACCGGGCTAACCGGCCGGGCGGCGTCGCGGTTCAATTTTGGCCTGCAATGGTCGAACGACGTCCTTGATGCCGGCGTCTTCGCCGTGAACGGCACCGACCTGCTGATCCGGCTGAGTTTCCGGATCGACCCCGGGGCGCCGCCGGCGGCAAGGCTGCCGCCCCCGCCGCCGCTGCCGGCCCGGCCCCTTGCTCCCGCCCGGGATTCCTCCCCCCGGCCGGCCGTCACCGAGGCCGATGAGGTTCTGGCCGCGCGCATCTTCACCGCGCTGCGCGCCGCGCGCCTGCCGCCCGTGGCCTTCGGCATCGAGGGCAATGAGGCGCGCATCGCCGTTTCCGGCGGTCCACACCGGACCCTGGCGCAGACCGCCGCGCGGGTGCTGCGCGCGGTCAACGGCCTGCTGCCGCCCGATGTGGAAATGCTGCGCATCGCCTGGTGGAACGCGGGCGCGGAGGTTGCGCGGATGACCATCCCCCGCGCGGTGCTGGAGGCGACGGCCCTAGGCCAGGCCTCCCCCGAGGAAGCCTGGGCCGCGACCCGACTGCTGCCCGCCGCCGCCGAACGCTGGCCCGAGGCCCGCCAAGCTGGCCACGCCGGGTTCGACTGGGGGGTGGAACCGCGACTGGCGGTGGTGCTGGGCGATCCGTCCACCACCTTTCGCTACCAGGGCGCTGTCGCCGCCGGGGCGCGCTATGATTTCGGCAGCGGGGTGGCGGTCGCGGGCAGCGTGCAGCAGGCGCTGCTCGGCAACCTTTCCAGCGGGCTGCCCAGCGACAGCCGTCTGCCGCATGTCCGCAGCGACTACGCCCGCTATGCGCGGGAGGGAAAGACCAGCATCCCCGCCCTTTATGCCGAACGGATCTGGACCCTTGCCTCCGACGTCTTCGCCCGCGCCACGGTCGGGCTGCTGGAACCGATGTTCGGCGGTGTCTCGACCGAGGTGCTGTGGCGGCCAGCCGAAGGCGCGCTGGCCTACGGGGTGGATGCGAATTGGGTGCGGGCGCGCGACTACGAACAGCGGCTCGGGTTTCGCGACTACGACGTCGCGACCGGGCATTTGTCCCTTTATGCGGATTTGCCGGTCTGGAATCTGTATGGCGTGCTGCGCGCGGGCCGGTATCTGGCGGGCGACTGGGGCGCGACCGTGGAGCTGGGGCGACGCTTCGACAGCGGGATCGAGATCGGCGGCTTCGCGACCCTGACCGACGTGCCGTTCAGCCGCTTCGGCGAGGGCTCCTTCGACAAAGGCATCTATGTCCGGCTGCCGCTGGCACTGTTCGGGGCGGAGACCCGGCAGGTGGGATCGCTGTTGATCCGCCCGGTGCAACGGGACGGGGGACAGCGCCTGTCGGTGGACAATGCCCTTTGGGGCGTCACCCGCGACGGGCGCGCCGACGCACTGCGCCGCGGTGTGCCAGGGTTCGCCCAATGATCGGCGGGGCCGAGCGCGAGGGCCATCGCCTGCCCGCGGCCGTTGACGCAGGTCAATGCATGGTGCCACCGACCGGCCGACAGGCTCCCCATCATGTTTGGCCATCGTGTTTGGCCGGTGACGAGGAGAGCGGCTTTGGCACGCAAGTTTGCACGTCGCGCGATGATCGGCACGACCTTCGCCATGCTGGCCGGTGCTGCGGTGGCGCAACCTGTGCGTGGTAGGGGACCGCAAGGCGGTGGTCGCGGCCCCGGCCTGGGGCCGGGCGGGGCATGGAACACCGCGAGCTATCTTGAATCCCTGAAGTCGCAGCTCGGCATCACCTCGGCCGAGGAAGCGGCTTGGACGGAATATGCGGACACGGTCCGCGGCGTTGGCGAACAGTTGCAAGGTGTCCACCAGATCATGTTCGAGGCGATGGACACCGCTTCCTGGCAGGAGCGCCGCGACATGATGAACCAGATGTTCCAGGCACGGCAGCAGGGCTTCGAAATCGTCAATGAGGCGGCCATCAAGCTGCTCCCCGCCGTTAGCCCGACCCAGCGGGCAGAGGCACAGCGGCTGCTGCCCGGGCTTGGCTACCGGCGCGGCCGGATAGGCGGGCCGGCCGGCGGCCGGCGCTGACCGCCGGCCTCAGCTGTCGTTTTCGGGGTAGGTGAAGGCGGGCAGGGCCATCAGGCTGTCCCGTGTCGCGTTGCGCAGGGTCCAATGATCGGCGCCCGTCGGCCGGGTGAACCGGTCGTAGGGCACGGCCACCCGACGCGCGCCGATCCCCAGGAACCCGCCCACCGACAGGATCGCCACGGGCTGCCCGCCGCCCTGCGGCAGCAAGAGATCATCGATTGTTCCGATATTCTCGTCGTCGGCGCCGCGAATGGTCTTGCCGATGACGTGGCTGGCCCTTTGGCCGGCTTCCAGCCCGCTGGTTTCGGCCGCGATGGGCACGGCGCGCGTGGCGGCCGGTGTGTCGCCGGGCGGCGCCGGCGGAGTGCCGGCAAGGGGGGGCTGCGTCGGCGTCGTGCCCATGATGCCTTGCGGTGTGATGCCGGTCGCATCGGGGTCAGGCGTGGCGGGGACCGGGCTGTCCGCCGGGGCCGGCTGCGTCGGCACCTGCTGCACGGCCTGACCGAGCGCCAACAGCGGCAAGGTGAGCAGGGCCGCCGTAATGCCAGCGAGGACGAAGTCTCGGCGAAGATCGTGTCGGGTCATTGGGATTTCCCCCTTTGCGCTGGGTGATGGCCTTCGGGAGCGGAACGGTCCGGGGTGGCGAAAGTTGCTGACGGGACCGGGGACGGGGGCGGTGCCGCCTGACCGCCAGGCGGATGTAAATTTGCCAAGGCCCGCGGCGGGTCCATAAGACGCTCGGCGCGACAGGAACCGCATGACATGACCAAAGACGAACTGACCGCCTGGGCCCTGGCGAACGGCTGGCAGATGATCGCCGGCAGCCCGTGCCTGACCAAACCCTCCTCGCCCAAGGAGGCGATCGTGCGCATGGTGCTCAAGGCCACGGTCGTGAACATCGAGGTCAAGAAGCCGGCCGGAAAATGGGAAAAATTTGCCGGCGAGAGCTACGCCAAGGTGCAGGCTGACGCCGATACCGGGCTGCCGCGGGGGCTTGGCCTCGAAACCATCACAGGCTTCACGATGCTGATGCAGGAAAACAAGGACCGCATGGTGTTTGCCAGGATGACCGGCAAGCCCTGACCGGCAAGGCGCGGTCCTGAGCGAAGCGACCGGCCGGCTGGGGCGGGTTTCCTGTCGATGTGCCCGCGCCAGCCGGTGAGATGCCGTGCTTGCTTCTGCTTCAGCCCGCGGTCGCTTCGGCCATCAGGCTTTCCTGCGTCACCTGCGTGAGCTTGAGGTCGGCCTGCTTCTCCTCCTTCAGCGTCGCCTCCAACAGGGCGACGATCGCGCCCTCGCCAAGGGCCTCGGCCAGCGCGATGTCGGTGCCATAGGCGGCAATCTCGTAGTGCTCGATCCGCTGCATGCCGGCGACGATGACCAGATCCAGGATCGGCCCCTTCTCGTGCTCTTCCATCTCATGCTGGGCTTCCTCGACCAGCCCGCGCATCGCCTCGCAGACCTTGCGGCCGGGTCGTGCACCGAGCACGTCGAGCGCTTGCTCGACCCGCTCGATCTGGCCCTGCGTCTCTTCGATATGCATCTGTATCCCGTCCTTCAGGGCGGGCGCTGTGACCTTGCGGACGGCGCGCTGCATGCAGCGCAGCGCCTGCTTCTCGGCGCTGTAAGCGTCCTTCAGCTGATCGACCAGCAGTTCTCGGACTTCGCTTTTCATGATTGACCCCACCTGTTGAACGACGGTTGCCACAGAACGGCAGCAGCGAAACAGGCGAGCGGCCGATGGGGTTGCCGCCAGCGGGGGAGAAATTGGGCGCCGCCCGCGTGCCGGCCGTCTATGCGCCCATCAGCATCGGGCGATGCGCCATCAGGAAGTCACGCAAGGATTGCGGTTCGTGGCCGGTCAGCTGCTTCACCGCCCCGAGCGGGACATCGAATTTGCCCGCACGGGCCGCCGCATCCGCCGCGACGAGAAAGGGCACGAGCGGCGCCGGGATCCCCGCCGCGACAAGCGCCGCGGCCAGCGCGTCGGGGGGGAGCTGCACCACCTCGATCGGCTTGCCGCAGACGTCGCCGACTATGCCGGCGATCTCGGCCGTGGTCAGTGCCTCGGGTCCGGCGATGTCGTAGCGCCGATTTTCGGCGGCCCCCGAGGCAAGCGCGGCCGCCGCTGCTCGTGCTGCATCCTCGCGCGCCACATAGGGCGTACGGCCTTCGCCTGCCGCGGTGACCCATTTCCCGCTGGCCAGGACTTGCGGCAGCGCCCCGAGCAGGTTCTCCGCGTACCAGCTGTTGCGCAGGATGGTGAAGCCAAGCCCGGAGGCTGCGATCGCCTGTTCGGTGCCGTAGTGGTCGGGCGCGATCGGCAGCGGCGAAGGTGGCTCCGGATTGGGCATCGAGGTGTAGAGGATATGCTTGACCCCCGCCCGCACCGCCGCGGCCACCGCCGCCTCATGCTGTCTCAGCCGTTGGCCCGGGACGCTGATCGCGTCGGTCGAGATGATCAACAGCCGGTCGATGCCGGCGAAGGCGGCATCGAGGCTGGCGGGGTCGTCGAAGTCGGCGCGCCGGGTCTCGACGCCTGCCATGGCAAGCTTGGCCGGATCGCGGCTGGCGGCGACGACATGGGCGGCGCCGGCCGCGCGCAGCAGCGCGACCACCCGTCCGCCGAGGTGGCCGCCAGCTCCGGTGACGAGCAGCCGGGGGGAGAGGGAGTCGGCCATGGGTGGTCCTTTGGATAGGGTCGAGATCAAGGACCCAGGCTTCCTGCCGGAGAAGGCAGTTTTTCGGGACCGAGGTACCCTCGACGGATCCTCCTTATGCCAGCGGCCGCTGGCCTGACCGAGCGTTTCCTGGTCACGGGGAGGTGCAGAAACACTTCTGCCGGGGTGCTCGAGGGGCGTCGCCTCCCGATCTTTTTCTGGGCCGGCTCAGGCCGGCTCGCCTTCGATCGGCACGGCGCCGAGGTCGCGCAGCATCGCCGCGATCTCGGCCGCCGCCGCCGAAACCGCTTCGGCATCGATGCCCTTGGCCACCAACGCGACCCCGCCCGAGCCTGGCACATCGGCGTTCTGGAAGGGGTACGAACCGATGTCGAGGGCCGGAAAATGATCCTGCACCGTCGCCAGCGGGGCGGCGATCTGGCCTTCGAAGATCCCGCGGGCATGGACGGTTTGCGAGAGGATCGGGCGGCCCCCTTTTAGGCTCGGCGCCAGGGCCTCGAACATCGACTGCATGATGCGGGGCACGCCCGCCATCACATGAACATTCTCGATCGTGTAGCCGGGCGCGATGGAGACCGCGTTGACGATGGGCGTGGCGCCGCGCGGCAGGGTCGCCATGCGCATGCGGGCAGCGTTGAACTCGGTGCCGCGCGCGGCGAAATAAGCCCCCATCATCGCCACGGTTTCGGCATGCGGTTCCCAGGGCACGCCGAAGGCGGCCGCGATGCATTCGCCGGTGATGTCGTCATGGGTCGGGCCGATGCCGCCGGTGGTGAAGACGTGGTCGTATTTTTTCCGCGTCGCGTTCACCGCGGCGATGATCTCTTCCGGCACATCGGGGATCACGCGGGCTTCGCGCAGCGGGATGCCGATCTCGCCGAGCCGCGTCGCGAGGAACTGCAGATTGGCATCCCGCGTGCGGCCTGACAGGACTTCATTGCCGATGATGAGGAGGCAGGCGGTGGGATTCGGCTCTGTCATGACATTCTCCGGCGGCGCGGGTCTGGCGGTTCGATCGGCAGGATAGGCCCGACCCTTCCCTTCCGCCGAGGCCCGTTGCCAAGCCCGGGCGCAAGGCCGCTATCCCGCCATGGCTTCCTCGGCCGCGGCGACGGCGCGGGGCAGCAGGCGGCGGAGGAAGACATCGCGGCTCGGCGCATGGGCCGGGTCGGCCGCCGCCGCACGGGCGAGCATGCCGGCGCCGAGGACCCAGCCACAGGCATCCAGGAAGGCTGTGGCCCCGGCCGGTCCGCCCTCGCCGAGCATGATCGGGATGGCGCGTTCGACAGCCGCCGCCGCCTCGCCGGCGGCGGGCGCGACCAGCACGGTTTCGGCAAGCATGGTCTGCAGCAGGGCGCCGCCGTCGCGTGGCAGTTTTCGCGTGACGAGGTCGAGCGCCTGGATGCCGTTGGTGCCTTCATAGATCGGCGCGATCCGGGCGTCGCGCAGGATCTGGGCGGCGCCGGCATCCTCGCAGAATCCCATGCCGCCATGGATCTGCACGCCGAGGCTGGCATTGGTCACGCCGCGATCGGTGCACCAGGCTTTGACGATGGGGGTCAGCAGGGCCAGGCGCGCCTCGGCTTCGGCCGAGCCCAGCAGGCGGGAGCGATCCAGCGCCACCGTCGCCTCCAGCGCCAGCAGCCGGCCGGCGAGGGTGGTGGCGCGCATCTCCGCCAGCATACGCGCGACATCGGGGTACTGGTCGATGCTGCGACCGCCCTGTTCGCGGGTGGCGGCGAAGGCTTCCGCGAGGGCCAGGGCGCGGGCACTCTGGCCGACGCCCTGCACCCCCACGCCGAGCCGCGCAGCGTTCATCATGGCGAACATGGCGGGCAGGCCGCGATGCGGTTCGCCGATCAGCTCGGCCTCGGCGCCGTCGAACAGCATGATGCAGGTCGGGCTGCCATGGATGCCCATCTTGTGCTCGAGCCCGCCGCAGGAGACGGCGTTGCGTCGCCCGTCCGGCAGGATCCTGGGAGCAGCGAAAAGGCTGATCCCACGCGAGCCCGGCGGCGCCCCCGGCAGCCGCGCCAGCACGAGATGGAGGGTATTGTCGGTGAGGTCGTGCTCCCCCCAGCTGATGAAGATCTTCTGGCCGAACAGGCGCCAGGACCCGTCGGCGGCCGGTTCGGCGCGGGCCCGCAGCCGGGACAGGTCGCTGCCGGCCTGCGGCTCCGTGAGACACATGGTGCCGGTCCACCGCCCGGCCGTGAGCTCCGGCAGCCAGCGCCCTGCCTGGTCGGGGGTGGCGTGATGGGTGAGCAGCTCGACCGCACCCGCGGTCAGCAGCGGGCAAAGGGTGAAGGACATGTCGGCCGCGCTGCACAATTCCAGCACCGCCGACCACAGCGCATGCGGCAGCCCCTGCCCGCCATGGGCCTCGGGGGCGGCAAGCCCCTGCCAGCCGCCCTCGATCCACTGGCCGTAGAGTGGGACGTAGTGTTCGGGCGCCCGGACCAGCCCGTTTTCCAGCCGCGCGCCGCCGCGGTCGGCGGCCTGCCAGCCGGGGGCGATGGCCTCCTGGGCAAAGCGGTCAGCCTCGCGCACCACGGCCTCGATATCCTCGGCGGTCAGCAGCTGGCCGGCCTCGTCCATCAGCCCGGGCAGGTCGATGATCCGGGTCAGGCCCAGGATCAGGTCATCGGCAGCACTCGTCATGTCCATGCCTTCCGCATTGCGTCGTTGGGCGCCGTCTGCCCGGCCGCCCAGCCCGGCAAAAGCGCCGCCGCCGCCGGATCGGCAACCCCTTGCGCGAGCGCCAGTCCAAGCAGGGCGCCGAATTTGAAGCCATGGCCGGAGAACCCCGACATCACCCAGGCGGTGCCGCCGAGCGGTTCCAGCACGAAGCGTTCCTGCGGCGCGACGTCGTAGTAGCAGGCGGCGCCGCCAAGCAGGCGATAGGACTTGAAGTCGCGCAGCCGGGGGCGGACCTCGGCGAGAATGGCCGCGACCTCGGCGGCCGAGGCGCTGCGCGGATCCTCGGCGTCCCCGGTCAGGGAGAAACGGTGATCGCCGACCTTCAGCGGCGTGCCCAGAACCGCCGGCACGGCGTAGAAGCCGCCGACATCGGCCGCTTCCGCCGATTGCAGATCCAGCAGCATCGGTGCCCGCGCCCAGGCTTCGCGCAGGGCGGGCGGCGGTTCTAGATAGGCCAGAACCTGGCGGGAGGCGGTGACGCGCCCGGCCAGCCCCGGCAGCAGGCGCGGCGCCCAGGGGCCGGCGGCGACCACCAGCAGGTCGGCGCCGCATTGGCTGCCATCGGCGAGGCGCAGCCTTGCCTGGGCGGGATTCACCTCTGCCACCGTCGCGCGTTCGAACACCACCCCGCGCGCCGTCAGGTGACGATGCAGCGCCGCCACGATCCGGTCGGCCAGCAGCACGCCGCCTGGCGCCAGCACATAGGCGGCGGCAAGCTCGTCGAGGTCCAGAAAGGGGAACCGGGCGAGGGCGGCGACGGGGGTCAGATCCTCGACCGCGTGACCTTCGGCCAGCAGCGCGTTGCGGCCGTCGCGAAACCGTGCACCGCCATCCTGCGACAGCACCAGCACCCCAGTCGGGACATGCAGGTTTTCACCGAGATCGGCCCAGAGCAGGTCCCAGGCAAGATAGGCGTCATCAACCATCCGCATGTAGCCGAGGTCGGTGCCATAGGCGTGCCGGATCAGCCGATGGTGATCGACGCTGGACCCGCGCGGGTTCGGGATAGGGTCCTGGTCGATCACCCGCACCGACCAGCCGGCGCGGCACAAGCCCCAGGCCGCCGAAAGCCCCATGATGCCTGCGCCGAGAATGAGGGCCTGATTCATGGTATGCAGGATCGCGCGGCTCGGCCCGTTTGGGAACGGGGGGTCATCATGCCCGGAGCAGGGTCACCCCGCCCGTCATCGCGGCGCCCGGGGCCAGCCATTGCATGTCGCCCAAGCCGGCGAACCGGGGGCGGTTGATGACGTCCGGGACATGGCTGACCGGCTCGACGCAGATCACATCCTTCAGCGGCGAGGCGAAAAGCTGGAGGTTCCGCGCCCAGGCCCCCGTCGCCAGCATGGCCACCCGCAAACCCCCGAGGTCGAGCCCGGCCACGCCATCCCAGCCGGCCCAATGCGTGTCCTGGCCGCGCCAGGCCTCCTCGCCGCCGTCCAGACCCGTGCTGGGCTCGACCGCGATCGGCAGGCAGCGTTCGTCACGCTCGAACCGATGGGTCGCGCGGAAGCCCACCTCCGTCCCGATCGGACGCACGAACCAGGGATGCCAGCCGATGCCGAAGGGCAGGATGGTGGCACTCAGGCTGGTGAGGGTGAGGCCCAGCGCCAGCCCGGCGTCGGTCAGGGTCACATCCAGCACCGCGCGGCAGGCGAGCGGCAGCGTCGGATCCTCCACTGCCAGCCGTGCCGCGGCGGGGGCGGCCATGACGACCTGCCAGGGGCGGTCGCGCAGCGTGCCGTGGATCGCGGTCCGCTCCACCAGGCGGTTCAGCGGATAGCTGTGCAGATCGCCCAGCCGCCCCTCGTCCAGGCGGTTGGTCCAGGGCGCCATCCAGAAGGCGCCGGCCATCGCGGTATTGGGATCGGCGCCATCCGGCACCGGTTCCAACACGTTGTGGCCATCGCAGGTCAGCGCGGCAAAACTGGCGCCATGATCGGGCAGCAGCTTCGCCGTCCAGCCGCCGGCGGCGAGGTTGACGATCATTCGAGCGCGAAGGCATCGCGCGGCGAGGGGGTCGCGCGGGAATATTCGGCCGCCGGGTAGCTGCCGCCCTGATAGCGCTCAACCACCGGATTGCCGCTGAGGATGCCCCCCACCTCCGCCGCATAATCCTCGGCGCTGTCGAGCGGGGTCCAGCCGATCCGGTCGCGATGGTCCTTGCCCCAGAAGCTGCGGGGGTTGGCGGAGGCTGCCCAGATCACGGCATGGCCGGTGCGGGGTGCCGTCACCGCGGCCGCGCATAGCCGGACGAGATCCGGATAGGAAAGCCAGGTGGAAAGCATCCGCGCCTCGACCGGTTTTTCGAAGCAGGAGCCGATACGCAGGTTGACGTTCTCGACGTCGTGCTTGTCCCAGTACATCCGGCCCATCAGCTCGCCATAGGCCTTGGACAGGCCGTAGTAGCTGTCGGGGCGGAAGGCGCAGTCGAAGTCGAGCTTCGCCTCATTGCCCTGCGGGCGTTCGTGAAAGCCGATGCTGTGGTTGGAGGAGGCGAAGACCACCCGCGCGCCCTCGCGACGCGCTGCCTCATAGACGTGATACAGGCCGCGCAGATTGGGGCCGAGCACTTCCTCGAAGGGGCGGTCCACGGCGATGCCGCCGAAATGCAGGATGGCGCCGCAGCCCTCGGCCTGGCGGGCCAGGGCGAGGCCGTCGTTCAGATCGGCCTTCACGAAGGTGGCCCCCTTCGGCAGCGCGTCCGGAAAGGGGGCGATGTCGGTCAGGCGCAAAATCCAGCCGGCAGCGCCGAGTTCACGGGCCAGGGCCCGGCCGAGATTGCCCGAGGCGCCGGTGAGCAGCACCGGCTTTTGCGGGGGGGTGGTCATGGCGGTCAGCCTCCGTATCCGAGTAGGAGCCGCGGCAGGGTCAGGGACACCGCTGGCCAATAGGTGGTGAGCATCAAGGCGACCGGCATCGCGCCATAGAAGGGCCAGATGGCCTTCGTCACCGCCTCGATCGGGATCTTGCCGATCGCGCAGCCGACGAAGAGCACGGCACCGACCGGCGGCGTCGTCAGCCCCAGCCCGAGGTTCATCATCATCACCATGCCGAACTGCACCGGGTCCATGCCGATAGCAACGACCACGGGCAGGAAAAATCGGCGTGGTGATCAGGATCGGCGCCGCCATGTCCATCACGCAGCCGAGGATCAGCAGGCAGGCGTTGATCATCAGCGGGATGACGAGCGGGGTTCTCGCTGATCGAGAGCATCCCCCGCGTCAGGAGATCCGCCAGCTGGTGGAGCGTCAGCATATCGCCGGCGGTGGGCACATCATGATCCCCGGTACGGTCCGGGCGATGAACAGGGCGCTGATCGAGATGCCGCCGCTCGCCGCCAGTAAATACAGGACTATGTGGTGTACAGGCTGCGGGCGCCGGCATCGAACCAGGCCAGCGCGATGATGCCGGTGCCTTCGAGGTCAGGGGCGAACTCCTCCCCGCCGACGCCCGCCATCGCATAGTGCGAATGCTCCATGTTGCGGACCAGGAAGGGCAAGGTCAGGACGTTGGTCGAGGGTGCGAGATTGCTGAAGGGCCTGAGGTTGAAATTGCCGAGGTCGATGGCGCAGAGGCGCATCTGCTGGAGGCTTCATCCTGCTGGCCGAGCGTCGCACAATGGCGGGTGCGCATGCGGATGCGGTTGTTGGTGCGCTGTGCCACCAGCTCGCCGAAGCGGTCCATGCCGCGGCCATTGGGTCAGTCGGCCGCGTGGATGTTCCAGCCGCGCCATTCCTGGGCCTGGCCCGGAGCGGCGCCGAAACACAGGGCGGCGGTCACCAGGGCCGCGGTCGCGGCGAACAGGACGGCTCTGCGGCGTGTTTTCATGACCTTCATCCCTGTGAATTTTTTTGTTGG
>Ga0255334_1000503_pt1 | contig 29730 bp, 22 predicted proteins | sample EtOH5_35cm_T3_12_FD_202080 | JGI IMG/M metagenome (GOLD analysis project Ga0255334, IMG submission 202080) | Sandy soil microbial communities from University of British Columbia, Vancouver, Canada - EtOH5_35cm_T3_129 | ecosystem: Engineered > Artificial ecosystem > Sand microcosm > Unclassified ... | reverse complement strand
AAGCACCCGTGAAAGAATGTCGCGACCAAACTCGTCGGTGCCCATCCAGTGTGCCCAGTTGGGTGCCAGCAATTTCTGGGAAAAGACAATCTTGTTCGGCTCATAAGGTGCAAGCCAGGGGGCGAAGGCTGCCGCCAGGATGATCAGCAGCAATAACAGCGCGCCGAATACAAACAACTTGTTATCGCTGGCAAACGCCAAGGCCTTGATACGCCATGATGGGGCTCGCGAGGGCATGGACAGGGACACGTCTTGGATACTCATTGGACTCGCAGCCTCGGATCAACAAGGTGATACAAGAGATCAACAATCAGGTTGATCGACAGATACGTCGTGGCCAGCACCAGGGTGGCCCCCATCACAGCGGGGAAATCATTCTGGGCAATAGAAAACACCACGAAACCGCCCAGGCCGGGCCAATCGAAAACGAACTCGACAACGACTGCACCGCCGAGCAGGTAACCGAAGGTCAGGCCCACCACTGTCAGGAGCGGGATCATTGTCGCCTTCAAGGCGTAGGCATAATGGATACGCCACTTGGGTACGCCGTAGGAAACGGCCGTACGGATGTACTCTTCGGAGAGCACCTCGACCATCATGTTGCGGGTGATCCGGGTGACAGTGGCCAAGGTCACGACCACCAAGGTGAGCACAGGTAGCGTCAGGTGTTTGATGGCGCTCCACAGCGCTACGAGATTGCCGGCCAGCAGCGTGTCGATCAGGTAAAAACCGGTCACACGCTCAAACGGGCTATCGAGCAGAATGGAAGCATCGATACGGCCCTGCAGGGGCAGCCAATTGAGCTTGCCGTAGAACAGCAACTGCAAGCCCATGGCCAGGATGAAAACGGGAAATGCCGTCCCGGCGATGGACCCCGCTCGTGCCACGTTGTCGACCACTGAGTTCTGCCGAGCCGCCGAGATGACGCCGATTGGCACCCCGAGCAGCACCACCCAGAACATCGCAAGGAATGTCAGTTCAAACGTAGCGCCTACCCGCCTGATGACCTCCTCCGCCACCGGTCGCCCGGTGCGCAAACTGGTGCCAAAATCACCCTGGAGAAGATCGCCGATGTAATTGAAGTATTGGATCGGCAGAGGTTTATCCAACCCCAGTTTTTCCCGCGCGGCGGCAATCTGCTCCGCCGTGGGGTGGTTCCCCAGCATCATCTCTACCGGGGATCCGGGAAGAGCTCGGCTCAGAACGAAGGTGATGGTCAACACGCCCAGAAGAATGAAGAACATCACTATCAATCGCTGGGCTATATACTTCGCCATTTATACTACCTTTTGTGGCTAATAAACTTGGCCCTGACTTCTTACGCCCAGCACAAAGCCCTCAAAAGAAAATTAGCTCTTGAGGAATAACCGGGCGAATCAACCGACTGTCGGTCTACAAGGTAAATCAGGCCTACACCTACAACTTCATCGCAAACAGCTCGGCATTCAGCGATTCAAGTTGTAATAGAGAATTGCCTCATAAGCAGGGTTCAGGCTCTTTTCCATACCCTTGATGTCTTTGCGGGAGACACGTATCTGCTGCACGTCGGCGTACCAGATCGCAGGAGCGTCCTTAGCCAGGAGCTGCTGGGCCTGAACGTACCTTTCAGAGGATTTTGTCCTATCACTGCCTTCCAGCGCCGCCGCCTCTTCGATCAACTGATCAAAACTTGGGTTGCTGTAATGAGACAGATTGAACAGCGTTGTCTTCTCGGTATGGAACTCACTGAAAAGCCAATCGCTGGGTGTCGGATACGTCGGCCACCAAGCCATGGATTGCAGGTTGGGGGCGGTGTCCAGCTTCTTGGCCTTATCCCAGATCACACCCCACTCGCCGGGGCGTAACTCCACTTCTACGCCAACCTGAGACGCCGTCGCCTGGAACAGCTCAGCGGCGTTTGCATAGATACCACTGATGTACTGCATCGAGACCTTCCAGTCCTGCTTGGGTACGCCAGAGGCTTCCAATAATTGGCGGGCTTTATCCAGATCGTAGGAAGCCATCGGCACGCTGGCATGCCCCCAGATACTGGTGGGTAAAGGCCCCTTGGACACACTACCGTAGCCGTGCAAAATATCGTTGGTGACACCTTCATAGTCCCAGAGGTATTGCAGCGCCTGACGAAATGCCAAGTTATCCGTAGGGTACTTCTGGGTATTGATCAAGAACTGGAAGTTCTTCCACGAAGGCGCGGTACTGACTTTGATAGAAGGGTTCTCTCCCAATACCTTGAGCTGATCAAGGGGGATATCCCAGGCAACGCCAGCCTCGCCATTTTTTATCATCTGGGTGCGGGTGGAGGCTTCGGACACGACCTTCACGATGACGCGATCAAATTGCCCTTCTTTCCAGCCTCCCCAGTAGCCATCGAAACGTTCGAGCACCACTTGCTGGCCCTGTTCGACCTGTCCAAGCTTATAGGGACCGGTACCGATAGCGTTGGGAGCCATCATCCAGTCATGCCCCTTATCCACCGCCGCCGGGGCAATGATATAAGCAGCGTATTGACCTGCCGCGATCAGATTGGCCGGAGTGGGATTCTGGAACTTGAGCACTACCGTGTCGTCAGCGAGGACCTCGATGGAATCCAGCGCTTTCCATACATACGCAGCGCCTTGTTTTAGCGCTTTGACATAGTCGATGGATTTTTTGACCGCTGCGGCATTGAACGCCGAACCGTCATGAAACTTAACGCCGTGCCGCAGCTTGAAGGTCCAGGTCTTGCCGTTGTCGCTGCTTTCCCAAGACGTGGCGAGCCCAGGGGAAAACTCCTCGGCACTGCCCGGAGCGTTATAGACCAGAAGCGTCTCGTAGATATTGCCCAGCACCCGCACCTCTTCCGAAAACGCCGAGGCTGGATCCCAATCCTTGAAAGAGGCTCGATCAGCGACAACCAAGGTATTGTTTGCCGCACACACCAAGCCACTGGTCAACGGCGCGGTAATGGAAAGCGCCATCAACCCTGCCATCAAGGTTTTTTTGAAGTTCATCGATGTTCCTCTTATTTTTATGATGGGCGCAGCGGGTCACTTGCACGAGCAGGCGTTAATCCAGCTGGAATGAACGACGTGATTGGCCGTTCGTGAAACTGCCTGTTGAGCGGTGTGGCTCATTATTGATCTGCCGCACCGCTAGCTCAATTTCGCCAGCGCTAAGAAAAAAACGCCAAATGACGCTTGAAAGCGTCACCTAGCGTCTGTTTTTAAAGCGGGGATTAGAACAATGGCGGAACGAGGTTGAACTCACCCTCGGATGGGCGAATCAGCAGCCGCGCCCTCACCTCGCTGGGGATCTCAGGGGCATCAATAGGGAAGCAGCTGCAACTGGAAAGCGCGTTACGCAGATCGATCGATTCACCGAGGTACTCAAACACAATCTGCGCACCAAAAGGACGTCGAAAATTGTCGCCCGACACGCCGAGCACCAAGCCGTTGAGAAAGCGGAAGCGACTGCGATAGGAGGGGTAAAGCGCCGACCAGATGTAGCCCCGAGACGATAGGTATTCGTGCTCGACGATGTAAATCAGATCGGATGAGGCAAAGCAGAACCCACGATATTTATTGATGCCGAAACTCTTCAGTTGGTCATCACCCAACCTCACTCGCTCGTAGGTTTTACTCAGGATCTTGTTGCCGGAACGGGTCAAGCGGGTAATCGACTTGATCACCTCCCCTGATCCGGAGGGCGACATCAAATAGACAAAGTAGTAACCCTGGTACTTCGACAGTTCCTGCGCGGAGCTTGGGAAAAAATCGGCTGGTACTGCGCTGTCCGGCTCTCGCACTGTGCGCTGTCTGTTGAGCAAAGCGCGGAACGACTCGTGCTCGGAGAATATTTCATCCTCATCCACCCCGAAAAAAGCGCATATCTTGCGAAGGGTGAACAGTGAGGGAGTCGCCTGCGCCCCCAAGTATTTGTTGAACTGCTGGCGATTGATATCGAGGGAGCGGCAGACCATCGCCACCGACTTGTAGTACCCGCAGAGAAGGCGCAGGTTTTGACTGAAGTCTTGCATCGACTGGGATGAACTGGAGCTCACCATAAAGAGTATTCCTAATGCCACAATTGACAACACGTTGAACTAATCGTCGCTTGGGGTCACGGCTTCAAAAGCTCAGTGCAAGACAGTGCCTGAAGCGCAGAAGCTCGGCATTGCCAACCCGTGATCGACGCGAGCATTGACCCGACCATAGCGATTAGGTGAGGACATATTCAACAAATGCACAAGCTTATCCAGCGATTCCTGACGCTTCGGTAGAACTAACATCGGCTGCATATTTGTAATTCGCGCCTATAGCTACCCAAGAGTCGACTGTTTACTTGAACATCGCGTGAGCTCTTAGTCACGATATCCTCCCTGTAACCTGATGCATCGATGTGGTCGAGGCGGCACGGCTGAGTCTGCTAATCGATGGCGGTTTGATTCGCTCAAGTCAGTCGGCCCGCCGCTGTGCATCGCTCTTCGAGCAAACGCACGAACATGGTCAGGCTTTGCGACACCGTCCCCCGGCGCCACACCAGCCAGGTTCGCAAATAGCGAAAGGACTCCGACAACGGCCACACACTCACCGTGGTGCAGCCCGGCATGCTTTCGAGCATGCTGCGCGGCATCAGCGCCAGGCCAGCACCGGAGCTGACACAGGCCAGCATGCCGTGATACGACTCCATTTCGAAAATCTTGCCGGGCACCGCAGCATCCTTGGCGAACCAACTTTCAAAGTGATGTCGGTAAGAGCAATTAGAGCGAAAGGCGTAGATGTTTTCGCCGTTCACATCCTGCGCACGGTGGATCGGCAAATGGTTGAGCGGTGCGATCAGCACCATCTCTTCCTCGAATGCCGGCACGCCCTCCAGTGCCGGGTGCAGCACCGACCCGTCGACAAACGCAGCGGCCAATCGACCCGATAGCACTCCGTCGATCATGGTCCCGGAAGGACCGGTGGACAGGGCCAGTTCGACCTTGGCGTGTTTCTGGTTATAGGCGGCCAACAATTCAGGAATCCGCACCGCCGCCGTGCTCTCCAGCGACCCCAGGGGAAACGATCCTTGCGGCTCTTCCCCCGCAACCGTCGCGCGCGCCTCCTGGACCAGATCGAGAATGCGTCGGGCATAGTCGAGAAAACTCCAACCGGCCGGCGACAGCCTCAGGCGGCTTTTCTCGCGGATAAACAGGTCAACGCCCAGGTCCAGTTCCAGTTGTTTGATCCGCGTCGTCAGGTTCGACGGCACACGATGGATGTGCTGAGCGGCGACGCTGATGCTGCCGTGCTCAGCGACCGCTTTGAAAATCTCCAGCTGAACCAGATCCAAGTCATTCTCCATACGTGAACGATACGGTCAGCATTATTCAGTTTTAAGTAACCAAAAGCCACCGTAGTCTGAACGCATTTCCACCCCGCAGGACGATGCCATGACCAACATTTCCAGCCTCACTCATGCCATTTCGATCAATCCCGTCAACGGCGAGCAAATCGGTAACTACCCTTTTGAATCCGAAGCGGCGCTGCAAACCGCACTGTCACGTGCCACGGCCGGGTTCCGTGTCTGGCATCGCACACCCGTTGCGCAACGCGCGCAACGGCTGATCGCCCTGGCCAACGTCTTGCGCAACAACGCAGAAACGATGGCGAACATGATCACCCTGGAAATGGGTAAGCCGATTACCCAAGCACGTAGCGAAATCGAAAAGTGTGCGCAGCTCTGCGACTGGTACGCGGAACACGGCCCGGCCATGCTCAACGCAGAACCGACATTGGTTGAGGGCGGAAAAGCACGCATTGAATACCGCCCACTCGGCTCGATTCTCGCGGTGATGCCGTGGAACTTCCCGATCTGGCAGGTCCTGCGCGGCGCCGTTCCGGTATTGCTCGCAGGCAACACCTACGTGCTCAAACATGCGCCAAACGTGATGGGTAGCGCTTACCTGTTGCTGGACGCCTTTCAGCAAGCCGAATTTCCTGAAGGGACTTTCGAAGTCATCAACGTCACGCCGGAAGGTGTTTCCACGGCGATCAAAGACCCACGCATTGCAGCCGTCACCCTCACCGGCAGCGTGCGAGCTGGCATGGCCATCGGCGCGCAGGCCGGTGCGGCGCTGAAAAAATGCGTCTTGGAACTGGGCGGCTCCGACCCTTTTATCGTACTCAACGATGCCGACCTCGACGATGCAGTGAAAGCCGCCGTGATTGGCCGTTATCAGAACACCGGGCAAGTCTGCGCAGCGGCCAAGCGCCTGATTGTCGAGCAGGGCGTTATTGAAGAATTCACGCGAAAATTCGTTGAAGCCACGCAAAAACTCGTGGTCGGTGATCCACTGGCAGCCGCTACTTACATCGGCCCGATGGCTCGCTTTGATCTGCGTGATGAACTGGATCAGCAGGTGCGCGACACTTTGGAGGAAGGTGCTACGTTGTTACTGGGTGGCAAGAAGGCCGAGGGTAGCGGTAACTTCTACGAGCCAACGGTTTTCGCTGATGTCACCGACCAGATGACCTCGTTCAAGCAGGAACTGTTTGGCCCAGTCGCTTCGATCATCACCGCACGCGATGCCACCCACGCCATGGCACTGGCAAATGACAGTGAGTTCGGCCTCGCCGCGACGATTTATACAGGCGACGTGGAACGTGCCCAACAAATGGCAAGTGAACTGGAAACCGGTGGTGTATTTATCAATGGTTACTGCGCCTCAGATCCGCGTGTCACCTTCGGCGGTGTGAAGAAGAGCGGTTTTGGTCGCGAGCTTTCGCACTTCGGGGTACGTGAATTCTGCAACGCGCAGACGGTGTGGCTTGATCGGCATTAAGCGCATGGACGAAGACCGAGTGCGTTGGAAACCTCGTTTTCTAAAGAGGTCATTGCAGCTTACAAAAATAATACCCCGCCTAAAACCGCGAAATATTTCGTGAAGTTGGTGGATACGGCAAGGTAAGCGAAAGTGAATTGTTCCGATCCTCAGACCACTGCGTGGTTCTGACATCCGAAGAAGGGATAGAAAGGAACTCTACCCAAATCTTCGAATTACCGTTGCCTGCCTCGTTCCTCCGGTCAGCTCTCGCTACGCGTGAGCTGACCGTGACGTTGGCCTATTCACCAGCTGTGCGAACGACTCGACGCGTGGTTGACCAATATTGCTCTGAGTAGGTTTGCCGAGGCCGAGGGTATTCGTTAAGAAGCCGACCGGCTGATTAAGTTACGAAAGGGGCTGAGAAGCTGGATCAGGCACGTCAGCGACAGAACAACACCGAGCATCGGCTGCTTTCACTTATGCTGAGGCAGGAGCAAACCTGCCCCAGCATAAATGACTATTTGATCACTACCGGATTGACTGGTGATCCGGCAGCGCGATGTACTTTTAGCGGGGCTGCCACATAAAGGAAAGTATACTGCCTGTCTTTAGCGCAACTTTCAGCTAGCTTTTCCAGATCGCAGATCTCCGTAAAGGCGATACCAAGATTACGCATCAAAGCGCAGTGTAGTGGTAGAGCCACACCTGATACTGGGTCTGTCGTGACCTCATTGGCGATGGTATCGGTGACAAGGTTTGGAATTTCCTTCTCATGGAACCATCGAACAAGCTCCTCCGAATATGTAAGGCCTGGCTCGCAGAATCCGTCGTAAAACGCCTCGCCCTGCTCATAGAAAGCTTGAAGGAAGTTAGTCCTGATAATTAGGATATCGTGGGGCTCGATCGTATGGCCCTGAGCCTCTGCGCACGCCACAAGATCTAAGTGAGTGAATGTTTCACCTTTATCCAGCATGCGCTTGCCACGATGCCGTGCCATGTCCAGTAATACTCCGCGTCCGACCACTCCTCGCTCGCCGATAGGTGCGACACTGGCCTTGTCAAGGCCACCCACAGTTGTTCGCGCGTCGTAGCCGTTCCATATTTTTCCGCCGTACCAGAGGTGGCCAAGCGCATCATATTGCGTGGAGCCTTGCAGAAACGCGTCGATCTTGTCATCAGCGTAGTGCAACCCGCCGGGATAACATGGGCCATGATCATTGTCCCAGCTTGACTCATCGAGAACCATAGTACGTTCCGCCGGGGTACGGCCTGGCCAAACCGGATCGCCTGCGGGATCACCGATCATACGCTGTAAAGTAAATACGCTTCCCGTCTTAATGTGCGCCACTCCGCGCATGACTTCTTGCGCGCTCAGGTAGTTCAGCGAGCCAACTTCGTCTTCCGGTCCCCACTTGCCCCAGTTAGAAGGAGCGTCCTTCAAAAAATCATCCATCGTAGGAACTGCAGTTGTCATGATTTTTTCCTTTTTAGTCGCGGTGGTTATTGTTTGCTCTGAATGACTGAGTGACTAATGCTTGCAACGAAGCAGGATTCACCCCACTAGTAAGCGGACGCAGTAGGCAATGGGATCTCACGGCCCCGCTCATGAATCTGGGTGTCGGAGCTACCCTTCTCCCCACATATTCTCGACACACTTGACGCTAACAGCTTCACGATCGCAGAAATCCGATCACCGTCGCTGACTAGGAAGATATCGCTCGCATGGCGAGGGCAAGGCGAACTTTCATTCGTGGCTAAGGCGTGGCTAGAGTCAGCCCGTGGCTCCTCCCACAGATGGATTAGTGTTGATCACAGAGGGCGTGATGCGTACAAAACCTGTGGGAGGAAGCTCACCGCAATGGTGTCAGACTGAGCGACTCAGACATGTCAGTCAGCCATAGCCTCTTCTGCTACCCGCTTAGTAGCCGTGGGCGACTCAGCTCCTTTGGCTGGCCTGGCATCCGCCGCCTTCAAATCCTTGGCAAATGTCCCATCCATCTCGCCCTTGAAGAAGTTCTTACCGTAGATCAACAAGCACAGCACAACGCCAATCCCGAAGGCCCAGCTCGCGCCTTTGATTGCCAGTACCGCGCCGATCACACCCGCGATACCCAAGTCGCGCTGGCTGCGCGCTTCAAGGATGCCCAGGCGCACGCTTACATAACCCTGGATCAGCAAGGTCAGCGACAGCGCAACACCGAGAATCGGCTGTACCAGGGTCACGACCGGCAACAACAGCAGACCGCTGTTGGTCCCCCAACGGAACGACCCGACACCGCCGATGATCGACTTCATCGCCTTCGGTCCACCTTTGAAACGTTCTATCACTACTACCAGCATCGCCGCCCATTTCGGGCCGCACATGGCGACATCCGGGCCAAAGATGCTCATGAACGCATTACGCGCGCCGAAGATCAGGTGGGCGCGATCAGCGTTGTAGTCGACGACTTCATCCGTGCGGACGGTTTCTGCCTCATCGAGGAGCGATTTCGCACTGAGCACATCGCCGAAGACGATGATGTACGCCGCCAGCATGGTCGGCAGCGCGGAGATGAACATGGACAGTGGCGGCATGCCCAGGCCGAACACGGTGTAGTCGTTCCACAGGCCGGCAAAGTCCGGTTTGCTGATACCCCACTGAATCGTTGGCCAAGACGCTTCACCAAACAATGGTGCGATCACCACGGCCAACAGAACGATCGGCAAGATGCCGAGCTTGGCGAAGTTCCACCAGAAGCGGTTGCGCTGCTTGAGCTCATTAAAGTGTTGGGAAAAGATCAAATAGAAGGCAATGCCGACCGCAATGGAAATGGTCCAGGGCAGCACGTTGAATTTACCGCCCACCTGGAACACCGCGATCACCGCACTCAAGCCGGCACCGACGATAATCCCAGACTTGATCGCCGAGGGCACATATTCCACCACCTTCTTTGCCATCCCGGTCGCCCCCAGGGCGATTGAAAAAATCCCGAGCATCAACTGGAAGGCAATCAAGGCGTGGACACGCTCCGGGCCCATTGGGAATTGAGCGCAGTAGGCCATCAACAGCGGTACTGCCGGAGTGATCCAGCCAGGGACGGTCGGGTCACCGAGTAAATGGTGCGCCAGGTACAGCAAGCCGTTGAGCATCACGACGGCTAGTGCGACTTCAAAGGGCATACCGAGCAGTTCGGTCATCAGCGGAATGGCCGCCAGGTCCACGGCACACATCAGCAAGCCCTGAAGGTAGTCCGGAAGCTCGATCTTGTAGTGCATAAACGGCAGCCGGACCTTGAAGGGGCCCAGCGGGATGTACGGGCTTTCGCTCCGTTGCGCAGGAGTGTTGGACATTGAGTTCACCTGTTTTATTGGTTTTGTACGGGCGCACGCTCCGGTACTACCCGGAGTCGTGAGTGACGGAGGTCAATAGGCTGCGCGATAGATCTTCTCGATATCAGCGGCGGTCAGCTTGCGCGGGTTGTTGCGCATCAAGCGGTCGATCTGGCTGGCCTCCTCGGCCATCGCCGGAATCGCATCTTCAGGCACATTGAAACTGCGCAGACCGGTTGGGATATCCACGGCGGCACATAGATCCGTCATGGCTTTAACGGCCTGGTCAGCCGCATCCTTGTCGCTCAGGTGCGCGACGCGCACACCCATGGCTTCGGCGATATCACGAAAGCGTTCGACGCAGGCGGTCTTGTTCCACTCCATCACGTACGGCAGCAGCAAGGCGTTGCTGACGCCGTGGGCAATGTTGAAGCGCCCGCCCAATGGGTATGCCAAGGCGTGCACCGCCCCTACTCCGGCGTTACCAAATGCCATGCCGGCCATCAAGCTGCCGGTGGCCATGTCTTCCCGCGCGTGCAGGTTGGAGGGGTTGGCATAAGCCTTTGGCAGCGCCTTGGCGATCAGTTTGATAGCGCCCAGCGCGATGGCGTCAGTGATGAGCGAAGCGTTGAGTGAAAGATAGGCCTCGACCGCATGCACCAGCGCATCGACACCGCTGGCCGCCGTCACGCTGCGTGGGCAGGTCAACGTCATGGTCGGACAAACCAAAGCCACATCGGGTAGCAGGTAGTCGCTGACAATGCCTTTCTTCAATTGCGCTTGCTTGTCGGAAAAAATCGCTACGTTGGTGACCTCCGAACCCGTGCCGGCGGTCGTTGGAATCGCAATCAACGCAGGGCCCTTACGCTTTACCAGATCGACACCGAACAGTTCGCTCAGCGAACCGCCATGCTCGGCATACGCCGCGACACCCTTGGCGATATCGATGGCACTGCCGCCACCCACCGCAATCAAGCCGTCATGGTTGCCCTTGCGATAGGCGCGGGTGCAGTCCTCTACGATAACGATTTCCGGCTCCGGTTTGACGTCATCGAAAACGCCGTAATGACGGCCGCCCAGTTGCGCCAGCGCCAGATCAACGGTGCCGGACTTCAGCAGGATGGAGTCGGTGACGATCAGCGGGTTCTGGACATTGAGGCGAGTCAGTTCAGCCGAAAGCTGCTCGATAGCGCCTTGTCCAGTGATCAATTTGTTCGCGATTTTAAAAGCAGAGATGTTCATCGGGCTCGTCCAGTTGATGTTGTTTTATTGGAAGACGTGCCATACGAGTTAGCGAAAGACGTGCCAATGCCCGCAAAGCCCCGTGGGGTGGGGCTTTGAGCGACTCAAAGGATAATAGGAGGGGGTGTTTCCATTCAGCCCCGATTAGTTTCCTGATCGATTTGCTCGGGGTTGATCAGAATCCTAATCAGAATGTTCCCAGCGCTTCATTTTCTGCACCACGGTCGCCTGACTCACGCCTAAAGCCTTAGCTGCAAGGCGCGTGGTCTTGTGCACACGCAGCGCCGCACGAATCGCACTGCGCTCGGCATTTTCCAATACCTTGCGCAATGGCAAGCCGGTTTCATTGGTATTGCGCGGATTGAGGTCGAGGATCTCCTCGGGCATGTCGAGCGCCTCGATAGTCCCGGTCTGATTGGTCACCACCAGCCGTTCGACGATGTTGATCAACTCGCGGATATTGCCGGGCCAGGCGTACTCGCACATCAGATCGAGAGCTTCGAGACTCCATTGAACCTGACGTTCATAGCGGACATTGAATCTGTCGAGGTAGTAATGCAGAAGCGGCGGAATCTCCTCCCGACGCTCGCGCAGTGCCGGAATGTGGATTGGCACCACGTTGAGCCGGTAATACAGATCTGCCCGAAAACGACCTTCTGCCACCAGCTGTTTGAGGTCATGGTGGGTGGCGCTAATGATGCGTACATCGACCTCCTTCAGCTCAAGGCCACCGACCGGAATGAAGCGATTTTCCTCGATGACCTTGAGCAACTTGACCTGCACCGGCAATGGCAAATCACCAATTTCATCGAGAAACAATGTTCCGTGATGCGCCAGCTCCAGCAGGCCACGCTTGCCTTTAGGACCCGCGCCTGTGAACGCTCCAGGCGCATAGCCAAACAGCTCGGCTTCGATGAGGTTCTCGGGCAGCGCACCGCAGTTGAGTGCGAGAAATGGTTCACTGGCACGCAGACTGGCGTTGTGGATGAATTGCGCTACGAGGGTCTTTCCTACGCCGGTTTCTCCCTGAAGCAGAACCTTCACCGAGCTACTGGCAACCTGCCGGGCCAGCGAGAAAATACGGCCAGAAACCTCCTGATCGGCCATAAGTGGAGAACGCAGGAGGTTGTCTCGTTGGCCAGCATGAAGTTTGGCGGTGCTGTTGCGCAGTTGTTTAAGCTGTTGCAACTCATCACGCTCGTGTTTCATGCGCAGCAGTTCAGTCATGTCGCGTACGGTACTGACAACATATGAAATCCGGTTTTCAGCATTGAGAATCGGCGTGGCGCTGACTAACAGTTTCTTGCCCTGACTCAGGCTCTGCATCACCGACACCGGCCGACCTTCATGCAATACACGCAGTGTGGCCGATTGCGAGAGGACCCCCTCCTTTACAAGCTCCTGCATGGATCGGCCGATGAGATCAGCACCGCTGAGCCCGGTCTGGCGCTCATAGGCTTGATTGACCTTCAGCGTCTTGCCGTCGCCATCAGTGATGTAGACGCCGTCATGCAAAGCGTTGAGCAGTTCTTCAAAACTGGCGTCATTGACGTTCACCGGGGAGTTTCCTTCGAGGGTGCGGAGCAGTTAAGTGTAAACGTTGTGCCGGGATGGAGAGTAACGTAAGCCTGGCCTAACGATGTAGTTCCAGATCTGCTTGCAAACCCTGAGGACCCGATCGCAACCTCGTTCTTTGCCAGCAACTACAATAGTCCGTAGCCTCTGGCGTAGCGTGTGAACTGTTTAGCGGTATTAAAGCGCCGAGAAGGGGTAGCTGATAACCAAATGGTTTTCGTCGAATTAAGCCGATTTGCCGGGTCTCTTCGAAAAAGTTCACGCCACACGTGGCGCCAGCGGTGTATTTCCCCTAGGAGGAATTCGTAGCCGCGGAGTTCGACTGGATAGGAGCGCATTTCGCTATGGATCGACGACCCGCCACTACTGTTAAAAAAGCGCCCCTGTCTGGCCTGCCGCAAAATCTTCGCAGCGGCCAGCAGGGAAGCGCACAGCATGATGGGACAGCTATCGACTGGATAGATACGACTGTCTTGGTGGCTCAGTCACAAAGATCACATCCAACTCTCCTTCAGCGCAGCCTGATCAGTGTTTGATCTGAGCAATCTCCGGCTCAACGATCATGCTTTTGTTGGTTTGCTCACCACGAGACCGCGCCGACTCATCAATCCGTAGTAAGCGCATGCCGGAAACACCAGACCAACAACCCACGCCAAATCGATACCCTGCAGGGCCGAGGCGATGGGGCCGACGTAGAGGGACGTATTCATGAATGGAATTTCCAGCACGATGGTCGCGAGGAACACTCCGATAGCGATCCAGTTCACCCGACCGTAGATTCCCGAGGGGTCGAAGATATCCGCAATCTCGTAGACGCCTTTGCGTAGCGCGTAGTAGTCGACCAAGTTGATTGCCGTCCATGGGATTAGAAAGTAGCTCATGAAAAAGATGAAATTCAGAAAGAACTGAATGAAGTCATCCTGGGCCATCGTGCATAACGCAGTGGCAACGGCGCAGATAATGAGCATAAAGCTGGCGCGCACCTTCGCAGTGACCTTGAGCGCAGCAAAGGGCTCGATAACGGTAACCGTCGACATGAAGGCTCCATAGAGGTTGAACACATTGATGGCGATCTGACCATAGAGCACGAATGCCACGGCCAGCAAAGTCCCACCCCCTAGAACGCTAAGCAAATGAAGGCCAACGTTGTCTGAAAAACCTGTGACGCCCTTGGTCAATATCGCACCCAGCAACATCATCCAGCTTCCACCAATGACCGTACCCGCATAGCTGTACCAGAAAACCTGGCGCGCGGAAGTTTGGGTAGGCAAATAGCGAGAATAGTCGGCCACATAAGGGGCATAGGACAATTGCCAAGTCACCGCAATGCTCACTGACGCGAGGAAGCTCGCCAACTTGAAGCCCTGCGTCGTCCATTGTTCCGCGTCTATTGGCAGCGCAAGGGCGAGCAGGGTCGCGATCCCGAAAAAAACAACCGAGACCAACGACAGCATTTTTTGCAGGCGGTGGATGAGCTTGTAGCCAAACAGGGCTACCAAAAAGCAGAGCAAACCAAGCAGTACAATGTTTGCCTCACTGCTGAGGGGGCTTGAGGCGGCGACTGCTTGGGTGGCCAACAACGTATTACTAACAAAAAAACCCAAGTAGATGAACATTACGAACAGCAGCGGAACAATGGCTCCAAATACCCCAAACTGCGCACGGCTCTGGATCATCTGCGGGATGCCCAATCTCGGCCCCTGTGCAGAATGCGAAGCCATGAATATCGCGCCGATCAGGGAACCGAGCAGGATCGACAAAGCGCTCCAGAACAGGTTCAGCCCCAGGCTGACCGGCAGCACCCCGGCGGCAACCGTGGTGATGTTGGCGTTGGCCCCAAACCACACGAAGAGCAGAGAACGGGGTTCGCCGTGACGTTCGGTTTCCGGGATGAAATCGATGCTTCTTTTTTCTACGTTCATCATGCTCTCCGCTCAGTCTTGGCAACGAGGCAGTTCTCCAGGCGCGCGATAGCTTGCATGAACTCTTCTGGCTGGAAGGCAAGGTGGTCTGGTTCCATCGTACGAAGTGAAGGTGCTGGCTCGCCCCTCCAGCGCCGCAACAGTTGTTCTGTAGAGAGCATGTCCAGTCCGTAAAGCCAATTGGAGACAATAAACAAGGCCGAGTAATGGGCTGCGGAAGTCGTCGCCGTACAAGCGTCGGCCACGAGGCTCAAGTGGAAGTCGTTCTGATAGGCATCGAACAGGCTACTCATCACACAGACGTCAGTCAGCACGCCCATCACCACGAGATGTTTGATCCCGCGCTCCTTCAACATCGGAGTCAGCCGAGTGCCGTGGAAGGCACTGTAGCGTTGCTTATCAATGACAATGTCCCCGGCCTGCGGGGCTAACGCGTCGATGATCTCTATGGCAGATGTGCCAGCGCGATAGCTTGTCGGTTTACCCTCGGCATCTACGGGCTCGCCCAGCGCCAAGCCGAAACCTTGGGCATCGTTGACATGACGGGTGTAGAGCAGAGGGATGTTGTTTTTTCGAGCGCAATCAACCAGCGCTGTTGCGTTTTTGATTACTTGATCGAACCGCTCCAGAGTGAAGCCGTCTTCTTTCTGAAGATCGATCACGAGCAAAGCCGTGTCTTGGGTCATCAGGTTTCTTCCAATTGCAGAGCACCAGTCGATAGCCGCAAGGCTCGCTGGTCGCTAACGAATGCTCAGGCGCAGGCACCGCAATCGCGGGCTACGGAAAGTTCGAGATTCTCGAGGAAGGATTACCTGACTATTTGCCAAAAACCGTTTTGCTTAGCGGCAACGCAGGAGGGAAGGCGCTTCAGAGTCACGTGGGAAGGCGCAACCGATCGACGTAGAAAGTTCTTCATGGCTCCGCACGGGACTAACGTTGCCCAGCCAAGCAGGCTGATGCGCGTTATGCCGGGTCGAAATGCGGAACTGACCATGACGTAGACTCTTGGGGTTAGTTCCGTCAAGCAAGCAATATGCACGCCATAGTATCGGAAGGCTCGGAAAGCCGCCGAATAGAGCGATATCAGGAATCATCGTGATGTCTTATGGCATTCGGTATGCCGTAACACCGCGCTACGGAACGTAGCACGCAACGCCGAAATGCACCTTTCTGAAACTCCCGTTGCAGGTGGGCAGCATTGGCCAATTCTGGTCCTAGGCGTTTTGCCAGGCGCCTAGCATTACGCTCCATCCGCCGATAATGTTTTCACGGGACGGCGCGGCAAAAGTCGAAGAAAGACTTTTCTTTGGACGAAAAAAATGGACCTCTTTTCAGAGATCCATTTTTAAATACTTGGAGCGGGAAACGAGACTCTTATCTGGCGTCCGACTCGTTGAAATCTAAGGGGTTTCTTTTCTTGCCGGGGCGGAAAAGACTTGATTCTGGACTTGTTTTTTGAGGGTATCAAGGCACATCGCCGCTCAGTTAATCGTCATGGCAGCGGCGAACTCGACATCAGCAACAGGCAGACGTTGGGCGGAGTTAAGAGCTGGGATTGGAGGAGTATTTTTGGATCACCGTCCAAGGCCTTAGGGGCCAAGGACGGTGAAGATTTCAAAGACCCGGTTTCCGGCGGATCATAAGACTGCTCCGCTTAAGTGACCAGCATTACGACGATGCGGGGCATTTTGTTTGGACATGCTCAATCTTGGGTGAGTGCCGCACTCAAACCGTATCTGCCCCAGCGTCATCAAACAGTTGCTTGTCGAGATTCAAGACCTTGTCCATTACGTCCTGAGGACTACCCTTTCCCTCAACCGTATGGGTCTTGTAGTTGAAATCGAGTGCTATCCAACCCTGCAACTTTGCCTCATAACTATTAGGGTACTGTGCCTGCTCAATAGCGGGCAACTCCTTATAGTGTTCAAGTGCTGCAGTAAAGAATTTCGTCAGCTTTCCGGTTTCATTATATTCCGCGATCGAATTGGCAACAACCTTCTGCCGCCAGGCATATTCCTGATCGGACGATTCACTCCACGCCGCGCGACGTTCGTTAGTCGTAAAACTTCCACTGTCATCATAGATAATCAATGAGAGCTGATCGCTCGACATACCCGCAAATGGATTTTTGCCACTGCCATTGACAAACTGCGTTGCATTGGCGGCACGAGCCAATAACACAGGATCCTGAGTGTCAGGCACCTCAGCATCATTAGCTTTTTTGTTGATAAAATAACCATCACCGGAAATTTTGCTCAAAAGCTCATTCGCTTTCGCGCCAAGCTCTTTCCTGCTCATACTCGAATCTCTAGCCGTTGCGCGGGCGGCACTCTCACTCAACTGTAGAGATAGTGAAGAAAGGCGACTGGTATCCTTATGACTACCAACGTCAGCGCTTTCAGTTGCCACCTGAGTTTTCGTTAGCGATTCATTTTGGCTAGCCGTCACATTGGAAACCTGCGAACCAGAAAACGTATTTGAGTTAATTGAACCGACCAAGATAATGTCCTCCCTGTTATCAGCCATTCCTGAAAACGTGGCTAGTAAATTTATTATCGGCAGCACTCAAAAAAACTGTAATGCTTCACGATGAATGGACGAACAAAACCGGCGCAGGCCCAGCGGCAAGGGCAGCCTTTGCGCAAGCAGCCAAACCGCCAGGCCCGGCTTGGGCCTTACTTCATGGTAAATTCAACAGACCAGGCGTAGGTGGAGATATTGGTCGAGGTTACTTTTGCCGTACACACTGCGCCACCGCTAGGTGTTGCCGTATTGTTCCATTTTGGAATAGTCGAGCCTCCTGAGCCGACTGTCCCAACATAGGTTGCCAGGAACGTGCAAGTCTTCCCGCCAATGGTGTAGCGCAGGTTCGCATAGTTGGCAATAGGCGAAAGGTTGCTCTGAACAGTATAGGTGTCAGCACCACCCGCCTTGACAGTAGTCACTGGCTTCGGGACCGAATTTACATTAGTTGTGGCTTCATTATTTGTAATGATCGTGTACGTAGCGTCGGCGGTTCCAAGATTCTTGAAAGTAACAGCTACTGGAGGACCTGCCAGCGCAGAACCTGCCGCCAACATACCAACAGTCAGTACCGACAAAACAGATTTCGACATCTTCATGCACTTATTCCTTTTGATTTAAATTCCATACATACATTTTCATGGCGTAGCGAAACCTCTCCACACCACAACAACTCGATAAAAAGCAAAAACTCACACATTATAGAAACATGAAAGTCCAGACACACCCTTTCCACCGAAGAAGATCAGCTCTGCCATCTAGATGATGAGAAAAATAATGCGTAAGGCGTATGACGTGCTCTTGTATCCCGCAAACACGACAAATCCTAGTGACACACACTATGACATCCCTATCAACAGCAGGACTGTATCATAAACTTTATGACTTCAAATACTAACCCTAGCAATTTTGTTAAAATAGCGAGGATCTCAACTCAACATATCCCGGCGCCAGATTTTCTACCTCAATGCCACCAGGCATGGCCCGCCCTGTCTTTACGACCACCTGATTTGCTCTCTCAGACAAGGTAGGGCGATAAGTCACAATAGATTGCCCATGGCTGTCGCTAGACAGTGCCTCAAGCGGCACCACCAGACCACGATCACGGTGATAGGTGACAATTTGCAACCTCGCACTCATACCAAGTCGCAATCGCTGCAGTTGCTCACTCGCGATACCCTGTATAGAGGCGATCACCTCATAAAATGCGCCACCAGACGTGGCCTGCGCATCGACCCCCTGTACACCGACGCTCTCAATCTGACCATGCAGCACCATGCCACCGAAACCATCACCGGTAATTTCCACCGGCAGCCCCGCACGGAGTTGATGAACATCGCTTTCCTCGACCCGTGCAACAACCTGCACCTGCTCGATATTGATCAACTCGAACAAGGGAACGCCTTGACCGACACGCTGGCCTTTTTGTACAAACGGCAGATTAGCGCCACTTCCCTGAGGCGTACGAGAACGGATCACCACGCCCGCGAATGGTGCGAGCACTTCTCGCTGTGCCTGCTGATCAAGTAGCGATTGATAACGTGACTGGGCGTTGGCCCATTGCATCTGGACTATCTGAAGGTGTTCTTCTCCACCTTTTTTCAGGACTTCGCCGAGTTCCGACTGGGCAGCGGACAGATCTAGACGTTGCGACCTGACCTGCTGCTCGACTGCCTCCAGCTCCATCCGCGGCACTATTCCCTGGTCCAGAAGAACTTTGGTTTCTGCCAATCGGCGCTCGTTATCTGCCAAGGTGGACTGGACGCTGTAAACCGTCCGTTTTGCCCGAGCGACATCCTGTCCCTGAGACCAGCTCTCGACTTCCAACACATTGCGTCTGGCGATCAACTGCTCGGCCAAGGCAGAACGCAACTGGATATCCAGTTGCGTCGTATCCAGGCTCAGCAAGCGTTGCCCACGCTCGACACGTTGACCTTCTTTTACCGCAACGTCCGCGACAAGCCCCTCGAAAGGTGACGACATGGTTTGTTGCATCGCAGCCTCGATACGTCCGACAAGCCCCAGTCGATTTTCCAAAGGTTGATAGTCCACCTTGAGCCAACTGGCCGCCGCGACCTGCTCCCGAGGAAGCGGAGATATTGCAACCACCACCGCAACGACCGCCATCACCATACAAGTCGCCATCAGGAGCAATCGTACATTGCGCCGACAAGCCAATACGATTTCTTTAATCATTAAGAGCAATATCCCAGCTCGACAATGTGGTGCCCAATGCCTGATCCAGCAAGGTTCTTGCATTCAAGTAGGCTATGAGTGCATCAAGGCTTGTATTTTGTGCGTTACGAAAATCAGTCTCATAACTGATGACTTGAAAGTTGCTGGAGCGACCGACCTGTAACTTCTGTCGTTCGATATCAAGCTTTCGGCGCGATAGATCCCGCGCACGCAATGAAATTTCATACTGGCGCCAGCGCGTGCCTACCGTGCGAACCGCGTTCGTGACATCTCGCTCCAGAGTCTGTCGAGCCTCGACTGCCTCAATCCCCTGGTTCTCCAGATTCACCTGAGCACGAACCACCTCCTGTCGACGGTTGAGATCGCCAATCGGAATTTCGACCTGGATCCCCGTATAGCCCTCCCAGCGACGATCCGAACGTCGCCCCTCTCTATCAGGGTAACGATCACTGACCTGGCTTGCTCCCCCGACCAATGAGACATCCCACAGCTGGTTATTGCGGGCAACCGCCAGGTTGATGCCGGCCTGCTCATTTGCGATCAACTGCCCAAGATAAGCAGGCTGCTGCTCCAATGCGGTATCAAGCGCCTGCACTCGACTGAGCTGAACAGGCGTTGCATCCAGCGTTTCTACCGCCTGGATACGCGACTCCAGATCTAATGCCAAAAGCTGAAGCAACTCCAGGCGATAGGCATCCAATTGATTTTGGGCTTCTTGAACACCCAGCTCCTGAGTGGCGTAATCAGCCTCGGTTTGCACAATCTCAAACTGAGCCATACGGCCGGCATTAATCATGGCTCTGTTTACGTCTAGTAACTGCTGTGAACGGCTTAATGCCTCTGTCGCGATATGCAACTGCTCTTGCGCGCGAAGTACATCACGGTAAGACGTGATGATTTGCGTGACGGTTTGCGCCACCGCCGCTTTCAAGGCAAGGCGGTTCGTCAACTCGGAAAGCCTTGCTGAACGCATCGGTGCTGTCGTGACCTCCACTCCAGCCCCCCGAAGCAAGGGCTGTATGAGCGTAAACGTCGCACCATCGCTGCGGGTACGCCCGTCATTATTGCTATCGGTCAACTGGTTGGCCCAAGAGAGGCTTAGCCGTGTACCAAACTCCCCCAACAGAGTGGTCGTTGGCGACAATTGCCGGTAGCGTGAACCATCGCTTTCACTGCGCTCACCCCGATAGTCACCCCTTAATACCAACTTGGGTGTGAACAGGTCCTCAGCGACGCGCAAATCGAACTTCTGCGCTACACGCTCAAGGTAGGCACTACGGATGGAGCGGTTGCTTCGCAACCCCAGATAGACAGCATCGGCCAACGTCAGATTGATTGTTTCAGCCCGCAACGACACAGGGGTACCTGGCATCGATGCCTGAGACGGCGCGAGCGCGGCGAACACCGTCGACGCAGATAGCGTCCACAGCAGCCCCAGCAAGATCGAAAATCTCTTGTGCTCAATCATCTCGCAAGGCCTGAACCGGTTGCAGGCGAGACGCGGTAACGGCGGGATAGAGGCCGAAGAATAGGCCGATAAACAAGGAGCTTCCCACTCCCAGCGGCAGAGATTCAATGGCCAAGGTAAATCGCCACCCTGAAAACCATACGAACAAAAAAGCTGAAAGCAGTCCGACAGCCGCCCCGACCAGTGAGCCCGTCACTGACAAACAGGCCGCCTCCAGAAGAAATAACATTCGAATGTCGCGTGCCCGGGCACCGAGGGCCATTCTCACGCCAATCTCGCGACGACGCTCAGAGACATTCATGAGCATCACATTCATCACGCCGGCCCCTCCGACCAGGAGGGAAATCCCCCCAAGACCGGCCAGCAAATAGGAGAATGTGTTGGATTGATGGGTAAGGCTGTCGATCAGCTGTTGTGGCACGAGAACCTCAACGTCATGACCCTTGAGCACTTCTTCCAGATAAGTACGTAAGTCCTGTGCGCTTTCCGCGATCACTGCACCATCGCGCACCTTGGCAATCACGCTGCTGAGTTGTGGAGACGGCTGAAGCCGCCTCATGCTCTCTATCGGTATAAACAACGCTTCATCTACCTGAATCGGGATCAAGGGGTTCGGAGCCTGAGGTCGTGCAATACCGATCACTTCAAACAGATACCCTTCGATCTGAAGCTGCATACCCGCAATCAGCGGCCTGCCCGGTACACCAATTCCCAACTCATGAGCAACCTTGGCCCCTGCGACGATGTAGGTGGCCTGTTGATCGAAATCGGAAATAAAGCGTCCTTGAGCGAGTTTGAGATCCAGGGTTCCGGCCAATCCACCCGTCGTCCCCAAAACCACCGCGTCGACTGTTCGCCCTGCGTAACGAACTTGACCAGAATGAAATGTCGTTGGGGCCACTTGGGCGATGGCAGGGAGTTTTTTCAGCAGCAAGCGAGTGTCAAGTGTGGGCGGCAGCGCTCGACTGTTGAGCGGCGAGAATGGAAACGACGCCACAATACTCTCAGCCCCCATCCCCTTGAAAGCCGTCATCGCTTCATTCACGGCGCTCTGACCGATGTTCAGCAACGCAACAATCGCCGCGCAGCCAACTGCAATGCCCAGCATCGCCAACCACGAACGCCGTCCCAAGAGGCGCAGGCTGTCTAGAGACTCAATCAATGTTTGCAGAAGACCCGGACCTTGACGATGAAGCGAACCTTCAAGCATCCGTCATCGCTCGCCTATTCGCAGTTTCTTTCAGAATCCCGTCCTGTACCTGCAAACAGCGCTCAAGGCGTTCGGCCAACTGCGCATCGTGAGTCACCATGACTAATGTCACCGCCTTCTCATCGTTGAGGCCGAGCAGCAGGTTTATCACGTCATGGGCCGTTGAACGGTCCAAGTTACCCGTCGGCTCGTCGGCAAGAATCAATGAAGGACTGCCCACTAACGCTCGCGCAATCGCCACACGCTGACGCTGCCCACCGGATAGGTCGGCGGGCCGATGATGAGCTCGGTCGCCTAACCCCACACGCGCTATCTGGACCCGCGCGCAGTCACGCGCTTCGCTGCGCGTAAAGCCCCTATAGAAAAGAGGCAGGGCAACGTTATCGAGCGCAGTCAGGCGAGGAAGCAGATTGAAACTCTGGAACACGAAACCGATCTCACGGTTGCGTAGCTGAGCGCGCTCGTCAGCCGTCGCGTCGATCATGTTGCGGCCAGCGAACCAGAACTGGCCGGACGCCGGACGGTCAAGGAGTCCCAGGATGTTCAGCAGTGTGCTTTTGCCGGAACCGGATGTACCGAGAATCGCGCACGTTTGCCCACGTCGAATATTGAGCGTCACATCGCGCAGAACGGGCATGTTGTGCCCCGCCATAGAATAAGACTGGCAGACATCGCTCATGGCGATGAGTGTATGTGTCGACTGTGGCTCCATGCCGAACCTCTTTTCTCCATTGATCCAGCCGTCTGACCAGAGGTTTCGCGAAGCGACACATCAGGGGGATGCACTTCTTGAGGCGAGTGTATTTACCACAAAAATCGGAAAGAAGGAAAAAGCATCTCCCCCATCGCACTGGCGAGGCGCCCACTCGCTTCGATATCCCATCGCCATGAGTGAAGGCATTTCCCAAACACGAAAAAAAGCCACTCATCTGAGTGGCTTTTTTCTGAATCTTGGAGCGGGAAACGAGACTCTTATCTGGCGTCTGACTCGTTGAAATGTAAGGGGTTTCTTTTCTTGCCGGGGCAGGAAAAGACTTGATTCTGGACTTCTTTCTGGGGTGTTTCAAGAGCAAAAAAGGGGTAATTCGCCAAAAAGAAGCCGCATCCTCCCCCGGCTGAGCTGTTGGAACTGCACAAACCGCTTCCAGCAAATGACCGCCGATTACAACGCCCTCCCCGCAGGCCAAAAATATGACAGCATTCGGCCGCTAGAGAAGGAAACCCAACTCGCGTTCTGGATCAGCCTGGGCACGCTGTGCCGGATTGGCGAGTTGTTGCAGGCCGAGGAAAAATGTCGATCTGGACCGGCAGACCTGATTCCTCCCCAGTGAAAACATCAAAGGCACCCGCGGCAAGAAACAAGACCACCATGTCTTCCTCTCCCCCTTCGCCCTGCATTTTTTTCAGGAACTCAAGACCCTCAAGGGAGACTCTCAGTGGTGCTTTCCGAAAATTTTTCGGATGCTAAATTGTCGCTGCCCTTCGCCCAGGTTCGCACCTCGTGCGCATCTACCAGGGCCCAATACAACAAAGATCCGGCCAATCGGTGGTTGCGACAGCTCATGTTCGCGTTGTTCTGCGATTAAGGGCAGATCACTCTGACGTCTGACTCAGCATTCGATTATGTTCACCGCAAGACCGCCTCGCGCGGTTTCCTTGTACTTGCTTTTCATGTCCGCTCCCGTTTGACGCATGGTGCGGATCACCTTGTCGAGCGAGACGAAATGTTGCCCATCACCACGCAAAGCAAGGCGCGCGGCGTTGATGGCCTTCACCGAACCCATGGCATTTCGCTCAATGCAAGGAACCTGGACGAGACCACCGATGGGATCGCAGGTCAGGCCGAGATTGTGCTCCATGCCAATTTCCGCCGCGTTTTCTACCTGTTGCACCGTTCCACCGAGGACTTCGCACAGCGCTCCAGCCGCCATCGAACAAGCCACCCCCACTTCACCTTGGCAACCGACTTCTGCGCCAGAAATCGACGCGTTTTCCTTGTAGAGAATCCCGATTGCAGCGGCAGTGAGCAGGAACCGTTGCACCCCTTCTTCATCCGCCCCGGGTACAAACCGGCGGTAATAGTGAAGAACCGCCGGGACGATACCAGCGGCGCCGTTAGTGGGTGCTGTCACTACACGGCCCCCACTGGCGTTTTCCTCATTAACCGCCAGGGCATAAAGGTTGACCCAGTCGAGCACTGAAAGGCTGTCCCTTAGATTGGCCTCAGGACTACCACTGAGCTGACGGTGCAACGCCGCAGCACGACGCTTGACCTTCAGCCCGCCAGGCATGATGCCTTCGTTGCGGCAGCCAGCAAGCACGCAATCCTGCATCACTTGCCAGATATGCAGCAGACCTTCACGGGTTTGCTCCGGACTACGCCACGCCTTCTCGTTCTCGGCCATCAACTGGCTGACCGAGAGACCGTTACGTGAGCACTGCTCAAGCAGCTCCCGTCCAGTCAAGAAAGGATAACGAAGTGGCGTTTGATCTTCGACGATACGATCAAGCCCTATCGCTTCTTCATCCACCACAAACCCGCCGCCCACCGAGTAGTACTCACGGCTACAAATCTGTAAGCCAGCCCTGTCGAATGCACGCAGGATCATGCCGTTTGGGTGATAGGGCAAAGGCTTGCGGATCATCGCTAGGTGCTCTTTCTCGACAAAGCGAATGGACTTCCCCCCCAAAAGCTTCAGGGTTCCGGAACCGCGAATTATCGACAACCTTGCCTCTACTGCCGTGGTATCGACTGTATCCGGGTACTCCCCTTCCAGCCCCAGCAGTATGGCTTTGTCGCTTCCGTGCCCTTTTCCTGTGGCGCCGAGAGAACCGTACAGTTCTGCCCGAACACTCTCCACTTGCTCCAGCAAGCCTTGATCCCTAAGCCCCTCGGCAAAGCGCACGGCTGCGCGCATCGGCCCGACGGTGTGCGAACTGGAAGGACCGATGCCAACCTTGAACAGATCAAAAACACTCAGCGACATACTCAACTCCGCAGCGAATGCTCGTGGATGATCAGGCTTTATAGACCGGGAAACGCTCGCACAACTCTGAAACCCGCGCAGCGATACGGGTCTCTACTTCGGCGTCACCGAGTTTATCGAGGATGTCGCAGATCCAGCTGGCAAGAACGCTGCATTCGGGCTCCTGGAATCCACGTGTAGTCACCGCAGGTGTTCCAATGCGCAAGCCAGAAGTTACGAACGGCGACTGTGGGTCATTAGGCACGGCATTTTTGTTGACCGTGATGCGCGCGCGGCCCAAAGCGGCATCGGCATCCTTGCCCGTCAGACGTTGGCGGATCAGGCTGACAAGGAACAGATGGTTGTCGGTCCCACCCGAGACCACGTCATAACCGCGCTGGATAAACACACTCGCCATCGCCTTGGCGTTTTTGATCACCTGCTGTTGGTACGTTTTGAATCCAGGCTCCAGCGCTTCCTTGAAGCACACAGCCTTTGCGGCGATCACATGCATTAATGGGCCGCCCTGCCCGCCTGGGAAGACCGCGGCATTGAGTTTGCGCTCAAGGTCTTCATTACCTTTGGCGAGAATCAAACCACCACGGGGACCGCGTAGCGTCTTGTGCGTGGTGGTCGTGACTACGTGGGCGTAAGGAAGTGGATTTGGATACAGACCTGCCGCTACCAATCCAGCCACATGGGCCATATCGACGAACAGGTAGGCGCCGACCTTATCGGCGATGGCGCGAAAGCGCGGGAAATCAAGGGTTTTCGAGTAAGCGGAAAACCCGGCGATGATCATTTCGGGTTGATGCTCGACCGCCAGTCGTTCGACTTCGTCGTAATCAATCAACCCCGTGACGGTATCGATACCGTACTGCACCGAGTTGTAGAGCTTGCCGGAGAAACTGACCTTGGCACCATGAGTCAAATGCCCACCGTGGGCCAGACTCATCCCCAATACGGTGTCACCCGGTTGAAGGAGTGCCAGGTAAACAGCGGCATTCGCCTGACTACCAGAGTGCGGCTGAACGTTGGCGTAATCTGCACCAAACAACTCCTTGGCTCTGTTGATCGCCAACTGCTCGACCTTGTCGACGTGCTCGCAGCCGCCGTAGTAACGCTTGCCCGGGTAACCTTCAGCATATTTGTTGGTCAGCCCACTGCCCTGGGCTTCCATCACCCGCTGACTGGTGTAGTTTTCTGAAGCAATCAGCTCGATATGCTGTTCCTGACGGCGCTCTTCGGCGTCAATCGCACTCAGCAGTTCATCATCGTAGCCCTGGATTTGGTCTTGCTGGCTGAACATCGTTTAAATCTCCATCAACTTTTATTTTTGTTCGGATCAGGAAATCAGGCGCGCAGAAACGGTTCCAACAGCAAACGTGAACGCGCCGGATGAATGACTTTTGAATTTTTGAGTTGGTCAGCTGATATAGGCGGTAAAGGCATTGACACCTGCTTGCGCCACAACTTCATCTTGATCGGGAGTACCTGAACTGCACCCTACCCCACCCACGATGAACTCTTGCATGAAGAGCGGCAGTCCACCGGCGACGATGGAAAAACGTCCCTGGTTGCTGGTATTGATGCCGAAGGCCGGTTTGCCTGGCACGCTGATTTCGCCATAGGCGCGCGTCGATTTACGTGCGGCGGCAGCCGTGAAGGATTTGCTGATGGCAATGTCGATACTGGTGATCCGCGCATTGTCCATACGCTGAAACATGATCAGATGACCGGCGTCATCGGTAATGGCGATGTCCATATCAACCGCCAGTTCCCTGGCTTTCGCAAGACAAGCTTGCATGATGTGTTGAGCATCAGCCATTGTCAGTCTGGGTACCATTTTCATTGTCTTCGACCTCAGATTTGATGAATTAAAACCACTCCAATCCGTGTTTAAAACTCTAGAACTCTCTTCTTGGGTTTTACTTCTGCTCCTCCTCGCTCAATCTCTGCAAAGAACTCAGGCAGTGAAGTCGATAGCGCGGACAGGATCTTGCCCAGCGTATTAACCCCAGGGCTTGCTTGATTCTTTTCTATGACAGATATTGAACTATGGGTAACCCGTGCTTTTTCAGCGAGCTTGCGCTGAGTAAGACCTTGTCGAATACGTAGTGATTTAAGCGTTTGCGCCATCACAAAATCATCCGCCCCAGCTGTTTTTGCACCCTTGGGCAGGGACAGCCCGTCACGGGCTACAAGGACCGGTGCTTCCTCGGCAGGTATGTGCCGCTCGAACTCAAGCCAGGTTGTTTTATAGGTTTTACCAGTGACGGGATGCACTGCTTCCGGGGCGAGCACAGCAAGCGGCATTATAACGTAAGGTCTATCGATAAGATCCGACCTCGGCAGCACCCCATGCGCGTAAGTCCCCACGAAATCTCCATACAGCAAAATATCGATATCCACTGGCAAGACGATTCGAGGAACCAGCACGCGGGCGTACCTAGCCTCAAAACGCTTTAGGACATCACTCAACTGGCCCAGCGATAGATCAGTGCGCCCGGACAGAACAACGTTAAAAAAATCGTCGCCCACGCAGCCGGCAGCCGCGGAGGAATAAACCGGGGAGTACTGAACATCCACTAGCAATGCGGCCAGGAACTCCAACGCCAACCCCAAATGATGATCTCGGTCCTGGTTACTCCCTAGCCCGAGGTAAACCAAAGTCGACATGGCGCTGGACTCCTGAGAAGGCTGTGAAGGCAAAGGTTTACTTTGTCAGCCAGGCATTGAAGCGTTCATTGAGTTCGTCGGCATGGTCACCCCACCACTCGGCATTCATTTGTAACGCTGTCTTGAAGTTTTCCGGGGAGGTCGGCAGATGCGGTTTCATTTCCTCGCTGACCAGGGCTTGCGACGATTTACGCGTCGGGCCATAGGCGATGTATTTGCTTTGCTCAGCCAGCACCGGGGTGCTCGTGGCGAACTTGAGGAACTCCATGGCCCGCGCTTTGTTCTTGCTGCCGGCCGGCACAGCCCATACATCCATGTCGTACAGCTGACCGTCCCAGATAATCTTGAACGGTTGCTTCTCTTGGGTCTGGGCCGTCCAGATACGTCCATTCCATGCCGAGGTCATTACGACCTGGCCGTCCGCAAGCAATTGCGGCGGCTGAGCACCCGCTTCCCACCAGATCACCTGACTCTTGATCGAGTCGAGTTTGGCGAAAGCCCGCTCGATACCCGCCTCAGTTTCCAGGGTGGAATACACTTCATTACGAGGCACCCCATCGGCCAGCAGTGCCCACTCCAACGTGCCTTGAGGCGCCTTGCGCAAGCCACGCTTGCCAGGGAATTTGTTCAGGTCGAAGAAATCCTTCAGCGTTGCGGGCAGCTCACCTTTGAACGCGTTGACGTTGTAAGCGACCGCCGTCGACCAAATGATGTTGGCCACCGCACAGTCGGTGACAGCGCCGGAGATGAAGTCCACGTCAACCGGGGCGCCGCCCGTCCCTGCTTCCAGGTCCTTGCTCGGGTCGATACGTTCGAACAGCCCCGCATTGCACGCCCGAACGGCATCCGGTAATTCCATGTCGACGACGTCCCAAGTGACGTTTTTGGTATCGACTTGAGCTTTGAGCTGAGCGATGCCACCGGAGTAATCCTCCAGCGTGGTTTTCACCCCGGTTTTCTCGCTGAATGGCTTGATCGCTGCCTTGGTCTGGGCAGCCGCCAATGAGCCACCGTACGTGACAATCGTCAGATTCTCTTGCGCCATCGCAGACACACACACGAGGCTCGTTACCGCGCATATCAACATCTTTTTCATAACTGCTTCCCTAGATCTCAGATCAATTAGTGATTCCACGAACGCGGAGCGAACGACGGCGCAGGACTTCGATAGACAGCAACAGCAGGACAGACAAAATGATCAGCAACGTGGCAGCAGCGAGAATCGTGGGACTGATCTGCTCACGCATTCCGGACCACATCTGACGAGGGATGGTGCGCTGCTCGACTCCCCCCAAAAACTGAACGATCACCGCCTCGTCGAAGGAAGTGATAAATGCGAACAGCCCGCCTGAAATGATGCCGGGGCGAATGAGCGGAAACGTCACGTTGAAAAACGTGTAAGTCGCCGATGCGCCCATGCTGGCGGCGGCGCGGGTCAGTGAATGATCGAACCCCACGAGCGTTGCGGTGACGGTCAGAATCACGAAAGGCGTACCCAGCACAGCGTGCGACAGGATCAGCGCGAGCAGGCTCTGGCCAATCCCCAATTTGCTGTAAAAGAAGTACATGCCAGCGGCGGAAATAATCACCGGGACGATCATCGGCGAAATCAGAATGCCGGTGAGCAGGCGTTTGTACGGCAGGTCAGCGCGGCTCAGCCCAATGGATGCGAGCGTACCGAGCGCGGTAGCGATCACTGTTGCACCACACGCCACCAGGAAACTGTTCTTGATCGACAGCACCCAAAGCGGGTCGTTGATCAGCTGGTGATACCAGCGTAGGGAAAATGCTTCCGGTTTCAGGTGAAGCATGTCCGACGTGAAGCTGAAATACGGCTCGACGTTAAAGGACAACGG